>ENA-OWMB01000112-OWMB01000112.1-metagenome-genome-assembly--contig:-NODE-112-length-34699-cov-7.342512_pt1 | contig 34699 bp, 26 predicted proteins | sample MGYA00245353_ERZ651112 | MGnify/ENA primary metagenome ERZ651112 (study PRJEB26857, sample SAMEA4031773) | metagenome | biome: human; feature: oral; material: saliva | place: Philippines | collected 2014...
GAGATTTGACACTCTTGCTTTATGATAAGAAAATGTATTATTTATAGATGCCTTCTAAACACATATCTTTACATATTATGATAAAAAGAACTTACATACAACTTTTGGCAATCATTGCACTCGTTTGCTATGCGGGATCTCTTTCTGCAGAAAATTATAGTCTTTCTCCATCTACTATCGATCGAAAAATATATGTTTCACTCTCTGAAACAAGTGCAAAATGCCCAATGTTGGTAACTAATTATGGTACTTCTTCCATTCAGTCTTTTGAATATAGCTTGTCATTTGAAGGAAAAGTCATTCAAACCAAAGCTTATACCTTTCCTAAACCATTAGGAAAAATGGAGGGTGTAACGGTAGAAATAGACGTACCTCCACATCATGAGATATCTAAAACAACGTTAGAATTGGCCATTACGAAAGTAGATGGCCAACCAAATAGTGCTTCGGTAAAATCTATAACCTTTCCAAGACAGACCGTAAAGAAAGTCCCTCATCGCAGAATTGTGGTAGAAGAATACACCCGAATGTCGTGTCAATATTGTCCTCGAGGCCTTGCTTTGATGGAAAATCTGTTGAATACTTATCCTAATGACGTTATAGGAATTGTTGTTCACACTTCTCGTGATGCGTTACATTGCCAAGATTATGCCAGTAAAGCACGAGATTATTCAAGTAGACCCACACTTGTAATGAATAGAAATCTATTCTTGCCTTATCATAAAGCTAATGCAGAGTTCGAGGAAGAAAAGGCTAAAGGGGCAGATATGGATATCGAAATATCAGCAAAGTGGGATACTGAAAAAGAGAATATTACTGTTATTCCTCGTGTAACATTTTGTTTAGATCGTGAAGATGCGCCTTATGGCTTTGCTTATGTGTTGATAGAAGATGGAATGTCGCACCCTTCTTGGGCACAAGCCAATGCTTATTCGGGTAGAACTGTTGATAGTGGGATAACAAAAGAACTCGATTTCTTTATCAATTCTCCTTATGAATTAAGAGGTTATGTGAATAATTCGGTTGCAATAGCTGCCGAAGGGGTGACTTATCCTTTAAGAGGTTATATTCAAACACCAGTTATTGCGAATAAAACGCAAAGTCATGAGTATGTATTTCGTAATATTTCTCGAAAGACAATCATACAAGATAAGGCGAAGTTGAGTGTTTGTGTGTTATTGATAAATCTACAAACAGGACAAATAGAGAATGCTGCAAAATGTAGTATTGATGATGCTACAGCAACTTCAATTGTTCCTTTATCCCCAAAGCTACTAAATACAATAGAAGTTGCACGCTATACCATTGATGGATGTCGCATTTTAACACCTCAAAAGGGAATTAATATAGTGACATATAGCGATGGAAGTGTGCGCAAAGAGGTGGTAACAGAATAAAATATGAATCGTTGTGTTGGTCTTTTGTAAAGTGGAAATATGAAGACTTGTTTTCATTTTGCATTGATGTATATGGTATACCTCCAATTAAATTTGTATAGATATAAGTTAAAAAACTTGTCATAAATCACGAGAAGAGGTTTTTTATCCTTTAATTTATATGTTTTTAACCTTTGAGGGGGTGTAGATTTTTAGTTGTTCATTTGTTCTATTCGTTTTTTTTCGTTTACTTTGCATAAATGTTAAGCTAAACAATTGATGATGAACACAGCAGCAAAAGAATATCTTTGTGGCTTGAAACGCTCAGACTTTCAAACCACTATTGACGGCAAAGAGACTGATTTGTTTCTTTTGACTAATGAGAATGGAAACGAAGTTGCTATAAGCAATTATGGTGGTGCAATTGTTTCTATTATGGTACCCGATAAAAATGGAAATCATGCCAATGTTATTCAGAGTCATGATAGTATCCAAAGTTTAATGAATTCGCCTGAACCTTATTTGTCTACATTGATTGGACGATATGGAAATCGTATTGCAAAAGGTCGTTTCCAATTAGATAAAAAGGAATACTTCTTGCATATTAATAATGGTCCTAACTCTCTACACGGAGGAAAAACTGGCTTTAATGCAAAAGTATGGGACGCACTTCAAATGAATAACCATACATTGGTTTTGAAGTATATTAGTCCTTATGGTGAAGAAGGTTACTCTGGTGAAGTGAAAATAACTGTGATATATACCTTCACAAATGATGATGAATTGGTTATTGAATACATGGCAACTACCAATAAAAAGACCATCATTAACCTTACAAGTCATGGATTCTTTTCATTAACAGGTATTGGAAACCCAACTCCAACTATCGATACCTTAGAGTGCGAAATCAATGCAAACTATTATCTTCCAATCGATGAAACATCTATTCCAACAGGTGAAATACGTTTCGTAGAGGGAACTCCTTTCGACTTTAGAACACCAAAGGCAGTTGGAAAAGACATCGATGCAGATCATGAACAAATAAAGAATGGTGCAGGCTATGATCATTGTTTTGTTCTAAACAAAAAGGAAGAAGGCGAGTTGAGCTTTGCTGCAAAAATTAAAGAACCTGTTTCAGGACGCACAATGGAAGTGTATACAACAGAACCTGGTGTGCAGTTCTATTCTGATAACTGGGCAGATGGATTCGCAGGACAACATGGTGCAACTTATCCACGACGCAGTGCAGTCTGCTTTGAAGCACAACATTTCCCCGATACTCCTAATCATTCATATTTCCCTTCTGTTGTATTACGTCCAGGAGAGCAATATAAACAAAAAACAATCTATAAATTCGGAGTAGAGAAATAAGCGGAGATATAAAGCTTTTTATCGAAAGTTCTCATTATAATATAATGTTGCAGAACTTCGTCTTTTGGCAGAAACAACTGCTATAAAGTGTTTTGCGACTTATAAATAATGGAGAATAAGCAACTAAGAAATAAAAAATAATAAATAAATAACTAGAAAATGGAAAAAGTAAAGAAGCAACAAGGAAGCATCATTGCTATTATCACAATGATGTTTTTGTATGCAATGATTTCGTTTGTGACAAACTTAGCAGCACCAATTGGTGTGATTTGGAAAGGTGCTTTCCAAGGAGAAAGTGCTAACGTAGTAGGTATGTTAGGTAATGCTATGAACTTCTTGGCTTATCTTTTTATGGGTATTCCTGCTGGAAAACTATTAACAAAGATTGGTTATAAGAAGACTGCATTAGTTGGTATCGCTTTTGGTTTCGTAGGAGTGTTTGTACAATTCCTTTCAGGAGCTATCGGTTCATCTTCTAACTACACAGGTTTCACAATTTATCTATTAGGTGCATTCATCGCAGGTTTCTCTGTATGTATCCTTAATACTGTTGTAAACCCAATGCTTAACCTACTCGGTGGCGGTGGAAACCGTGGTAACCAACTTAACCTTATCGGTGGTACACTTAACTCTTTGACAGGTACTTTGACTCCAATCTTCGTAGGAGCATTGATTGGTACAGTAACTGCAAGCACAAAGATTGCAGACGTTAACATGGTGTTATACATCGCAATGGCTGTATTCGCATTGGCTTTCGTTGTTCTTTTGTTTATTCCTATCTCAGATCCAGAAGGTGGTTCTGTAACAGAATCAACAGTATTCGAGGCAAGTCCATGGTCATTCCGTCACTTTGTACTTGGTGCTATCGGTATTTTCCTATATGTTGGTATTGAAGTTGGTATCCCAGGAACACTTATTTTCTACCTTTCTGATACAACAGAAAAGGGTGGTGGTATCTTAGGTAACGCAGCTTCTATCGCAGGAACCGTTGCTGCTACATACTGGTTCTTGATGCTTGTTGGTCGTTTTACAGCAGGTTTCATTGCAAATCTTGTATCAAGTAAGACAATGATGGTTACAACATCATGTGTAGGTATGATCCTTGTAGTTGCTGCAATCGTTTTAGGTAAGTCTACAACAATGCTTATGCCAGTGTTTACAGGTGAGTCATTCCAAATGACAACCGTTCCTGTTGCTGCACTTCTACTTGTTCTTTGCGGTTTGTGCACATCAGTAATGTGGTCTTCAATCTTCAACCTTGCAACAGAAGGATTAGGTAAATATACTGCAGCTGCATCAGGTATCTTCATGATGATGGTAGTAGGTGGAGGAGTATTGCCACTTATCCAATCATTCATCGCAGACAAATCAGGCTATTTGATTTCATATATCGTACCTCTAGCAGGTTTAGCTTACCTCTTCTTCTATGCAATCATTGGAAGCAAGAACATCAATAAAGATATTCCAGTTTAATTAAAAATATAATGAACCTTGCCTTTTTATGGGCAAGGTTTACTATTATCGTTAACCCCTTTAATACAAGTAAGTATGGACATCGAACACGTAAGAAGTAGATTCATCAAACATTTTGATGGAAAAACAGGTAATATTTATGCTTCACCAGGTCGTATTAACCTTATTGGAGAACACACTGATTATAACGGAGGATTTGTTTTTCCAGGTGCAGTAGATAAAGGTATTATGGCAGAAGTGCGCCCCAATGGCACTGATACGGTAATGTGTTACTCAATAGACCTTAAAGACCGTGTTGAATTTAAAGTAACAGATCCAGAAGGTCCACATACTTCATGGGCAAAATATATTTATGGTATTGTTCAAGAAATGCGCAAACTAGGTGTTGATGTAAAAGGTTTCAACACAGCATTCTCTGGAGATGTGCCCTTAGGAGCAGGTATGTCATCATCTGCAGCACTTGAAAGTTGTTTCGCTTTTGCATTGAATGATCTTTTCGGAGATAACAAAATTGCTAAGTGGGATATGGTTTTAGCAGGTCAAGCAACCGAACATAACTATGTAGGTGTTAAGTGCGGAATCATGGATCAGTTTGCAAGTGTATTTGGAAAAGAAGGAAAATTGATGCGACTAGATTGTCGTTCAAGAGAATTTGAATACTTCCCATTCGATCCAAAGGGCTACCGTTTAGTTCTTGTTGATTCAAAAGTAAAACACGAGTTAGCTTCTTCTGCATACAACAAACGTCGTCAAAGCTGTGAAAATGTAGTGGCAGAACTTCAAAAGAAATATGCAGATAAGGTGATTGAAACCCTTCGTGACGCTGATTGGGATATGCTTGAATCAGTGAAAGCTAATGTTTCTGAAGAAGACTACAAACGTGCTCATTTCGTATTAGGTGAGAAAGACAGAGTTCTTGCAGTATGTGATGCACTTGAAAAAGGTGACTATGAGACAGTAGGTGCTAAGATGTATGAAACTCATTACGGCCTAAGCAAAGAATATGAAGTATCTTGTGAAGAGCTAGATTTCCTCAATGAAGTAGCTAAAGAGAACGGAGTTACAGGTAGTAGAATTATGGGTGGAGGCTTCGGAGGCTGTACAATCAACCTCGTAAAGGAAGAACTTTACGACAAGTTTATTGCAGATGCTAAAGCAAAATACGAGGCTAAATATGGTAAAACACCTGGAGTTTACGATGTAGTGATTAGCGAAGGCTCAAGAAGAATATCATAATCAAGATATAAAAGAGCAGTAATTACGATGTAAAAGTATTGTTATTATGCCCTAAAAGCATTGTTATTGCAATATAAAAGCATCATTATTACAAAATAATATATCGAGGTTATAGACAAAGAAAATGGCAATTATACATTGGTGTAATTGTCATTTTCAAATAATAAAACATTTATAGTGATGGCAGATTATAGCTTTTTAAAGTTATCGTCTGCCTTTTCTTTTCTCCTTTTCATTCTTAATGCTTATTCGTAAAGGAGTTTTCGAATTGTTACTTTACAATAAAAACGCCCAAACATGTTGCGGGGTTCAAATAATTATTATACTTTTGCACATAAGAGAACATTGTGCAAGCAATATTAAACATTAAGAAAAGTATTATGTCAATATCTAAAACACGGCAAAAATTGGTTGATGTTGCCCGACAGCTGTTTGCTAAAAACGGTATAGCCAACACCACAATGAATGATATTGCAGTTGCTTCTGGAAAAGGGCGACGCACTCTTTACACTTATTTTAGTAAGAAAGACGATGTTTATTACGCTGTTATCGAATCTGAGTTAGAGCGTTTATCTGACCGATTAGATGAGGTGGCAGCAATGAAAATGCGTCCTCAAGATAAGATTATTGAGCTTATCTACACCCACTTAAGTATGATTAAAGAGACAGTTGTGCGCAATGGAAATCTTAGAGCAGAGTTCTTTCGAAATATTTGGATGGTAGAAAAGGTTCGAAAGAAATTTGATGAAGACGAAATAGAATTGTTTCGTAAGGTTTATGCCGAAGGAAAAGCCGAAGGAGAGTTCGATATTGAGAACGTAGAACTTGTGGCAGACATCACTCATTATTGTATTAAAGGACTTGAAGTACCCTTCATTTACGGGCGGTTAGGTCATGGATTAACAGCCGAAAGCAGTAAGCCTTTGGTTGCGAAGGTAGTGTATGGTGCCTTGGGTAAATCGGGATTAATTCTTTAAATCAAGCTAATTAATAAATAAACAATATTGATTCTTTAATAAAGAACATATAATAGTATTAATAATAAACAACATCAAAACATGGGATTATTAACAGGTAAGACTGCTTTAGTAACAGGAGCAGCTCGTGGTATTGGTAAGGCAATAGCTTTAAAGTTTGCCGCTGAAGGCGCAAATGTAGCGTTTACAGACCTTGTAATAGATGAAAATGGTAAGCAAACTGAAGAAGAACTTCTTGCATTAGGCGTAAAAGCTAAGGGTTATGCTAGCAATGCAGCTGATTTTGAACAATCTGCTCAAGTTGTAAACCAAGTGAAAGAAGAATTTGGTTCAATCGATATTTTGGTTAATAATGCAGGAATCACAAAAGACGGATTGATGCTTCGTATGACAGAAGCACAATGGGATGCCGTTATTGGTGTGAATCTTAAGAGTGCATTTAACTTCATTCATGCTTGTACTCCAATCATGATGCGTCAACGTGGTGGCTCAATCATCAACATGGCGAGCGTTGTTGGGGTGCATGGTAACGCAGGACAAGCTAACTATGCTGCATCAAAAGCTGCGATGATTGCACTTGCTAAGAGTGTAGCTCAAGAGATGGGACCTAAGGGAGTGCGTGCAAATGCAATTGCTCCAGGCTTCATCGACACTGCAATGACACAAGCATTGAGCGACGAAGTACGTAAAGAATGGACAAGCAAGATACCTCTTCGCCGTGGTGGTACAGTCGAAGATATCGCTTCTTGTGCTCTATTCTTGGCTTCAGATATGTCTAGTTACATCAGCGGACAAGTGATTCAGGTTGATGGTGGCATGAATATGTAATGATAATAATCAGCAAAGTGAATTCTTAATACTTACAAATCAACTCCTTTAGGGGAGCAACTAAGATAGTAAGCGTTAATAATTCACTTTGTTTTTATACCATTCTTTCAAATCAATAATGCTCCTTTTTACTAGTAAGTGAAATGGAGTAGTATCTTAATACGTTGTTATTTAACCCAAAGAAGCATTTTATGCAGGTTCTTTACGAAGACAATCACATTATTATTGTGCACAAATCTAGTGGTGAAATTGTGCAAGGCGACAAGACAGGCGATACCCCCTTAAGCGATATTGTTAAGGCTTATATTAAAGAGAAGTATGCTAAGCCAGGCAATGTTTTTGTAGGAGTGGTGCATCGTTTAGATCGTCCTGTAGCTGGAATAGTGGTCTTTGCTAAAACCTCAAAGGCCTTGTCACGTCTTAATACGATGTTTAGTAAGGGCGAAGTGCATAAAACCTATTGGGCAATAACAGCCAATACACCTAAAGAAGAGCAAGGAACACTTGTTAATTGGTTAGTTCGCAACGAGAAACAAAACAAGAGTTATGCCTACGACAAGGAAGTTCCTAATAGCAAAAAAGCCATTCTTAATTATCGACTTATATCTAAAAGCGAAAGATATGCGTTGTTAGAGGTTGCTCTTCTCACAGGAAGACATCATCAAATACGTTGCCAGTTGGCGCACATGGGGTGTGTTATTAAAGGCGATCTTAAATATGGAGCACCCAGAAGCAACCCAGATGCAAGTATTTCTCTATTAGCACGCCGAATAGAATTTATTCATCCCGTGTCTAAAGAACCTATCGTTGTAGAGGCACCATTGCCTGATGATAACCTATGGAGGGCGATAGCACCATAAAAGGGTGATACCCCTTCAGTATAAAACACTAACACATACCTTTACTTTTATAATTACTTATTTATCAAATAAAACTATGCTACTACTCAAAAGTATTCCATTGGCTCTATTGTTAACCACTCCTTGGTTTCAAGCAAACCATAAACCCACCGTCAAAGCGCAAGCAACAAAGGTTTATATATGCACAGGCCCCAAGGCACAAGTATTTCATGCCACCAGTAATTGTAGTGGCTTAAGTCGCTGTTCGGGTTCAATCGTGTCGTTAACAGAGGCGCAAGCACGTGCAAAAGGACGACGTCCTTGCAAAAAGTGCTATTAATCAGAATCCTTTTTTATTCTTTTTCTTCTCGAAAGGTGTTTGTTTAGAATGCTGAAATCAACTCCATTATCTTTTAGTCTCTTTATATATAAATAGGTGAGAAATGAAAAATAAGATATAATTTTATAGTAGAATTCAGAAAAAATAGCTTACTTTGCAGTTAAATTCGCTATGACCTAGCGCAGAACTATTTTTGAAATTCTATTATGAAAAAATATATTCGTTGGGTGTTGGTTGTATTATTAACTCCCATCGCACTATTTCTTATATTATCAATCCTTTTATATTGCCCGCCAGTACAGCGTTGGGCAGTAGCTAAAGTGGTGCAGGTTGCATCTGAAAAAACAGGCTTAGACATCTCTGTTGAGAGTGTTAAGCTGGTATTCCCATTGCATTTAGGCGTAGAAAACCTAAAGGTATTACAGCAAAATGATAGTATTCCTACCAGAAAAGATACCGTTGTCAATGTTAAAAACATGTTGGTTGATGTAGAGCTACTGCCATTATTAAAAGAAAATATAGAGGTTGAGCAACTTAAACTCGAAGGAGTAAACTTTAATACCACCACATTTGTAGATGAAGCAAGAGTGAGTGGAGTGGTGAAAAACCTGCTTATTTCAAGTAAAGGAATAGATCTTCGTAATAAACTTGCATTGATAAACACAGCTGTTTTAGAAGATGCAAACGTTAAAGTGCACATGAACGACAGCGTTCCACCTGACACTTCAACAACCAAAAACGAGTGGAAAATAAAGCTGTTGAACCTCAAAATGAAACGAACCAATGTGCAATTGCGCATGCCACACGATAGTTTATTTGTGAAAGCTCAAATAACTGATGCTGAAGTAATAGGCGGTTTGTTTGATCTTTTGCGTAAAAGCTATTCTGTAAGGCAGCTAGATTGGAAAGAAGGGGCTGTGAAATATGATCGTCCTTTTGAAACAGCTAAAAGAGGATTCGATTATAATCACCTTCAATTATCACAAATAGCAATAGGCGTAGATTCTTTTTCTTATAACCCTGAGAAATTGAATCTAAAAATTATTTATTGCACTTTACAAGATAAAAGTGGCTTAAAGATACAACGTGCAGGCGGTTCTTTTGCAATGGATAGTATGCAAATGCAGCTTCCAAACTTCTTTTTAGAAACGCCATATTCAAAGTTAAAGGCACGAATGACTATGGATTTAAATGCTTTTAACGAGCGTAATCCAGGTAAATTGAATCTTGCTTTGAATGCAAGTATAGCTAAACCAGACCTCATTGCCTATCTTGGGCCTACTAACTCGGCAGCAATTCAACGCTTTCCAACCCATCCTTTGGTTATAACAGGTGATGTGCGAGGTAATATGAAGCATGTAACGATTGCTTCATTAAATGCTCAAATGGTGTCAGCTTTCAAGTTGAAAGCAAGTGGTTTCCTTGCAAATGTAAATCAACCTAAAAACCTTGTGGGTGATATTGTATTGAGTGGCAATAGTTATAATCTCGACTTTATAACCTCATTATTACCTTCTTCGGTTACAAGTGTTGTGAGAATGCCGCAGGATATGACCCTAGATAGTCATGTTAAGATAAATGGTTCACGTTATAACACCACCTTTTATGTGAAAGAAGGGGTGGGACAAATTAGCGGTAAGGCGTTTATTGATACCAAAAGTATGACCTATGATGCGCAAGTTAAAGCACATCAATTGCAATTGCAACGCCTAATGCCAAGCTTAGGACTTCAACCTTTTAGTGGAAATCTAGCATTTAAAGGAAGTGGAACCGATGTGTTTTCTCCCAAAACACGTCTAGAGCTCAGTGCAGCAATAGAACAATTTGCTTATAATCACTATAAACTTAATAACGTAAAAGCCAATGCAACTATCAAAAATGGTAGAGCAAAGGTGTTTGTAGATAGTAAAAACGAATTGCTTTATGGTACAATTGATGCAGATGCTCTGATGAGTAAGCGATTGGTTGATGCCACAGCGGTATGCAATCTCTCTAAAGCCGATTTGTATAAGCTTCGTATAGTGAACGCACCTCTTACTGTTGGATTTAGAGGTAGAGTGGGATTAACAACCGATTTAAAAGACAATTATAAAGCATTTGGTGATGTAGATAATATTGTTGTACGTGATAGTACGAAAGATTATCACCCTCAACACGTTGTGTTTAGTGGAGTTACTCGTCGTGATTCTACTTATGCAAATGTATCTTGTGGTGATTTTCAGTTACAACTGCATGCAAAAGGGGGCTATAAATATCTACTGAAACAAGGTAATGCCTTATCGTCTATTGTTCAAAAGCAGATGCGTTCTAAGCAGTTTGATTATCTTAAGATACAAAATAAACTGCCTTTGGCACATATCAACCTTACTACTGGACCAAATAATATGTTTATGAAAATCTTAAAACGCTATGGTTATAAGATTGGTTCAGCTAATATTAATATGCAGGCGTCGCCTTCTATGGGCTTAAATGGTAGTGCAGAAATATATGATATCTATGCGCAAGCTAACCAAATCGATACAGTTCGATTTAATATGGTGTCGCAAGATACCCAATTGAAGTATACTGCTCAAGTGCGAAATGCTCCTGGTAATCCTCAATATGTATTCAATGCACTCTTCGATGGTAGTGTGTTGAATAAAGACTTAACGCTCAATACGAAGTTATATGACTCTAAAAACAAACTCGCTTTGGCATTAGGTTTGCAAGGAGAGATAGAACCTAAGGGTGTAAGAGCGAACATAAAAGATAAGAATATTATTCTTGGTTATAAAGAGTTTGCTGTAAATGACAGCAATTATGTTTATATATCAGATACGCAAACCATATATGCAGATGTGGCATTGTTGGCTAAAGACAAAACAGGTATTCACATATATAGCAACAAAGAAAGTGAAGATGGAATGCAAGACGTAACCCTTTCGCTTCAAGAATTTGATGTTGCTCAGATGTTAAGCATCATGCCTTTCATGCCAAAGATGCAGGGAATGCTGAATGGTGACTTGCATTTTATGAAGAAGGATAAATCTATTTCGGTGTCATCGTCTATGAAAATAGATCGAATGGTCTATGAAAATAGTCCTTTGGGCAATCTTTCTACCGAGCTAGTTTATATGCCTTTATCAGATGGAAGTCATGCTGTTGATGGTCGCTTGATGCGTGATAATCAAGAAATTGCAATTGTAGAGGGTTCTTATAATCCAACCAAGAAAGATGCGTTAGATGTGAACTTGTCTTTGCAACACACACCTTTATCTATCGTAAATGGATTTATTCCAGACCAGATAGTAGGGCTAAAGGGTTATGCAGATGGTACCCTTGCAGTGAAAGGAACGCCTGATAAGCCAAATGTAAACGGTGAGGTATATCTTGATTCCGCTTATCTTGTAAGTGTTCCTTATGGTATTGAGCTTAAAATGGACGATGATCCAGTGCGCATAGTGGGAAGTAATTTACTCTTCGAGAATTTCAATTTCTACTCACATAACGAAGAACCGCTCTTAACTTCGGGTTATTTTGATTTCTCAGATCTAGATAATATGAAGCTCAATCTAAAGATGAAAGCCAATAATTATCTATTGATAGATGCTGAAGATAATGGAAAATCACTTGCATTTGGTAAGGCATGGGTGAACTTTGCAGGTACAGTTGCAGGGCCATTATCGCAATTAAAGATGCGAGGAACATTAGATGTATTAGGTTCAACAAGTATGACTTATATCTTATTAGATTCTCCATTGAATAATGATAACCGCTTTGAAGGACTCGTAACATTCGTTGATTTTAGAGAGAAAAAAGGTCAAGTGGTGAAGAAACCTACTGTAAATGGCTTAGAAATGGATCTTAGAATCAATGTAGATAACGATGCTCATGTGCGTTGTGACCTCAATACTGACCACTCAAACTATGTAGATTTGATTGGAGGTGGAGAGCTTCGAATGAGATATAGCAATGCAAATGAAATTCAATTAAATGGCCGTTATACTATTAGAAGTGGTGAAATGAAATATTCTTTGCCTGTAATTCCTTTGAAAACCTTTATCATTGATGAAGGCAGTTATGTTGAGTTTAAAGGAGAAGCAATGAACCCAACAATTCAAATTACAGCGACAGAGCAAAACAAAGCCACTGTAACTACTCAAGAAGGAGCAAAGAGAACGGTGCTATTTAATTGTGGTGTGAAGGTAACAAACACTCTAAAGAATATGGGATTAGAGTTTATTGTGTCTTGTCAAGAGGATACAGATATCGCTAATCAGCTACAAGCAATGAGTAAAGAAGAGCGTGGAAAGATAGCAGTAACAATGCTAACCACAGGTCAATACTTACATGGTGGTAGCTCAAATAACTTCTCGATGGGTTCATCTTTAAACTCTTTCTTGCAGTCACAGATAAATGCTATCACAGGAAGTGCATTGAAAACGATTGATATGAGCTTCAATATGGATAATAGTAGTGATGCTTCGGGAAGTACACGAACTAACTATTCGGTTAAGTTTGCAAAACGATTCCTTGACAATAGATTAAATGTGATTGTCGGTGGAAGCTTCTCTTCGGGTGGAACAAACGTCGAAGGTACAAAAGATACCTTCTTAGATAACATCACAGTAGAATATCGTTTGAATCCTAACTCAAATAAATACCTTAAAGGTTACTATAAACGTGACTCGTATGATTGGCTTGATGGTTATATTGGAGAATATGAAGTGGGTTTCTTATGGAGACGAAAACTACAGCATTTCCAAGACATCTTCCGTTTAAAAACTAAGGAAAAGAAAAGTAATGTAGTAGAGAATGATAGCATTCCCGCAGTTACTCAACCAACAAAAGAAGTAAAATAATGAGATATAAAGCACTAAAAAAATATTTCAAAACACATCGCTTGGGTTTCTACCTATTATTAATAGGGGGCTTAATCCTTACATCTTGTTCTACAACTAAAAGTATTCCACAGGATGAACAACTTTTTGTTGGAATCTCAAAGATAAACTATGAGAAGAATGAAGATGCCAAACATTTCGTAAAAGTGCAAGAAGAAATAGAAGAAGCATTAGCTACTCAGCCCAATGGAGCTTTGTTTGGAAGTAGTTCTTTGCGCTCTCCTTTCCCCATAGGACTATGGATTTGGAATGAGTTTAGCACAAAGAAGAGTGGATTAAGCAAGTGGATTACAAAGACATTTGGTAAGAAGCCCGTGCTAATAACGAATGTAAACCCAGCCTTGCGTGCTTCTGTTGCACAACAAGTGTTGCGCTCTCATGGCTATCTTCGTGGTGAAGTAGATTATAATATCGAATCAACAGAGAATGTAAAAAAGGCAAAAGTGGCTTATAATGTCACACCTGGACCTTTATTTAGAATAGATTCTGTAGAGTTCGTAGGCTTTCCTGAGAGAGAAATGAATTACTTAAAGAGCCTCAATGGAGCCATTCTTTTGCATAAAGGTGATATATTTGATGTATCAACGCTAGAAGAGCAGCGAGAAAGAATCTATAAAACATTCCGTTATAAAGGCCTTTATTACTATAAACAAGATTACACAACTTTCCTTGCAGATACCATTTCTGTACCAGGAAAGGTGTTAACAAGAGTGCAATTAGTGGATAGTTTAACCAAAGGAACATTGGATTCGTGGCGCATTGGTAAGGCTTTGTTAGCCATTAAGACCTCTGCAGAGGAACAATTAACCGACTCCATGACCTATGCTCACTACAAAGTGTTCTTCAATGGAAGTCGTCCTAGAGTGCGTCCAAAGGTTATTTTGCGTGAATTACGCCTCTTCCCAGGTCAGAAATACGATGATAGTAATTACACGGAGTCGCTTAATCGCCTTGGTTCTTTAGGCATATTTAATAGTGTCGACATCAGTTTTGCTCCTTTAGATACAGCAAGTAAGACTAAAACAATGGACATGTTAATTCAAGCTGTGTTAGATAAACCCTATGATTTCTTTATTGAAACGAATATAAAAGGAAAAACTACAGGACGTTTAGGCCCTGCTGTTGTACTTGGTTTTGCTAAGCGTAATGCTTTTAGAAGAGGTGAAATAGTGGAGTTTAACTTGCATGGTAACTATGAATGGCAAACAGGTCACTCTTCAGAAGGAAACTCAACGGGTTTCAATTCTTATAGTTATGGAGGTGACTTGTCGTTAAGAGTGCCCAAATTGTTCCTTCCTTTGGTGAAACAACATAAGCTATATCGTCCGCCTACATCAATAATTAAGATGTCTTCGGATATTGTTAATAGGGCAGGATACTTTAAACGCCACATTGTTTCAGGTGAATTGACCTTTAATTGGCAAACTTCTGTAAAGTCATCTTTCGAGTTTAGTCCTTTAATTGTACAGTTCGACTATATGACAAAGAGCACTCAGAAGTTCAAAGACATAGTAAGTAAGAGTACATATCTGCAATATACCATGCAAGATAAGTTTATTCCAAAGATGTATTTTGCTTATACTTATAACAGTCCAAGCTTCTTTCAAAATCCTATTCGATGGCAATTGGCTTTTAGTGAGGCAGGAAACCTTATTTCTTTAGGTTACCTTACAGGTGGATATCAGTGGAATAAGAAGAATAAGAAGATGTTTAAAAACCCTTATGCTCAATTTCTTAAGGTAGAAACCGACTTCACAAAGACATGGAAATTCAATGAGAAAAGCTCGCTTGTGGGCCATATCAATGCTGGATGTATATGGAGTTATGGTAATTCATCAATTGCTCCATATAGCGAACAGTTCTATGTTGGAGGTGCAAACAGCGTCAGAGCGTTCAATATTCGTACGATAGGACCAGGTGCTTATCATGTAGATCAGTCGCAAACATCATATCTTGATCAGACAGGCGATATCAAATTCTTAGCCAATTTAGAATATAGAAGACATCTTATAGGTAACTTCTATGGCGCATTATTCTTAGATGCAGGTAATGTTTGGGCTCTAACAGAAGATTATAGAACCAACTCTACATTTAAAATAAAGAATGTATTTAAGCAGATGGCATTAGGAACCGGACTTGGAATTCGATATGATATGCAATTCCTTGTTATTCGAGTAGACTGGGGAGTGGCGTTACATACACCTTATTCTTCGGGCTTCTACAATATAAAGAGTTTCAAAGAAGGTCAGAATTTGAATTTTGCTATCGGCTATCCATTCTAATAATAGAGTCTCAAAGCAAAATGTTGAAATTGCAATGAGGGATATAATAAAATAGTATAGATAAAGAAATAAACAATAATAAATTAATTAATAACCCTTTAAATCATATTTTTATGAAACCAACATTAGTTCTTTTGGCTGCAGGTATGGGCAGCCGTTACGGCGGATTGAAGCAACTTGATGGATTAGGTCCTAACGGAGAGACCATCATGGACTATTCTATTTATGATGCAATCAAGGCTGGATTCGGTAAAATCGTATTCGTTATTCGTAAGGATTTTGAACAAGAATTCCGTGAAAAGGTGCTTTCTAAGTATGAAGGACACATTCCTGCAGAGGTATGCTACCAATCATTAGATGCACTTCCTGAAGGTTTTACAGTGCCAGAAGGCCGTGAAAAGCCATGGGGAACAAACCATGCAGTGATGATGGCTAAGGATTTGATTCATGAACCATTCTGTGTTATCAACTGTGACGACTTCTATAATCGTGATTCTTTCATGGTTATTGGTAAGTTCTTAGCTGATCTTCCAGATAATGCAACAAACACTTACGCTATGGTTGGCTTCCGTGTAGGTAACACTCTTAGTGAAAATGGAACCGTTGCACGTGGTGTTTGTTCTAAAGATGAAAACGACTTACTTACAACTGTTGTAGAACGCACAGAGATTATGCGTGTTGATGGAAAAGTATCGTATAAAGATGAGAACGGAGAATGGGTAGCTATTGAAGATAATACTCCTGTTTCTATGAACATGTGGGGCTTTACTCCAGATTATTTTGCACATAGCGATGCTTATTTCAAACAATTCTTAAGCGATCCAAAGAACCAAGCTAACCCTAAAGCAGAATTTTTTATTCCTTTAATGGTAAATGAATTGGTGAACAATGGCACTTCAACCGTAAAAGTACTAGACACTACAAGTAAGTGGTTTGGAGTGACTTATTCTGCCGACAGACAAGCAACTGTTGATAGAATCCAAGCTCTTGTTAACGAAGGAGTATATCCTAACAAGTTATTTTAAATGATAATAAGATTCTTAGAGATGAGTAGTTGATAAATGATTCATCTCTAAGACTTCTTTCGGTACAAAAGAATAAGGTTAAAATATGAATATAAATTTACTAAACGAGATAGAGATTAATACCCTGAGAAATGCCATAGAAAGTGCCGATAATATTGTTATTACCTGCCATAAAAGTCCTGATGGAGATGCTTTAGGATCGTCTTTGGCTTGGTATGACTTTTTAACTACATGCTTTAAGAAGAATGTTTCTGTTGTTGTTCCCGACGCTTTCCCCGATTTCTTGCGTTGGCTTCCTCATGTAGAAAAGGTTGTTCGATACGATAAACACCCCGAAAAAGTAAACGAACTCTTTGATTCTGCCAACTTAGTATTCTGTTTAGACTACAATACTGCAAGTAGAGTAGAGGAGATGAAAGATGCTTTAGAGGCATGCAAAGCCCCTAAAATAATGATAGATCACCATTTAAATCCTTCAATGGAAACTCTATTGTGCATCTCTAATCCAGCAATTAGCAGTACAAGTGAGATCGTTTTCCGCTTGATATGGCAGTTGAATTATTTTGATGCCATTGAAAAACATTGTGCCGTAGCGATTTATTGTGGAATGATGACAGACACAGGAGGCTTTACTTACAACTCTTCTTATCCCGAAATATTCTTTATTATCAGTCAATTACTCACAAAAGGCTTCGATAAAGATAAGATCTACCGCAACGTCTATAACAATTATAGTGCTTGGGCAATACGTTTTAGAGGTTATATGATGTGTCAAAAACTCAATGTTTTAGATGATTTCCATGCCTCATATTTCGCTATTACTCGAGAAGATATGGATAATTTCCATTTCACAAAGGGTGATGCAGAGGGTTTAGTGAACGAACCTTTGAAGATAAAAGGAATGAAACTATCTATTGCTTTGCGTGAAGATAGTTTGAAAGAGAATACAATTTTGGTTAGTCTTCGTTCTGTTGATAACTTCCCATGTAATGAAATGGCAGCACAATTTTATAATGGTGGGGGCCATTTAAATGCAAGTGGAGGTCGCTTAAACTGCACTATTGAAGAGGCGGTGGACATTACTCGTCGTGCAATTGAGCATTATGCTCACCTCTTAAAATAAGTTGTTGTAGAGCATAAATGCTCTTCTTTCAGTTGGTTAGTCTCATAAACCGAAGCAAGAGAGAATTCTTTTGTGTTGAATGTTGATGCAAAAGAAAGACCAATCTTGTAGCTAATTAAAATAGAAAATAATAAAACGGCACTATGCACATCATAAGTCAAGTATTAATTGTTTTGGTTTCATTACTCTTTCTTTATATTATGTATCTTGAAACCATTGCAACTTCATCGGCAAAGACATCGAAAGTGTTCAATATTCCTCAAGATGTATTGAGAGAAAAGCATTTTACAACACTTATGAAGAACCAAGGAGTCTATAATGGGCTCATTGCCCTTGCCTTACTTTATAGTGCTTTTTGCTCTGAAAACGGAAAAGAATTATCTTGCATTCTACTTGTATATTGTGTTCTTGTTGCAATTTATGGGGCACTAACAAGTAGCTGGAAGATATTAATTAAGCAAGGATTTTTGCCCTTCTTGGCACTTTTATCTCTTCTAATTCTATAAAAGTTATACTTTTAGAGGGGCATTATTTAATAATTGGCGCATAAAAAACGTAAAAAGAGAAATATTCTTTCTCACTCTCTTTTCTTTTTCTTAACTTTGCAAATAAAGATGTTGTTGCACTTCTTTCGCAACATAATGGCATTAAAGAACATAAAGAACGCAATTAAATTTATATATTAATGAAAATAAGAAATATCACTCTATTAGCAGTATTGTTGTGTAGCATTGCCACACTTTTTTCGTGTAAAGACTCTGACACTTATGCAGATCAGAAAGAACGTGAGCGTTCTGCCATCTCAAAGTATATAAGAGATAACAATATTAAGGTTATTTCTGAAGAGGAGTTCCTTGCAAATGACACAGTAACAGACGTTTCAAAGAACGAATATGTGTTGTTTAAAAACACAGGAGTATATATGCAAATTGTTAATAGAGGAGTGGGAGAGATTCTTAAACACAACGAAAGTGCAACCGTGTTGTGCCGTTATAAGGAGATTAACCTATTAACAGACTCATTGCAATCTTCAAACTTAGATATGGCTTTTGCTTCATTAGTAGATAAAATGACTGTTCGTCGTTATTATTCTACATACAGTGCATCGTTTGATAGCGGTTCAAGTTTAATGGCACGCATATACAATAGTACATCAGTTCCTAACGGATGGCTTGTTCCTTTGGCATATATTAAGCTTGGAAGATTGGTTAATGATAGCGATAATTTAGCTAAAGTAAACCTTATTGTACCTCACTCTGAAGGACAATCAAACGCATCTCAGCGTGTTTATCCTTGTTTCTATACCGTTACTTATCAGCGAGGTAAATAATAACTAATATTGATTACTAACACAATTATTATAATTTATGACACTTATAAAATCCATTTCGGGTATAAGAGGAACGATCGGAGGAAAACCAGGCGATACTCTTAATCCCTTAGATATCGTGAAATTTACCTCAGCTTATGCCACTTTCATTCGTAGAAGCGGTAAAAGTAAGAGCAATACCATTGTTGTTGGACGTGATGGACGTATTTCTGGCGACATGGTTCGTAACATTGTGTGTGGAACACTTATGGGTATTGGCTATGATGTCGTAAACATAGGTATGGCAACCACCCCAACTACCGAGCTTGCAGTTGCAATGGAACAAGCTGCTGGAGGTATTATAATTACAGCAAGTCACAACCCTCGTCAGTGGAACGCTTTGAAACTGCTTAATGAAAAGGGTGAATTCTTAACCGCAGCAGATGGAGAAGAGGTTTTAGCTATTGCTGAAAGAGAAGACTTTGAATATGCTTCGGTAGACAACTTGGGTAAATATACAGAAGATAATTCATTCAATCAGCGTCACATCGACAGTGTTCTTAATTTAAAACTTGTTGATCGTGAGGCTATAAAAAATGCACACTTTAAAGTACTTGTCGATGCAGTGAATTCTGTTGGAGGTATTATTATGCCTCAATTCTTAGATGCTTTAGGAGTTGAATATAAGGTACTTAATGGTGAACCAACAGGTGATTTTGCTCACAATCCAGAGCCATTGGCAAAGAACCTTGGCGAGATTATGGGAGAAATGGCTAAAGGTGGCTATGATCTTGGTATCGTAGTAGACCCAGATGTCGATCGTTTGGTGTTCATTTCAGAGAACGGAGAGATGTTTGGAGAAGAGTATACACTTGTTAGTGTTGCTGATTATGTATTGTCAAAAACACCAGGAAACACTGTATCTAACCTCAGCTCAACTCGTGCTTTGCGTGATGTTACAGAACGACATGGTGGCAAATACACTGCAGCAGCTGTGGGAGAGGTGAACGTTACCACTCAAATGAAGAATGTAAATGCTGTTATTGGTGGTGAAGGTAATGGTGGAGTTATTTATCCTGAGAGCCATTATGGTCGTGATGCACTTGTTGGTGTTGCCCTTTTCTTGTCACACTTAGCTCATAAAGGCTGTACAGCTAGCGAGTTAAAGGCAAGCTATCCTGAGTATTTCATGGCGAAAAACAGAATCGATCTTACTCCAACTGCAGATATAGATGCTATTCTTGCAAAGGTAAAAGAAGTGTATAGCAACGAGGAAATCATCGATATTGATGGTGTAAAGATTAACTTTGCTAATTCATGGGTACATCTTCGCAAGAGTAACACTGAGCCAATTATTCGTGTTTATAGCGAAGCTTCTACTTTAAAAGAGGCAGAAGAACTTGGTGAAAAGCTTATTGCTGTGGTGAAAAGTATGGTACAATAAGTACAAAAGTGAATGTAACACGGTTTAAAGGTCGTTTAAAATTAGTGTATGAGTAATATCATGAGGCACTGAGAATGATCTTAAAAACACATCATAACAAAGCGAATCTAAAGCAAGTAAAAATATTTTGTTTTAGATTCGCTTTTCTTTTTTTCTTATTTTTCCTCTCTTTCCAAGTAAGTTGAGAATGTTATCATAGTATGTTTTGACTCTATTTCATACGAATTATTTTTCTTTGAACTTCGTATTCCCAATCTTTTAGAATCTCTTTAATTGAAGTATAAAAAGAAGAGCGATGCAAAGTCATTATTTGCATCGCTCCTTTTATTTTGTTGTGCTACCTTCTTACTTTTCAATAGCATTGTTATTTCCTACTAAAAACAACTCTTTTAACTTCTAAAAGCATTGCTTTTGAGAGGTAATTGCATTGAGATTAAGGAGTATATCTGTTAGAATCATATTGGTAAGATATATTAATTATATTTTCTTCATGGTTGAATATGAATTAAATGACTTGTTGCTATTTCTTTATGTGGTTATTATTTAAAATAAGTAAGTAGGGTTAAATAAGTTTATGTATCTTTGCAAAAAGTATAAATTATAAATAAAAAATATATGGAAAGAAGTTTAAATGAGTATGATTTATTAAAAGTCTTTTGTGTACTACTTGTAATTATTGGACATGTGTTGAATATGTATGATGCAAAAGGAATGGTCTGTATAGCCGAAGTTCCATCTTTTAATATCGCCAAAGATTGTATTTACAGCTTTCATATGCCTGTTTTTGTTGCTATTTCTGGTGCAATTTATGCAATACAAAAGAGCAAAGCAAAATATAATAAAATGTTTACGTTTGTGAAAAAAAGTTTACAAGGCTTATTGTGCCTTATATCTTGATTTCTTCTCTTATTCTTTTTCCTACAATGCTGGTTGTGGATTCGATAGATAATCCTATACATTATTTCGTCTCTAGTTATATATTAGCTTTAAATTCACGTCATCTTTGGTTTCTTTTGATGTTGTTTGGTGTTTTTATTGTTGTATCATTATTAGATAAATATATACAGAAGTTGCCTTATTTCTTCATTCTTTTATTTGGAATTCTTCATTTCTTGGGAGGATATGTTCCAGCTTACTTTGGCTTAAGTAGTGTTGCTACTTATCTAATCTATTTTTATATGGGTTATATATTTCAATTAAATCTTTCTTATATAAAAAGGTTACCTATTTATTTTGCATTTATCCTTTTAGCATTCTGTTTTACTCTTTGGTTCGTTGGATATTTTAGAGCAGATGTCATATCAATGCCCATGTTTGTAGCATTGTGGATTCTTGCCCATAAAATAAAAGAGAACAATGATGAAATATGTAATCTGAAGGTAGTGAAAAGTATCTCAAAAGAGGGAATGGGCATGTATTTATTCCATGTCTCATTTGTATATATTGGTGCTTTTTATATAAAGAATTTTGCAATTTCTCATTATCTTTCATTCTTGATATTATTGGTCATTTCAACTATAGGCTCTTGGGCTTGCTCTATTTTGATACGGAAGTTAAAGTTAACATTTATCTTAGGAGAATAGAATAGTGAAAGAAAATACTATAGTTTTTATATTCTATGGTATTATTATTTAGGATTTAAAGTCATAAGTCCAATACACTTGCTTAGCAGTGTATTGGACTTATTCTATTATAAAATATTGTTTAGATCTAATCTTATTATGATATTAATGTGATATTTTCATATTTTATAATCCATATTCTTTCTCGTATGCACTACACATTGATACGCAAGAAAAGTTTTTAAGAATATAGTTGTGAAGTTCTTCTTTGTTTACTTCTATCGAACCTGGCATTTTTACAGATGCAATATCGTCAAAAAAGAGGGCATTAATATCGTCTCCAACATCATGATGTGATGGGATACTTGAAAGAATAGGTATTAAACCGCATGCTATTCCTTCGCAGACCGCCATACTCATACCTTCACTTTTTGAATTACTAATATAGAAGTTTGATAGTTGTAAATAATCAACAACATTGCTTATTCTACCTGTAAATAGAATATTACTAGCATTTTTTGCTAATTCTTTGCATGTAGGTAGTTTACTTCCATCTCCCACAACTATTAAAAATATATGCTTATTGGTATCCGAAATATTATTGAACCATTGTATAAGAGTCTCAACTCTTTTCTCTGGTTCTATGCGTCCTGTAGATATTAATATAGTGGCATCTTGTGGAATGTTATATTTTTCTCTTAACTCTGCTATCCTTTCCGCTTTTACTGGTTGATAAATATGGGTGTTAATACCATTATTGATATAGGTAACATTCTTGAGATATTGTTTGTAAAGTTCTTCTGCACTCTTTGAAACGGCGATGTTTAAACTGAATTTATTGAGGGCTTTATAATACTTTCTTAGCATATATCTTCCTACGATATTGCCGAAAACATTGATAAAATCTTCGCTGGCCCTATTGTGTAGAGTTGAAATTACTCTAACATTTTTTAGTTTCGATCCTACTAATACAGGGTGATAACCATGAGAATGCACTAAATTAATATGTTCTTGCTCTACTATTTGTTGTACTGCTTTACTTATACTTTGAAAACAGAACTCACACTTTAAGTAAGAATTATTGAGTGAAATAATGGTTGCCCCAAGTTCTTTAAATCTGTCAGCATCGCTATTGGGCGTCTCTTTTCGGAGACACACAATAGTGATACTTGCTTTTTTTATAATATCGCTACAAATATTGTAGAGAACATCGGTTGGACCTCCCTTTCGAAGGTGTGAAACGATATATAAAATTTTCATGTTATGGCATTTCTAAAATACTGTGATAAGGAACCATTCGACCGTAGTTATCTTCACTGAATGCACTATCATATATAGTTAGTGACCTGAAGAATAAGAAGATAAAGTAGGCAACAAATAATAATCGAGTTATGTGTTGAACTAGTTTTTCTTTAGATAAATAGAAAATTCCAGGTACAATGAAAGCATAAGCAATTACATAATAGTCTCTTAATCGTTTGATAATACCAATGTTTGCTCCTGCAATAAGGAAGGCACAATAGATGATAAACAAGTATAAGTAGAAGTCGTAGTGAGGTATTTTGGTTGCAGCCTTCTTACGTACTATTAGTGCTAATCCAAGAATGGCGAAGTTTTCTATATAATTTAGAGCATTCATCGTTTGGTTTTCCGTTGAGCGTGTAAGGTAACCAGCTAAACGTTCATCTGCAAGTTCGCTGAAATCTGCAGTCGAAGCAAAGAATGTTAAAGAAGAATAACTTATAGCAAAAGCCACAATAATCATGATAAGTGCAATTGAATAGCTAAATTTCCTTTTATAGAAGAAAACAACTGGAAACATGATGATCGCACTAGCATGTATAGTGTAGGCAATAACAGTCATTATAATAAATGGTAATAACTTTTTCTTCTCGAGTAGAACCTTAAGTGCCCACCAACAAATTGCTAAAGCAATAAATTGCCTAATACCAGACATTGCATAGAACGTGAAGATTTTACCCATAATAACTGCAAGACAGAAATTAGGAAATGTACTGATACTGAAGGCTTTTTTATATGCATAAATAGCAGGTATTGTCATTAAAAAGACAAACATCTGAAATGACATACCTATTTTCTTTGCAAGAAGTTGGATTTGGTAATATCCCCAGTCGCCCCCTTCATTAAGCATTTCATTGAAGCGGATTTCGTATGTTATATAGTCACCGTGCATATATCTAAGTCCAGAAACAAGGAGAATAAGAAACAAACTGATATTAAAAAGTTGATTGTCTCTTATAGAACGAGTTCCTATTTCTTGGCTAGCACTTAAGCCAATAACAACGGCAAGCATGATGTAAACAAACATATTGTTTTTGTTATTTCTTTAGTTTCAATATTATATTATATAATTTGGGACCTAATAGTTTTACAATCCTTTTCTTGAGCTTATCTTTACGTGGTATCCATGTTCCTGCATAGTGGTGGATTGTACGGGTATTGTCGGTTATTTTAAGTTGATTAATGTGCTCTAAAGGATTGAAATATTCTTTAGGGTATATGGTAAACTCTTCTATTTGTTGAATGCCTTGGGCAGTTGTTAAGCCATGTTTGGCTAAAATTTCTGTAGTATAGGTTACAACTGTTTTATATTGTCCTCTATTGGAGTCTGGATTTTCTGCAATAAATGAAATTTCATCGTATATAGAAAATAACTCTTTTATTATTTCGCTATGAGGTTCACAACCAACAATTAGACCTGGAGCAACATCAGGATAAGTTTGTATTCCATCTCCATCTTTTTCGCAAGCCATAAAAGAACCTCTAGCAATGATATCATCTAAAGGTTTAATTATTTCGACATCGGTATCAAAATAAAGTCCACCTTCGTTGTAAAGTGCCCAAAAACGAGCATAATCACTTACATAAGCATACTTCTTTGCTTGGTATGCTTCAGTGGTATATTGGTTGCTGTACACATCGAAATTATCTTCATTCCATTCTTTTATCTCGTAGTCTGGAAGATATTTCTTCCAAGATTCTATACATTTAACAGCTAAAGCTGGTAGTGGATTGCCACCAAACCAACAGTAATGGATTATTTTGGGAATCATATTTCTATTTTATTTTTTTTAAAGTACGTTTAATGTGAAATAAAGCGACAAGTATTTTATGAGCAATTCGATAATGTCCATTACATGCTATAAGCATAAGTTTTTTTACAATAGGAGGCTCATTAAGTTGAGGTATAATGGTTTTGTAGCTACTAAACTCTTGCTTGAATTCCTTAGAAGTAAAGTGTTTTCCTCCTAGCCAAAATGCTCTTGAAAAAATAGCATTGTGCTTGTTGTTATAAGCATCTTTCAAGGCGGGAGAGTCTTTTAACAATGTTGTGAACATTGTAAGAATCTCTTTGTCCATTTCATAAGTCTTATTATCGTAGTATCGGCTTAAGGAATTGCCGTTATACATATAATGATAGAATGCAACAGGACAATATGCTATTTTTAAATCGTGCTTGAAGAACTGAGCCATGACATACTGATCTTCGCAACCATAAATATTATTGGGGTAGCTAATGCCTAATTCTGTATATAAAGAGCGGCGTATAAGCTTATTAACGGTAAAGCCTCCGATATGGTTAAACAGTTCTTTTAAAACCTGAGTATGGTGAAGTGATGTTGGCTTTTGGTGTAAATATTTACGTGAATATTCGTCTTCTTGGTATAAATCACAAATAGTTATGTCTGCATTTTCTTTTATAGCAGTGGCGTACAACTTGTCTAATCCTTCTGCATCAACATAATCATCAGGATCGTTAAAAATGGTATATTCTCCTTCTGCGATAGCTAATCCTGCATTACGGGCAGAGCTTAATCCGCCATTTTCTTTATTGATAAGTTTTATGCGTGGATCTTTTGCTGCGTATTCTTTGCAGATTGCAGGACAATTGTCGGGCGAACCATCATTAACTAGAATTAATTCGTAGTTTGTGAAAGTTTGTGCTAAGATGCTATCTAGGGCTTTTCTTAGTGTTTTTTCAACCTTATAAATTGGAACTATGATTGATATTGCAACAGACATATTATAAATTTGAAGTGCTTTTAAATAATTGAGAGTATAAAATATTTCACTTTCTGTGACAAAGATAAGTATTTCCAAGTAAATTGATACATCTCTTTTACAGATTTATTTTTCCACCATTTTCTTGGATTCTTATCTCTTTCGTCTCTGCAAATGAGTTTAAAATATCCCAAATAGGAAACAAAACCTTTATTGGTGATAGGATAAATGGATTGTAAATGGTAATATGCTTGAAGCAACTTCTGTAATGATTTGATGCTATAATCGATAGAAGAAGAATATTTTACATTTGATTCTTGTCCAGAGAGGCGTATTACATAGTGAGCTTTATTTCCCAAATATTGTATTGATTTAATGTTGCAAAGATATCTAAAGACGAAGTGCGAGTCTTCACCAATCTTCATATCTCTATCAAAGCGAATATCTTTAATGAGCCCTTTTTTATAAAATTTTGCACAAGGGCCACGAAAAAGAGTATTGTCAATGTTATTAGAAATGAAATAAGTGATATCACTTTTTTCATGCAGTTGCTTGTTTTTTTTACTGAAAAGACTATCACTCATATCACCAGTTAGAGAGAGACTTTTACTATTTAAGATGATTAGATCTTCGTTATAAGTATCTAAGCAATTAAAAAATCCATTTTCAATATAGTCGTCAGAATCAATAAATGTAATCCAATCTCCCTTTGCTACGTCTAGACCTGCATTGCGGGCGCTGCTTACTCCAGTATTATTTTGGTTGATAACAGAAATGTTATGATGCTTAGAACCATATTCATGACATATATCTAGTGAAGAGTCTTTGCTTCCATCATTCACTAGAATGATCTCATAGTTGTTAAAGTCTTGCTCTAATATACTATCAAGACATTTGCAAAGCGTGCGCTCTGCATTGTATACAGGAATGATTATGGATACTAATTGAGACATATTGAATGAATTATAAGAGTGATTTTTTCTTGAAATATAACTTGTTTCTTTGGATCAAAGTATTTATTAATCAGTACGTTTTAATATTTTCTTTTTTATAACTCCATTGATCATATTCTTTTCAGAGACTGTTGTTCCAAGTAAGTACATCATAATAAGAGATGAGAATACACTAGTTACAGCAATAAGTCCTAAACGAACATAAGATGAATCCATTGTATAATAAATTGCAAATGGTGGAATAAAGGCTACTATAGAAACAAAGAAGACCTTTAAAAGCACATTTTTGAAATAAAGTCTTGCTGATAAATGAATATAATTTCTAACCAAGAAAACTTTAGTTATTTGTAAAAATGAATATACTAAGAAGTGAATTATATAGCCATAAGTGGGAGATAATCCCATTTTAAAGGCGATATAGGTAAGTGGAAAGTCCAAGAATGTGATGCAACTTGTTACGATAGAGAAACGTTTAATATGTCCTGTTGCATTCTGTGCTGTTGTTAATACACTTCCTAAAGCGGTCATCATACTTGTAAGTAGGGCTAAACGAACAAAAGGAACCGAGTATTCAGGAACCTGTTTTAGCCATAATGTAAGTATAATATCAGTTTCTAAACATATTGGAATTGCAAAGAATAGCATTAAGAAATAAGAGAACTTTGAGCCAGACATAAGAAGTTGATGCATGTATTGCAAGTCTTTTGCTGCATAAGACTTCATAATCTGCGGATTCATAGCTGTGGTAAAATTATTTACAAAGCCTTGAATCATTGTGTCAACTTGTGTTGCAATTCCTCTTGCTGCATTGATAGTGACTCCAAAGAATATATTAATAAGGAGGTTGATACCTTGAGTGTTAATAATATAAGAGGCATTTCCTGCAAAACTCCAGCCTGAGAATGAAGACATTTCTTTGAGGAGTTGCTTGTCAAGCAACCATGAAAAACGACATTCTTGAAACTGTCGTCTGCAATAAATAAATTGTATGAGCTGAATAATTACGCTCACTAAAAGAAGTAAAACAGCATAGGTTTCGAGCTTGTCGAATGGTGAAATATAGAGCAAATACACTACTGAAAGTTTCAAAATAGCATCGAGTAGGGTGATATAAGAGAATATTCCCATCTTTTCGTGTGCTATAATACTTGCATTGTAGGGCATCGTATTGAGTGAAATAGCAAATGTTATGATAGAACAATGCATAACAAAAGCAGCTTCATCGAGTCGGCCTGCAGGTATATTTATTTTGTTATATAGAAACCAAAGACCGACAATCTCAATTAAAATGACAATTATAATTGAAATAATAAGTTGTACTGTGACTGAAGTTGAGAAGATCTTCTTTAAGCGTTCAATGTTGTTTGTTCCCAATTCTATGGTGATAAACCTACTAATTGAAGACGAAAGGGAAGATGTTATTATTCCAAACATTGCGACAATTCCACCTACAACATTATAAATTCCATAATTCTCAACTCCCAAAGTGTTAAGAATTACTCTACTTGTAAATAGTCCAATGAATATCATTACAATCATTCTGATATATAGAATAATTGTATTTTTGGCTATTCTATGTGTTTTGTCTGATGCTTGCATTCTTATATTTTAAGCTTCTTGCTTCTTATTTGTTTCTAATCTTATTGCGAAATAACTTGTTCTGCCTTTATATTAAATGGGCAACTCTTTAGTATGTCGCCATGATTAATCGTTGGTTGAGTCCATTGTTTGCATTCTTCTATAATCTGATTGATATTGGTATGCATAGTGATAGGTCCATTGAAAGTTCTATTTACGGATGAGGCATAGTCGTAAAACTTAAAATGCCCGCCCGAAATCTTACCAGATAATTCAATCCAACAGTTGGGAACTCCATAAGTATCAGATGTGATTAGTCCGTGTAAAGAGCTAGAAGCAATACATTCGCAACTACAAATTTGATCAATAATGTCTGTCCATTTATCAAATTTAGACAAGTTGATAATAAGTACTTCGTTGCTGTTTTCTGACTGAATCTGTTTTATTACAGGATGTTCAAGATCGATAACGTGAGGAATAATGCCTAGTTTATATTTCTTTTCTTTATTCTTTGGTTGATAAAAAAGAGGAAGAATGAGAGCAGGATCACCTACAAGAGCTGGATAAGGCATATTCTTTTGTTGTAAAAATTCAATAGACTTTTGACCACGTACCGAGCGAATTTCTTTGGGAATTGTGAATAGTCGATCTTGACCTGATACACCAGTTCCCCATACAATAGTGCTTTCTCTAGAGTAGTTTACTGCGTCCAGGAGTGTACCAATGCAAAGATAGTTTTTGAAATTTAATTTCTTTGCAAGCCAAAAGCGATGTAAAAAGACTATAGGACGCTTGGTAAGATGACTTATAAAGTAATAATTTAAGTCATCTCCCCAGTTACTATGCCTGATACCAGTCCAGGTATCATCGTCAACATAGGCATTTATTAATAGCGCATTTCTGCACCAATATAGATAGGAACAGCGTATTTGCTGCCATATTTTCTTTATTATCTTCATCTACTTCGTTATCCTTTTGCTTTTGAGTAATAATTATCTGTAATCTTTAAATATTGGTTTTATATTATTGTTGTATAATAATCGTTTGTTATACTTTAAACATAAAGGGTGAAATACAGCCCCTAAGATATAAGACCAATCGATGGGATAATTTTTATTTGTATTGAAAGGGTTATCGTTGCTAGCTGAGTTTTCTTTTAGGAGATCGGCCTTTTCGAGTACTCTTTTCTTTGTTTCAGCATACCATTCTGCTGTAAATTTAGTATAAGGTCGGAATATATATGCTCCATTTCCAATGAGACATCTCCAATAATTATTAAGATCACCTTTTAAAGGCTCTTCTGTTATTGTTTGATTAGCAACTCCCCACCAGCCAACTTCTTTATAACCAAGTGCATAAGCATCACTATTTTCGAGTTGGTCAAAGGCTTCTACCCATGAGTTTGGGTATGTTTTGATATCTGCATAGCCTCCTCCGTGATGGTGCATAAAGTAAGTTCGTAAGTAATCTGCTTTGTGAACGAGAGACAAGTCATTATAAGCCTCAGGGAGAGGGTCGTCTTTAACGATATAATCATTTAAATTTTTAGGTGTGATAAGTTGAACCTTTACTCCGCTATTCTTTTGTAAAGACTCAATTCCTTTCAATCTATTTGGAGTTATTTCATTATCTCCTGTCCAGAAAATATAAATAACTCTATCAACCTTTTCATTCATTAAATTACGTTCTTCAATAGAAGAAGAGTTTTTTAAGAATGTATTTTGATATCTTTCAGCTTTGTATTGATAGGGTTTTACAATAGAATAAAGATATGTTTTAATCTGCCGATAGGTGCAAGCAGCATTGTAATACGCCTTTCCAAAGCATGTTGCGAGTATCTTTTTTATCATTGCTTCATTATTTCTTTTAATATTGAAAAATCTAGTTTAATTAGTAATGGTTTGCTTTATATCCCGTAATCACTTACAAGAATATTTCTTTATTTCGCTTATTCTTTTCTTATTTACACCCTTGTGTTTTTGAGTTTGCAAAGGTATATTTATTCTTCTTTCTACTTTTGTATTATTCGTTATACTTGAAATGTATAAGAAATAGCTATTTTATGTTTGCAAAGATAGTAAAAACTTATAATATATGCAATTAAAAGCAGTGTAAAAAAGAAATTGAAAGTAGATATATTTGATATTGGTTTCATTCTGTATGGAACTTGTTCATTCCACTTTAGTTTTGTAATGATTTTACTTATAGAGTGCGTTTCTTCCCCCTTTCAACCCACACCGAGCTCATACTCTTACATATAAATAAGGTGAAAACCAATATATTTGTTTAAAAACTCGATGTAATACTTTGTTTTATATTTGCTTTTTCCTAACTTTGCAAGAAATTATAATTTTGAGAAACGCTTAAATTAACAAACTAAAAGGCGAAATGAAACAATATCGTTTAGTAGATAATGCGTTGGGTTGGGTTGTATTTTTTATTGCAGCCTTTGTGTATTGCTCAACCATTGAACCCACAGCAAGCTTTTGGGATTGTCCCGAATTCATTACAACAGGTTATAAATTAGAAGTCGGACACCCACCAGGGGCACCTTTCTTTATGCTTACAGCTAACCTATTCACTCAGCTAACTAGCGACCCTTCTCAGGTTGCAAAGATGGTTAATATGATGAGTGCATTGTTTAGTGCAGCAACAATTCTGTTCCTATTCTGGTCGATAACACACCTTGCACGTAAGTTAGTTATCAATACTTGGGAAGAGCTTACCACTGCAAAGTTCATCGCAGTTGAGGCTTCAGGTGTTGTGGGTGCGCTTATTTATGCCTTTAGTGATACCTTTTGGTTCTCAGCAGTTGAAGCAGAAGTATACGCTTATTCGTCTGCTTTCACCGCAATTGTATTTTGGATGATTCTAAAATGGGAAGACCAAGCAGACCAACCACATAGCGATAGATGGCTTATATTAATAATGTATATGACAGGATTGAGTATTGGTGTGCACCTTTTAAACCTCTTGTGCCTTCCAGCAATCGTCCTTGTATATGCATATCGTAAGTTCCCTTCAATCGATGTGAAAGGTTCTTTGATAGCACTACTTGCTTCTTTTGTAATTGTTGCAGGAGTGTTATATGGTGTAGTGCCTGGAATCATTACCGTTGGAGGTTGTTTCGAGCTTTTCTTCGTAAACGTATTACATTGTCCTTTCAATACAGGTGAAATTATTTATATCATTCTTCTTATCGCAACAGTTGTGTGGGCAGTTTATGAAACTTACCAAGGTAAGAATGAAAAACGTGCCAACTTACTTTTTGTTGCATCAGTAGGAATGCTTGGTATACCTTTCTATGGAGATGGAATAAGTGCAGCTATCATAGGATTTGTAGTGCTGATTGTACTTTATTTCGCTCTCAACTATGGTAAAACAGTAGATAAAAAGCGAGTTCCATTTGTATCTTTACGCATAAAGAATACAATGCTTCTTTGTATGTTGATGCTTATGATTGGCTATTCTTCATACGCTGTGATTGTTATTCGCTCGTCTGCCAACCCTCCAATGGATCAAAACTCTCCTGAAGATATATTCACTTTAGGTAACTATCTAAGCCGTGAACAATACGGAGATCGTCCTTTATTATACGGACAAGCTTATCAGTCACAACCAGCTCTTGATGTAAAAGATGGTATGTGTATTCCTCGTGTAAAGAAGGGAGCCCCAATCTATCAAAGAAAAGAAAAAGAATCAAAAGACGAAAAAGATGCTTATTTTGTTGCAGGTACCAAAGATAAGTACATATATGCACAGAATATGCTCTTCCCACGTATGCATAGCTCATCTCATGCAGATGCTTATGAATCGTGGATGGGTGGAGTAGAAGGCACAGAAACACCTTATGATCGCTGCGGAGAGAGTGTGATGGTGAAGATGCCAACCCAATTAGAGAACCTAAGATTCTTCATTTCATACCAATGCAACTTTATGTATTGGCGCTATTTCATGTGGAACTTCGCAGGAAGACAAAACGATATACAAGGAAATGGCGAGTTAGAACATGGCAACTGGATCACTGGTATCAGTTGGTTTGATAACTGGCGTCTTGGCGATCAAAGCAAACTCCCTGATACATTAAAAGAAAACAAAGGACACAACGTGTTCTATTGTCTTCCACTTTTATTGGGCTTGATTGGTCTATTCTGGCAAGCTTATAAAGGAAAGCGTGGTATTCGTCAATTCTGGGTAGTATTCTTCCTCTTCTTTATGACAGGTTTAGCTATTGTAATTTACCTCAACCAAACCCCAATGCAGCCTCGTGAACGAGATTATGCTTATGCAGGTTCGTTCTATGCATTTGCTATTTGGTGCGGATTAGGTGTTATAGCACTATACGACCTCTTAACTCGTAAGTTGAAAAAAGATAACACCCTTGTTGCTGCTGTCATCAGCTTACTTGCTTTGATGGTGCCCATTCAAATGGTATCTCAAACATGGGATGACCATGATCGTAGTGGAAGATACACTTGTAGAGACTTTGGTGATAACTATTTAATGACTCTTCAAGACGAAGGTGCACCAATTATCTTCACTAATGGTGATAATGATACCTTCCCATTGTGGTATAATCAAGAAGTAGAAGGAAAGCGTACAGATGCTCGTGTTTGTAATCTTAGCTATCTACAAACCGATTGGTACATCGATCAAATGAAGCGTCCAGCTTACCAATCACCAGCTCTTCCAATCTCTTGGAAACGTCTTGATTATGTAGAAGGAACCAATTCATATATCGAAGTACAACCATCTGCAAAAGCACAAGTACTTCAATTCTTTAAAGAACATCCCGAAGAAGCACGTCAACGCTTTGGAGATGATCCATTTGAAGTGAAGAATATCATGAAATATTGGGTACTTTCAAAAGATAAAGACATGCGAATTATTCCTACAGACACACTTTATGTGAAAGTAGATAAAGATGCTGTTCGTCGCAGTGGAATGATGCTTCAAGGCGATTCTATTCCCGATAAGATGGTTATTTCGCTTGCAGGTAAGCGTGCATTGTATAAGGGAGACCTTATGATGTTAGAGATTATCGCTAACAGTAACTGGGTTCGTCCTGTTTATGTTGCAAGTACTGTAGGTCAAGAAAACTATATGAATCTTGGTGATAATTTTGTAACAGAAGGACTTGCAAACCGCATTACTCCTTTCACAACAAACAAACCAGGAGCAAAGAACTTCGATACTGATAAGGTTTATCGCAACCTTATGACTCGTTATCGTTATGGTGGACTATCTAAGAAGGGTATTTACCTCGACGAAACAGTGATGCGTATGTGTTACACTCATCGTCGTTTGTTCGCTCAATTGGCAACTCATCTTATTGCAGAGAACGACAAGGCTCGTGCAATAAAGGTACTTGAAAAGGCAGATAAGGAAATTCCTGCATACAATGTGCCACTCACTTACATCAGTGGAGCAAGCGAATTGGGTCGTGCTTATGCAATTGTTGGAAACAAAGCAAAGGCAACAGAATACTTAAATGGAGTGTGGAAAGATGCTTATCAATATCTTGGTTGGTATCTATCATTAAATGATAACATGCTTTATTTATCACAAAACGATATTGCAACACAATTCCTTATCTTAGAAGATACCTACAAGGTAATGGAAATGGTTGATGGTAAGATTGCCGAAAGATGGGCAAAAGACCTTCTTTCAATGCGTAGTATTGCTGTAAAGCGATTGGGTTCTAATGCTTCTCAAATGTGGGGTGGCGCTCCAACTACACCTGATATGAGTGCAGTTAGCGACTCAACAAATTAATATAATTGATGATTCTAACACGAAGTAGTTGTTCTTTGTATCTCAAAAGGATAGCCTTCTTGTTAGAATCACCAACCTTTTTATACTCAGGAATAACAAGTTAGGTTTTAGTATATACAAGGTGAATGTTGAAATGAGATAGCCTATATATAATAGGTGTAATCTTAAAAGTGATACAATCATCATTCTGCCCTAAAGGGCGTAATGCTTTAGTACTAAATCTGATTCTTTGAGTTGTACTAAAACAAGAAAGCAAGAAATAATTATATATGTTTATAGAACAGCCAGCAAAATGGTTAAGGTGG
>ENA-OWMB01000115-OWMB01000115.1-metagenome-genome-assembly--contig:-NODE-115-length-34404-cov-4.152377_pt1 | contig 34404 bp, 32 predicted proteins | sample MGYA00245353_ERZ651112 | MGnify/ENA primary metagenome ERZ651112 (study PRJEB26857, sample SAMEA4031773) | metagenome | biome: human; feature: oral; material: saliva | place: Philippines | collected 2014...
CAGCAGTCGCCTTCGCCGGCCGTCAGGCGCTGTGCTGCCTGAGTCAGCCGTGCGTAGTCCAGATCGCTCCAGGCGTCGCTGCTGATGACCGCGAACGGCGCGTTGTCAGGTTCGCCCTGGGTGAGCAGCGGCAGGGCGCGTGCAATGCCGCCGGCCGTTTCCAGCGCCTCACCCTCGGCCGAGTAGGTGATGTGCACGCCGTAGGCGCTGCCATCGCCCAGAGCAGCCGGAATCTGCTTACCCAGCCAGGCATGGTTGATGACGACCTCGGTGATGCCGGCGGCCGCCAGCTTTTCCAGGTGCCAGACGATCAGGGGCTTGCCACCGGCCACCAGCAGGGGTTTGGGGATGCGGTCGGTCAGCGGCCGCATCCGTTCGCCGCGTCCGGCGGCCAGCAGCATGGCTTTCATGGGATGACTCGAAAGGTGGGCGTGGGAAGGTGGCTCGGAAAAAGGCGGAATGGCCTGAGCAACGCGCGCTCAGAACGTGTAGCGGTGCTGGGCGTCGATGCCCTCGATGCGTTCGAACAGCCGGCACAGCGGGGCCAGCTCGTCATAGCGCTTGAGGGCGGCGTGCACATAGTGTGCCACCAGCGGCATGTCCTTCAGGTAGCCGTCCTTGCCGTCACGGTGCCAGAGGCGGGCGAAGATGCCCAGCACCTTCAGGTGGCGCTGGATGCCCATCCACTCGAAGTCCCGGTAGAAATCGCTGAAATCGGCCGGTACCGGCAGCTTGGCGGCACGGGCGCGCTCCCAGTGGCGGATGGTCCAGTCCAGCACCTGCTCCTCGTCCCACTGGATGTAGGCATCGCGCAGCAGCGAAACCAGGTCATAGGTGAGCGGGCCATGCACGGCGTCCTGGAAATCCAGCACGCCCGGCAGCTGGGGCGCTTCCAGGATCATCAGGTTGCGGCTGTGATAGTCGCGATGCACGTAGCCACGCGGCTGGGCCAGCACGTTGGCCAGGATCTTCTCGAATCCCTGCTGCAGCACCAGGGTTTCCTTCTCGGACAGCGTCACGCCCTTGTGTCGGGCAATGTACCAGTCCGGGTACAGCATCAGCTCGCGCAGCAGCAGTTCACGGTCGTACTCGGGAAACACGTTGGGCTGGCTGGCGCGTTGCAGTTTCACCAGCGCCTCGCTGGCTGCGGCGTACAGGCTGGGGGCGGTCTTCTCGTCCAGCTCGGCCAGGTAGGTGCGGTTGCCCAGGTCGTCCAGCAGCAGGAAGCCCCGCTCCAGATCAGCGGCGTGCACCCGGGGGACCGTCAGGCCCGCGGCACCCATGATCTCGGCCGCGTGCACGAAGGGCCGGCAGTCTTCCTGCGGGGGCGGCGCGTCCATCACGATGGCGGTGCCCGTGCCTACCGCCTGGGGCAGGGTGGCCTTCAGCCGGAAATAGCGGCGAAAGCTTGCGTCACTCGATGCCGGGGCCAGCGTGGCGACATCCAGGGCATGGCTTTCCGGCAGGCCGGCAAGCCATGTCTTCAGTTCTTCCAGCCGGGCGTCGTCCCGGGCGGCAGCAGGGGCGGCGGGCGTGGGGGCAGGGGAGGCGTGTTCGGCAGACATCGTGGAAACCGGAAAATCCCGAATGGCAGGGGTGATGAAGGAAGCGACAGCAGGCCGCAGCGGACGGCACGAAGCGCATGGGCTCTCCCTATAATAGACAATCTCGCCCCATATCCCGCCCACCCGGCAGCCCATTCCGGCAGCCGCTTATCGGAGCCGCCCCGTCCGTGTCGCTTCCAGACCGCACTTTTCGTTTGACCGCACTGGCCCTTGCCCTGTCGGCGGCACTGTCTGGCGCATGGCCAGCCATTTCTCACGCGGCTGGCAGTCGCAAGGGGGCGGCCGGCTCCCATGGCACCGTACCGCCCGATGAGCCCGTGCCCCTGCAGCTGGCGCCGTCGCTCAACCTGCCGCTCACCTCGCAGGAAAATCGCGAGCTGCCGGTCTTCGGCAGTGCCGACCGCATGACCACCGAGCCCACGCCGCAGGGGCCGGTCACTGTCTTCGAGGGCGATGCCGAGCTGCGCAAGATCGGCACGTCGCTCAAGGCCAGCCGCATCGAGTACTGGCGTCAGCAGCAGCGCATCGACGCTGCCGGCGATGTCTCCATCGAGCAGGCGGGGACCCGCGTGGTGGGGCCGCGCCTGCAGCTGCAGCTCGACACGGGGCGCGGATCGTTCCAGTCCCCCACCTACGACCTGACGACCGTGGGCGTGCGCGGGCAGGCCGATCGCATCGATTTCGTCAGCAACCGCTTCATGCAGCTCGTCAACGGCAGCTTCACCAGCTGCAAGCCCGACGACGAGGCGTGGCGGCTGGAGGCCAAGCGCCTGGATCTGGACCTGGAAAGCTCGCAGGGCTACGGGCGCGATGCGCGCTTCAAGGTGCGTGATCACACCGTGCTGCGCATGCCGGTGGTGATGTTCCCGCTCAACGATGCCCGCCAGAGCGGCTTCCTGTTTCCCACCGTGTCCGTCAACTCGCGCTCGGGTCTGGGCATCACCACGCCGTATTACTTCAACCTGGCACCCAACTACGACCTCACCGTCACGCCGCAGCTCACCACCCGGCGCGGCCTGCGGCTGGGCAATGAATTCCGCTTCCTGACGCGCCCGGCCCAGGGCAACATCAAGCTCGACTACATTCCGCACGACAGCGACACCAACCATTCCCGCCATTCCTATGATTCCAACGGCCTCTTCACCAACGTGCTGGGCTGGAACGGTGCCTGGAACCTGCAGGGGGTCTCGGACGACAACTATTTCGTCGATTACTCCAACACCCTGATCGACGCCTCCGAGCGTTCGCTGCCGCGCGAGCTGTACTTCACCCGCAGCGTGGGTGACTGGAACATGATGGTGCGCGGTATCCGCTACCAGAACATTCTGGAAGCGCGCACGTCGCCTCCCTACGAGAAGGTGCCGCAGCTGCAGTTCACCAACAACAAGGTGGACCTGCATGGCTTCGATGTCACCACGCTGGTGGACCTGACCCAGTTTGCCAACCCCCGCCCCAATGCCGTGGAAGGCACGCGACTGGTGCTGAACCCGCAGGTCAGCTACCCCATGCAGAGTGGCGGCTGGTTCCTCACGCCCAAGGTGGGTCTGCATGCCACGCACTATTCGCTCAACCGCTATTCCGAAAGCGGCCGTTCGATGTCCCGCGTGCTGCCCACCTTCTCCATCGATTCCGGCCTGGTGCTGGAGCGTGACAGCCGCTGGCTGGGCGAGGATTCGGTGCAGACACTGGAGCCCCGGCTCTTCTATGTGCGCACCCCCTATCGCAACCAGGGCGACATTCCTGTCTTTGACAGCGTGGCCACCGACCTGAGCTTTGCACAGCTCTTCAGCGAGAACTCCTTCACCGGTCACGATCGCATCGCCGACGCCGATCACCTCACGGCTGCGCTGGTCTCCCGCCAGATCGAGCAGGCTACTGGTGTCGAGCGCCTGCGCCTGGCCGTGGCCCAGCGCTTCTACTTCTCCAGTCAGGATGTCACCATTCCCGGGCAGCCGGTACGCGTTGACCGCCGCTCCGACCTGCTGTTCGCCGCATCCGGCGACTTCCGTGGTGGCCACAGCCTCAACGCCGGTGTGCAGTACGCCATCCGCGACAAGCGCGTGCCGCGTCTGAACCTCAGCTACCGCTACCGTCCGGGCGGGCGCAAGCTCTTCAACGCCGGCGTGCGCTACCAGTCCAAGGAATACGCCCAGTGGGACACCTCGCTGGCCTGGCCCATTGCCGCCAACTGGACGGCGCTGGGGCGCATCAACTATTCCTTCCTGAAGAAGGACCTCACCACCGGACAGCTGGTCGACGTCAAGCCGGGCCTGGTGGAGGGGCTGCTGGGCGTGGAATATGCCCGCGACTGCTGGGCCGTGCGGGTCGTGGCACACCGCTTCGTCACCACCACGCGCCAGACGTCCACCGTCGGCTATGTCCAGTTCGACCTGCGCGGGCTTGGTCACTTCGGCCAGGATCCCTTTGGTATATTGACGCGCAACATTCCTGGCTACAGCCTGCCCGACAACAACCTGGCGCCGGCGGTACGCTACTACGGCTACGAGTAAACGATCACCATGCAAAAAGACGCTGCCGGGCAACCGGTCCCGACCGTCATTTCCGCCAGAAGCCCCATCGGCCTGTTGCTGGCCTGTGCCATGGCCTGCCTGCCGCTGGTCGCTCAGGCGCAGCAAGGCCTGCGCCTGCCCGGCACCGAGGAGCGCTCCCCGTATTCCTCGCCCTCTCCCTTCGGCCAGGATGGTCCCGAGCTGCCCCGCAGCGGAGGCACGTCGCCACTGGATGCCGACAAGCCGGGTATCGAGTCGCTTGATCGCATCGTGGCCGTCGTCAATCAGGGCGTCATTACCGAAAGCGAGCTGCAGGCCCAGATCCATCTGATCGAGGGGCGTGCGGCCCAGACCCCGGGCGCCGGGGTGCCGCCGCCCGACGAGCTGCGCAAGCAGGTGCTGGAGCAGATGATCCTGCAGCTGGCGCAGGAGCAGTACGCCGCCGACTATGGCCTCAAGCCCAGCGATGCCGAGGTCGACCGTGCCGTGGCCGACGTGGCCCAGAACAACGGCCTGTCCACGCAGCAGCTCACCGAACGTCTGAAGGATGAGGGCGTCTCGCTGGACACCTTCCGCCGTCAGCTGGTGGCCGAGATCGTCTCGGCACGCCTGCGCGAGCGCGAGACTGCCAGCAACGTCAGCATCTCCGAGGGTGAGATCGACGCAGAGCTGGCCAAGAGCGGCAAGGTCAGCCAGCCGGAATACGACATCCGCCAGATCCTGCTGAAGCTGCCCGAAGGTGCCGACCAGAAGGAAGTCGCCCGCCAGAAGGCCCGGGCCGACGAGCTGGTGGCCAAGGCACGCAAGGGGGCCGACTTCGGCACGCTGGCACAGGAAAATTCCGAAGCCAGCGATGCCGCCACGGGCGGGAACATGGGCTGGCGCAAGGCCGACGACCTGCCGGGCCTGTTCGCCGACACCGTGCGCAAGCTCAAGCCCGGCGAGATCAGTGTGCCGGTACGCAGCCCGGCGGGCTTTCACATCCTGAAGCTGCAGGACAGGCGTGATAGCGGGGCCACGACCGTGGAGCTCACTCACGCCCGTCACATCCTGCTGCCGGCCAACAGTCCCGAGACGGCTGCCGAGGCCGAGCGGCGCCTGTCGCTGTTCCGCCGTGACATCGAGGCCGGCAAGGCCGACTTTGCCAAACTGGCCAAGGAATTCTCTTCCGACGGTTCTGCCGCCAAGGGAGGCGATCTGGGCTGGCTCTATCCGGGCGACACCGTGCCCGAATTCGAGCAGGCCATGAAATCCCTGCATGATGGCGAGATCAGCGAACCGGTGCAGACCCAGTTCGGCGTGCACCTGGTGCAGGTGCTGGGCCGGCGTACCGACACCGAATCGCCCGAGCGGCTGCGCAATGCGGCCCGTGCCAAGCTGCGCGAGGCCAAGGGCGGCGAGGCCTACCAGCAGTGGCTGCGTGAGCTGCGTGACCGCACCTACGTGGAATACCGCCAGAAATCCGACGCGGCCTCCACGCACTGACGAATCCTGACCCGATGGCGAACCACCGACATGACGCCGGACGCGAGAAGCGCCCGGCCGGCGTCATTCCCCGCAAGCGCTTCGGCCAGCACTTCCTGGCAGACCGTGCCTGCATCGATGCCATCGTGCAGGCCATAGCTCCCCGGTCCGGCGACAACCTTGTCGAGATTGGCCCCGGCACCGGCGTACTGACCGCGCCGCTGGTGGCCCAGACGGGCCATCTCACCGTCATCGAGATCGACCGCGATCTTGGACCCCGGCTGGCTGCGCAGTATGGTGACGCGCTGACCCTGGTGCAGCAGGACGTGCTGCAGGTCGATTTCAGCGGTTTTGGCCAGAATCTGCGCATCGTCGGCAATCTGCCCTACAACATCTCCAGCCCGCTGCTGCTGCATCTCATTGCCGTGGCAGACCGTGTGCGGGACCAGCACTTCATGCTGCAGAAAGAGGTGGTCGACCGCATGGTGGCCGTTCCCGGCAGCGACATGGGGCGACTCACCGTCTTCCTGCAGAACCATTACCAGGTGGTAAAGCTCTTCGACGTGCCGCCGGAAGCCTTCGACCCGCCACCGAAGGTGGATTCCAGCGTGGTGCGCATGGTGCCGCTGCCCAGGCCACACACGACCGCCATTGCCCAGCTGGAGGCCGCCCTGGCCGCAGCCTATGCGCAGCGCCGCAAGATGCTGCGTCGGACATTGGGTGGATGGTTGGCCCAGCAACATCCATCCTTTGATCTGGACAAGGCGGCGGCCGACGATGCACGATTGGTGCCGCTGACGGACCTGAGCCAGCGCCCCGAGCAGATTCCCGCCACGGCCTGGTATGCGCTGGCTGATGCGCTGGCGGCAAGACCCCTCGGGTAGGTTGATTACAGCGTACCCGTGCCAGCACGTCATCGGACAATCCCCTCATGGGCCATTTCGGGTGAGGGGGGATTCTGATGGGCGTGATTCGGACAGGCGTCTCTGCATTCCTGTTGCGTGAGCAGCCATTCGAGCGTTTTCGGTTCTCACGCTGGCAATCGCGCTTCGTCATCACGTTGCTGGGCGTCCTGCAAGGGCTGGCCATGCACATGCATGTACATGGCCTGAAAGCGTCCGACCTTGCGCTGCCCACTCTTTGGGGAAAGGTGGTCTTCGGCGTGCTGTCGACGTGGGTGGCATTTCCCATCATCCATCGTGCCTGCCGCTGGTGGTTGATGCGCGGTGAGCGCTGGGATGGCAAGGGCGATCTTTTCAACCTGATGGCTGCCTCATGGCTGCTCCCCTTCACGCTCGTCTACGGGCTACACGCGCTGGGTGTGCCCGGCACCCTGCTTGTCCCGATCCTGATTTATGCCATCTGGGTCAACGCGAACGCCATGTCCGGCGCTGTTCCGAAAGCCTCCCTGGGTTACAGCATCGCCGGCATCGTCAACGGCCTTGCCCTGATCTACGCCCTGCTTTTTGGCCTGGCGATCGTCCTGGCATTCATCAAGCTGGTGCTTCATTCCGGAGGGACGATGCCTTCTTCGGCACGCTGAATCATCCCGATGCAGGCAGAACTGACGAGCACGGGCGGGTGAAAGAACGGAGGCATGAAGAGGTTCGATATATTTGAAGGTGTCCTGCGTTCCGTTCCATGGTGCGTCTGCTTGCGGGACCTGTTTGGAGAAGCCTTGACGTGCCGCATTCCAGATGAAAGGAGGAGACCTTCATGGGTGTGATTCAGACCAGCATCTTCGCGTTCCTGTTGCATGAACAGCCGTTCGAGCGATTCCGGTTCGCGCGCTGGCAGTCGGTCGTGGCCATTACCCTGCTGGGCATCTGCAGCGGGCTGGACCCGAACATGGCGGGGAATGCTCCCGACGCCCCCCATCCGGTCGCACTGCCCCTGTGGGGGCGGATCGGCATTGGTGTGGTGACGATGTGGCTGGCCTTCTGGGTCATATACGGCTTCTGCCGCTGGTGGCTGAAGCGTGGCGGACGCTGGGATGGACAGGGGGATCTGTTCAACCTGATCGCTGCATCCTGGCTGGTCGTGGATCTGTTGGGCTTCCTGCTGAGTGGGCTGGGTGTGCCCGAGTCGCTTGTCACCCTGGTATGGTTCTATGCCATCTGGGTGGGCGCCAATGCCATGTCCGGTGCCATTCCCAAAGCCAGTCTTGGCTACGGCATCGGCGGCATCATCCTCGGTGGCATTCTGGCCATCGTGACGATCATGGGCCTGATCGTTGGCCTGGTGATGGTGGTGCAGCTGCTGGGCGCAGGAGGCATGCCGGCGCCTGCGGCCGGATGATTCACTCCACCAGTACATCCGGCGTGTCGGCCAGCTGGCGCTGCCACTGGCGGTAGTCGGGCATCAGCGCCTCCAGCTGTGCCCAGAAGCGGGGGCTGTGGTTCAGTTCTGTCAGGTGGGCCAACTCGTGGGCAATCACGTAGTCGATCAGCTCGGGGGCATACTGCACCAGCCGCCAGTTGAGACGGATGCTGCCGTCGCGGCTGCAGCTGCCCCAGCGGGTGCGGGCGGCATTCAGACTCACGCGGCTGGGGCCGCGGCCCAGCTTCTGCACGAAGGGCTGCATCCGTTCGTGGAAAAGCTCGGCCGCAAATTTCTTCAGCCAGGCGTGCACGGCCGCCTTCAGCAGCGCGTCGTCGTGGGCTGCCGGGCCGCTGATCCACAGCTCGGCCCCCATCTGCCGTACCTGGCTGCGTCGGTGCCCGCTGTGCGGAAGCGTGCGCAGCGTGATGGGTTCACCTAGCAGCGGGATGACGCCGCCGTCGGTATAGCAGGGGCGTCTTGCTTCGCGGGCCACGGCCCGCTGCTGCCAGAGCGCCAGCTTCTGCACGATCCATGCCTCGTGTTCACGGATGGTGTGCTCGATGGCCGTCTGGTCCAGTCGTGCACGCTGCGGCAGCACCACTTCCAGCCCTTCGGCGTCGATCCGCAGGCCCACGCGCCGTGCACGCGCCGAGCGGCGCACGCGATACGTGACCTGCTGCGTCTGGCCATGGACCGAAAGCACCAGCGAACAAGGCGTGACGGGGGCGTCCTCATGCCGTGGTTGGGCAGATGGCTTGCGCGGGAAGGGGTTGGGAAAGGGGGGGGTTCCCAGGGAGAAAAGGCCCACGGACGAATCGTTCCTCAGATGGAAAAAGGGCGCTCACTGATGGAGCGCCCTGTACAGGTGGGGGTGTGGCGAGGTCTTCTCAAGCCGATGGGCTGCCTTCAGCGCGGGGCTGCCCGGCTACGGCCGTGTTGTCGGTGTCGGCTGCCGGCTGGGTAGATGCCTCTTCCTGCACATCATGCGCAGCGGACGCCTTCTTCCGGGTGGCCTCGGCGAGTTCCCGGGCAATGGGCGGCACGTCACCAGGTGGGTAGCTGTCCGGGTCGATGCGGCGCATCTCGGTCTCGATCCACAGCTCGACTTCCTGGTTGAGCTGCTCGGACGTCTTGCCCGTCACCGAAATGACAGGCCCCCACGAAACGGTGATCAGGCCTGGCTGCTTGATGAAGGGCTTCTTGGGCCAGCAGCGACCGGAGCTGACGGCCACCGGCACGATGGGCGTGTCGTTCTTCAGCGCCAGCCGGGCGCCGCCCGACTTGTAGGGCTGCTGCTGACCGGGCTTCGAGCGCGTGCCTTCCGGGAACATGACGATCCAGCGACCGTATTTGTGCAGCTGCTTGCCGGCGCTCTTGACGATGTATTCAAAGGCGCGCCGGCCATGACGGCGGTCGATGTGCATCATGTCCAGCATGCCGATGGCCCAGCCGAAGAACGGGATGAACAGCAGCTCTCGCTTGAAGACGAAAGCTGCCGGACGCGGCATGTGGCACAGCAGGAAGAAGGTTTCCCAGGTGGACTGATGCTTGCCCAGCACGATGGCCGGCCCGTCGGGCAGGTTCTCGGTGCCGATGACCCGCCAGCGCATGCCGCACAGCCAGCGGCCCACCTGAAGCATCAGGCGTGGCCAGCTGGAAGCGATGGCATAGCGCACCTTCACCGGCAGGAAGAAGCACAGCACGGTGGCGGTGGCATAGATCGTGACGGTGATGGCCATGATCAGGATGAACAGCACCGAGCGGATGGCGGCAAGCATGATCGGGTCCTTCTTACAGTTGCGACAGGTCGGCGACCTGGTTCATCAACGCATGCAGTCCGCCCAGCAGTGCCAGGCGGTTGCGGCGCAGCGCCGGATCCTCGGCGTTCACCATCACCTGCTCGAAGAAGGCATCCACGGGTGCCTGCAGCGCCGCCAGCGCCTGCAGGGCGGCGGTGAAGTCCTGCTGCTGCAGGTGGCCCTGCACCTGGGGCTGCAGCTTGACCAGAGCGTCGTTCAGATCGCGCTCGGCCGCTTCCTTCAGCAGGGCAGGATCCACGGATGCCTTGTCGTCTGCCGCGCCTTCGCCGGCCGACTTGCGCAGGATGTTGCCGATCCGCTTGTTGGCCGCGGTGAGCGACTCGAAGGCGGGCAGGCGGCGGAAGGCGGCCAGGGCAGCCAGTCGGGCTTCCAGCAGGTCCAGCCGATCCAGACCGGTGGCCAGCACGGCCTCGATGTCGGTGCCGGCAAAGCCACGGTCACGCAGGTAGCTGCGCAGCCGGTCCGCGACGAAGGCGGACAGGCCCGGCACGTCGGCCGTGAAGGGCTGCGGTGCAGCTTCCTTGCGGCCTTTCTTGCCGGTTGCAGCGGCCTTGTCGGAAGGCTCGGTGTCGGCAGCAGCGGGTGCGGGCAGCTTGTCGAACACCGAGAACGCCTGTTCCAGCAGGGCCGGCAGCGACAGGGTGAGCTTGCCTTCGATCAGGATGCGCACGACGCCCAGCGCATGCCGGCGCAGTGCGAACGGGTCCTTGTCGCCGGTGGGGCGCTGACCGATGCCCCAGATGCCGGCCAGCGTTTCCAGCTTGTCGGCCAGGGCCAGGGCCAGGCCGGTGGGCGAGGCGGGCAGGGCATCGCCGGCAAAGCGCGGCTGATAGTGCTCGGCGATGGCATCGGCCACAGCTTCGCTTTCACCGTCGTGCCGCGCATAGTAGCGGCCCATGGTGCCTTGCAGCTCGGGGAACTCACCCACCATGCCGGTGAGCAGGTCGGTCTTGGCCAGCTGCGCAGCCCGTTCGGCATCGGCCACCGGGGCGCCCGTGGCGGGCGCCAGGGCAGCCGCCAGCCGGCGGATGCGCTCGCTGCGCTCGGCCTGGGTGCCCAGCCGGGCGTGGTAGACCACCTGGGCCAGCTGCGGCAGCCGCGAGGCCAGCGTCTCGCGCCGGTCCTGGTCGAAGAAGAACTGGGCATCGGCCAGGCGCGGGCGCACCACGCGCTCGTTGCCGTCGATGATGCCGGACGGATCGTCGATGCGCATGTTGGAGACGATCAGGAACTGGTTCTTCAGCTTGCCGTTGGTCTCGAACAGCGGGAAATAGCGCTGGTTGGTGCGCATGCTGAGAATCAGGCATTCCTGCGGCACGGCCAGGAAGGCCGGGTCGAACTGGCCGGTGTAGACGGCCGGCCATTCCACCAGTGCCGCCACTTCGTCCAGCAGGGCCGTGACCTGCTGCTGCTCCTCGTCGTTGACGGCCAGGATGCCGCCATTCTGCTGGCTGGCGTGGGCCAGCTCGTTGGCGATCATCACGCGGCGCGCCTGGTATTCGGGCTCCACATGACCCTGCTCGCGCAGCTGACGGGCGTAGCTGTCGGCGTTTTCCAGCGTGATGGGGCCGCTGGACAGGAAGCGGTGGCCGTCGGTGATGCGGTCGGCCGCCAGACCCAGTACCGTGCAGGGCAGCACGGCATCGCCGTGCAGCACCACCAGCCGGTGGGCCGGACGCACGAAGCTGACGGTGGTGAGCCCGTCGGCCAGCTGGTAGGTCATGAACTTGGGAATGGGCAGTTGCGCCAGGGTCTCGACGATGATCTCGCCGATGACATCGGCCAGCACGGCGCCGGGCTGGGTGCTGCTCCAGTAGAAGACGTCCTGCTTGCCGTCGTGCCCACGGGTGAGTGCCGAGACCTCGGCACCCTGTTTCTCGGCCCACTTGATCAGGGCCTTGGTGGGCTGGCCTTCGGCATCCAGGCCCACGGCAACGGACGGCCCCTTGATCTGGATCTCGCGGGAATCGGCCTGGGCGCGAACGCCGGGCAGGCGCACGGCCAGCCGGCGCGGGGTGGCGTAGATGTCGGCAGTGGCGTCTTCGCTGGCCAGCAGCTGGCGGGTGGCCAGCCGTGTGCGGATGCCTTGGGCGAAGCTGTCGGCCAGCCGGGTGAGGGCGTGCGGCGGCAGCTCTTCGGTCAGCAGCTCGACCAGCAGGGCGGGGTGGTTCGTGGCCTGGTTCATGGACGTGCTCCCAGCTTGGCGTGGTCTTCGGCGGTGATCATCGGGAAACCCAGTCGCTCACGCGATTCGTAGTAGGCCTGCGCCACACCACGGGCCAGTGCACGCACCCGGCCGATGTAGGCAGCCCGTTCCGTGACGGAGATGGCGCCGCGTGCATCCAGCAGGTTGAAGGTGTGCGAGCATTTCATGACCATCTCGTAGGCGGGCAGCGCCAGCTTGGCCTCGATGAGGTTGCGTGCCTCGCGCTCGTAGTCGTCGAAGTGCGCGAACAGCATCTTCGTGTCGGCCAGGGTGAAGTTGTAGGTGGACTGCTCGACCTCGTTCTGGTGGAACACGTCGCGGTAGGTGATGCCGGGTGCCCACTGCAGGTCGAAGAGGTTCTCGACCTTCTGCAGGTACATGGCCAGGCGCTCCAGACCGTAGGTGATCTCGCCGGTGGTGGGCAGGCACTTGAGCGAACCCACTTCCTGGAAGTAGGTGAACTGCGTGACTTCCATGCCGTTGAGCCAGACTTCCCAGCCCAGGCCCCAGGCGCCCAGCGTGGGCGATTCCCAGTCGTCCTCGACGAAGCGGATGTCGTTGGCCTGCGGGTCGAGTCCCAGGGCCTTCAGCGAACCCAGGTACAGGTCCAGGATGTCGGGGGGCGCGGGCTTGAGCACCACCTGGTACTGGTAGTAATGCTGCAGGCGGTTGGGGTTCTCGCCGTAGCGGCCATCCTTGGGACGGCGCGAAGGCTGCACGTAGGCCGCGCGCCAGGGCTCGGGGCCGATGGCCCGCAGGAAGGTGGCGGTATGGAAGGTACCGGCGCCCACTTCCATGTCGTAGGGCTGCAGCAGGGCGCAGCCCTGTTTGTCCCAGTATTCCTGCAGGCGCAGGATGATCTGTTGGAAGGTCAGCATGGGGTGTTTGATCCAGGGTTGGTGATCGGGTGCCCGGGCGGGCCCCATCACGGTCGGGGGTGATTCTATCTCGCCGGTGGGGGGGCTTCAGGCAGAATCACGAGGAACCATCATTCGCCACGACGGTCGTGCCGATCGGTCGTGGCCTTCCTGCAGGAGGACATCGGACATGGCACAGGGATCATGGCGCTGGGGCATCCTGGGCGCAGGGGCAGCGGCCAATGGCATGGCGGCGGCGTTGCAGGCCGTCAACGGGGGCATCCAGGCCATTGCCAGCCGCCGCGAGGAAACGGCTCGGGCCCTGGCTGGGCGCTACGGCATCGACCGGGTGCATGCCAGCCCCGAGGCCATGCTGCAGGATCCGGACCTGGACGTGATCTACATCGCCTCGCCGCACGACTCCCACCACGCCTGGATGAAGGCGGCCGTGCAGGCCGGCAAGCACGTGCTGTGCGAGAAGGCCATCACGCTGAATGCCCGGCAGCTGGCCGAGGTGGTGCTGCTGGCGCGTGCTCAGGGCGTGGTGGTGGCCGAGGCGATGACCATCTATCACATGCCGCTGTACCGTCGGCTGCGGGCGCTGGTGGATTCAGGGGCGCTGGGCAGGGTGCGGCTGGTGCAGGTGAACTTCGGCAGCTGGCGGGTGCTGGATCCGCAGAGCCGCTTCTTCAGCCGCGATCTGGCCGGTGGGGCGCTGCTGGACATTGGCGTCTATGCCACGGCCTTTGCGCGCTGGTTCCTGGATTCGGCCCCGCATCAGGTGCTGACCACGGTGGAGATGGCGCCGACGGGCGTGGACGATCAGTCGGGCATCATCCTGAAGAACGACCGGAACCAGCTGGTGGTGATGGCGCTGAGCCTGCGGGCCAAGCAGCCCAAGCGGGGCGTGGTGGTGTGCGAGAAGGGCTATATCGAGATCAATGAGTATCCGCGCGCTGACGAGGCCACGGTGCACTGGACGGACGAGGCGCGTTCGGAAACGATCCGCGTGGGCCGGCGCGAGGATGCACTGCGCTATGAGGTGGCGGACATGCAGCATTATCTGGACATGCGCCAGGGTGGGGGAGACGGGGTGCCGCCATCGCTGCGGGAGGCGGGGGTGGAGTCGCCGATGCCGGATGATGAGGTGCGGCAGCTGACGCTGAGTCAGGATGTGATGTCGGTGCTGACGGAGGTGCGGCGGCAGTGGGGGGTGGTGTATCCGGGGGAGTGATGGCTGGATCGGGCTGCGGATGAGGGTTTTTGAGCAGGTCAGATGGGGCTTCGAAGTGGGGTGGTCTTGCGTGAGACGGAGCCGGGGCACTGCGGCATCTACCTCCTCACAACCGCAGGCGGTAATGGATTCGTCGGCAGATACCTCCGCGCCCCGGCTCCTTGTGGCTTGCGGGCCAGGCAGTGCTCTGGGGAGGGGGCTGTTCTGGTGTGGGTTTGTGCCTAAGGTACAGTGATCATTCTTTTCTTTTTCTGAGCGTATTCAAGGAGCGCCTGAATGCAGTTGGCGACATGGAATGTCAATTCGTTGAAGATGCGTCTGCAGCATGTGCTGGACTGGCTGGCGGCCAATCCGGTGGATTTCCTGTGTCTGCAGGAAACGAAGCTGACGGATGACAAGTTTCCGAAGGATGAGATCGAGGCGGCGGGGTATGGGGTGATCTTTACCGGGCAGCCGACGTACAACGGGGTGGCGCTGCTGTATCGGAAGGAGGCGGGGTATGTGCCGGATGGGGTTCAGCTGAACAATCCGCTCCATGAGGATGTGCAGCGGCGGCTGGTGTCGGCGCGGTTCCAGACGGCGGCGGGGCCGGTGCGGGTGATCGGGGCGTATTTCCCCAATGGGCAGGCGGTGGGCAGTGAGAAGTATGTCTACAAGCTGGGCTGGATTGCGTCGCTGCAGGAATGGATTGCGCAGCTGCGACGGGATGAGCCGGATACGGGAGTGATCCTGGCTGGGGATTTCAATATTGCGCCAGCGGATGCGGATGTGCATGATCCGGCGGTGTGGGCCGATGGCATTCTGGTGTCGGGACCGGAGCGGCAGGCGCTGCAGGGGCTGCTGGCGCTGGGGCTGCACGATGCGTTCCGGCTGTTCGAGCAGCCGCCGAAGCTGTTCAGCTGGTGGGACTACCGGGCGCTGGGCTTTCGGCGCAATGCGGGGCTGCGCATTGACCTGATTCTGGTGTCGGACGAGCTGAAGCCGATGGTGGGGCGCTGCTGGATCGACAAGGGACCGCGCAAGCTGGAGAAGCCCAGCGACCATACGCCGGTGGTGGTGGAGTGGGGCGCTGCGGCTACCTGATCCGGCGCAGACGCAGTTACAGCCAGGCCTTCATCCACCCCAGGCCGTCGCGGGTGGCATGGGGCGCCTGGCCTCGGGCTGGGCGGTATTCGCAGCCGATCCAGCCGTCGTAGCCCAGGTCATCGAGCAGACGGAAGAGGTGAGGGTAGTTCACTTCTCCGATGTCAGGTTCGTGGCGGTCGGGGACGCCGGCAATCTGGATGTGGCCGACACGCCCCGTGGGAATGAGGCGGCGCAGCAGCACGGAGAGATCGCCCCGGATGATCTGCAGGTGGTAGAGGTCCAGTTGCAGCTTCAGTGTGGGGTTGTGTTCCAGCAGGGCTTCGGCCGTATCGAGTGAATCCAGCAGGTAGCCCGGCATGTCGCGGCTGTTGATGGGTTCGATGAGAATCTGCACGCCTGCCTGGGCGGCCAGGGTGGTGGCCTTATGCAGGTTCTGCTGCCAGCACGCCAGGGTGTTGGCAGTGACGGGTTTCAGGCCTGCCATGACATGGATGCGCGGGCAGTCCAGGGCACGGGCGTACTGCAGGGCGCGCTCGATGCCCTGCAGGAATTCTGCTTCGCGGCCGGGCAGGGCCGCCAGACCACGTTCACCCGCTTCCCAGTTGCCGGGCGGGGCATTGAAGAGCGCTTGCTGCAGGCCGTTTTCCTTCAGCAGGCGGGCCAGCATTCCCGCTTCATGTTCGTAGGGGAACAGGTACTCCACGGCCTGAAAGCCGTCCCGAGCGGCGGCTGCAAAGCGTTCCGGGAAGAGCAGGTCGGTGTACAGGAAGGAGAGGTTGGCGGCGAATCGGGGCATGGGATAGGCGGAAGTCAGTCGGGCTTTTGAGGGGAAAGCAGGTGCTGCAGATATTCAGCCAGCACCACGGCATTGTTGTGGGTCTCGTCGTGGGCAGCGTACAGCAGGGTGAGCGGTCCCTGTCGGGCAATGTCCAGGAGCGGTTGCAAGGCTGACAGATTGGCAGAAAGTTCGGTTTCGTACTGCTTGCGAAATTCCGGCCATCGTTCGGGAGCATGGCCGAACCACTGACGCAGCGTGTTGCTGGGAGCAACGTCCTTGATCCAGAGCTGGAAGGGGGCGTCTTCCTTCTTCATGCCCCGGGGCCACAGCCTGTCGACCAGTACGCACGTGCCTTCGCCGGCAAGCGCAGGGGCGTAGACACGACGGGTCTGGATGATGTGGCTGGGCTGGGACATGTGGGGTCTCCTTGTTCCAGGGCGGTGCGCTGCCTGGGTGCAGGGCCTGCGTGAATCTGCAGTCCGTGGCAACCGGCAGGCATCAGGTGTGGCGGATTTCTTTCCCGGACTCAGCGTTCAGTATAGACCGCGTCGAAGAAGGCTTTTTCCAATGCCACGGCGCGATGGAAGAAGCGGCGTGCCTCGTCCTGCTGTTCGACGGGGATGGTTGCACCGACACGATCCAGTTCGCTGCGCAGCCAGGCCACGAAATCACGGAAGAAGTCGTTGGCGTGCAGCGTGATCCATTCGGCGTGCTGGAACTCGGGTGGCAGGGCACGTCCTGGCTGATCGGCCCACTCCAGGTACAGGCCTTCGGCCACGCAAAGCACGGCCAGCGCACTGGCATAGCGACGGGTTTCGGCTGCTTCGTGCATCAGCTCCTGGAACTGCAGGGTGACGTCGTCCAGTGTGGGCGTGGTGCGCTCGATGGCGGGCACGCGCAGCAGGTCGAAGCAGCGCTGAAAATACGTGTTCTCGTCGCTGGTGATCATGGCGGCGAACTGCGAGAAGCGCACGCGCGCTGCGTACTGGTCGGCCGATGCGATGGCTGCGCCCAGCAGGGCGACGAAGCGGTCGACGAACTGGTAGTCCTGTACCAGGTAGTGGCGCAGGTGCTCGCTGGAGAGCGTGCCGGCAAAGATCTCGTCGACGAAGCGGTGCTGGATGGCAGCCTGCCAGTCTTTCTGGCATTCGGCGCGCAGGACCTGGGAAAACGGGGCGGGGGTGTTCATGGGTGTCTCCTCTTCATGTCGGGTTTGGGGCAGGCGTCACCGGCCTTGGCCACGGCGACGCAGGAAAGCCGTCGGTGACAGGCGCATCCGGATCGCGGCCGGACTGTCTGTGGAAAACCGTCGTGGGCTACAGCCGCATCGGGATCGTGACCGGGCCGTCGTTGACGAGCGCGACCTGCATGTTGGCCCCGAATCGGCCGGTGGCCACGTCGGGGTGCAGGCGGCGTGCTTCCGTCACGAAGGCATCATACAGCGCTTCGCCCTGGGCGGGCGGGGCGGCACCGATGAAGCTGGGGCGGTTGCCCTGTCGGGTGCCGGCAGCCAGCGTGAACTGGCTGACGATGAGCAGGCCGCCACCCACGTCCTGCACGCTGCGGTTCATCCGGCCGGCCTCGTCGGCAAAGATGCGCAGTTTCAGCAGCTTGGCCACGGCCTTGTAGACGGTCTCCGTGGTGTCTGCAGGTTCGGCACAGACGAAGGCCAGCAGCCCCGGACCGATGCTGCCATGGGTCTGGCCGTCGATCTGGACGCTGGCCTGGGCGACGCGCTGGATGAGCAGGTGCATGAGGGGCTCCGGATGGTTGAAAAGGGGCAGCCTGGGGCGGTCGGGATGCCGCAGGGCAACGAGGCGATGATAAGCCCCTGGGTAAACCCGTAGCCCGTCGGGTGGGTACACTCCGGGGAAATCTTCTCCTCTCCTTCAAGCATGAATCAGGTTGCCACACCCGCGCCGTCTTCTTCCGGGGCCGATTTCGTGAAGTCGCGCCGCTCGTCGATCATTGCCGCCATCTTCCTGATGGCCACATCGGCCATTGGCCCGGGGTTCATCACCCAGACGGCAACCTTCACCACGAAGCTGGGGCCCGCGTTTGCCTTCGGCATTCTGGCGTCGGTCCTCATCGACTTCGTGGTGCAGCTCAATGTCTGGCGCATGATTGCGCTGTCGCGGCGCAATGCGTCGGCGCTGGCCAATGCGGCGCTGCCGGGCAGTGGCCATGTGCTGGCGCTGCTGGTCATTTTCGGCGGGCTGGTGTTCAACGTCGGCAACATCGCCGGCGCCGGGCTGGGCCTGTCGGCGCTGCTGGGGCTGCCTGCCAAGTGGGGTGGGCTAATCAGTGCGGCACTGGCCGTGGGCATCTTTGCGTCCAGCCGGGCCGGGGCGGCCGTGGACCGGCTGATCATCTGGCTGGGGCTGCTGATGATCGTGATGACGGCCTATGTGGCCTTCGTGTCGGGCCCGCCGGTGGGCGAGGCGCTGCAGCAGATGGTGGTGCCGCAGCTGGTGGACTGGACGGCCATCACCACGATCGTGGGCGGCACGGTGGGGGGCTACATCACCTATGCCGGTGCACACCGGCTGCTGGACCGGGGCACGGTGGGGCCCGAGAACCTGGGCGCCGTCACGGCCGGGGCGCTCAATGGCATTGCCGTCACCGGGGTGATGCGTTTCCTGCTGTTCCTGGCCATTCTGGGCGTGGTGTCCAGCGGCGTGGCCATCGATGTTTCGGGCAAGGGCGCCAATCCGGCGGCGCAGGCCTTCCAGGCTGCGGCGGGCGAGTTCGGACTGCGGGTCTTCGGGCTGGTGCTGTGGGCGGCAGCCATCACCAGCGTGATCGGGGCCGCCTACACGTCGATGTCCTTCCTCTCGGCTTTCAAGGGTGACATTTCCGAACGGGCGCGCAACCGGGCCACGGTGGTGTTCATCGCGGTCTCACTGGCCGTGTTCCTCCTGATGGGAACGGCGCCGGCAGCGCTGCTGGTGTTTGCCGGCGGCTTCAACGGGCTGATCCTGCCGCTGGGCATGACGATCTTCATGATCATTGGCTGGCGCCGCGCCGACCTGCTGGGGGGCGTCCCTTACCCGAAATGGCTGCTGGTGCTGGGCACGGCCGTATGTGTGCTGACCTGGTACATGGGGGTCGTGTCGGTCGGGCCGATCTTCCGGCTGCTGGCTGCGTGACGAATGACGGATAAGGCGCAACGAACCCTGGAGACTTCTCATGGCAAGAATCGACCTGAATAGTGATCTGGGCGAGAGTTTTGGCGCCTGGACGATGGGTGATGATGCAGCGATGCTGGAGATCGTCACCAGTGCCAATGTGGCCTGCGGCTTTCATGCTGGGGACCCGGCGGGCATCCTGCAGACGCTGCGCGAGGCTGCACGGCGTGGCGTGAGCATTGGGGCGCACGTGGCCTATCCGGATCTTTCCGGTTTCGGGCGGCGCAACATGGACGTGGCGTCGGCCGATCTGCGAGCAGGGGTGATCTACCAGATCGGGGCATTGCAGGCGCTGGCGCGCGCGGCAGGCACGCAGGTGCGCTACGTGAAGCCGCACGGTGCGCTCTACAACACCATTGCGCATGACCGGCGACAGGCCACTGATGTGATCGAGGCCGTGAAGGCGGCGGACGATCGTCTGGCGCTGGTGGTGCTGGCGGGTTCGCCGCTGGCGGGCTGGGCGCGCGAGGCAGGTCTGACGGTGGTGGCCGAGGCCTTTGCGGACCGTGGCTATACGCCGGAAGGGACGCTGGTGTCGCGGCGCGAGCCCGGTGCGGTGCTGCACGATGCCGAGCAGGTGGCGGCTCGGATGCTGCGACTGGTGCGCGAGGGCGTGGTGGAAGCCGTTGATGGCAGCCTGGCGAAGGTGGAGGCAGATTCGATCTGCGTGCATGGCGACAGCCCCGATGCGGTGGCCATGGCGCGCGCGGTGCGCCGGGTTCTGGCTGATGCCGGCGTGACGCTGGCACCGTTTGCCTGATCGGGAAAACGAGAAGAGGAAGCGCACATGCGTCTGTTGCCCGTCAATCTCGATGCCATCCTGGTGGAGCTTGCCGACCTGGATGAAACCCTGGCGCTTTTCGATGCCCTGGAGGCGGATCCGATCGAGGGGGTGACCGAACTCGTCCCGGCGGCGCGCACCATCCTGGTGCATTTCCTGCCGTGGGTCTGTCCGCGACCCAGGCTGGTGGCCGGCATTGCTGCACGGCAGGGCAGGCAGGGGCAGGCGCGTCAGGGAACGCTGGTACGCATTCCGGTCCGCTACGACGGCGAGGATCTGGTCGAGATGGCCGATCATCTGGGGCTGTCGGTGGAGGAGCTGGTGCGACGACATGCGGCTTCTGTCTGGCAGGTGGCGTTTACCGGTTTTGCGCCGGGCTTTGCCTATCTGTCAGGGGGCGATCCGGTATTCAACGTGCCGCGTCGCGCCAGCCCGCGCACGCGCATTCCGGCGGGCTCGGTCGGGCTGGCCGGTACCTTCAGCGCGGTGTACCCGCGTGCCACGCCCGGAGGGTGGCAGCTCATTGGTACCACTGATGTGCCGATGTGGGATCTGACGCGTACACCGCCGGCGCTGCTGCAGCCGGGGCAGCGCGTGCAGTTCGTGGATGTGGCGACCGAGGAAGGCGAGGCGCTGCAGCGCGAGGTCGTGCAGCAGCGGAGTGCGGAGGCGGGAGACGCTCGCCTGACAGCCGCTTCTGCAGCGGGTTCCGGCGGCGGCGAGGTGCGTGCCCATTCCGTGGCGACGGCGGAGGATGCCGGGAGCCTTGGGCAGGATGTCTGCCGTGCCGGAGACGAGACCGCTGTGGAGCATGCCTTTGAAGTGGTGGCCACCGGTCTTCAGGCGCTTTTCCAGGATGCCGGTCGCCCGGGGCAGGCACGCCAGGGCGTGTCGGCGTCCGGGGCGCTGGATGCCACGGCTTTCCGCGTGGCCAACCAGTTGCTGGGCAACGAGGCCGATGCCACGGTCATTGAGCTGCTGCATGGCGGTTTCGCGTTGCGGGCTCTGACCCGGACGGTGGTGGCGGTGACGGGGGCGACCGGGCCGCTGGATCTGAAGGATGCGTCGGGTGCGCCGCTGCCTGCCGAACGCCATGTGCCGCTGGCCATGGAGCCGGGTGATGTGCTGATGGTGGGCGCGCCCGAGCGTGGCCTGCGCAGTTATCTGGCGGTGCGTGGTGGCTTTGACGTGGCGCCGGTGCTGGGCAGCAGCGCCACCGACACGCTGGCGGGCGTGGGTCCGGAGCCGCTGCGCGTGGGCCAGGGGCTGGCGGTGGGCCGGCGCATTCGGGGGGCGGTGGATGCGGCCGAGGCCGGCATGGCGAAGCTGGAAACCCTGCTGCCGCACTTGCCTGATCTCGTGCCGTCGAACTCCCTCGGCGCGGATGCGGTTCAGCGCCATGCCATCGTGTTGGATCTGGTGCTGGGGCCCCGGACAGACTGGTTCGATGATGAATCACTGGAGTTGCTGCAGCAGCAGTGCTGGCAGGTGACGCAGCAATCCAACCGGGTGGGGCTGCGGCTGCAGGGTGAGAGGCCCCTGCAGCGTGCCGCCGGTTTTCAGGGCAGGGAGTTGCCCTCCGAGGGCACGGCGCTGGGCGCATTGCAGGTGCCGGCCAATGGGCAGCCGGTGCTGTTCCTGGCGGATCATCCGCTGACCGGGGGCTATCCGGTGATCGGCTGTGTGGCGCCGCATCATCTGGATCTGGCGGCGCAGCTGCCACCGGGGGTCTTCGTGCGCTTCAAGCTGATGGCACCGTTTGCGGAGACTCCGCTGGTGGGAGCCGGTGCATGAGGACAGGATGCGGAAGTCCTCATTTCCGGGAGGCGGCGCTCGGGACGGTCTGCCATGCGGATGGGCAGATGGCGGGGCAGGCAGAAGGGCAGACGGAAAGCCGGACGGAAGGCCGGGAGATTGGGGCGTACAGGATGGAGGTGTCCGATGGACTCGGGCGCCTGACGAGGGAAAAGTGATGATCAAGAAGGTTCTGATTGCCAACCGCGGCGAGATTGCGGTGCGCGTCATCCGGGCATGTGCCGATTATGGTGTGCAGAGCGTGGCGGTATATGCCGATGCGGATCGGGATGCGCTGCATGTGCGCCTGGCTGATGAGGCTTTCGGCCTGCAGGGTGAGCGTCCGGCCGATACCTACCTGAATGTGGGCAAGCTGCTGGAGATTGCTCGACGCTGCGGGGCCGATGCGGTGCACCCGGGCTATGGTTTTCTGTCGGAAAACGCCGGATTCGCGCAGGCGGTGATCGATGCCGGACTGGTGTGGATTGGTCCGAGGCCCGAGACCATTGCACAGCTGGGCGACAAGGTGGCGGCACGGCGCATTGCGGCATCCGTGGGGGCGCCGCTGGTGGCGGGCACGCCCGGTCCGGTGGAGAGCGTCGATGAGGTGCTGACGTTTGCGCGTGAGCACGGGTTGCCCGTTGCCATCAAGGCGGCGTTTGGCGGCGGTGGCCGGGGGCTGAAGGTGGCCTGGCAGATGGATGAGGTGGCCGAGCTGTATGCGTCGGCAGTGCGCGAGGCGACCACGGCCTTCGGTCGGGGCGAGTGCTTCGTGGAGCAGTATCTGGATCAGCCGCGCCACGTGGAAGCGCAGGTGATGGCTGACACGCATGGCCATGTGGTGGTGCTGGGCACGCGGGACTGTTCGCTGCAGCGTCGCAACCAGAAGCTGGTGGAGGAGGCGCCGGCGCCGTTCCTGACGGACGTGCAGCGCGAGCGCATCCATCGGGCCGCGCATGACATCTGCGCACAGGCCGGCTATGTGGGCGCGGGTACGGTGGAGTTTCTGGTGAGCCGCAACGGCACCATTTCCTTCCTGGAGGTGAACACGCGGTTGCAGGTCGAGCATCCGGTGACGGAGCTGACGGCCGGCATCGATCTGGTGGTGGAGCAGCTTCGGGTGGCCGACGGGCTGCCGCTGTCCATCCGCCAGACGCCGCAACCGATGGGGCATGCCATGGAGTTCCGCATCAATGCGGAGGATGTGGGGCGGGGGTTCCTGCCGATGCCAGGGCGCATCCAGCGGTTCTTGCCACCGTCAGGTCCGGGCATCCGGCTCGACAGCGGGGTGGAGAGCGGATCAGTGGTGGCGGGGCAGTTCGATTCGATGATGGCCAAGCTGATCGTGCACGGCGACAGTCGTGAGCAGGTGCTGACGCGGGCGCGGCGTGCGCTGGCCGAGTTCGAGATCGAAGGGGTGCCCAGCGTGCTTCCTTTTCACCGGGCGGTGCTGAAGGCGCCGGCCTTCGTGGCAGTGGGTGACGGGGGGTTTCACGTGCACACGCGCTGGATCGAGACCGAGTTTGCCGATGATCTGCAGGCGTCGGTGCGGCCGGCCCCGCTGGGCGCGATGTCGCTGCTGCGCATGCCGGTGGAGCTGGATGGCCGGCGGGTGATGCTGGGGCTGCCCGAGCAGCTGCTGGGAGCGCTGGCGGCGATGGGGCAAGCGATGCCGCAGGATGGTTCTGCCGCAGGAGGTGCCTTGGGACAGGCGGGGGCTGCGTCGGGCGCAGGGGCGCCGATGGCGGCCGTGCAGGCGGGCGAGATTGCCGCACCGATGGCCGGCACGCTGCTGGCCTGGAAGGCCGAGGAAGGTGAGACCGTGGCCGAGGGGCAGCTGGTGGCGGTGATGGAGGCGATGAAGATGGAGATGCAGGTGACGGCACCGTGTGCCGGCACGCTGCATCGTGGGGCATCGGCCGGTCAGGTGCTGGCGGCCGCAGAGGTTCTGGGCCGCATTGCCTGAGGTGTCCGGGCGAGCCCGTTGTGTGTTACTGATTGTCCGGATGCGGCGTCTGCGTCACCGAAACAGGCAGTTCGGGGATGATCCGGGCAGATTCAGGGACCGGGCCGGACAGTGACTGCAGGAAGGCTGCAATGTCGGCCACCTGTTCCTTGTCCAGTTCCTGGCCGAGCTGGGTCTGTGCCATCACGCGGATGGCCTGATCCAGTTCCTAGACACTGCCGTCATGGAAGTACGGGTAGGTGCGAGCCACGTTGCGCAGGCTGGGTACCCGGAAGAAGTACTTGTCTTCTTCTTTCTTCGTGACTTCGAAGCGGCCTTTGTCCTGCTTGGGCGACTGGGTGTACTTCCAGTAGGGTTCGTTGACCATGCCGAATTTCTGGAAGGTGTCTCCGCCCAGGCCGACACCCTTGTGGCAGGTGGCGCAGCCGCTGTCGATGAAGGTGGACAGGCCCTTGCGCTGCTGGGCAGTGAGGGCACCGATGTCACCCTGCAGGTATTTGTCCCATGGCGAGGGGGTGAGCAGCGTGCGCTCGAAGGCGCCGATGGCGGTCCTGATGTTCTGGAACGTCACGGGATTCTTGCCGCTATCGGGGAAGGCCTTCTGGAAGAGCGGCAGATATTCGGGAATGGAGGCGATCTTCTTCTCGACGGTGGCCTCATCGACGTTGGCCATTTCCACGGGGTTCAGGAGCGGGCCGCCTGCCTGTTCTTCCACGTCAGCGGCACGGCCGTCCCAGAACTGGTGACCCAGCAGCGCGGCGTTGAGGGCCGTGGGCGAGTTGCGGGCGCCGAACTGGCCCTTGTGACCCGCGCTGGTGGGCAGGTTGTCCACGCCTGCCGAGGCCAGGTTGTGACAGGAGTTACAGCTGACCGTGTTGCCACGGGAGAGCCCGGGGTTCGAACCACAGTTGCTGGCCCAGACGAACCTGGGCGTCGGTGAAGGGGCGCAGCTTCTGCATGGCTGCTGCATCGGGCAGTGCCTGGAACAGACCCTGGGCAGTATCCAGCAGATCCTTGTCTTCTTCGCTGTAGGACGTGGCCTTGTCTGCTGACGGGGCTTCGGTGGCCGCCTGGCAGGGGGCGCCGAGCGCGAAAGTCAGCAGGCTGGCAGCGGCCAGCAGGCTGATGTGAAGGCGAGGCTTCATGGGGGGGCTTTCTCCTGAGTGTTGTTGGTCTCGAGACCTGGCGGACGGTGCCGGCAGGCCGCGTCACTATAGGAAGCGGTGCGTGGATCAGGTTGTGTTAAATCAAGCAAAGGGCAATTGTTGTTTATTTATCAATTTATAAAAACTATTGACCTAATAGAGCACGCCTACAGCGCTTCACGGAGGCAGAACATCAGAACATCAGCCGGCCGATATCGTTGGCGGCGTTGAGGCCGCCGCGATGGTCGCTGCCGCTCTTGGGCAGGGTATAGGTGTATCGGTCGTCGCCCTGGTAGACCAGCTTGTAGTGCTTGCCGCCATTGCTGATCCGGAAGCCCATGGATTCCAGGCCGCGCCGGATGCGTGCATCGAGGGTGCTTGTGCCGCGCAGCAGGTTCTTCAGGGCGTCGCGGTGGGCGTTGGCCGTGCGGTGGGGCAGAGGGTTGGCGCTCACGATGGACTGGAGAACGTGGTGGCGACGGCTGTCAGGGCGGACGTACTTCCTGGCGTCGGCCAGGGCATCCAGCACGATGCCCAGGATCTCCTGGTCGTAGAAGTTGCGCTCCGTGCCTGGCGACAGCAGGATGTTGTCATCGCCGGGACGGATTTCGCGCTGGCGCAGTTCCTGGCGCAGTCGCTCGATCTCTTCCTCGGCTTCCTGCAGGAGCTGCTCCTTGGCGGCGATTTCCTCACCAAAACTGCGGATGCAGTCGTCAATGGAGAGCGACCCGGCCGATTTCAGGGCGGCAATGGTGTTCTGCGAGACCTGCTCTCGCAGGTAGGCCCAGGTGCAGCGTGGCAGTGGCCGACGCTGCCGCAGCGTGCGGTGGAGATCTTCCCGGATGGCGTCACCAAGCTCGGCGGCCGTCTGATAGAGGGTTCCCAGGTAGAAGCGGCGTGGCTCGCCACCTTCGGGCCAGTAGATGCCGACCGTGCCACCGTAGACATTGGTGGATTCGGCCAGTGCCTGCAGCTGGCGCGAGAAGCTGTTGCCGGGTTCGACCACCACGTGGGCCCGTCCGGCCAGCCGGGATGCCAGGCGCCGGGGATCGATGGCGTGGCCGGGCTGGAAACAGGCGCTGACGTAGACGATGGGCAGGCGATGGTCGCTGTTGCCCAGGATGAGGTCGGCGGCCAGGGGGAGTTCGTGGCCGGCCAGCAGCCGGGGCTGATTCGAGACGCGCAGGGGACCGTCCTGACCGCCGCCCAGGGCATTCAGCAGGGCAGGGACGATGGCGGGATCCCGGTCGACGGGCAGGTGAGCCTGGGGCAGGCTGGAGGTGCATTCGATGCGGATGCCAAGCCAGGCATCGCTTGCCGGTGCGGTATCCGTTTCCGAGGTGGCCGTGTTCGGGAGATCGGCATTTCCGGCACCATTTCCCCGGGCCTTATGGCGCCGGGAGAAGACGACGGTGGTGATCCGGGTCAGGTGCTCTTCCTGGCGGCTGTAGCGGATGCCGGCCACTGTGGTGTCGGGCTGCCGAGCGATCAGGGTCTGCAGCAGTTCACCGCTGGTATTGATGCGGGATGAGGTCTCGGTGGGCAAGGCCTGCAGCTGTTCGGCTGCAATGGCGGTACGTTCGACATCCAGAAGCCAGGAGGCGATGGCGCGCAGGAAGTCTTCCGGGCCATGGGCAGGATCGACCGCGAAGTCGGTGGCGAACGAGATCATGCGGACGGGAAGGCCTTTTGACAGGCGACCTCAGGGATTGGCGTCCGGCTATGTTACTGATGCGTCCCTATCAGAACGGGCGTGACGATTGATCTGACAACCTGGCTGTGAAATGGGTGTCCGGGATGTGTACGGGCGGGTTTTCAGGGCCGGGGTCAGTGGCGGAATGAGGGTCGGAATCAGGGCTGATAGCGGCTGACTTCCAGGCCGCTGCCGACGGGCAGCAGGGTGCTGCTGATGCCGGGTTTTGCGCGCACTGCCTGGACGTAGGCTTCCAGTTCGGGGCCGCCCGGACGGACGATGTTGTTGGCCACGATGACGGCGCCGGGGGCCAGCCGCGGATGGAAGGCTTCCAGGCAGGGCAGGTAGAGATCTTTCCGAAGGTTGATGAAGACGAAGTCGAAGCGGCCGGGGATGTTGTCGATGAGGGTGACGGCGTCACCGATCCGGAAGTCGACGAGGGGGGAGAGGCCGGCCTGGGTGCTCATCTCCAAGGCGTGGGCGGATCTTTCGGGATCGATCTCGATGGTGGTGAGGTGGCCACCGGTGGCGCGTGCCGCTTCGGCCAGCCAGATGGTGGAGTAGCCGAAGGAGGTTCCCAGTTCCAGGATGCGTGGCGCGGTGAGGCTATGGACCAGGATGTTGAGGAACTGCCCGGTTTCGGGGCCGATGGCCAGCATGGACTGGAAGTTGACGCTGTTGCGCCCGCCGGGGGCCGCGACCGGGAAGCTGAGGTTCTCGCGCTCCATGCGGGCGTGGTATTGCTCCAGTACCTCGATGATGGCGTCGTCCATGGCGTTTCCCTGGAATGGTCTGGGCCGGGGGTCTTCGGATGCTTCCTCGTGGAGGCAGAGCCGTGCTGCCCCCGTGCCCGATGCGTGTCGGGCCAGTATACGGGATCGGGGGGGCGGAGGTTGGAGCCTCAAGGTCAGGAAGGAGGTTCCGAGGGCCTTGGGCGTTCAGGCTCCTGGCTGGGGCCTTCTTCCTGGATGCGCTGCCGGAAGCGGCCAGCGGCGCTGTGGTAGAAGGGGCGGGGGTGGATCTGGCGCGAGACCAGGGCGGCGACCAGGCTGCCGATCAGGGACCAGATGAGCACGGGCTGGCTGCCGGTCATTTCCATGACGATGACGCTGGCGGTGACGGGCGATTGGGTGGCGCCGGCCAGGAAGGCGGACATGCACAGCAGCACCAGCAGGCGCTCGTCCACCATCCCGCCGGCGAGCGAGGCCAGGTGGCTGCCGATGCCGGCGCCGGTGCTGAGTGCCGGGGTGAAGATGCCGCCGGCGATGCCGGTCCAGTAGGTGAAGACGGTGGCGGCCAGCTTGGCCAGGCCGGTTTCGGGGGGCGCGATGGCGTGCCCGTCCAGTGCCTGGGTGACCATCTGGTAGCCGGTGCCGTAGGTCTGGCCGTGGGTCCAGGTGCCCAGGGCGGCCAGCAGCAGGCCCATGACGATGGCCAGCAGAACGGGATGGCGACGAACCGGGCCGCGCAGGAGGGCCGGCACGCAGCTGGCGGCACCGCGAAAGAGCAGCCGTGCGAAGATGCCGCCCAGCGCGCCGCAGACGATGCCGCAGAGCCCCACCCACAGGGCCATGTCGGGCACGGTGGTGGCGCCGGCGTATTGGGGGAAGTAGGGGTTGTTGCCCTTGATGGCCACGAGGATGAAGCCGGCGGCCAGCACGCCCAGCAGGACGCGCCGGCCCCAGTGCAGCACCACACCGCGCCCCAGTTCCTCGATGGCAAAGACCACGCCGGCCAGTGGGGCGTTGAAGGCGGCGGCCAGGCCGCCAGCGGCGCCGGTGGCCATCAGTTCGTTGGCGGTGAGCCCCCGGAAGGCGATGCCATGGCGGCGGCAGACATCGCCCCAGGCCAGCATGACGGCCGCTCCGACCTGCACGGAAGGGCCTTCGCGGCCCACCGAGGCACCGATCAGCATGGCCAGCAGCGTGAGGGGAATCTTGGCAAGCGTCTGCCAGAACGTGACCAGCCGGTTCTTGAGCGGGCCGTAGGGCAGGCTGATGGCGGCGATGACCTGCGGGATGCCACTGCCGGCCACGAAGGGGGCGTGACGCGGGGTGTACCAGGCCAGGGCGGCCAGGCCCAGCGGCAGCATGATCCAGGCGGCCAGCGGATGGCGGGCCGTCCACTGAGCATTCCAGTCCAGGGCGAGATCGGCCAGTTCCGCAAAGCCCAGCGAGGTGAGTGCCACCAGCGTTGCACCGACCAGCATGCAGGCGAACTCCAGGCTCTTGTGCGGGATGCGGTGGGTCTTGCGCAGGCGCTGGTGCAGGAAGTGGCGGATGCGGGCGGTGCGCGAGGGTGCGGGCTCGCCCGTAGTGGCGTTCTGGGGGGAGGCGGTATGAGCCTGCGACATGGGGTGTGGGTCGAGGACCTGGTCGGAGTGTTCCCGCTATTCTGATCCCGTCAGGAGGTGCTGCGCAGCATGACCGTGACGGGGGACCTGGACGGGGGGCGCCTTGTGGCGCTTCCGCTGCAGGCTGGTCAGAGCGAGATGCCGCCCGAGACCTCGATGACCTCGCCGTTGATGTAGCTGGCTTCGTCGCTGGCCAGGAAGGCGTAGACGTTGGCGATCTCGGCGGGCTTGCCCAGGCGGCCCATCGGGATGCGGGCCTTCATGCCGTCCAGCACCTTTTCGGGCATGGCATTGAGAATGGGGGTGGCGATGAAGCCGGGGGCGACGGCGTTGACGCGCACGCCCTTCGGGCCCAGTTCGCGGCTCCAGGTCTTGGTGAAGCCGATGAGGCCAAACTTGGCGGCGGCATAGTTGGTCTGGCCGAAGTTGCCGTACAGGCCGACGACCGAGCTGGCATTGAGGATGACGCCGCTGTTTCGCTCGATCATGCCGGGGGCGACGGCCTGGCTGCAATGGAAGACGCCGCGCAGGTTGATGTCGATGACCCGGTCGAACTGTTCCTCGGTCATCTTGACGAGCCGGGCGTCCTGCGTGATGCCGGCGTTGTTGATCAGCACGTCGATGCGGCCGTGCTTTTCCTGGACCTTGGCGACGACGGCGTCGATGGTCGCGCGGTCGGTGACATCCATGACGTGGCCTTCGGCCTCTGCACCCAGGGCATGGCACTGCTGCACCACAGCTTCGATGCCGGTCGGGTTGATGTCGCAGACGATGACAATGGCGCCCTCAGTAGCGAACTTCAGGGCAGTGGCCTCACCGATGCCCTGGGCAGCGCCAGTGATGAGGCTGACCTTGCCGGCCAGACGGCCCTGCGGGGCGGAACGCGGCGTGGGGTTGGACATGGATCTCCTCCGGTTGAAATGTCTGGAGGCAATGATCGCATGTTTTGTTGCAGCGCAGCATTGCCTCTGTGGGGGATTTCCCGAAGGAGATCCAGGGTGTGGCCGGGCTGCTCAGGGCCTGCGGTGCCGTCTTTTCCGACGGGCAGCGGCGCCGGGCCAGCGGAGCCGGGAAGGCAGGGTGCCGATGGCCAGCAGGCCCAGCGACAGGCCCAGCACGGGGGCGTTGCCGCCCAGGCGCACGTAGGGGGTCAGGCCGGTGTGTCCCTGCAGGGTGGCCTTCAGCGTGCCGGTCTCGTGCGGGCGCAAGCGGATCTGGACGATGCCGCGGGCGCTGATGACGGCTGTCATGCCGGTGTTGGTCGCGCGGATGATGGGCCGGGCGGTTTCCAGCGCGCGCATGCGGGCGATCTGCAGGTGCTGGGGCAGGGCATGGGAGTTGCCGAACCAGCCCAGGTTGGTGAGATTGGCCAGTATGGTGGCGCCGCCCGTGTACGTGCCCTTGCCGTTGCGGGTGCCTTTCACCTGCGAGAGCAGTTCTTCGCCGAAGATGTCCTCATAGCAGATGTTGAAGCCGATGCGCTGGCTGCTGATGGGCAGCAGGGGCTGCTGGGCGGGGCCGCGGGCCTGGTCGCCGAGCGGGATGTTCATGAGCGTCATGAACCAGTGAAAGCCCTCGGGGATGAATTCGCCAAAGGGCACCAGGTGACGCTTGTCGTAGTGATAGCGGACTGGCGTGTGCTGGGTGTCGGCCGTGAGCGGATCGGGCAGGGTGTCGGCGGTGAACACTTCCACGCTGTTGCTGACCTGCCAGACGGGCGGCGGGGGCGGTGTGTCCGAAACGGCCTCGGAGGCCTCGCTGTCATGCGCGTCGGTGGGGGCGCCCGTGAAGCGGCTGGCATGAGCACCCTGGGGATTGTTCTCGTGGACCTGGACGAAGCGCGGCAGGCCCAGGGCCACGGTGCTGTGGGTGCTGGTCAGGAAGCGGTGCAGGCGTCGCTGCAGGGCGGGCTCGGTGGCTTCCCAGCGCGTGGTCCAGGCGGTCTCGGGCAGCAGCACCAGGTCGGCGGGGTTGGCCTCGATCATTTCCAGGTACTGCTGGCGAGCCAGGGCAGCAGGGCCCGGGTCGAATTTCATCTGCTGCGGGACGTTGCCCTGCAGCAGGCTCACCGAGATCGACTTGCCGGTGGGGTGGCTCCACTGCTTGGTCCGCAGCGCGCCGCCCAGCACCATCACGCCCAGGGCGGCCAGCAGGCAGGGCAGTGCGGAGGCTGCGCGTGAGGTGCGCAGGTTGCGTTGGGGGCGCAGGTTGTCGGGCGTGTCCAGGCTGTTGCGACGGACATGGCGCAGGTGAGCCAGCAGCCGGTGGGCCGCCACGGCCAGGCTGGCGGCGGTGAGTGCGGCGCCCAGCGTGATCAGGTAGACACCGCCTATCGGCGCCAGTCCGGCCAGGGCACCTTCGACGTGGGCATAGCCTATGCCCAGCCAGGGAAAGCCGGTGAGGACCCAGCCGCGGGCCAGTTCGGCCAGCGTGATGGCGCCGCCGAAGGCCAGGATGAAGCGCCAGGCGGACAGGTGCCGGGTGGCATCAAGCTGCCGTCGGCACAGGCGGCTGCACAGCCAGGCGCCCAGCGCCGGATACAGGGCCAGATAGGTGGCAAAGAGCAGGGTTGCCAGTGCGGCCAGCGGGGCGGCCACGCCACCGTAGTGGTGCATGCTGACGTAGACCCAGCCGATGCCGACGGTGAACCAGCCGATGCCGAACAGCAGGCCCAGCCGGAAGGGGCCGGGAGGAGGTCGTCGGTGTGCATGGCCGTGCCGCTGGGCGTGCTGCCCGATGGCCGACAGCAGCAGGCCGGCAAAGCCGGTCAGTACCAGCAGTTCCAGCCAGTCGCTGCCCCAAGGGGCGAAGGTGAAGGCATGGGCGATGCCCAGAGCGAGTGCGGTCAGCGTTGCCCGGTGGTTCTTCAGGAATCGGCCGAGGAAGCGAGGCATGGGCGTTTCAGTCGTCCGGCAGACGGTAGGGGTCGTCGATGCGGAACCGGTGCAGCAGTTCGATCTCGCGGGACTCCATCTCGGCCGCTTCCTCGTCGGTGAGGTGGTCCATGCCATGGGCGTGCAGCACGCCATGGATGACCAGGTGGGCGAGGTGGTTGCGCAGCGGTTTGTTCTGGGTGTGGGCCTCGTCCTGCAGCACCGGCAGGCAGATGACGATGTCGGCCTGCACCACCGGCTCGTGCGCGTAGTCGAAGGTCAGGACGTTGGTGGATCTGTCCTTGCCCCGGTACTGGTGGTTGAGCTGCCGGCTTTCTTCCCGGCCGACGAAGCGCAGCACCAGCTCGGCATCGGCTTCAAGGGCGGCCTGCACCCAGCGGCGCAGTTGCGGGCGGGAGGCGGGCAGCTCGGCAGCATCGACCGTGTCGTCGAACTGGATCTGGAGTGAAAGCCGGTGGGGCGTACGCGGGTCAGCGACAGGGCTGCCGCTTCGGGTGGCTGCGGCCTTGGGGGTTCCGGCGCTGACGGTAGGGCTGCGGCGGGCGCGGCGCGGCGTGTCGGAATCAGGCATCGGTGCGCTTGCGGTTCTCGACGTGCTTCTCGTAGGCCTCGACGATGCGGGCCACCAGCGGGTGACGCACCACGTCGCCGGACTCGAAGCGGTTGAAGGCGATGCCCTTGACGTTCTTCAGCACGCGCTGGGCCTGCACCAGACCGCTCTTGCGGGGCGCGGGCAGGTCGATCTGGGTGATGTCGCCGGTGATGACCGCCTTGGAGCCGAAGCCGATGCGGGTGAGGAACATCTTCATCTGCTCGGGCGTGGTGTTCTGGGCCTCGTCCAGGATGATGAAGGCGTTGGACAGCGTGCGGCCGCGCATGTAGGCCAGCGGAGCGATCTCGATCTGCTGGCGCTCGATGAGCTTGCCGACGCGCTCGGGGCCCATCAGCTCGTTGAGGGCGTCGAAGAGCGGGCGCAGATAGGGGTCGATCTTCTGGGTGAGGTCACCCGGCAGGAAGCCCAGGCGCTCGCCGGCTTCCACGGCGGGGCGGGTGAGGATGATGCGCTCGACCTGGTCACGGTCCAGGGCATCGATGGCGCAGGCCACTGCCAGGAAGGTCTTGCCGGTACCGGCCGGGCCGATGCCGAAGGTGAGGTCGTGCCCGAGGATGTTCTTCAGGTACTTGCGCTGGTTGGGGGTGCGCCCCTGCAGCTCGCCGCGCCGGGTGCGGAAGGTGGGATTGTCGGGCGACTGCGGCGGCAGCGTTTCGGTGACGGGCGGGTCTGCCGGATCGTCGTGGCGGGATTGGATGATGGCCAGTTGGATGTCCTCCGGGCTGAGCGGGTGGCGGTGGGCGTGGTAGAGGCGGCCGAGCAGGCTGGCGGCACGGGCGGGCTCCTGCCCCTGGCCGCTGAGGGTGAAATGGCTGCCGCGGCGGCTGATGCGCACGTCCAGGGCGGACTCGATGAGGCGCAGGTGCGCGTCGAGGGCACCGCACAGGCTGGCCAGCCGCTGGTTGTCGGGTTCGTCGATGGAGAAGTGGGCCTGGGCCGGCATGCTGCGGGCAAATGAATGGGTCGGGCCCTTGAATTGTAGCGTGTGCCCCCACGCAGGGGGCGTGCAGTCCGGTTGTGGCCAGGTCAGGGAGTGCTGCGGTCCATCACGGCCACCCCCTGTATGGTGTCGGTCTCGCCGTTGTATTTCGGGTTGCTGACGGTGTAGCCGAAGCCCAGCTGGGCGGCGTCCTGCCCGAAGAAGGCGCCGTTGACGTCGGCGCGGCAGTCGCCGGCACCGCACTTCATGTCGTCACTGCGACCCAGCGCATTCACCTGCAGCTGGCCGGTGAAGGTGTTGGGGGCGGTCATGCGCAGGTTGGTGTTGCCGATGGTGTTCAGGCGTCCCTGGGCATCGAAGCCGGCCCCCTCGGTGACCATCCGGTAGTGCTGATCGTTGCCGAACTTGAGCTGGCCTTCCAGCGCGACGCGGGTGCCCGTTCCGGGACCGAACTGCACCAGACCCTGACCCGAGAAGCTGCCAGGGGCCGTGCCGCCCTTGCCGAAGGTGGGGGCAGTGGCGCCAGACAGTGTGTAGCGCGCCACGCCGTGGGTGGGCATGGTGACGGTGGGAATGCCCGCCAGATAGTGGATGCCGCGATCCTGTTGCAGCTGGTTGTCCAGGTCCAGCAGCAGCAGGCGCAGACGTGCATGTCCGCCGTTGAAGCGTCCCCAGGTGACGGCACCGCTGTGGCCGGACTCGGCGAGCCTGGCCTGACGGAAATCCAGGCAGTTGCCGAACATGCCGCAGCTGCCCAGACGTTCGGGGCGCAGGTTCCTGTTCAGGCTGAGCTGTGGCCCGCTGTCTTCCAGGGTGTAGTTGAAGGGCCAGGGGGCATTGTGGGTGAGCAGGCGCAGCTTGCCGGCGGCGTGGCTGCCGGCAGGCAGGGCAGGCGCAAGGCTCACCGGAGGCGGTACCGGGACGGGGACCGTGGGCCGAGGCGCCGGCGTGGGAACGGGGCGTGGTGCTGGCGTGGGGGCCGGAGCAGGCGTCGGGGCTGGCTCGGGAGCGGGTTGCGGCATCGGCGCAGGCACGGGTGCCGGATCGGGTTCGGAAGGCTGTACCGGAGCTGGCGCAGGCTGTGGTGCCGGCGTGGGCGTCGGTACAGGGGCCGGATCAGAACCAGGCGAGGGCACCGGCACGGGGGCTGGAGACGGTGAAGGTGTGGGAGCCGGCTCGGGAGCGGGCTGCGGTG
>ENA-OWMB01000133-OWMB01000133.1-metagenome-genome-assembly--contig:-NODE-133-length-33002-cov-8.116520_pt1 | contig 33002 bp, 32 predicted proteins | sample MGYA00245353_ERZ651112 | MGnify/ENA primary metagenome ERZ651112 (study PRJEB26857, sample SAMEA4031773) | metagenome | biome: human; feature: oral; material: saliva | place: Philippines | collected 2014...
CAACACAAACAACACAAGCCAAACCACAAGCACAACCACAACAACCAACGCAGGCACCAAAAGGAGAGCCTGCCCTTGGTGTGTTTCGGTGTGGGTATAACATTAAAGCAAGAACCAAAGGACCAGACAAAAACAACCCGCAAGCCTATATGTTTAAAGCAGGCGACGCCATCAAGTACGACCGCCGACTCATCGCGGGTGGCTACGAATGGATCAGTCAGCGTCGCGCTAATGGTGATTACTGGTATATCCCTGTGCGTGATTTGGGCGATTCGACGTTTTGGGGTGACTGGTCATGACAGTATCAACAGGAGATAAACTCACGGCGAGTTTGCTAAACGGTTTATCAGGTTCAAGCACTCGACGCGCTCCCATGATGTACACGCTGGACCGGTCGTCCGTACCTTGGACAATATGGTTTGACAATCAAGCCGGCTTACAACTACCCGACTATAAAACCACCACGACCATCTACGGGTACGGATACGCACCAAATATCAACAACACCAGCTGGGTGGTTTACCCGGTCGTGGGTAATATCATTTCCTCATCTCGTGGGACGCTCACAATTGACAAGCTAAAAGCCAGCATTGATGCGCAATATTGGGCGGATTCCACAAAAGTGCTCAATCCGCTCCAAGATCGCAACAAGTACGACTGGACGGAAGCACGATATAAACCCGGCCAAAGTTGGCAAGATAAACGCCAAGCAAACGTCATCCGCGTGATGTATGAGCTGGGGATTTATAGCGACGCGGACGTTTTAGCATTAGGAGCCAAGAGAAAAGGAGGATAAGAAATGCCATTTCCAAACTATAGTGACAGTGGCGGAGGTGATCGATTTGTCGGAACCGTCGAATCCGCCATTAAACAAAAAGCAGGAACTGGGGCGCCTTTGACGTCTCAAAACTTGCAGGACATCGGGCGAACGATAGACGACGAAATCGCAAAAGTTGCACCACCTGCACCAAGTTCTAGTAAACCAATTGACACCGTAGAAGTTAAAGCCTCCGGCACTGGTCAGTGGCTGACAGTTGGTGCAGGACAATTAATGAGCGACTACCAACGGCAGGCAATCGATTATGAATTGGTGAACGCTTACAAGTACGGATATGATGCGGATGTGCCTGTATTGATTGCAAAATCCACAGATGGGACCACCGAAATCATCAAAATTTCAGCCGATCTTACTTATGCCCGCGAAACGGGTGTTGATAGAACCGGATGGGTGGGACGGCCTGATTCCAACGATGATGGGTTCATGAAATGGATTTCAGGGGTTCAAGCAACTCATCTGTACTTCAAAAAAGCACAGTTTGTTGGTGATGGTAAAACACTTGCCATGACAACGTACGACACGGACACGTCGAGTGGTTCCGCATATGGAAATGCCAACGGATTATATCACATTTACTACCATGGGACATTAACAGGCAATCCAACATACGACGCGAGCGCCAAGTGTTGGGTGGGCCGTGTGTTTACTATTAGCTCAGCTCTTATTGTTTATATTTCACCCGTGACTGGTAAACAATACGTAACCGAAATTAAAAAATAAGGAGTGTATACCATGACACAAAAAACAAACGCTTTTTCTCAATCGCAAAAACCAAAATGGACTGACGGCCAATTGGCCAACGGGTCAAATTTTGCGCAACTAATCGACGCGATCGCGTCACTGGTTGACGAAACCGCAACCGAAACACTGACACAAGCCTCGGCCAATGCAACGTCAGCCGCTGTTGGAGATGACCATATCAAGCAAATCGCCAAGGGCATCTTAGACAGCGCGGCCGAGTACAACGCGACCGACATTTGGGCAAAATTGACCGAACGTATCAACGGCAAAGCAACACCTGCCGACGTGCAAACCAAAGTCACGCAAATGTTAAACGATCAGCCAACGTATACAAACTTGGGAATTTTCACAGGGTTGAGCTCTTTGGTTGCTTCTCAGGTTTTCGACTACAACCGCGACGCCAAACAAACAGTAGACCAAGCCATCGCAACAGCTACGGCGGATTTGAAAAATAAGGACTACACTTACACTTACGATGGGTCACGCCTCAAAATCAGCAAAGGCACACAAGAAGTCAAAAACGTGCAACCAGTGGGTGCTAATTTCCTCCAAAACGTCAGCAAAGCTTACAAAGCCGACCAAATCGCCACTGATGTGTATGTATTGACATGCCCCGATGGTGCGCGCGTGGTATACGATGCAGGCACCAACACCGCCAAACCTGCGGCCGTATTGATTGGTTAATAGGACACAAGGGGAAAAAATATGAAAATCAAGAACGTACTGATTGATGAACGCGAAAACGTCATCACGGTTGGTGACTTGGTCAAAAATAGTGCAGGAGACAACGCGCCCAAATCTTACCGCGTTGTCTATGCACATGTGGACGAGGTCAACGACAATAAGTTACAACTCACCGCCAATTCAATTCAAACAACCCGCGACCGGTACCCAGTTTTAGTGGAACACGCAGACAACCGGGTGGAAGATGTCGTCGGGTATATCACAACCGACGGAAAACCAAACGAAGCCGGCGAATTCGTCGGAGAGATCACTTTTTATGGTACAACCCCACAAGCCCAACACGCGGAGCAACTTTGGCGCGATGGCGTGATCAACGAATTAAGCGTGAGCTATTACATCAAGGATTACGACGTAATGGGAGATGGTGAATACGTGCGGGTCAATTCCGCAATCCTCAAAGAAGTGTCTCTGGTTTCAGTTGGCGCCGACCGTCACACCGGGGAAGTTTCCAACACTGAAACGGGCTCAGCTGATGTAACCTCGACGGTTACAACGAACGAGGAAAACCCGGAAGCGGTCCCAGCTGATGTAACCCCGACGGTTACAACGGACGGTGAACAACCCGAAGAACCAAAAGCCGAAACGGTCCCGGCTGATGTAACCGCGACGGTTACAACGGACGAAGCCGAAAACGACGAAGAAACCGAAGGCGGAGAGGTCCCGGCTGATGTAACCGCGACGGTTACAACGGACGAAACCGAAAACAACGAAGCCAAAGACGAATTGGAAAAAATCCGCCTAAATGTGCTTCGTGATGCACTTTTTGTCTGACACGACCAGATAAAAATGATATAATAAGATAATAACAAATGGAGGGACAACCGATGAAACTGATCGATCAAATCGAGACCATCGATAACCGGCTCGCGGAGTTGGCGGAATTAGCCAAAACGGCGGGAAACGTTGAAACACTCAACGAACTATCCGACCAAATCAAAGAGCTAAAATCACAACGTAATCAACTCAACCAAATGGAGGACAAAATGGACAAAACAGTAAATAAACCATATCTCGAAACTGACCGCGCAATGGAGGATTTCGCAACCCTCAAACTCAACAGCAAGTCAGATGCCGAGTTCAACAAATTGTGGACCGAAAAATTGGCCCAAAACGGTATCACGGTGCAGGATAAAGACAATTACTTGCCGCGCAAATTGGAATTGCAATTGGAAACGGTTTTGACACGTACAAACCCGGTATATCCATTGTTTAAGGTCTCAAACCTTGGCGCAATGTTGATCACTCGCGAACTTACCAGCCAAGACGAAGCGCAAGTCCACATTCCGGGCACAACCAAAGTCAAACAAGCCGCAACGCTCAAGGTGTCTGGTATTAAACCTAAAATGATTTATAAGGCCCAAAGTATCAACGAAATCGACCGTCGCACGATTGACAATTACGGCGAGCTATACAACACGATCGTTGCCGAGTTGGCCCAACGCGTAATCGATAAAATCGTCGATTTGGCACTTGTTGAAGGTACAGCCACTGATGGGGAAACCGGCGTATCTACTGCCGAAAATGGTTTTGTAGCCATCCAAAACGAAACGGACACAAACAAAGTGGCACATGTAGCTGGCAAAAAAGACCTTGTGTCCGCTGTAGAAGAAGCGGTTGACAGCATCGACGCACCAGGTCGCAAGTTCTTGGTCATCACAAAACAACAAAAACGCGACATCGTGGCCGCAGTGAGAGCGAAATGGCCTAACACTACATTTTTCAACACTACGCAAGCGATCGCTGACACCTTTGGTGTTGATGATGTTGTGATTTACCAAGGCACCAAAGCTTTGAAACCAATCGTGCTTGCTGAAGGGGCTTATCACATCGACCACCAACCGCTAAATCGTATCGAGCAATTCAAATTGGACACTAACGAAAACGACATCCTAGTCGAAACTCCAGCGACTGGCCGACCAGTAGCCTTTCACGGGATTGCCGTAATCGATTTGGAACGCTAAAAAATGAGGTAATGCCATGACACCAAGCGAATTTTTAAACGATGTAAAAACATACTTACGAATGCCAGCTGGTGTCACTGTCTATGATGACGAGGTGACGGGCTTGATTGAATCGGCCCTCGCCTCCTTATCGGTGGCAGGTATCACCGGACCAAAAAGAGCATTAGTGACCGCCTATGTGAAAACGTATGTACGTTTGGCCATGCTTCAGGATGCTTCACCAGCTTTTCATGAAAGCGAAACCGAGCGACTCCGCCAAATCATCAACCAGCTGACATATGGGGGTGCTTAAATGTTTGATCAAGTCACACTAATCACCATCACGCAAACCAAAAACAAAAACGGGGAGTACATCGAAACGGAAACCCGCTTAGATGTGCCAGTTGCCATGCAACGAGTCACACGCGAACAGCGCGACAAGTACAACGAGCGCGGAGCTGGTCGAGCTTTACGCTTTAAAGTCCAGCTTTACGGCTCAGGGTACAATCAGGACAACACACCGTATTTTATTCACGAAAATGTAAAATACAGCGTGACCGATTTCACCAAAGATGTGACCGGTACTTCCTATTTTATAGAAGGAACTTCAGCAAGGGGGAAACGCTAATGATGTATCGCACATATTATGAGCTTTACCACTGGCTCGCGGAAGAGTTACCCGATTGGGATATCGTGCTGGGAACAAGCAAGGACCAACTCACAAGACCTACGCTTTTTATTACCCACCGAGGCTCACAGCCTGTATACTCGGACGGCGTCCCTATGATTGCTTCCTCCACATATGATCTCATTTTTCTTCAAAATCGCCCCGCTTTCACAAATCGCGACATTATCGAGCAATTGGAAAACGGAGTCAATTTTGTTGAGTACGATGAAGACAGTGGATACAATATTTTTACAGGGTCGGTAACGCTAGTTGGCCCGGGGAGTGTGCCGGATGAGTAAGAATGACAATTTGGAAGCCATCGCGGACAACGTGCGAGCCATCGCAGATGATGCGGTGCGAGATGTAGCGCAAGGCGTAATGGACGATCTCCGTTTTTACGCTCGACGCCATCAACGCACTGGTGAACTTTCGCGCAACATCAAGATGACGGTGAAACAAAAAGCCAAACAAGGCCAAACCGCGACATACTTGGTAGATGGTGGCAACCGCTCCAACTACACTGACAAATCCTACCACGCTTTGGTGTTCTTGGCTCCGCGCCATTACCCAGACGGGGCAAGGACATTAACCCGCGTCCTTCGAGACGCTAGACAAAAACTAAGATAATGAGGTAAAATAAAATGGTTTTTCAATATAGTGACCGTACCATGTACCATGGTAACCAACGACTTTTGATCGCTCAACTAGACAGCAAAACCAAGTACAGCGACGTAATCCGCGGTACTGGATTGGTTTCAGTTTCCGCAATGAGCGATGAAGCCAACGTAACCAACATTGCGGCCGATGATGTACCTGACCACGCAACCATCGCGGGGGCTAGCTTGCTTAAAGGGACCTTGAATTTCCTTCAATTGGATCCAGCACTCCGCATTAAGTTCTTCGGGCAAGACGAAACCAGCAACGGCTTTGGCTATGCATCAGTCGGACAATATCCACAACGCCTAGTCCAATATGCAACGCTCGGCACCAAACGCGACGGATCGCGCGCATTGCTAGTGACGGTTTACCCTAATATGAGTGTAACCAGCAAACCAAGCAAATCGACAACGACCGACAGTTCCGACACACCGACAGCGGTACAATGGGAAGCATCCGTGCAGGCTTCAGGCTCGGATTATTACCCAACCAAAAAGGGCCTAAAATCGGCTGAGTTTGAGTACCTCTTCTCTGGCGACGATGTCCAAAAAGTGCTAGATTACATTGATAACGGGGGAATCATCCTTCCTGACTATGTACCGGGCACGACTACTGTGCTCGCTAACTCTCAAGCAACAAGCACAACCCGTAGCGCCTAATCGATAGAAACGAAAGGAAAAATATACAATGTCAAAAGTTAAATATTCAAAACTGAAAAACTTCAAGTTGGTCACCGGCGAGCACTTGCTGGACATCGTGCAAAAAGTGGGTGATGGTACAGGCGAGGAAAAAATCAACGCTTTAGAAGTCCTCACGCTTGGCCTTTACCTACTAGACACCTATAACGTGATCGACGCCCGCAAAGAGTACCAACGTTTGACCAAGGAAGGCAACGACGACGAGCGCTACGACATCATCGACAATGTCGACCCGGCAGAGTTGGCCGATGACTTATTCAGCTAATTGACACGGCTATGGCTTTTTGAGGCCGTAGCCTTTTTCATATATTGAGAGGTTAATATGTTAACTTTACGACAGGTTATGAACTACACATTAAAAACCGGGCGGGACATTTTCGACGACTTCCAACTTTTGGACCAAGCCTTGGCACAGCAAGAACTAGGCCAAAAAAACCAGCTGGGGCTCATCACTTCGCAAATCATGGAGGGGCTGGATTTGATCGGACTTGACCCAGACGGGCCGCTTTTGGATTTGATGGCACCGACGATCACGCCTGAAGAGGATGACGACGGCCCGGATTTTGTGCCGGATCCAGTCGACGAACTCCACGCAAGGACCCGCCACAGGTACGCCCGGCGCGTGGTCATGCAAACCATTATCAATTTGACGGCGTCGGAGCATATCGACGATCAGGTGCTACTGGATGCACCCTATGATATGGCCATCGAAGTATACAACCAAGTAGCCAAACAACAACAAAAAAGGAGGTAAACACCGTGGCAAATAAACTGGAAATCGAAATCAACGGGAAAACCGTCCAGCTGGAAAAGAGCTTAAAAACAGTAACCGCGGCGATTTCTCAAGCCAAAAGGGAAGCCAACGAACTCAGCAAAGATATGAAGCTGGACCCAACCAATGCGGACCTGGTTGTTAAACGCCATGAGCAACTCGCGCAAGCGCTCGCACTTTCAAACGAAAAAGCGAAACTACTTCGCGAGGACTTGGACAAAATTGACCCGGATGTGGATCCGAGCGCGTATTTTCGTTTAGCCAAACAAGTCTCGAACGCTGAGCGCGAATCGCGATCACTCACCCGCCAAATAACGGTCAGCGAATCAAGTTTAAAACGACTAAACGCAACGGCCGGGACTTTTAAATTTGATCCGGGGAACGGGGTCCGCGAATTTGGCAAATCGATCGAAGGAATCGACGCGGCCATCTCAACCCTTGGCAACACCAAAGAGATTATCAACTTTGACCGGTCACGCGCTGGATTTAATGAAGTGAAAGCCAATTTTAACCAGCTTGACAAATTGGCCGAATTGTTGACACGTCGTGTCAACGTACTTGACAGTGAGCTTTCTTCAATCGATGTGAAAGCCGACCCGAAAGGGTTTGCGGCCATTACAAAGCAAATCAACGACACAAAGGCACAACTCAAAAGCATCAGCGACGTCAAGGCTGAAGCCCACGCAACTCTACACGATGGGGTAACCAATAAGGCGCGCGGTATCATTTCAACCATCAAGGATATCGCCAAAGCTCCGGGCTCCGTCATGGACAAGCTCAAAAACTTGTCATCCGTAGGACTCGAGGGCCTAACATCAACACTCAAATCAGCACCAAAAGCGATCGTTTCAAAACTGGGAAGCGTTGCAAAATCCGGGGCTTCGGCAGTTGGTGGCATGGCAGTTGATGCCGCGGCACAAATGGGGACCGCCGTTGTCAAAACTTTGGGCACGGTGTGGGGTACCGTCGGACGCCTTGGCGTTGAGGGTATCAAATCCGCAGGCTCAGCGGTTAAAGGTGCCGTAACTGGTGCATTTTCAGCGGTTGGCGGATTTATTAGTCGCACAATTGTTGGCGGAATGAGTGGCATAGGTCATGCGATCACCGGCGCCATCACTGCTCCGTTTCGAGGTATCGCGTCAGGAATTGGGACCATCGTCCGCGGTTCTTTGTTAACCGTCGGTCAAAATATCACCAACACCGTATCCGGAACGGTCAAAGGTGCGATCTCCTCCATGGAGGAAGCCCAAAAGTCGGCCAAAAGCCTTAAGAATGTCCTTGATTTTTCGGATGTGGATTCCGGCACCATTGACAAGCTAACCAAGGAGATGGCGGACTACGCAAAAACCACCACTTACGGCTCAAGCGAATTAAATAAGGTTGTGGCCGGTTTGGTTTCCTCAAATGTTGAAGCCAACAAGGCGGGCGATTTGACCAAAAACATCGCCAACGCTTACGCCTTACTGGGTGATGGTTCCCGCAAGATCTCCGACATCGGGGTGATTTTCAGCCAGATTAACTCAGCCGGAAAATTAATGGCTCAGGATTTTGGCCAATTAAGAGACGCGGGCTTGGGCGGTGCCATTAAAAAGGAAATTGAGCGCAACTTCCCGGACGTCATCAAGCAATTCGGCAGTTTCCAAGCGGCTATGGAAAAAGGCGCCATTTCAGCCGAAATGGTAGACCAAGCCGTGGCCAAAATCGGACAATCCGACGCGGCACGAAAAGCGGCCACCGTACCAAAAACCATGGGCGAAGCGTTTGAAACGTTACAGGAAACGCTGGGGCAAAAATTCCAGTCCGTTTACAGCAAGTTGACAGCGGGCGGAATTGATTTTGTCAGCAAGTTGACCGACAAAATCGACGGCATGGATTTTTCACCCATTACAAAAGGCATAGAATCAGCCTTTTCACGGGTCAGCGGAATTGGTGACACTATCAAAAACGCACTAAAAGGCGTGGATTTTTCAACCGTGCTTGACGGACTTGTCAAGGTGTTTGACATCGTCGGAGCTAAAACAAAAGCCGTTTTTGAAGTGTTAAAAACCATCGGTCAACATATTAACTTTGGCGACGTATTCCGCGGAGCTCTTGACGTCCTCAAACAAATCAGCGACGCTGTCGGAACTGTTATTAAAGGTATTGGCTCAATGGTCGAAAAAATCGACTGGAATAAAACTTTCGACGGTGCAAAACACGTGCTCGACTCCATGATGGGGACAATTAAGGATGTTGCCAAGGTGCTCGGCGATGCGTTCTCGTCCGACACCCTGCAAAGTACCCTCGGAGCAGTTGGAAACCTAATCAAGCAAATCGTGGACAGTATCAAGAGTGTGGCGGATTCACCAGTTTTCAAAAAAGTGGTGGACTCCCTCATTTCGCTGGTAGGCTCAGCCGCTGATATTATCACGGGATTGATTAAGTCCATCAGCACCGCCTTTTCTAACAGCGACACCAGCGACACGATTTCGCACATTGTCGCGGGTGTCAAAGACATTGGCAAAAACCTGTCCGACATGGTGAAAACGCCAGGTTTTCAAGAATTTGTGACAGGGACCCTCGGTGTGTTGTCCACCGTGCTTGGCGGTATTGTCTCACTTGTCAAAGACGTGAGCGGTGCATTCACTGGCATGTTCAAAGACCAAGGCAACGCCGACACCATCAAAGAGACTTTCTCAGGTATCAACGACGCGATCGCGCAAATTTTCGGGGTGGTTAAGGGCGTAGGGAAAGCCATCGGTGACGCCTTCGCCAATCCTGAAAACAACGAGAAAATCCAAAACGCATTCCAAAACATCAAAGGCATTTTCGAGGATATCAAAAACTTCATCGAGTCCGACGCCTTCCAAGCCATACTAACAGCCTTTGCCGGTTTGTCCGCGTCCTTGTTGTCGGCCGCTACCAATATTGGTCAAGCCATCACCGGGGCATTTAATGACCCAACGGTGCAGGATAACATTAAGGGAATAACCGACAGCATCAAAGGCATTGGGGACACGATCAACGAATGGACGGAAAGCAAAGCATTCCAAACAGGCGTGCAAGCCATCATCGATGTGTTCACGTCGCTTTATAACACTGTGGCTGATGTCATCGACAAATCCACAAAGATTGTGACAGGCTTCTTCAAAGATGCGGATTTCACCAGCTGGGGTAAAACAATAGACACCGCGATTGGCGTTGTCAAGTCCTTCCTTGATTCGGCGCTTCAACCAATTCAGGATGCACTGGACGAAATGAAAGAGACCGGAATTCTTGATTTTCTCTGGCAGTCATTCAGCGAGTTGTCGGAAAATATCGGCAAGCTGATTAAAAACATCAAACCATTCACGGACTTCTTGGGCTGGCTCATCGGTTCCATTGTAGCCGAAGGCCTCAAAGGTATCGCGTCCACTCTTGGCATTGTGTCCAAAGCCCTTGGAACCTTTGTTGGTTGGATTTCGGATCTTGTCGGCGCCATTGGAAAACTCGGAGAGAACATTTGGAACTGGGTGAAAGATACGTTCTTTGGTTCCGCTGATGGAGCTTCTCACGACGGCGCCCAGTACGCAAGCTACTCTAACTATGCTTCAGCGTCAACGGTCAACAACAGCACCAGCAACGCGATCAACATCCACATTAACCCAGCGCCGGGAATGGATGTGACAAGCTTGGCCCGTCAGGTTCGCCATGAAGTGGAACTCGGATTAGCATAACACGGAGGTAAAAAATGAGTGTAATCGTACGAACACAAGGCGCGACGCCATACCGCCGGACTCTCTCGTCCGTGCTGGATTATCAACACATCAAGCAAACCCCACAGGAAACGAAGTTTTTCGTGGTAGGTTTCAAAATCGGAGAATCCGCAGTGATTCGCACCGAATTATAAGAAACGGAGGGTGATGCCCTCCTTTTTTATTTCGTACAAAATCGCATATCTATGATATAATAATAGGAAGAACAAGCACGAGAAAGCAAAGGAGAAAAAGAAATGCCGCTAAGAATTTATGACATCATAGCAACCAACCCGGGGCAGGAACTCACATCCGCGGAAGTCGTGGGGAGTGAAACGCCAGTATACACGCCCAATAACCTCGGGGGCGGTTTCAGTCGAAACGAAGCCGGCCAGCTCGGCGTTGTAAATGGTCAAATCAGCTTCAAGATGATTTTTCAAACTACAATGGAAAGCACCGGCTACGAAAAATATTTGGATGTGGTCACCGCCCTATCACAACGCCAAATGGTGTGGCTCCGTTATGCCGTCCCAACTCATGGCGGGTACACTTACGCTTACCGGCCGGGTTATGTCAGCGACATCACAAAGACCGAAGGCAATTATGCCCAAGCCTCGCTAATGGAAACCATCACCATTTCGACCGTCGGGGCTTGGCAAATGCTTTACACGTTCACGCAAGCTGGAGCGGCTCGATCACTCCACCCAAGCACAGCGCAAAACCTAAATGGGGATCATAAATTGCGCGTGTTCTCCAACTTCCCGGAAAATAACAAAGCCATGCCGTTTTCTTATCCTTACTGGTACGGTCAAGTGCTGGAAGCAATCCGCCGTGGGTCATGGTATAACAAATGGGGGGACGTACTACAGAAGGGCTCCGACGTTTACGCGGTTTTCGCCGTCCACGCGCCAAGTTTGACAGTAACGCACGAGGAAAAGCTGGCCCTGTCCCAGCTGACAGGCTCACACGCCATGTATCAAGCCACACACCTTAAAGGGAATGGCTTCGCTTCAGCACAGGAAGAACGCGACACCAAAGACAAACTGGCGGACGGGTTGGCAAAATTAAAAGGGCAACACGTAAAAGTCAAGCCTTACAACTTCAAAGCCAGCGTGCATAATTACACAGAAAACGACATCGACCAAGACGGACCATTTGCCGGCTCTTACTCTTCGTATTTGCTAGTGGGTCGCGCCAACAAAGGCGGAAGCATCGCCATTAAAGCCAGCCAAACCGACGTCATGGTGAATCAGTTTGATTTTGTGACGGCTGGCCCGGTTGTGATTGATACCGCGCCGTGGGCTGATATTTACACGATCGACGGCTCATCGATTGGAATCGATTTTTCAAATTATGTAAAAACGGGCGCCAACGTGAACGACATCCTGGTATGTAATGGCGTGACGCTCGACACCATCATCATGCGCCGGGAGGTACTAGCGATATGAGAAAACTGGCAATGTGCGAGGTGTACGAATCAAAACCCAGCCTTTATTACAGTGACGATAACTTTTATATTAATAAAATCGGCTCATTTGTGTCCAGCGATTATGATATTAATATAGGAACTTTAGCCAGTACGTCCAATGGTTCCGTAACTGCACCGAGTCGCCTCGCCTTATCACAGCCGATTAAAATCGGGGACATTTTAAACGTTACCCTAATTAACTATACGCGCAACGGCTCCAAAGTTGTTGGGCGTGGTTACGCTATCGATTTGCCGGGCTTTGAAAACTACCAGGTCTATGACTCCCGCTCCTATTTCCAAAGGGCCTTCGTCATTTCCGCCATGGATGGTAACCGCTTGGTTTTGAGCGATTACAACGAATATAACCACAGTTACGTCACGGTGGGCTACGTTGGGATGGTTGACAATGAGCCCACGCTGGACGTCATCAGCATGCTATCCCGTCGGGATATGCGAGCTTTTGCATGTAAATTATACCCTTTCGGTGACAAAGAAACCGGAGTCCGTGGGTTTACGCCTTATATGTACAACGGGAGCGACAATTTCTGGAAAACCCTTTCGACTTCTTTTTCTGACGATTTCAGCAAAACCAACGTGAAACCCTACGACGTCATCACGCGGGTGATCAAAAATTCCTACTCCTACACCGACGACAACAAACGAAAAACCCAAACGCTAACCATGGGGGCTGTTGTGCGCCATGATGGGCGCGGGTACTACGTCTTCTCGTACATCTATAACGGTGTGGACGGTATACCGCCAAGACATAGCGTGAGGACCAAACCCGGAGCCAATATCCAGCTTCAACCATCACACAACCACGCGGCCGCGACCATTTGGATTCAACCCCAAGACAACGGAGACGACTACGTCCGCGCGGGTGTGGTAATTGCAACGGCTACGGAATCCGGCGTGACTTATAAAACCATTGGCCAAGTAACGGAAAGCGATTATACCGGCTATGGACTCACCGCCCTTCAAACGGTGCTCGTTGGTTATGGTCAGCTCACTGATTTGACACACGACAACCCAACGCAAAAAGCCAAAATGGACGAACCGGCACCGGATAAAACCACCTACAGTGACGAGGCGCAATATAACGCCGACAAAGCCGCGTGGGATGCCAAAAAGGCCCAAGTTGACGCCCAAAACCAACAGGCGGAGGATTTCGACAAAGCTTTTGCCGATAAGGTAAAAGAAGCGCTGGGCGATCCAATCAATCCACAAACAGCCAAGGAGCTATTGGCTGACGCTTTAACTGATAAACCCGGTGAAGTGGTGGAACTTGCTGGCGTGTCGGTCGACTGGCTCAAAATTGTGCGGGGGAACTTAAAGCGCGCCATGGTCAACAGTTTGAAAGCAACTTATACACCGGTCCAACTCACACTCAGTGAAAATGACTTTTACGGTGACGCCACATTTTCAGGTGATGAGATCATTACGCTCTACCACTCCACCCGCTTTGGGGCTTCCGTTATCGGTGCCAATGCGTCAGTGGTACAGGTTAATTATACACCAGCAGGGCGTAAATATACAATTGAAACGCTACCGTGGTATGGTTACAACCCGGAAATCGGCAGCGTATGGGGGGATTAAAATGACAAAATACAAAGCTCGAATCTTGCCCGACCATTTGCGGGCGTGTAACATTGGCGACGCCGTGCCCGTAATCGTTGAGCACAACCTATACGGCCGACGTATTGGGACCGCTCGCATTTTGGATCAGCATTTCGCACAACTTGAAAGCGATGAGCTAAACCTAGGCGACAAACTCTCGGCGGGGTCGTTTGTTGTTGCGGATGGGATGCACCAAATCCGCGAAGTGTCGCTGACGAAATCACCAAAATATAAAACTTGTGAGGTACTGGAATATGATAGCACCGATGACATTTGACACGGTCGGAAATGATGAAAACCTGACCTGGGCGCGTGATGATGCTTCCGTAATGGATGCCATTATGGGGGCGCGGACTGGGTCAAACCTTGAGGACTCATCCATCCGTAACGACTCCGAAATTCTCGGCCGTGGGTCTTCGCCATTGTGCGTCATGGATTTGGACGGGTACGTTTTAAGCAATGGAAAAACCGTTATCAATCGGGCCCGCGGATATGTAGCGGGGCGCTATTTAGAAATCACAAACGAGGTGGTCGGAACCGTCGACCCAAAAGCGGGCGTCGGACTCATTACACTGAACGCCTCGAGCTACCCGGACGGCGACCCGATCACCATTCCTGGGCGCCCATACGTTGGCCAAGATGGATATAAACCATCTATCAACGACACCAAACGCCAACCAAACGAGCGCACCAATTCGGGTATTTATGCGTCCATCTTGGTTTATTATGCACCAGTGACTGGCGCTTCTTCTCCATTATCAATCACACCGCGTGATTCGGTGGCCGTCACCGCGAATGTGTTTGACAACCACAACCCCTACGCTTTCAACCCATCGCCTCAGGGTTGGCGCTGGTCTTCTAGCGTCGGCTCACCTTCCGGCTCATATGTCACCCGAAACGGTGACAATTTGCCCGGACAGGTTGCGACGTACCTAACAGGCGACAAAGACACCGGCTGGGGGGGGATGGTGAGAAGCGACCTTTCCCGGTATGTCTTCCAAGAGCCCGCCATCGGTTACACACCGTATCACGAAAACCGAGAAATGACCGACAGCATTCCGGACCTTTTGGCCTACGGTAACATCAACACCATGAGCGATGACCCGATGTTTCGCAGTTATAAAGCCGATCTTGATACCATCGTAGGGTCTCGCTTGTTTGGTATCATTTCGCGTGATGCGGTAGATCTCAATTATAACCCGACGCTTTCGGATTGGTGGGGCTTGGCCTCCTATCTATACCCCGGAAAACCTGCGGTTAATGGATATACTGCGGAACTAGACCGACCACTTAGTGAGTACAACGTATACCGACACCCGGTGAGTTTGTCCGGTGCGTCTATTACTGTAACCAACACAGGCGCCGGAAGCGGTTTACGTGGCTTTCATGATAAAGCCCGGTGGTTGTCGGGTTCTTCTGCCTCATCTTGGCCGACTACGATCGCAAGCGGTGGTTCTTTGACCATGTCAGGGCTTATGGCTGATTTGCATGTGGATGATGTGTTTGTGTCGGTTTCTAATGTCGAGTACATCACAGGGACTGAACTTGACCGACTAAAAAGCCACAACTACGTGCCGACCTATGACAGCAAACCGAGACCGTTTTTTGATAGCTACAACGAAAAGTGCTATGCCAAGGTGACGCTCTCCGCTCGTATTCCTTACGCCACTTATCAGCTCACTTTGGGTGCTGGTGATGACAGCTTGCGGGCTTACGGGTCGGATTTTCCAACCGGTGATGCCATCTATGCTTTTGATGTCACTTATATTGTCCCCCTGTGGGTGTTTACACATTTGATCAAAAAAGGCAACTCCTACCAGTCAGATATCAACATCGCAACGGCTGACGATTTCCGGCGGGCGGTCCAAGAAGTCGGAAGCGATGAAAAAACGGTACTCACGCGCCTTATCACTCCGCTTGTAGGGGTGCAAATGTTATTCAATCACTGGCTTTTAAACCGTGATGACTGGACGACCCACTTTTTGGCGGAATTTGACAAAGCCTTAAAAAGTGGCAACATGTACACCGCGGAGTGTGCCCACATCATGCCGGGTATCGTGCAGGACGCACACCCGGCGACATGAGGGCGGGCGCTTATAATATTAACCACTTAATATATTAAATTTACGATATTTAATATATTAAATTTTAGACCGAAACGAAAGGACTTTTAAAAATGACGATTAAAGCTTACACATTCGAAAGCAAGGGCAAGCCGACAAAATCGGGGCAGTTGATCCCCTATGAAGCCAAGATGGACGCACGGATCCGCCGTGATTGCTTTTTGGGTTGCGGTGATGTGATCTGTAACGGTGACCGGGACGGATACATTCAAACTACAGCATCCGGAACCATTGGCGGACCGGTTACTTTTACGGTGCGTGATTCCGTCACGTTTCTAGCCGGTGGCCGTATGTTTTCAGCACCCGGTGAAACCTACACTGTGCAAACACGCAAAACCGGCGACGGCGTCGGAATTGGTGAGCTCTACTTCCACATTCACGCCAAATCAAGCTCAGGGAAATTCGTCGAGCGCGTGGAGTCATTACCCGAGCGAGCACAAGACGAAAACAAAAAGCAAAACTGGGAAGGCGAATCTTTCTATAGCGTCTATCACCTCCTTTTTGTCCAAGACGCCAAAGGCTTGAACGTTTACCCAGTGCCGGGACAAACTGGCCACGTTTGCGCGGGTGGTTCAATCAACATCAGCCAAACGGGGGTCTCTATGGACGGCACCGCATCACCTTATCGTGGGCAAATGACCAAAGCCGGAGATTTACGCCTCACCATGCGCGGGGACGATTTCACTTTGGTTGGTCGTACTGGCTCTTTAGTCATGCGTGATGGGGCCATTCTCTTTTCTCCAGTTGCTGGTGCACCGTATAAACTCGGCATCACATCAGGAACGGCAACCATTTACACGCGGGGCTGGATCGGTGTCGGAAAAATGGTGACCGCCGGGGATGGGTATAATTTCAAAGTAACTGAACTTCAAACCATCATGGGGACCAAACCCGACGGGGCCAGCATTGACGCGAGCTCAATCCTCGCAACCTTTGAGGGGTCGTGGGTTTACTCATAATCAGCTTTTCTAGGTGGGTATATTATACCCGCTTTTTTTTTCGTCGGTGGGTATATTATACCCACTAAGAAGAACAGCCCGCCGGGTATAATATACCCACCCTTTTTATTTCGTTAGTGGGTATATTATACCCGCTTTTTTTTTGTTTGGTGGACTGCTTGAAATGGTGTATATAATAGGAAGAAAGTTTGCGAATTTTACCCCTCTCACACCCTTCAAACCCTTGAGGCGCTAGGGTTTCCGCGATTTTTAAAGCGTGCATTTTCAGGCGGGGTATTTACTCCCCCGATTTCTCCCGAATTCATCCGAATTTGTCCGATTTCGTCCGATTTTGAAAAATTTACGATTAAAATCAATTTTTAGGCGTAAAAGGCTTGCATTCCGTCGGGCCTTGTGGTATACTAATAATAAAGAGGGGCGGCGATGTTGAATTGTTGTCTTACACATTGCCAGACCATACACCCCTCACCGGCTATGGTTAACAACAAATGCACCTGACAACAATAACACACCAACAACCAACAGGCCCCCGCCAAGTGGTCAGCAACAAAAACCACAAGCCCTGGGTGGCAACAACCAACACACCCACACGCCAAAAAGCAAATAAAGGAAAGGAGCCCGAAAAATGGCTAGAACATCTATCACAATACCCGGCGACCTACGCCAACACTACACCCAACACCGAGACGTGATTTACTCCCAAGACATGGAAGCCCTGATCGGCATCGGTTACCTGCTCGCATCCCTTGACCCTGACTACCGCACCGCCTGCCAAGTCAAGACCGTGAAAGTAGCGGCACCAACCAAACCCGCACACACCAGCCGGGATATCTCCTATGGCCTACGCGCTCACAAGTATATCACCGACCAACTGGGAGACGACGCAACACCCGAAACCATCGCCGAAAGCGTCAAAGACTGGCACGCCATCCACACGACGGCCAAAGCTAAAGCCGCAACCATGCTGGCATCACAACAGCTCAAACAATACGCCAAAGAGGAAAAGGCCAAAGCCAAGGAAGCCAAACCAGCCGACGCTCAAAACCTATCAACCAAGGAGCGAAAAACACGAGCGGAAGGGGACGACATCTCACTACGGATTCCCAAAGTTTCCCGCCTGCACTATTTGGCCTATCGTTGGCTCGTTGAGGTTTGCCAAACGGTCCGCGGTAATGGTACCGGCATTGACCGGCGCACCGGAACCCTGCGCACCATGCACAGCATAGCCCAAGAGCAACCCGAGGAAATCGAAAAGCTACGCGAAGAAGCCCTGAGCGAATATGCTTTCGATGAAGCAAATGAAATGCACCGGGAAATCCTCAGCCAAGACTGGGCGGTGCGCGTGAGAAAGACCCTCTCACTTTCCAAAGCTGAAACAGCTGACGCCGTGCTGGCCTTGGTTATCGATCACCCAGAGATCCGCACCTTTGAGCCACAACCACCAAAACGCAAAGGAACACGACGCGCCAAAAACAAATAAGGTGCGTGCGTATATTATACACACAAAGAAAGGTAAACACCATGAAAAGTATCACAATGACAAGCCAACGAGTAGCCGTAACACCAACCCAAGCGACACACTGGTCAAACCACTCACGCAATAAAAAGCGCCTAGAAGTCGAGGAGCACCGCAACACCTTTATCGATCCTGAGCGGACCGCGGACAATGTCACCGTACTTGACAACCTGGGCGAGCGTACGCTGGCGGAATGGGTGGATGAAGTTTACTCCGAGGACGTGGCCGAATATAACGCCAAAAAAGCCGACCAACGCCCGGACCGCATGCTGGAACGTTACAGTGACAAACTGCACCACGACCAAAGACAGCCCAAGCCTTATAATGAATTCGTTTTTGCGTATGGCAAAAGCTCGGACTTAACAAAAGACGGGCTCCCTTATTTTTCGACCGAGGGTGTCAAACTGCAACAAGGAGAGCACAACGTTTGGGACAACCTCGACATCGGGGGCAAGGAATGGAACACCCGCCGTGATGCTTTGGTCGATTTCGCCCAGCAGTTGCCGGACTTGCTCCCACATATGCGCTTTTCGTATATTGCGGTACATTTGGATGAAACAAACCCACACATCCACGCCGGGGCGGTTGGATATACGCCGGTGGAGCAAACGGGGAAACGTCCGCAAATGGCACACACACCATCCATCAGTAAAGCCATGAGACAAACCGCAATCGACGCAGGATATCAACCAGTAAAAAACCGAAAAGGCGACCCCATCGACACCGACGCCAATCGGTGGGTGATGGACGAGTTCTTAAAGGGCCACATGTTGAGCGCCTACAACAAGCACAGTGAGGAAAAAGCCAAACGAGCACCGAAACAAACCAAAAAGCCACCACTAGATATGCAATATGCCAAACAGCTTTTGCAACCGATCAACCAACTAGCGCAAGAACTCGCCAGCATGCGCGACAAGATGGCGGAAGCCATTGACAGCCTCTCCGACTATCGCGACGAGTTACCCGAAGAACTCCAGGAAGCGGTGGACGTGTTGGAAAGTGTGCGAGATGGTCAACTTCTGGGGCAAGTTTTTGACATTGTGAAAATGACCGAATCCGATACTTTATACCTAAACGGGCTCCACGTTGCGAAAAATTACGAGCTAGAAGCGTCTCAGCGACAAAATGAAGAACCAGCCGGAGACGGCACCAACTATGACGACCTCATCGCCGACCTGATGGACGGTTACGATTTTGACGAATTAACGCAATAAAACTGACAAAATCCCGCGGGTATGTTATACTATCCATAGGGGTTTTGACCCATAAGGGACAACCCAAAGCCGGACTTTTATTTCCTTTCTCCGGCTTTTTTATTTTGCTGAAAAGTTCCATTTTGGCGTCTTTATCCTTGACAGGGTGAGCCTTGTGTGATATAATAATAGTAGGCCGGCTGATATACTGATATACTTAGCTTAGAGAAACAAGTGAAGAACAACAAGTCGAGCCCATGTGCAAACATACGAGTGCCATTGCTGGCCCGTGCTCGTCGTACATTGGGATGCGTGATGAACTCACGCTTTTTTTTTGCTTTTTTTTTCGCCATTGGGGTTGACAAAGGCGACCGTCTATGATATACTAATAATAGATCGGGAGGAACTCCAACCGGTCACCCATTGAACATGGATTCCTTTCCGCGTGCGTGACACGCGTTTTTTTTTTGCTTTTTTTGTTAAAGTGATTGACAATCGGGGGCGGGTGTGATACAATAAGAGTATGAGGTAGCTAACAATTACCCACGCCAATTTAATTGGCACGAATCCACAGCGTTTATTGGATTCCTTTTCTATAGATTGGGCTTAACGGCCCGTTTTTTTTTTGCTTTTTTTTGCCGATGGACACCGGGTCGATCCGTTTTGTCCTTCATTTTTGTATAAATATGCGCTTTTTTATGTATAAAAACGCATTTTGTTCCCTAAAAATGCCAATTTTGAGTGAAAAACCAGGGAAAAACCAGGGAAAAACCAGGGAACGTTCCCTGGTTTTTCCCTAGTGTTCCCTGGGTTTTTCCCCAGTTCCCTGGAAAAATTTTAATGATTGATATCAAAAATGATATCATTTGATATCAAATTAGCAAAGGGCGGGGAAAAACGAGGGAAATTTCCAGGGAAACCAGGGAAACCAGGGAACGTTCCCTGGAAATTTAATCGCATTTTTCCATCTTTATTGAAGCACGTCAATCACTGAACCCGTTGAGAGAGTAGGGGTTACAAAGTTAGGTATAATATTATTTCCCTTATTATTATCTGTTCCCTGGCTTCCCTGGCTTATTTACCAGAGAGCAATTATTTTCAAAAAAATCGCTCTGTGGTATATATAGATATTTCCAGGGAACAAAATTGTATATTTTTGGGCCAAATATGCATTTTCTCTTCATGGTTTTGTAATCAAAAAAAATAAAAAAATTTGAAAAAAGTGTTGACACCTCCAGTGAAAAGTGCTATACTAATCATAGAGATAATCAAGACATAAAAGTTAGCATCTCTGGTAAAATTATAACTCTATAGAAAGGTCGTAGTAAAAATGAATAAGAAAGACACTCTTATCAACGACATTAAACGCATTGCAATGGACGTCCTCACTTATGGTGACGCGCCGTTTTGGAGCAACATTAAAGACCCACGCGGTGAATACTGGACAAAGGAAAACCTGCAAGCACTGGCAGGTGGTGACATGGCAGTCACTGGAGGGGATCACAGCACATGGCTTAATAACATGATCGACGCGCGTGACAAGGTCGACGCAATGGGAGAGATTCATCTTCAGCTTCCGCTACTGGTCAAAACAGTTAGTGACCTGCTCGGAATGGATCAAGACATTATCGCAACAGCTAAAACAAAAGCCACATATGGAACTCCGATGACCGAAGCAGAAACCAAAGCGTTTCAAATGGTCAACATCACACAAGCGGAACGTGACACACTAAGTGCAGTGATTACTGAGCTTCGCCGGCTGGAAAATATCCACAATGTAAAAGCGACCCTTGCAAACCTTGACACTAAACGAGTGGCAACCATGGCACAACACGGGGTAGATTCTCCCGAGTACGTAACAGCCAAAGCCCAATATGGCGATTACAAGGCGCGCCTTGAAGCTATGGAAGCGGAACTACCCAAAGGTAAATCAACCGTTACGATCTGCAAGATCATCAACGCGATGTGCTCAACCACATTGCGAGTATCAACCTATGGCGGACATCACGTTTACAGCTACACACGCACAACGCCGAATGGAACCACGGAAACACGCACATCGACCGACGCCAAGGAATGGTGCCGAATTTGGGCACATGTCCCAGTGAACGCCACAACAGAAACAATCGTCGACGGTGTTATGCTATTGATGAGCCTTTACCCAACAGGTAAACGAGGCGACACAATGGCACAGGCTGACAAATCAGCCCGGTGTGACTATATCGACCGATTCGCCGAACTGATCGACAGCCAAAACGGAAAAGGTGCCTTCTCGGCTTACCTGCTTTATCCTTGGCTATATAATAGTGATCAAGCATTAGCCACTCGCCTCGGGTTACGTCGTCAATGGGTGGTCGGTTTGTTGCCAAGCACAGGTAAATCAATTTTAGGTAAGTTCTTGCAATTAGTTTACAGTGGCTTAGTCACAGCAGTTGGACCACGTACGGAAGCAACGGCCAGCGGATACGCCGGCGGTAAAAACAGCTGGAACACCAAGGTTTGGCAATCGGCTATCGTATACGTAGATGATGACAGCGCGGACGTGGCGACCTATAATTCATCACGCAAAGAGTACTACAAAAACCTATACGACGAGAACGCAATGACCATCGGGCGAGCCGGGCGAGAACAACAAGTGACTTTTCGAGGGTGTGCGTATGGAAACGTTAACAACTACGACGCCTCACTGATGGACGCGCCCGAAGTGCAAAAGCGGGTGTATATCCTACACCTCACCACACCGTTTAGTGATCGGTTTGACGTTACCGACGCGGGAATCTATCACAATATGTTATCGGCTGAGTCAATTATTAGCCGTAACGCCTTGATCAACTACTTGGTCGAACACATGGACGAAGCCATCAACTGGCTCAAAGAGTACGAACAACCAGCAGAAATCAATAACAAGTACGCGCACGCTGGGACTGAAGTGTATAATTTGATGGCATACATTGTATCACGTCTTGAGGAGACCCGAAAACACAACCCAGAAAAAACCCCGATGGTCCCACTTGATGAAATCAAAAAGCAGTTTGGCGGATATGCCAATGGCCAACGCATCTCACAAACGATGCTACAAAATCTCCCAGGTAATCGGTTTGGCGTCCGGTCATCATCGTATGAGTACGAACGCAACGCAGACGGTACCGTATCGGATCGTATCATTCTTGGTAAGACGGACACAAGCAAAAAAGCCCAAATGGTACACTATGCACAAGGCGTGACCGTTGAGGACTTCTCCGATTTGCGACCTGAAGACATCGCACCAGAAGCGACTGAAGCACAAGAACCAAAATACACACCTGACAAGATCGGCGCGCTGTTGGCGATGAAAGACACTGATTGGCTCCGCGAACTAACAAGCGCGCTACCCGATCACCTAGTCGATATGCTCCGTGATAAACTACGTGAAGCACTGGATTTATAAGAACAATAAGGAAAGGAATTTAAAACCATGAACAACCAATACACCGAAGAAGAACTTCGAGCCCTTATCGCGGGCTCGTCCCACAAACATATCAATTTTGAAGAATTAGCCTCACGCATTAACTACAGTGACCAACTGGCGGAAGGTATCCTAAAATCAAAACTTAGCACGGGTGAATATGACATTGCCCACGGTGGCTTTTACCTCCAACCATTGGCCAGTCGATACGCTCCAGTAACTCCAAGCGAGGCGGTACATCGCAAAACTTGGGCCGAGTTTACGGCACTGTATCGGAAAGGCGCCGAAGCTGAAGCCGACAACATCAGCCAGTACTTACTCGACGGTGTCAAAATTATCGACGCCACACATGAGCAACTCAGCAAAGTAAAAAACGACGAGAGCCCAGCCTATCAGCTCACCATGTTTAATCTTTGCCGATATCGTGGCCGAGGAACCACCGGCGCCAGTAATGTTATCGAAACATCAGCGGTCCTGGTTGATATCGACGGAACCGACAAGCCGACGGAATACATTTTGCAGGTGGTCGACTCGTTAAACGTTGACGCTTTGGTAGTGTCATCGATGAGGGACAAAGCGGACGCTGTAAAAGTGCACATTATACTACCAACAACCCGACCAATCACAACCACGGACACATACCGGCGAACATGGCAAGCCATAGCTCGCACGCTCAAAGGTTACGGAATTGACGTTGACCCGCAAGTTAAAGACATGACGCGCCGAATGTACGTGGCATCATCACTGCGCGTGATGCATCGCACCATCACAAACCGGGCAGTGGTACCACTCGACAAACCAACGCCGGAAGAAATCACAAAAGCTGAACGGCGTGAGCAATGGCAAGCCCAAGCAAGACAAATGAGCGCAAGCGTCGACGATATCGATCGGGCAATCATGACAGTAGCCACAGCACCCGACGGAGAAAGAAACGCAACTTTAAATGCTGTCCTTTATCGTTTGAAACGTTTGGGGGCAAGCGAGAAGGACCTGCACAACATCGCCATGGTGAGCAATGTGGAAACCGAAGCCGAACGCCGGGCCACTTACTTATCGGCTACCGGCTACACTTATTAAAGAAAGGAAATGATCACCATGACTGACAACAGCAAAAACATTTACACACCGGTCACATCTTTTGCGCCACTATATCCGACGCGACCACACGACTTTGACAAAGCCCAAACGTGGGTAATCGCTATTGATCCGTCCACAACGTCGACCGGTTACGCGGTCTATGATGGAGGAGTGGACGCCATCATTTCGACAGCCACCATCACCCAACCGCAAGACGTCCCAATCTCTCAACGCTACAACAGGATGAGAGCTGAAGTTTGGAACCGAATGAGTGAGGACATCCACAAGGCGGACGAAATGAAAAAAAAGATCATTTGGGTGGTGGAATCCTATCCCGGCACGCTTGGATATGTTGACCGCACTAACTCGGCTTGGTATATCCAACAGCTGTCCGATACACTACTCACACTGGCACGGCTACAAGATGACTACGTCATCCCAACGCGCACTTGGTCATGGCGTCACCTGCACGGACTGCCTACATCTTGCGACGCGACCACACCGGACATGTTAATCGGAATTCCTGAAGTGGCGGATGAAGATGACCATCATATGGAATATCTAACAACCGCACACAAACGCGGGCACGACGTTCTCAAGGCTCTCTCGGTTGCCAAGCTCGACCACCTGCGACGAAGAAACCCTGACCGATACATTGGAGTGACGGACGAGGGCGACGACGTGGCCGAAGCTGTGCTCATGTGTCTAGCCGTTGCTGATGGCAACAACTACAACATGACCGGCAACGCTTACCGACACCTGGATATTTTCGGAATCGTGCAAACTGAAACCGTCCGCTCTTGGCATGTCTCAGCGCTTGGGGATCTCATCATGACGGATCAGTACCGAGTGGCGCAAGGCTGGCCAATTGACCCCCAAAAAATGGAAAGCATCATTAATGACGCGGACGGCTTGGCAATGTGGGCACTATCCGCACATCAAGAGGAAGCCAGAGCGAATGGCACCACCATTTGGAAACAGGAAGACGAGGACCAAGCGGAGGGCGACGCGGTATGATTTATGTGCATCACCTAGCAACCCTTCACCGGATCCCGTCCATCCATCCTAATTTATTGATGTATGCCAAGCGATTGGAAGCCTACGAGCTAGACGAGGACGAAGACGGACACCTAAAGACTCACCCTGAGCTGGCAAAGACATTCAAGGGAAAGGATCTTGTCCGCATGTATGTCTTACGCATTGCGGAAGATGTCGTCATCACCTGTAACGCCCAGCGAGCTTTGCGCCTCTTGGTTGCAAGAACAAGAAGAGAGAATAACGAGCCACCCTATCGACCGGGCGACAACTACACACCAGCCGATGATCACCGAGTCATGAAACTCCTGATCGACTGGAGCCGGGACCACTTGCCAGAGATCCGCGACATCTTGGCAAGCCATCCGACACACCACAAGGCACCGACCGAATAAAGATGAGCTTAGCTCATCTTTTTATTTTTTTTTCGCAAAATAGTTGACAAACAATTCAAAACGTGATATACTAAAGGCAAATGGAAACCCCCCCCCCTCGGCCTCCTTGTATAGGGGGTGATTAATCGACACGGGGTCCCTCGTACAAACCTCCCGGGAATTTTTGCCTGAAAAGTTTTTGAGGTTTGGAGGGCCCGCGTAATAAGTGGAGCGGGGTTAAAAACTGAGATAAAAAAGCCATATTAAGTGAGAAAATCTTAAATGAAAGGGTGTGAAAACTTGCCGAAACCAAGCATATACGAAAGCAAAATCGTCCCAAACTTGGCTAAAATCCGCACAGCTCGGATCAATGGTGCGTCAATTAATGACATTTCCCAAATGCTCGGCATTGCTGGTTCCACCCTGTACGGCTACATGAGCAAACACAAAGACTTTCGGGCCGTCATGGATGAAGCGACACACCAAATGCACTCAACCATCGAGGCCACGGCCAATCAGTCACTACTAAACAAATTAAAAGACCGTATGATGGTGACGGAGCAAATCATCGAAGATGGTGTCGTTGTAAAAGAAAAGCGCCAACTGGTCAAAGCGGACACAGTGGCCATCATTTTCTCGCTCAAATCAAGGAACCCGCAAAAATGGGATCCATTGGGAGTTGCTCGCATTGAGCAAAAAGAGCAAGAGGACGACCTGGGCCAACAAATCAAAGACATGTTGTCCCAATATACGGTCACGCCTGTGACGGATAAAAGCAAAGCAAAGGAAAAAAATGACGATAACAAATGAAGTTCAACTAGCAAACAGCCTCGAGACCTTGTTGCGAGTCGGTTTTGATTACTTGGGCATTATTGACCCTTACGACCGCATATTGGTTGTGCTGTCGGCTCTTAATACGTATTCCGACAAAATGCACAAATGTGCAACGGTTGATGATTTGCTCGCGTACATTGTGGACGCTTGCGAAATTGACAGCGTACATGATGCACTACGCGATACCATCCAAACCAGCAAAGGTAGCAAGTCCCGAGGCGTCAGTGACTACGTGGACACAGTGGCCGAGGTTTACCATTTTTTGAGAAATGGTGATATTTACGACCTGGCCGGCATGATGTACCGAATGCACGCCAACATGCAAGGGAAATCAAACGCGGGGCAAGTGATGACCCCCCCCCACCATATCGCGCAATTAATGGTGCGACTCCTAGACGTTACCGCCGACGACGTGGTAATGGATACGACGTGTGGGTGTGGGACTTTATTATTAACAGCTCACGCAATGACGGGTTGCGATGTTGCTGGTGTTGAATTCACACCTCAAATGCACAACGTCGCAATCATGAACGCAACAGTCAATGGAATTGACCCTTCCAACATTCGAAACGGTGACGCAACCACCGAGGAAATCGGCAAATACATATCCGAAGTGGCGCCGAGTGTGTTGTTGTTGAACCCTCCTTATGAGTCAAAACATGGATGCATGAAAATTGTAAAATCCGCACTGGATAACGCACCAAAAGGTGCGCACGTGGCAATCATCCTGCCAGACACAAAACTGGACAAACAACGCGGGCACAAGTTACTGAAAGATCACACATTGACAACCATTGTCAAACTTCCACCGGAAACTTTCGAAGCCTTCGTCGACACGTCAATCTTTTTCTTTACACCACACACTCCACAAGGTGACACCAAAATCAACGCTTTCAGCATTGATGAAGACGGACACCAACGAATCAAGAAACGCGGACGCATTGACATCAACAACCAATGGGCCGACGATCTCGAGCCCTATTGGGTTGAGGCGATAAAGTCAAACAAGGACGACCGATTCCATACGCACCGGGTGATTGATCCAGCCGTCCGGCTTTCGTACCCGCCAAAAGTGCGGGCGGTAACTGTCACGCAAGATGATTACATACGCGCGGCGGTTGGTTATTATATCACAAAAACCGACGGCGTAACGGTTGAGGATTTGCGCGACATGTTGACAAATCAGCTCGATGGTATGCTCTACGGATTGGAGGGTGACAAATGATTAAAATCGAAAAACGGAAAATTGAGACACTCTTTGACATTTCGCGAAATCCGCGGATCAACTTAGTCGACATGCTACCCGGTAAAATTCCACTGGTCACAAATAGTAAAACTATCCCGGCCCGATATGTCGGAAATGATGTTCCGACAACGCCACGCGGTACAATTGCGGTGTCCAAATTTGGCCACACAAATTATATCGATGAGCCTTTTATCGCGTCGGATATCATGACTTTGCAACCATTGGACGAAGAGAGCAAGGCGACCGAGTTTAGTTTGTATGTGTCAACGCAATTAGATGTTGCCTTTGAATACGCCAACTATAATGACGCCGTCAACCTGCAAGTACTGAAGGAAACCGAAATCGAAGTGCCAGTGGATGAACGAGGCGGGATCGATTACGACGCGATACGGGCAAAAATGCGCCCAATCATGGAGAAAGCACAAAAACACGTTGACCAACTGGTGACACAATACCAACGATACAAGGAGACAAATAATGGTAAGCTATAACGAATATTACAACCGCTCAATCGGTCGAGGCTATGACATCGACGGATATTATGGCGCCCAATGTTGGGACGGTTTCGCGGATTACTGCCGATTCCTCGGCGTTCCCGTCGTAAACTGCACCAACACCGGATACGCTCGCGACCTATGGGAACAGCGACACTCAAACGGAATTTTAAATGGCTTTGTAGAAGTTGAACGCATGCAACCCGGAGACGTTGCAGTTTTTGCGGTGACAGCCTCGACGCCTTACTCACACGTTACGATTTTCCACAGTGACGCCGGAAACGGCTGGGGTTGGTTTTTCGGCCAAAATCAGGGCGGGACGCACTACCCGGGCGGTGGGTCATGCTATAACTTGGTCAAATTGCCATACTCGGCAACTTATGCGACGGCTTTCCGGCCTAAAGCATTTACGGCACCACAAGTTGCAAAAGCACCAGCACCACAAGCGGTGGCAAGTGCTAATAGTAACTGGATCGCTGAATCCGCAACATTTACAAGCTCATATGCGATTTACGCCCGTGAAGGTGGACCATCAACCAACAACAAGAGCCCGTATCTCTTCCCTGCTGGATCCAAAGTCCACTATGACGCCTATTGCCACGCCAACGGCTACGTCTGGATCCGCCAACCACGCTCAGGCGGTGGCTACTGGTACATCCCAACAGGTGAAAGTAACGGAACAAAACGAACCGGTCCAGCGTGGGGATCATTCGCATAATATTATAGGAATAAGGCACTGAAACGCGCCTTTTTTTTGAAAGGAGAAAAAAGATGAAGTACCTGAACGAGCTTTTGGAATATGACAAGGCGCACGGGGTCAAACATAGCAAGGCAATAGAGCGAGCCATTCAAAAACACAAGCGCATTCACAAACGAGCACTAGAGGGGAAATATCAGTACAGGCCCGACATCGTTGAAAACGTTATCAATTTTGTGGAGTCCCAAGTTTATATGACCACTGGGACTTTGGGTTTGCTAAAGTTGCAACCCGCCCAAAAATGGTGGATGGAGCTGTGGTGGGGCTACTACACCAACGACGGCGCCGCATTAATTGAAGAGACCATGCTTGTGATTATCCGTGGGGCTGGAAAATCTACCCTGATGTCAGCGCTTGAGGCTTACTGGTTATTATATGGGGGCAACTATGGCGGGGAGTCGTGGATTGTCGCCTATGATAACAACCAAGCCGAGCACGTTTACGGACAAATCAGGAACCAAATCACCGCCGGTGATGGATTGCTTCGCATGCTGGGAGATACTGGACAACTAAAAACGACGAAAACCGGCATCAAGTGTGTGCCGACAAATAACGAAGTGAGAAAAGCTACCCATGATGTGGCGCGTTTGCAAGGGGGGAACACGAGCTTGAATGTGTTTGACGAAGTCCACACATACCGCGAGGATGTCATCAGTGCAGTCAACAAGGGAAGCCGACAAAAGCAACACAGCTGGCGCTCTATTTACATAACTTCGGGCGGTATCACGCGCGGCTACCTCTTTGATGACCTCTTGGAGCGTTTCACCTCCGAAGCCGAATTCGAAAACGACCGCTCAATCGGTTTGATTTACCAACTGGACGAAGCCGGAGAAGTAACCGATGAGAGCAACTGGACCAAGGCCGCGCCCATGCTTCCGGGTGGACTGCCAAAAATTGAGGCGGTCCGTGATGAGTATAATATCGCCTCACGTGATAACGCATTACAGCTTCAATTTTTGTCCTATAATATGGGGGTAGCGGTACAGGATACCACCAAGTACATTATGCCCGAAGAGTCCGCCTGCACGGATTACGACTTCGACGAGGTTTGGACCGGTGCGGAATGCGTGCTGGGTGTTGACCTTTCATTGGTTGGCGATTTGACCGCGCTTGTTTTCCTAACCGAAAAAAACAGGATCACATACGCACACGTGGAAGCTTTGGGGTCAAAAAACACACTGGAAAAACTCCCCGAGGCTCAGGCAACTTTGCTCCGCAATATGGAAAATTTAACCATCACGCAAGGCGCTTACATCACAGCGGCGGACGTCTTGGACGTTTTGCAACAGTTTGTGCACAAAACCGGGTGCCAAATGACTTACATTGGCTATGACCCATCACGCTATGATAACCTGCGCCAACTCATCGACGATTACTTTTTTGATGTGCAAAAAGAACGCCAACTTCCAATCCGCCAAGGTTTCGCGTTGTCCGACTATATCAAATTGCTTAAGGACAAACTTAAAGAGGGCTCACTGGTGCACAATTCGCGCATTTTGGAATGGAGCCTGAATAATCTTGCGGTCAAAGTTGGGGCGAGCGGCGATTACATGGCAACCAAACTAACGGACGCGGACAAAATTGACCCAGCCGTGGCTTTGGTTATTGCGCTAAAAACCGCAATCGTTAAGGGTATTTAGCTCATCATTATTACTGACAAGCCCGGAAAAAATTGATATAATAAGATGATAAATATAAACGGAGGACACCGAAAAAATGGACGGATTAATCAATCAACTCACCCACCTAAGACCGACCGACATGTCGATCGTTATGCTAGTGGTGGCACTAGTCGACCTTTGGGCCGCTGTTTCACTTAGCGTCAAAGCAAAAAGCACGCTTTCGAAATCGCTAATTTATGGGCTGATCAATAACTTGCTCATCATTTCAATCCCGTTTGGTCTTCAGTCGCTGGTTTCCTTGATCCCGGCTGACCATGCGGACACGACTTATGTGAATACGGTTTCAATGCTGGTTACTGTTTTGTATGTGGTTTCAGCGCTCACATCAATTGTGGCCAATTATTCCGCGGCATATCCGCAAAGTAAGAACTGGCTCACGAAAATCGCTTACAAGTACCTACCGCAAGAGGTGGCAAACAAGCAAGACAAGCACGGAATCACCATCCCTAGAGAACCTGGAATCCCTACGGATGACCAAAACGACGCGCGCGGGTAATCGCTCATGGTTGATTACCTACCGCAAGAAAACGAAAAAGCACAAGGTGTGCGAGATACTGGGTTTTACCAGTCCCGAAAATGGATCAAAGTTCGAGACGAAATCAAATTACGCGATGAAATGACCTGCCAATTTTGCGGGGCTCCGATTACGGGGCGTTATGTGGTTGACCATAAAACGCCCGTGACGGTGGACAATATGCACGACTGGGAAATAGCTTATAACCCCGAGAACCTTTGGCTTCTTTGTCAAAAGTGCCACAACAGCAAAACCCACGGAACAGTAAGCACGCCAACCACTACTTTATGGTAAGGAGGTGACACGGAATGGGTGTCATAGAATCAGTCGTCCGCATCATGCGGGGCGATGTAGATAAACGGACTCAGGTTGTCACATGGTCCGACCAAGCGGTGCAGTACACATCGGCATATATGCAGTCGGTGATTTACTTTGTGAGCCGGGAATTTTCGAAGCTCGATATCCGCCACCGCGTTTATGCTAAACAAGAAGACGGCAAATATTTGCAAAGCGACAAACTGGGAAGCGACATTTACGAGGTTTTAAACTTTGCCCCCAACGGTTACAAAACAAACGCAGAATGGCGCCGGCAAATTGCCACGCGCATTATGACAGGCGCCACCGTCTATTTGCAACCGGTAAGAAAAAATGGAATACTCACGGCTTTAAAATTGACGGACCAAGAGGGATATAACAAAGCACCGGATGACGTGCTGGCGATTACTTCGCCTTATTACATTTCCGCCAATGCTTCGCTATACGATAGTATTTTGACCAATATTGGGCGTGAATTGAGTGGCAATAACCTTCGCGGATTTCTAAAAATTAACGCCGCAGTGGGTTCATCGGCTGAAGCCTTCAAAAAAACGGCCCTTGATCAGTTGCACGTCATGCAAGACGTGGCAAGCTATAACGGGCTAGGTATCATCGACGCCAAAGCCGACGTGGTGGAACTACAAAATGAGTACAAAACCATTCCGGATGAAGCCGTGCAAATTATCAAAAGGGAAATTCTAAACGGTTTTGGATTGTCGGAAAGCCTCTTGACCGGCGAGTACACGGAAGCCGACTACCGCCACTTCGTGGACCAGGTGTTGTCGCCTTTGGTTAATGAGTTTGAGACTGAGCTGACTTACAAACTTTTGACCACGAATGCGCGGATCAATAACGGGCAAAAATCAACTTTTGAACGGATCCGAATTTCTCAGCCAATCACCAAGTGGGCCTCAATGGATCAAATCGTGGCACTAGCCAAAGCCAACACTAACGGGGCATTTTTGACGGTCAACGAAATTCGCGTTTTGATGGGTTACGACCCAATCACTGGCGGTGACACATACCGGACAAACCTAAACTCAGTAGAGGTCAAATACGACCAAGAAACGGAGGACGACAATGGAAATTAATGTACAAAAATCATACCTTCAGGGCTTGCCAAACCAACAAGCCACACCACACAATGGAAAACGCTTGATCATTATTCATAACACCGCAACACCAGAAGCAACCGCCAAAAATGAAAGTGCATTCTTTAACCGTGAATGGCAAAACATTCAAACTTTTGTCCATGCCTTCGCGGATTGGAACGGCGACGTCGTAGAGCTCGCGCCTTATGGGCTCGTAGCTTGGGGTGCGGGGTATGTTAACAAATACGCATTTTTACAAGTTGAACAATGTATTTCAGCCGACCCGCAAAAAAACCGACAAAGCGCGGAAGCGGTCGCCCAATATGTGGCAAAGAAAATCCGAGAATCAGGCGTACCTTTTGACGATTACCGAATCATCGACCACGCGACAGCGTCGGTAGAATACGGCGGGTCCGACCACATGGACTCCATCGTCGGGGTCGGATGGGCTGATTTTATCAATCGAATTCAACAACTAACAACACAAACAAC
>ENA-OWMB01000141-OWMB01000141.1-metagenome-genome-assembly--contig:-NODE-141-length-32016-cov-28.459748_pt1 | contig 32016 bp, 35 predicted proteins | sample MGYA00245353_ERZ651112 | MGnify/ENA primary metagenome ERZ651112 (study PRJEB26857, sample SAMEA4031773) | metagenome | biome: human; feature: oral; material: saliva | place: Philippines | collected 2014...
CGCTGTTGTCTTGACCTGTCCTTCGTTTGTCTGCGTTTGTCCTTCGTTTGTCTGCTCCTGTCTGTTCCTGGCGATCTTGATCCCCTTGCGGATCTGTTCCAGGAGCTCGGGTGCGTTCGTCATGACTCCTCCTTTCCTGGGAGCCCCCTATTCTCTTGGGACCCCCTTTTTTGGCTGTATTGGTGCGGTTCGCTGGGACCCGGCCGCGCCGGCACCCCCCGCGCACCGCGGAGCGGTGTGCTCTCCCTACCTCCTTATACAGAGAGAGTGTTTGTGTTGGTGTGTGGCTTGCCTGTCTCGCCTCCTCTTGGCCACCAGTGTTCTTGGTCACATGGAGGCCACCCGGGCGCTCGCGGGCACACCCACCACCCGGCCAGCCACCAACCCCTGGAACTCGCCCGGGTTCATGCCAGCCGCCTGCACCGCAGTCATCCACGGCTCGCGACACAACCCCGAAAGGAACCCAGAAACAATCTCAGAGACCACATCCCCATCACGAGACCACCGGAAACCACCACCGCGCTCGCGGGCTCCCGCGATTCGCCCGATAGTCTGCGTAACATCGATAGCCTCGTCTCCGAGCAGTAGGACCTGGAAAGCGACGTTAGCTCCCCGACCTGGCGGCACGTAAACCACCAGCCACCCACCAGCCCTCAAAGCCCGGTGAATCAACCGCAGCTGGCCGATAGCCAAACCAACGTTCGTGAACCAAACCACCACAACAACCTCCTCCTTTCCTGGGAACCCCCTATTCCGCTGGGAACCCCCTATTCCGCTGGGAACCCCCTATTCCGCTGGGAACCCCCTACCCCACCACCAACCACACGGCCAGCATCAAACACCACAAGACGAAACAACGGAGAAGCGCTCGCGGCTAGTTCGTGGCTGTTGAGGAGCATGTGTGTGTCCTTTAGTCGCCACCATCCTGCTTGCTTTTCCCATTGTCCGCCGTCGTTGTCGTGGACGATGGTGCCGTCGCCGGCTGCGATGAGTTCGTCCGTGGGTACTAGCTCGTACTCGTACGGCTCATGCATTGCGCTCGAGCTTTGCGATTCGACGTTCGATGTACTCGACGGCCTTGCGCAGGTCGACGATTCGACGATTCGATGCGCCTTTGCGCCCGTACCGCGTGAGGTACTTGGCCGCGTTCCACAGGAGTGGGTCGTCTGGGAAGAGTGCGTCTAGCACGTCCCAGGATTCGATCAGGTCGGTGTCCTGTGGTCCTCCTTCTCGGACGATCGCGTCTCCTAGCCATGTGTAGTGGCTTGGGGATTTGACGTCGTCGACCGGAAGCGGGCCTGCTGGTGAGGGCTCCGGAAGTTTCTCTACCGTCCTCGACCCGTCTTTGTGGTGTATCGTGACGGTGGGCTCAGGGGTTTTATCGGTGTACTCGTGCTTGATAAGGGTGCCTTCGCCGAATGATCCGGGCGCAGGCAAGGCATAATCCGGGTAGTCCCGCAAGATGACGGTGCCGCCTGATGGGGCTGTTGGTTTTGCCCACCGGACATGCGGTCCCCCCTGGGTGCCCTCAATCCACTGCCAGACGACAGTGCCGCCACCGACTTCGTCATCCCATACCCCTACTGACGTGAGGGCGGATCGGTCTAGTGTCGTCTCTCCCTCCCAGTCCGACTCGACGGTGATGGTGATTCCGGCGGCGGGTGTTACCCGGCAGGGCTGTATGCCGTTGTCGATGTGCATGTCATGCAGGCAGACGAAGATATCTCCCTTGCGGACGTCGGCGTTGGCTAGATCCTTGTCGCTACGTGCGGTACGCGCGTTGGTCATAGCTCCTCCTTTCTCAGGCCCACGGTCTCTCCGTGGCGCCTAGGTGAGCGCACGGGCGGTGCTCAGCCTTCCCCTATGTGTAGTTGGTACTCATACGGTCCCGTGCGCTCGCCTAGGTGGGGCAGTGCTCCTGCCGTTCCGGGTGGTGTGGTGGCCGTCCGGTCGCCGGGCTGCCCACCTAGGGCGTCTCTCTGTGTAGTTCTCAATCTGCTTGCCCACGCGTTATTGAGCGGCGGTCCGCGTTTCTGCGGGGCTGTCCTCTAGGTGAGGCGGGGGCGCACGAGCGGTGGAACCAGTAGCCGCTCGTGCGCGGCCGTCCGTCCTAGCGGCGTCTTGTGCTTGTAGTCAGTCGCATCACCCCGCTAGTGCGTCGATGAGTACATCTACGACCTGACCGGCCGTGTTGCACACATGCTCGGCTCCGTCGATCGTCACGGTCCAGTACTCCGCATAGCCGCCGGGGGTGGGGTGACTTTCGATGGTGGCCTGCGCGTTCTTGATGGATCCGTCAGGGAGGATCTTGAGGGCCGCCTCGAGGTCATCGCTCCTGCCGCACCACTCGTTCACCATGGCGGCCACTCCGTGCTCGTCTAGCGTCTTTACCGCCGATCGAACTATGGGGGCAGTCGATCCCCTGAGGGTGAGCGAGATGCCGTAGTAGTCGATGGTGACGTCCGGGCTGAACATTGCCGTCATGTCCACCTCTACATAGGTTCCGTCGCTGGTGCGCCACGCGGATTGTGTCCTGCTGCTCCCCCACGGCTCGAGTTCCCAGCCGTCAGCCCCCTGGGCCAGGATGGCGTGGTACTCGCCGTACGGGCTTGATCCTGCGACGAACTTGTTCACTAGGTCTTGCTCTCCGCCACAGGTCATCTGGTCGTAGGTGATGTTCCCGTGGTAGTCCTCTAGGCGGATTGTGTCGAATCCGAGGAGTGTCAGAATCGCTCCATCCATGATGAGTGCGCGGTTGCCGCGATAGACGCCCTCCTCCAGATGGTCGGCTAAGTGCGGGTAGGCTGCCTCGACAAGGCATGCGATCGCTTCGTAGAAGTTTTCTCTGGTGCTCATGGTGTCTCCTAAGTAGTGGTGGTGGTGGATCGTGCCACCAGGCGGACTCGAACCGCCTGTGCGACCATCGTGGCTGCCCTAAAGAGGGCCTAGAAGCAAGTCATGATGTGAGCGACCATCTCGGTCCACTCGTTCCAGGTGGTGGACTCGACGGACAGGGTGTCCACCATGGTCCAAGGCCCGTCGCCCGTGACGGTCGCGACCACATCAGGGCCGCGAACGATGACCGCCGCCTCCCGATCGGGTGACACGGAGACCTCGAGGACGGCGCTGAACTCTCCGATCGCGTCGACGTAGTTGTCGATTCCGTACTGCTCAGCGAGTCCCTCAATGAGTGCGTCCAGGTAGATTCCTCGGGTCGAGATGGCTTCCAGGATTCCGCCGACCTGAGTCCAGTCTGCTGCGGGGAGATCGATGGCCGGTACGGTCGGGTCCACATCCATCGCGATGTAGGCCCGGAAGTCGGACGCGAAGGAGATGTCAACCTGTGCAGATCCGGCCTGGCACTGCAGGTCGACGCCGCTAATGCCTTCGCGATAGGCGCTCAGGTCGCTGACGACCGACTCCCAATCCCCGAGACCATCGATAGCGTCGTGCGCGGCCTTCGCGGCCGGGTCAACTTCCGAGGCCAGCCACAGCGCGAGAAGGGTGAGCGCGTCGTCATCGACTAGACCATCGAACCGGTCTGCATCGGTGACGCCGGCGCCTTTAGTCACTCCCCAGATTCCCTCATCGCAGCCGTCGAGGATGACTCGCCGCCGCCTGTTGGCACTGTAGACCGTGATCGCCTCATCCTCGTCTTCTCGGACGTACGCTCCGTACCCGATGCTCTCGAGGGTGCTGGTCAGCGTGTCTGCCGCGTCCATGTAGTCGATGATGCTCATTGTGGTTCCTTTCTCGTGGGGCGTCGGCCGCGGTTGCTGATGCCCCAACTATAGACAGGTCGAGACAGTCCTCGTCAACTCCAGATAGTGTGACCCTCGCCATCGAACACTTGTCCGACTCTCGCCCCCACGCACGCACGCACGCCCCCACGCACGCACAGGAGGGGTCATGACCGTCGCCACCCCCTGACGAGGCCGTAGGAGCGATTCTGAGGGCCTTTCGTGGGCCCACCCATATGCGGGTACCACCGAGCCCCTGAAATCGCCCCTGCGGGGCTCTGAGGAGCTCAGGGGGGCATGCAAAGCAAAACGCCCGCCCCGCCGAAGCGGGACGGGCGCCGCGTGGGCGTCGGTCAGGCCAGCGCCTCACCGGCGTATTTGCGCTCCCAGAACCGGTTTTCCAGGGCCTCACGCCGCATCTGACGCCGTGACATATCCGCCCAGTCGGTCACCGGCATGGTGCTGAGGTGGGCGGCGGCGGCCCGCACTTTCCACTATGAACAATGGCCCGACTTCCGAAAACGAATCTCTATGTAGTTTGCAGCGCAGATCGATGCCCGGCCCATCGAACACCTGTGCGATAGGCCGGGCCGATCAATCAGTGGCCGTGACGTCCGATCCGACGGCCCGGTCGGTTGCGGGTCACAATCAGCCATCCGGCAAACATGGCGATCGCTGCGAGCCCGACCCAGAAGTCGAAGTCCATCGGGACCCCGGTCTGAGCCAAGGCGCCACCAGGGCCGCTCGTGGTGGACGGGGCGGCGACCACCTCGCCCTGGGTCGCATCGTCGGATGCCGCGTCGTCGTTCACGGAGCCGTCGGCGGGCGCGCTCTTAGCGGAGGTCTTGGTGGCGGCCGCCGTGCCGTCAGAGGCCTTGCTGGGGCCGCCGGTCAGGCCAGCCTTGTCCTCGTGCTGCTTCTTGCTGCGCTCGCCACGGACCGTCTTGGTGGCCTTGGTGTCCTTGGCGCCCTTCTGATCCTTGCCAGCACTCTTGGTGTCATCGTCGGGCCACTGGTGTGTGATCGCGTGGCACTCGCCGCCGGTGGCAGTCTTGATGCCCTGCTCGGTGCCGGGGGTCGGGAGGTACTGGGCTCCACTGTCATCGACGATCATGCGACTGCAATCCGAGCCGACCAGGATGCGATAGCCGGGGCCAGCGCACGATTCCTGAGAGCCCACACGATCGCAGGACGGGAGGTTCTCGCGCTTCGGGTAGCCGTACTCGTCGTGCCACTTCGAGTCGATCCCAGCCTCTCCGGTGCCGTCAGTCGGGCCCTCCCAGATGTGAGCCTCGCCGGCGTACTCGTAACCCTGAGCGGGCGCCTTAGGGGCGTCATCGTAGAAAGTCGTGCCGTTCGGGTCGATCGTGTAGGAGCGGCCCTTGCCATTGCCCGACTTGGTGGCATCCCAGTGGCAGGGGTACGGGCCGTCCTCCATCTCGCACTCAGGCAGGGCGTCAGGGGTGGCGGGGGTTGTAGCGACCGGCTCAGGGGAGGGGTCCACAGGAGAGGGGGTGGGGGTGCTGGACATAGGGGGGGTGGTGCTGGCCGAGGGGGCGGGGGTCTCAGCCGCGGTGGCAGGGGTGGTGAGCCAGGCGGCCAGGGCCAGGATCAGGGCGGTTACCAGGGTGGTGATTCGCTTGCTCATTTGGGTTCCTTTCTCTTGCTCCCTCAGGAGCGCTGTGCTGATGGGCCCAACTATACACGCCTGGTTGGGGCGTGTGTCTAGTCCAGACGCACATCAATGTGTGTGACGTGCGTCATCGCACACACGTACAGAGCGCCACTCATACACACACCCTCACACACACATGAACACGCGCGCGCTCACACACATACACACGCGCGATCCTTATTTGCATTTGCTCTATTCATCACTCGATGAATCTTTATCTCCGTCTTTCTCACGGCGACCTTTCGGCGGAACCGCGCCGAAGGGGGGAGATTATCCCCCCGGCATTTAGTATTTGACCGCTACGCGTAATCCAACGAAAGCGTTGGAGTTGGTTTAGAAAGTGAAACGACCGTTTTCGTATGGGTCGTCCAGCCAGTCCAGATACTCGGCAATAGTCCTTCGGCCTTTCGATGAATTGCATCGCATGTGACTGAAGAAGATGTTGTCCAAGTCATGTCGGCCACCTCTGCTGATCGGCAGGTCATGCTCGATCGTCCTCCCCATCGGGTCACCGGCAGGCAGGGCCTCATCAATCAGGTCGCCACACACACAGCAGGTCTGGTCGCCATCAAGCCACTTGCGCTCAATGAGTTCCGGCGTCGCGTTACCCTCCTCATACGCCTTAAGTCGCTGGACCGCGCGAGCTTTGGCGACTCCCGGCTTTCTCTCGTAGTAGCGCCTCGATGCCGCGCGAGCCAGTTCGCGCCCACGCGGCGTGCTCACCCAGCGGCGACCCCTAGCCCTCTCCTCCTTCTTGTGAGTCTCGCGATACTCCTTCGCGGTGGCATGGGCGCGCTCGGCGTTGTCCTTGCGCCACTGACGCGAGAACTCACGCGCACTCTCGCGCCTCTTACGGTTGTAGACCTTGTCTGAGCACTTGCCGGAGCAGTACTTCTGCCTAGAACTGTATGGCTTGAACGGAGTACCGCACTCCACACAGTCCTTCAGTTGGACTTCCTTCTCCTCCATGAGGTATCCTCTCTATGAACGAACAACCACAGCGTGCGTTCGTCTCGGCGATAATGGACCACCCCCGGCTTGGAAACCCGGGGGTGGTCACTTTTTATGCCGGGTGGTCGTGCAGCAAATCAGAATGCGCTCCGGTTTTGGTTCGGTGCTGGCACGTAGACGACCTTGAATGGACCATGGGCCTCGAGGAGCTGGGAGCGATAGCCGTCAGTGCCGGGGCGCCCCCATCCGAGGATGTGGTTGGACTGCCAGGCGTATCCGTGGCGGTCAATGAGCACCGACCCTTCGGGAACGCTCGTGGGCTTGCCGTCCCCATGGTATGAGTCGTCCAGGAGAACCTGGGTGGCGTACTGGCGCTGCTTGGCAGCCTCAAGTGGTGACAGTGTTGGGAAGCGCATTTCTAGTTCCTTTCTCTTGCGCTGATGCCCGTAGTCTAGGTCATCCGTAACTTGGTGTCCAGCCCAGATGGGAAAGTCGACTGTAGTTGCCATCACGCTGCAGGAGGGCGTGGCCGGTGCGACCCTCTCGGTTCTTCGCTACATAGAAGTCGAGGCGCCCATAGTCGGTCACCCCGCCTTCGTTCGGGCACGACAGGAGGCAGACGACGTTGGCGTCCTGCTCGATATTGCCCGACTCACGGAGGTCGCTCAGAGTAAGCTCACCCCCCGGTCTTGTCTCCGCCTGACGACCAAGCTGGGCGACGGCGATGACAGGGATCTGCAGATCCTTGGCGAGATTTTTCAGCGTGCGAGTGTACTCACCGATAAGTTCCCAGCGGGCCCTCTTGTCTCCTGGGGCGGCATTGATAAGGCCGATGTAGTCGACGAAGGCCGCCTTGAGGCCGTGTTCTCGGTGGAGGAGTCGGGCTGTTGCCACGAAGTCCCCGATGGTGAGGTTGGCTCGCTCGTCGAAGTGGATAGGTAGGCCCTTCAGGATCGGCGCAGCCGCCCGCATCTTCGCCTGTTCCTCTGGGGTTGGGTGCCTACGTCGAGTGACCGCCTCGCCGGAGACGTCGGCGACATTCGCCATGACGCGCCCCCAGAGCTCGCGTCCACTCATCTCGAGGCTAGCGAGATAAACGTGCCCCGTATCGGCAAGTTCGGTGGCAGCCTGGATGCTGGCGATCGACTTGCCGACGCCAGGTCGCGCGGCTATGACATAGAGCCCCCCGGGCTTCCATCCGCCGATCATGTCGTTGACGTCAGGCCAAGGTGTTGGCGTGAAAGGCAGGGCCTCAACGGAGAAGTCGACAAGCTCGTCCAGGCAAGTCTCATTGTCCACTAGGTCAGTACTGCCAGAACTTACCTGGTCGAGGAGCGACCGAATCGTGTTCTCCGCCTCGCTAGGGTCTCCACCTGACTCGAGGATCTGGATCCCGCGCAAGCATGCGTCATGGAGATTGCGATGGGCATGGTTGTCTAGCAGTTTCTTTGCGTATGACGCTGCCAGGGCCTCGGCAGCTGCAGGAGCGGCGGCGAGACAGTCCAGGAGGTAGTCAGGCTCAACGTGTGCGTCAGTAATTCCTGGGAGCTTATCCAGGAGGAGCGTGGGGTCCAGGGCCTGGCTCGGGTTGTCGGCCTTGTAGGACTCGATGAGCCTCCAGATTGCCTGATTGCGAGTGTCGGCGAAGTGGTAAGGCTGGACTACGTCCAGGTCAAGAAGAGCGATCCTGCTCCCGGACAGGGCGATCCCGATAACGGCTGCTTCGAGGTTCATGTGTCAGCCTCGCAGGTCGTCGATCTCATCCTGGTGCTTGCCCCACTGAGGAGTTCCAGGAATGCCCATGAAAGGCCGCCAGAAGCCAATGTAGCGGTTCGGGTCGAGGCCATGGTCCAGGCAGGCATAACCGAAGTCATCCTCTGTCCATGTACGTCCCGTCTTCGGGTTGGTGGACAGGCGCCGCCGTTCCTCCTCGGGGTTGGCTGCAGGCAGATCGGACGTCAGTTCATCCATCCAGCTGCCGGCGTTGAGCCAGGTGGCGGGGTGCTTGATGTACCGGGTCTCGGTGTTGGAAAGACGCCAGTTCTGCTTGTGAGTCTCGAGGGCCTCCAAGAGCTCTTCCGGCGTGGCCCCAGTCTTCAGGGCAGCCTTGTATGCTCGTTCCGCCTGCCTTTTGCCGATCTTTCGGGGGTAGGCCGCCCACCATTCAGAGAAACCATCCGGTTTTTCCGGAAGGTTGCCAGGGAGCGCATCCTCGTCTTTGGGAAGTGTGGCCTTGCGGGAAGCCTGAGGCTCCTTCGGATACCCTCGCTCTTCATCCTCGCGCGCCTGCATGCGAGACTCATCCCATCCTTCGCACAGCCATGGATGCCAGTGATACAGGGTACTAGTCGTCCTGCCCTCTGCGCTTCTCCTAGTGCGACTGATGATGCTCAGCTGTTCCAGAGTTCGCAAGGCCTCCGCAACAGAGGACGCGCTCGCACCAATCGCATCCGCAAGAGTCTGGATGGATGGCCAGCAGGAAGGCAACTCGCCAGTTGTGTGAACGTTAGCCCTGTCTGCGATTGCTATCGCCGTGAGCCGGACGTTCCCCTTGATCGAAGGAGGAAGATTGAATGCTTGCTGGACTGCTATGAAGCTCATGAGTCGGACTCCTATCCCAGGCGACCTTCGCCTACGAGATGAACGATAGCAGATAGAGGCGGCCCCCGCAAGCAGGAGTCCGAGTTGCTTGCGGGGGCCTTGTTGTGCCTCAAGCATACAGGGACTTGAGTGGCAGGCGCAAGTTCGCACCGAAGTCGTGTGCGTGAGTCGAGTCACAGTGCGCACTCAGGTCCACTTGGGCGTGCACCAGGATCTGGACACCCCTATCCAGAATCTGGAGATACCCCTATCCAGAATCTGGAGATACCCCTATCCAGAATCTGGAGACAAACCAGTAAAGAAGAACCTAAAAGAAGAACCCACAACGCGCGTGCGCGCGAGTGCGTGTGCATGTGCGCAAGCGCAAAGGCTGAGAGAATGACGAGCATCACATCCTCCTCCTTGCCTCTTCGCCTCCTCTTCGGCTAACCTGGTACTGCTGACAGAGCCCCGCTGGACCTGGTTCCTTCGAGCGTCATCCTTTCCGCCGAAGTTAGAACCCCCGAGTCCAGCGGGGCTCGCCCCTATGTGCTACACTCTCACCATCGGCATCAACGAAAGGAACAAGCATGCCTGCCAACTTCAAGGCCATCGACTGGACCGTCACCCAGCAGTGCGTCGTCTGCTACCGCAACATGCGTCCCTCCAGAGCTCGCATCTCCGACTGGCCAGACACTCGCCCCTACGCCGGTCATGGCAAGTGCTCCATCTGCACTGGGCATGAGCGCAAGCAACTCCGTCGAGGTGAGCGCCCTAAGAATCCAGGAAAGTACCCAACCGTTGCAGAGCTCGCCGCCGCAGGTCACCCGTGCATCGAGCCCTGCCCCAAGCCTTCCAACAAGCGATCGGACATCTGGTAATGGCCTGGAAGAGTCAGTCTCGTCGTCGCGAGGAGCTCCCGAAGGACTGGGCAAAGATCCGAGAGGTGGTCCTGCGTCGAGATGCAAAAACATGCGTCTTCTGTGGCTCTCCCGCCAACCAGGTGGACCATATCTTTCCGGACGGACCCCACGTGCCTGACAACCTAAGAAGCCTCTGCCAACGGTGCCACATGCAGCGTACTCAGCAGCAGTCGGTCGAGGCTCGTCGCCGACGCTATAATCGAGGCAACAAGACTCGGGGCCCGCGCCCCAAGGCAAAACACCCCGGATATCTGTAGGAGGAAGCATGGGAGTCAGAGGCCCTATCCCTAAGAGGTCTGACGAGGGCCACCCGAAGACGATCGCGAAGAAGAATCGATCTGGCATTGACCATGTTGACGCACTCAAGGTTAGTGATGTCGCTATCCCTGAACCTGACCCTGATTGGCACTCCATCGCTAGAATGCTTTGGGATGCCACAAAGGAGTCGGCATTTACTCGCTTTTATGAGCCTTCAGACTGGGTAGTTCTCTATTTCACCTGCGAGAACCTTTCCCACTTCTGCAATTCCACTCGGCGGTCCCCTACGGCAATGGCGGCGATCAATCAGATGCTTACGTCGCTGCTCCTCACTGAAGGAGACCGACGCAGGGTCCAGATCGAGATCCAGCGCGCTAGCGAGGAACAGCTCGAGTCGGCCGGCGTCACGACCATGGCTGCATGGGTTAAGGAGCGCAAGGCGCAGTGACCGATCAGCTCCCTGCGCCCCGGGAGCGAATCGATACTCTTCCAACGGATATCCCGGAGCGCACCCTCGGCCTGCATGTCGCCTCCTGGATGATCGACAACCTCACCCAGCCCAATGGCCCAAGGGCGGGTAAGCCCTTCATGCCAACCGACAGGCAGATCCAGTTCCTCCTGCAGTTCTACGCGATCGACGAGAACGGCGAGTGGCTTTACCGCCACGCAGCCAGACGGCTAGCAAAAGGTCAAGGCAAGTCGCCATTCGCCGCCGCGGTCGCACTCGCTGAACTTCTCGGGCCTGTTCGTTTTGAGGAGTTCGACACCGAAGCCATATTTGGTGTCACCCCGAAGCCGATGGCAATGCCTCTCATCCAACTCGTGGCTACGTCAGAAAATCAGGTTGCGAACACCATGCGCATGGTCCGAGCATTCTGCAAGAAGGGCGGAAAACTCACGAGAACATACGATCTGGATGTCGGAAAGACCTACATCGATACGCCATCCGGGGGGAGACTGGAGCAGGTCGCCAGCGCGGCCCACTCCCTCGAGGGTGCGGAAGTGTCGTTCCAGGTCGGAGATGAGACCGAGCACTGGCTCCCCTCTCGCGGCGGCCCTGAGCTCATGGCTACCCTGCGTCGAAACGCCGCCAAGACCGGGGCTAGGGTCATGGAGACCTCAAACGCCTGGATCCCCGGAGAGAACTCGGTGGCTGAGTCAACCTACGAGGCGTGGTGTGACCAGGAGGATGGGCTCACCCGGGGGAAGATGAAGATCCTCTACGACGCCCGCATGGCCCCCCCGAACGCCATCCTGCATGATGACCCAGGAGAGGGCCAGATGGGCCTCACAGAGGCCCTCAAGTACGTCTATGAGGATGCCCCATGGGCCAACCTCACTGCTATCCGCGAGCAGATCTGGGATCCCGCGTTCCCTGAGTCGCACGCCATGAGGTTCTTCTTCAACCGCCCCAACGCCGCAGAAAACGCCTGGGTCACACTTGAGGAGTGGACCCAGCTCCGTAAGCCGGACCGCAAGGTCGAGCCGGGCGAAGCGATCGTCATGTTCTTCGACGGATCCAAGTCCAACGACCACACCGCACTCGTAGGATGCTGCCTAGAGGATGGACATATCTTCAAGATCGGACACTGGCGCCCCGAGAAGCCACTCAACGTGGTCAACACCCCGAAGGTCGACGCCGCAGTACGCAAGGCCTTCGAGACGTACCAGGTGGTCGCCTTCTGGGCAGACGTGCGTGAATGGGAGTCGTTCGTCAAAACGTCCTGGCCGGAAGACCTCGGAGAGAACCTCATCTGTCATGCAGTACGCGGCGGCATGTCAGCCTCCCCGATCGCCTGGGACATGCGCTCACACTCATACCAGTTCGCAGAGGCCGCCGAGACGGCCTTCGCTGAGATCCAGCAGCAGTCATTCACCCATGACGGCGACTCGGCCTTGGGTGAGCATGTCTCCAACTGTCGAGTCAACGAGTTCAAGGGCCGATGGTCCGTCAAGAAGGAGTCGCCGCAGTCGCAGAAGAAAATCGATCTCGCAGTGTGTATGATTGGTGCCAGGATGCTATACAGGCACGTCAAGAACAGCAAGGAGTGGGCAGAGATGCAGAAGCCCACCGGAGGATGGGGAGTCTTCCTATGAGTTTCGAGAAGCTCGCCGCTAAGTTCGCAAGCGGCGCCTACCGCCCCAACACGTACGAAGGCTACTACGAAGGTAAGCGTCGCCTGGACGCCGTTGGCATCAGTCTCCCGCGCAAGGCTCGCGTCCTCGAGCTCCAGGCTCCGTTCGCCAAGATGGCCGTAGATGTCCTCACCGAGATCCTCATCCCAGACGGATATCGGGTGGCCGATGACGACAAGTCCTCAATCGTCGACCTTCTCCGCAAGGTGTGGCAGTTCAACGACATGGACTCGCAGTTCAATCTCGCCGCCAGCGAGGCGATCGCCGCCGGTGCGGCATACTGGGTGATCGCGCCCCCGGACGACGACCACGAGTTTGCCTCTATCCGCGCCGTCGACGCCAAGCACGCCAGAGTCCGGATCGACTTCCGCGGGAACCTCATCGAGGGCATGGTTCTCTACCGTCGCGATGACGGCAATGTTGGGGCCACCTACTACACCCCCGAAGGCGTCCAGTTCTGGGTGAAGGGCCAGTATGGGTGGAAGAGTGATGGTGCTGGACGTGACGACTCCTGGGGAGCCAGCATCATCCCCATGTTCAACCGGGCTCGCCTGTCAGACAAGTACGGCCGCTCCGACCTTCGTGAGCTCGCAGGAGTCATCGACGCTGCCTCCAGGACGCTCACTAACCTCCAGATCGCCCAGGAGGTCTCCTCGAGCCCTATGCGAGCCATCATCGGACGAGGGGCTGACGACATGCTCCGCCAGCATCCAGACAAGATGCAGGTCTACATGGGGAACCTATTCGCGCTCCCCGAAGGTGCTGACGTAAAGCAGCTCACCGGAGCCGCCCTGGACCCGTTCATCAATGCCTACAGGTCCTACGCCCTCCAGCTCTCCGCTATGACAGGCATTCCGCCGTCTATGATGGGTGTCTCATCGGATAATAATCCCACCAGCGCCGAAGCCCTCAGGGTCGCCAAGGATCGCCTGATCGCCAGGGCGGAGAACAAGCAGAGGCAGTTCTCAGACTCGCTCGAAAAGGTCGGCCGCGTCGTCGCTCTAGCTCATGGAAAGTCGCTGAAGGGCCTCGAGGCTCTTGAGGTGGTTTGGCGCGATGCCGCCGCCCCGTCAACCAGCGCCCAGATGGCTACGGCCCTCCAGGCCCACTCTCAGGGCATCATCGGCGACGAGACCGCCCGAGAGTTCATGCACCTTACCCCGGAGCAGCTCCGCCGAGAGCAGGCCCGATCGGAGGAGATGGACGCCGAGTCCGGCAAGGAGATGCCCGAGCCTCCTCCGCTTCCTGAGGATGATGTGAAGGAGGAGGGCGAGGAGCCTCCGGCCAACAAGAAACCTCTCGAGCCCAGCTCTTTCCAGGAGAACACCATTGATGCCAAGTCAAAGGGCGTCAAGGCGCAGAAGAAGCAGGCGAAGTGAGCGAGGCCCTCTTCTACGCGATCATCCGCTCGATCGTTACCCTGTTCAAGAAGCGTGCAGAGGAGACCCTCAAGCCCATCCGGGGCCTTCCTAAGCCCCCTCCGCCCGAGTATGTGGGGGATCTGCTCACACCACTCGTATGGGAGGCCCGTAAGCAGGCGTGGGCGGCGGCGGCTCTCTTCCTACGCGGTCAGGCTCGCCGCCATGGGGCCGCTGAGTCATGGATCCCACCCCAGGCTGGCTACTCCCCCGATACTGTTCGACGCACAATCCGTGACGTGCGCGGTAATGACGGCACGCCCGAGGGGTATACCCGCCTCACCCAGGCTCTGCAAAGCCATGTTCTCGCCTCAGCCCGCCGCACAGTCGCTGACGCCATCGATACTGCCCCAGAGTCAGTTCCACTACTCGAAGGAGCCCTGAAGGATCTTGATGAAGACCTCCAGGAGTTCTCTCCGGATACGCGAGATGCCATCAAGCGGGACATCAAGAAAGTCGAGCGTCGCTCCCGCCCCTCCATGTCATTCGATGAGGCCTTCGACAAGATAGCCGAACGAGTCGAAGAAGCTGTACGCACCCTTGACGAAGACGACCTCGTCAAGCCACGCCACAGAAGCATGGGAGTCTTCTCTGACGTCCCCGACAAGTACCGCCGCGATCGTCGAGGCAACCTCATCGTCCGCCCGTATGCCTTCGCTCGCGTCTGTCACCCCAATAAGAACGGCCCGTGCGGATTCTGCGCAATGCTCGCGTCTAGAGGTCCCGTGTACAAGACCAGCCAATCCGCAGGGCAGCGCGCCGACAAGTTCCACCGCAACTGCTTCTGCACCGTGGTCCCTGTCTTCACCTCGCGAGCGTGGGAAGGAAAAGAACAACAGGTCGACTTTGAACGCGTGTACAATGAAGTCGTGCGCAACCAAGACCTACACGGACCCGAGGCGCGCAAGGCAATGGATAAGTACTTCCGCCAGCAACTTAAGGAACGCAAGGCATGAGCGACACCCCTGTCACCGCCCCTGCTGACGCCGACGACACGCCGGATCAGCCGATCTCAACTACAGACTTCCAGGCAGACCCTGAGCCTGCGGCCACTGAGCCCGCCGAGACTCCCGGGGCGCCCACCGACACCACTGACAGCAATTCTCCCGAGAGTGAGGCCGAGGAGGCTGTCGACGCCCCCGACCTCGAGGCTCTCAAGGCTCAGATTGAGGCCCTCACCAACAAACTTGCCGAGAAGGAAGCCGCTGAGAAGGCGGCTGTCGAGAAGGCAGAGAAGGAGGCCGCCCTCGCTGAGTCCGGCATTCCGGGCACTTTCGCGCGATTCCTCTCGGGAGACAAGGACTCGTGGACAGAGCAGATCAACGCTCTGTCTACGTTGCGTGAGCAGGCATCTCCGGCTCCCGCACCATCCGTCCCCCGCGATCCCGCGGTGGACGCCGACCTCGAGACAGAAGATGAAGGCCTCACGGAGGCCCTCAACTTCTTCGGCATCTCAAACTGACAGATTAGGAGGGCTAGATGCCTGCACCCACATACACGCCCGACAACGAGGCGAAGATCGAGACCGTCAACAAGATCCTCACTGCCAGCTCCGGCAATGACGCGGCCTTCCCTAAGACTGTGGTCAAGGGGATCTGGGACAACGCCATGCACGGCTCCGTTGTCCAGAAGCTCGCTGGCTCCATCCCCGTCTCCATCAACGGCACCGCCATCCCGATCCCCGTCGGCCAGCCCACCGCTGGCATCGTCCAGGAGGCTGGCCTCAAGCCTGTCGCCACCCTCTCCTCCAAGGTCAAGACTGTCACGCCCGTCAAGGCTGCCGTGATGATCCTCTACTCTGAGGAGACCGCCAAGGCTGACCCGCTCGGCGAGTACAGCCGAATCCAGAAGGCCCTCGGCGAGGCCATCGCCCGCGCCATCGACACCGCGGTCATCCACGGAATCGACGCCAACACCGGCACTGCTATCACCGGCAAGGAGGCCCTCACCTCCACCGCGAAGTCTGTCGAGCTCGACCTCGCCAGCACCGTCAACGGCTACTTCACCAAGCAGCTCAGTGCCGCCTATGACCAGGTCGTCCTTGACGACGAGGATGAGGCCGAGTATGGCTTCGACCACTTCCTCCTCGCCCCCCGCTTCCGCAGCAACCTGGTCAACGCCCTGGACGCCCAGGGCCGCCCCCTCTACCAGCAGAACCCGGACATCACTGCCGAGTTCGGCACCGTCCTCGGAGTACCCGCCACCTACTCCCGAGCCGTCCGCGGCTACGAGAAGGCCAAGACCGCAGGAGCCAAGCTCCTCGGCATCGGTGGCGACTTCAAGGACGCCCTGCGCCTCGGCTATGTCGAGAACATCACCTACCGCAAGGCGACCGAGCGCGCTGGTGGTGTCGACCTCTTCGACCGCAACCTCGGTGCCATCCTCGCCGAGGCCCAGTTCGGTTGGGTCATCCGCGACCCCAAGGCGTTCGTCAAGCTGACCAGCAAGTGACCACCAGCCGGGCGAGAGGACTGTGCCCTCTCGCCCGGCCCGTGGCCAGAAGTTCGAAGGAGGTGGAAAAGTGAGCATCGCCAACCTAGACGACGTACAGGCAAGCCTCATGCGCTACCTGGAAGACGATGAGAAGCCATGGGTCCAGGCGCTCCTGGACCGGGCTGAGGCCCTCATTCTTGCCAAGATGTCCGACGCTGTCAACCGTTGTCGCGTCGACTTCTACTTCTCCACCGTCATGAAGATGGTGGAAGCGGAAGCCGTCTCTCGCGTCCTTCGAGCTCCTGGCGGCGGTCTCTACAAATATGAGACCGAAGGAACCTACACCTACTCGGTCAACCAGGCAGTCGCCTCGGGAATCCTCGAGATCACCCCAAGAGACTGGGAGGCTCTCACCGGTGGTGCCGGAGGGTATGCCACCTCAGATGCCTCCATGGACGGCTACGTGCAGAGTCGCTTTCTCGCCCCGGGCACATATATGGTCAACGTCACCGTCGACCCTACCTACATCGCAGGACCATCCAGGCTCGACGAAGCAGGGGTCACCCCAATCACTGACGACGACGAGGTGGCCCTATGGTAGGATTCCGCCCCCGCCGAGGACGCTACCTCGAAAACGGCCCCCATGTAGTCGAAGTCACCCTCGCCATCGTCAAAGAAGGCCGCACCGGCCGACGCTACGAGCGCGGCCAGACATTCACTGTCGACAAGGTCCTCGTCCAGCCCTCCGCAGGAAACGCCCTCAAAGCCACCGAGAACCGCGTCATCCGTGGAGACCTGACCGACGAAACCACCCTCAAGATCATGGGGACCGGCCGAGTCTGGCCAGGCGGACCGCACTCATGGGTAAAGGTCATCAAAGGCCCCGACTCGCTGATCGGTAAGACATTCCAACAGGCAGGCGAAGCCCTCACCTACGACGCCTCCCCCATGACCAAGCACTTCAGCGTCAGGTGCGACACCCTAGGGACGACGGCCCGATGATCCAGGTATACGACGACGACGACACCCACGAGGCGATCGCTGCCGCAGTAGCCGGCCGCCCAGAATTCAGGGCTGCCGCCACCAAGGTCTTCGCTGAGATCAAGGCAGAGGCAGCCGCTCACCTCAACAGCGGACAGCTAGCAGCAAGCATCCACCTCAACCAAGGAAAAGTCGACTGGACCATCGAAGCCGACACTGACTATGACGCCCACACGGAGTTCGGGCACTACGTCTGGTTAGACGCATCCGGAAACGTTGTCAAACGCGGCCAAGGCGTCCGTAAGGTTTGGGTAGACGGAATCGGAGTCTTCCGCAACGTCGTAGCAGCGAATGGAGGGTACTGATGTTCGTCTCGCCCATCCCATTCATCTACGCCTACGCCAAAGAGGCGGCCCGCCAGAACTCCGCCCAGTGGCCCATCCTCGCAAGGATCACCTGGCGAACCCACGGCGACGTTGACGACCCCATGAACGAGCTCGTGTGCAGGGTCCAGATGACCATCGCCCGCACGCACCCATCAGGCCCGCGATTCGCAGCCACCCAGATCCGCGCACGCCTATACATGACCGGCCCGGACGGCGATGAGGTATCCGACGCCTCTGACGCCATAGTCCAAGCCATCAACAAGTCTTGGAGGTCAGGGATGACGACCTCCGAGGGGTGGGCCACCCATCTCGAGTGGACCCAGCTGCCCACGCCCGAAACGGACATGGGCACGACCGCAGATTACATCAACATGGTCTCGGCCCTACAGGTCACGGCCAGGAAGGACGGGTAATGGCTACCCTCGCAGACTCAAAGATCCAGATCGCCGGAATTGGGCACGTCTACTACGGCAACCCCGACACCGAGGCCCCCAACCTCGACGGCTTCAACTTCGGGGACGGCTCCACCCTCGAGGCCTCTGGCTGGACCTGGCTCGGAGACACCTCCTCCGAGAACCTCATCGAGTTCGAGACCGACGGCGGAGACACCAGCACCAAGCGCACCTGGGACCGACAGAGCGTCCGCTCCACCCGTGAGGCAGTCACCAACAAGGTGACCATGAACGCCGTCAACCTCGGCGCAGACACCATGAAGGTCGCATTCCCTGGCTCCACCTACGACGCCGCCAAGCGCGCCTGGGACATCGAGCTCGACGCCTCCAGCGAGAAGGCCATCCTCGTCGTCGTCGTCGATGGCCAGCTCGTCAGTGGCTTCCTCTTCCGCCGCGTGTCTCTCGCAGGAAACATGCCCTCCCTGAAGCTCGACAACTTCACCGAGGTCAAGATCAGCGGCACCCTTCTCTCCCCCGCCTCCGGTAAGACTCGAGTCCAGATGCTCGAGCCCCGCACCGTAACCGGTATCGGCACCGCCAAGCCCACTATCGCCACCCTCACCCCCGCCTCCGGCGCGGTGGGCGCCAAGGTGGTCATCGCCGGAACCAACTTCGACGGCGTCCGCTCCGTCAAGTTCGGCGAGAAGGAAGCCGCCTTCGAGAAGGACTCCGCAACCCAGATCACCACCTACGTCCCGCGCGGCCTGAACGCCGGTGCTGCCAACGTTGTCGTGACCAACAACGTCGCAGCCAGCGACGCCAAGCCCTTCACCGTCAACTGATATCATCCGGGTGGGCCCATCTAGGGGTGTGTGGGCCCACCCGGTAACACCCCTCACACCCCAGGAGAAACAAGCATGAGTGACAAGGCCACCCAGCCCACCGAACCCTTCGAGAACATGGAGGGCAGCGAGCTCTTCCGCCCCGTCGCCACCCTGCGTGCCAGCCAGCGCGTCCGCCTGGCCGCACGCGCCATGGCGCTCGCCAGCGACGACGACTGGGGCGAAGTCCAGTTCGAGGCCCTCGCAGCCCTCCTCGACTTCCTCGAGGACGGCGACTACATCCTCGATCCCGTCAAGTGGTCCGCCTTCTATGAGGAGAAGGGCCTTGCTGACGTCCTCAAGCTCGCGGTCACTTACGCGGGGGAAGCCGCAGGCGCCAAGCAGTAAATGACTTCTTCGAGGCGCATCCCGACGCCGCTGCAGACTTCTGGGCCATCTACCAGATCGACGTCTACGGCCCGTACCCGATGCGCCTCGTTGAAGCCCTGCTTGAGCGCCTCAAGCACGAACCGTGGTCCATGTACCGCGCCAACGGCCTGGGTGGCCCGCAGTGGTTCGGATGGTCGGCCGACTCTGAGCGCCTCGCCGCACTACTGGACGGCCAGCTCCTGCAAACAAAGGCCACCGGGCAAACCAGGGCATCACTCAGTGACTCCGAGAGGTGCCCGCGACCAGGCCTGCGCGAGTCGACTACGGTAGTATCGAGTCGGGACACGCAGGCAATGACAGCGCTATTCGCAGCAATAGGATGAGAGGCCAGCATGGCAGGTAAGGGCGAAGTTGGCAAGCTTCACGTCAAGGTAATCCCAAATCTTGACGGCTTCGCTGAGGACCTAAAGCGCGACCTCAAGCGTATCCGCAAACAAGTCGGCGAACTGGACATCAAGTTCAACGCCGAAGTAGACGTAGATGAGGAGTCTCTAGAACGCGCCAAGAAGAAGGTCGAAGAGCAGAGTGCTCGCGTCAAGGTAGCAGTAGATGCTGCAATAGACAACAGTGACCTCTCCAGAATCAGGCAACGCCTTGAAGACATCAAGTCAGAGGTCAAGGTCAACGCCCACCTCAGTGACGATGCCCGCAAGGAACTTCAGAAGCGCCTCAATGACCTCCGATCGGAAGTAAGACTAAACACGGACGAGGCTGACCTCAAGCGCATCAACGCAGAGGTTAAGCGCGTCGCCTCCGACGTCAAGGCCGACATCAAGCTCGACCAGGCTTCAGCCCGAGAGTTCAGGGAGCGCCTCAAAGGGCTCGCCAAGAACCTCGAGGCTGGCGTCGAGCTCGACCAGGCCTCTCGCGCAAGGCTGCAGAGCCAACTCAAGCATCTCGGGGCGAACATTGACGTCGACCCTCACCTCAGCGAGGAATCAAAGAGGAAACTCAAGCATGAGCTCAACAAGCTTGAGGGCAAGGCTACAGTCAACGCCGACCTCGATGACGGAAAGGCTCGTTTCGATTTGCGGCGACTCCTCCGTCCCCGCAAACTGACCATCAACGTCACTCTAGGCAAGGCCGCCCTAGCGAGGGCGATCGCACAGATCAAGGCCCTCGCTGGCGGAAACATCTTCGAGAACATCGGCCGCAACCTCAACGACCTCTTCCGCAACCTCGACACCGCTGCCGTCAAATTCGCCACCGTCGGAACCGCCATCGGGTCTCTCGCATCCATCGCTGGCTCAGGCCTCGGTATCATCGCCTCCCTCGGTGTCGGCATCGCTCACTCCCTGCCAGCCCTCATCGCCCTCCCTGGGATCATGGGTGCCGCAGGTGCTGGCGTAGGCATCTTCATTGCTGCAATGAAGGACGCCAAAGACGTCCTAGAAGACCTAGGCCCGCGCTTCACGGCCCTCCAGCAGGACATCTCACTCAACTTCTGGGGTGAGGCCGCCGACGCCATACGCTACTTCGCCAACAGTGCCCTAGACGCCCTCAGCCCCGCGATCGGTAACGTCGCCGCCGAGATGGGCATGATGACGGCCGCCGTAGCCGATGCGGCCACCGAGCATATCCCAGGATTTGAGCGCTCCCTCAACTACCTCGCTCAGGCTCTCAACATTGGTGGCGATGGTGCAGGCGCCTTCACTAATGGGCTTCTCACCATGGGTGAGGTGGGCGCCAAGTACCTCCCATCCATTGCAGGCTGGGCCAACGACGTCGCCTACAGCTTCGAGGCCTGGGCCACCAAGGCCGCCGAGTCCGGCAAGATGGATCAGGCGATCCGGAATGGAGCTAAGGCCTTCGGTACCCTGAAAGACATCACCGTCGACCTCGCTGGCATTATCGGCGGACTCTTCACCGCCATGGCCGCCGGCTCAGCCCCGATCGACTCCATCGCAACAGCCCTCGACCGCGCCAACGCTGCCGTCAACGGGCCGCTATTCCAGTCAACACTCACATCCCTCTTCTCCTCGATGGCCGACGCCGCAGGGCACGCATTCGCTGGCGTCGGCTCACTCGGCGCAGCCTTCGTGTCACTCGAGCCCACTCTCGCCCAGATCCTCCCCATGATCGGCCAGATCGTCGAGACCGGGCTCAAGGGAATCAGCGCGGCACTCCAGGATCCCGCCTTCCAGACCGGTCTCACGTCGTTCTTCAGTGGCGTACTCACTGCCGTACAGGCCCTCGCCCCGGCCATGCCCGCCCTCGGCGAGGCCTTCGGCGCGATCGCAACCGTTGCTGGCCAGCTCCTAGTTGCTGTTGCCCCGCTCATTGCAGCCCTGGTAGAGCAGCTCGCCCCAGTCTTCACTCAACTCGCCGTCCTCCTCGCTCCGATCATCGAGCAGCTCGGCGCCGCCCTCATGCCGGTCATCCAGGCCCTCGGCCCGCTCCTCATGGTCCTCTTCGAGGCGCTCGCCCCAATCGTGAACGAGCTCCTGGCAGCGATCGTCCCCCTCATCGGCCCGATCGTCGAAGCCATCATGGCCGTCCTCGTGCCAGCAATCCAACTCATCAGTACCGTCATCCAGGCCCTCATGCCGGTAGTAACCGCAGTCCTGCAAACCATCGCCGAGCTCTTCAGCGCTAACCTGCAGATCATCTCCGGCATGATCAAGGTCGTCATGTCCGTCATCACCGGAGACTGGTCTGGAGCCTGGGAAGGCATCAAGCAGATATTCACCGGAATCTGGAACGCTATCGTAGCGATCTTCACCGGATTCGGACGCATCCTAGTCTCCGTGGCCGTCGCCGCATGGAACCTCCTCGGCAGCGCTATCTCGGCGGCCACCAGCTGGATCGGCGGCCTCATCACCTCCTGGATCGGCAATGTCGGCCGCTGGATCTCTGAGGGTTGGAACTACGTAAGCACCGCAACCTCCAACGCCTGGTCCGGCCTTGTGAGCACCCTGTCGTCCTGGATCAGCAGCGCAGTCAATGCGGTACGCAGCCTGCCCTCCAGTATCAAGAGCTTCTTCTCTAACGCCGGAAGCTGGCTCGTTAGCGCCGGTAAGAGCGTCATCCAGGGCTTCATCAACGGCATCAAGAGCATGTTCGGGTCGGTTAAATCGACTCTCGGTAGCCTAACCAGCAAGCTCACGTCCTGGAAGGGCCCCGCCCCCGTCGACCGCGTCATCCTCAAGGACGCCGGACGCCTCGTCATGCAAGGCTTCATCGATGGTCTCGAGAGCCAGTACGACGCAGTCAAGGACTCGCTCACTGACTTCACGGATACGCTCAGCGATGAAGTCGCCCCAGAGATCTCCGGCACCGTCTCTGCCTCATACGACAAGATCAGCGCCCGCAGCATGGAGGCCGTCAGCGGAAAGAACAACAGCATGCCTAAGAGTGCAGGCCGCGGGGCAACCATCAACATCACCAACAACTACCCCCAGGCACAGCCAGACTCCAAGACACGAGACGAAGTCGCAGACGGCATCCGCCTCGCCTCAAGCATCTAGAATGGACACATGAGCAGCGAATACGCCCTAGACGGAGTAGACCTCGACCAGCCCGGCCGCTGGCGAGTAATGCACGGCACCCTCCTGCCCGCCGTCCCCTCGCCTCGCCTCTCATCCACGGAGGTCCCAGCCAGAAACGGCGTCATCGACGGCGTCGGCCAGCGAACCGGAACCTTCGACGTCACAATCAACTTCATGGTTGAAGGAACCAACCGCGCCCAGCTTGAACAGAACTGGGTGGCCCTCATGGCCCGCCTGCGCAATGTAAGTAACCTGTCCACCCTCACATACAGCCCCGCAGGGTTCGGTGCCAGAGACGCTCTCGTACGCCTCAAGTCCATCGCACAACCAGCCTTCACTTACGGCGAATGGACCATAGACACCACGGCTGTCTTCGAGGCAGTAGAAGGAGTCTGGAAGGACCGCAACTACACGGTGCAACCCCTAGACAACATGACGGCACTATCGGGCGGCTCCGCCCCAATCACCGACCCGCTCATCATGCTGATGCCCACAGGCAACACCATGACAGTCCGAGACAAAGTATCCGGCACCTCCCTCACATGGCGCGGCGCCCTCATAGGAGGCCAGCGCGTCCTCGTCGACGTCGCCTCATACTCAGCTGTCCGCCAGGCTGCAGCGGAATGGGAGCTCGCCCCAAGCCACTTCGACGCCAGCGGAGAGATCAGCATGTCACCGGGAGGCTTCCAGCTCACCCCCGCCCCCGACGGAAAGATCGCACTCGAGGTCACCGGCGGCGCCGGCTACGCGCGAGCCAGAAAGGCCTACTGATGATCCGATCCTTCTTCCCGGGCATGGCCCTCCAGGCAGTCGCCTACCACGTCGGCGGTGCTCGCATCGGCATCCTCCCCGACGTGCTAGACATGACCGTCACCTGCCCCAGAGGGAAAACCGCGTCACTCTCACTCTCCTACGCCCCCGGAGATCTAGCCATCCGAGGCCACCTCTTGGAGGAGGAGATCGAGGTTGCAATCGAGGCTACCTTCGACGGCCATACATGGACCGAGCTCCCAGACGCCCGTTTCGTGACCCAGAAGACCGAGCAGAACCTCATCAACCCGGGCACGGACTCACGCAGCGTCGAAGCCATCCACGTCAGCGACTACACTAAGGAAGCCCTAGTCTGGGAGGTACCCAAAGACTCACAGGACAAGGACGGTAAGTTCAAGTTCCTCTCCCGCAATGCCGGCGAGATCCTCCGCACCGTATGGGACGCCGCTGTAGAACGAGGCTGGGGCCGCGGGATGACACTCGACTGCTCCAGCACAGCCGACTCCGCCAACCAGCCGTGGGCCAAGATCGTCACCCTCTACTTCGATCCCTCCATCAGCATCCTCCAGATCGTCGACTCACTCAGAGATCTCGGACTCATCGACACCGTCTGGCAGGGGCGCACCCTCAAGGTATACAACGCCGACAGCTCACAGGCCAGAGACCTCACTGCATCCAAACGCTGGCCCCTAGCAACTACGCTGACCAGCGCCCCAGAGGCTAAGACCTGGGCTGACATGTGCACAGACGTCCTCGTGAAAGGCGAAGGTGGCCGCACCTGGCGCATCCACAACGACCTCGCCCCCCGACAGATGCGCCGCGTCGAGAAGATCGTTGAGGCTGGCGGCGTCGAGCTCGAGTCAACAGCCCGACTCGTAGCCGAGGCCACCCTCCGGTCCGGTGCCCACGTCAGCGAAGAGATCAAGCGCGAGTGGAAGTCCACCGACGTCCACCTCCTCCCATGGCAGGACTACCGCCTCGGCGACTGGATCATGGTCGAGCGCCTGGCCGGGATGGAGCGCCTACAGGTCGTCCAGATCAGCGTCACCTGGAAAGACGGGGCCGTCGTAGGGCACACAACATTCGGCACCCTCCTCGACTCCCTCCTAGGGCGCCTCACCAAACGCACCAAAGGCATCGTGGGGCTCGCGACCACCCCCACAGGCCAGCGCCCGACCCCAGAAGTCAAGAAGAACTGGCCACACAAGCCGGGAGGCCTAGTGGTCTCCTCCCAGGCAATCATCCAGGCCAACGGGTTCCCCGCAGCCATGGCGTCACTGTCGTGGGCCCCAGTCAGTACGGACACCCAGAATGTCGCAGTAGAAGTCACCGGCTACGAGATCGCAGTCTGGGAGGAAGGCGTCAACGCGGGACCCTCCTACACCACCAGAGAGAACAGCGCAACCGTAGGGCCATTCCCCCCAGGCTCCGTACAGCGCTTCTGGGTAAGGGCCACCAACAATGACGGCGTCGGCAACTGGAGTGACGAAATCAAGGCCACGATGGCCGCTGACGCCACCCCCCCGCCAGTACCATCAAGGCCAGTACTGTCGCAGACGCTCGGAGTTCTCAATATCTACTGGGACTACTCTGGAGCTCAGCGAGAGAACATGCCCCTCGACTTCCTGGGAGTGGAAGTAAGCGTCCAGCACCCAGGCCGCCCCGCCGCCAAGGTCACGGACATGCCAACCCCAATGCAGCGCACAGCAATCGCCGGCCTCGAAATCCGAGACTACGAAGTGCGCCTACGGTCCTACGACCGCTCCGGAAACCGATCGGAATGGTCTGCCCCTGCAACCATCACCCTCGAACAGAATATCGACGCGGATGCCATCGCCAAGAAGGTCGAAGAGAAGCTCGCCGGCTCCGACGCCATGCAAAGAGCCGCAAGAGAAGGTACGCTGAAAGAAATGAAGCACCTTACCGAAGCGATGACGCAAGTCGCTACCAGCCTCGTTGACGCTGGCCCCATCCCCCCGGATGCAGGTAAAATAGGTGCGAGCATTTGGGTCGCCCCAGATGGTCGGGTATTCGTCCTGAGAGCAGAAGGAGATCGTTAATGCAGCCATACGTGGCCACAAAGCAGTGGAAGGATGGTTTCGGCGCGGGCGAGACACGCATTACCGCCTCCGACCTGACTCGGATTGAGGCAGGAATCAGTGCCGCCACCCAAGGAGTCACCAACCTAGAGGGGCGCGTCTCCACATTGGACTCCACCACGACCACCAAGATCCAGCAGGCGCAAACTGAAGCCACAGACGCAGCCAGATCCCTCCTGCCGGTCGGAACGATCATCATGTACGCCGGGACAACCCCACCTACGGGGTGGGTGACCTGCAACGGGCAGCTCCTCGAGCGCAACACCTATCAGAAGCTCTTCCAGATCCTCGGCACCGTATACGGAAACACCACAAACTCCAACTTCCGCGTCCCGGACATCAGGAACCGCTTCCCAGTAGGCGCCGGCGACGCCTACTCTGTCGGCACCACCGGCGGCGTCGCAACCGTCACCCTCACCGTCGCCCAGATGCCATCACACACGCACGGCGTCACCGCAGAGAAATTCTCCCAAGGTGTTGGACTCTACCAGTCCAACCTCGGTTCCGGGTCCGGCTGGCAGTCGCTCTCCACAACCGAGGCAGGCTCCTCCTCCGCCCTCATCACCAAGGCGACCGGTGGCGGCCAGGGCCACGAGAACAGGCCGCCTTTCATGGCATTCACCTTCATCATTAAGGTCTCCTGATGACGGGGCCCGCAAACCCTCAGGCCGCAGACCCGAAAGCTCGTGGCGGCCAGTACGTCACCTCCCCAGGCTTCGCCTCACCAGGTCACTCCACTCCGAGCCACTCCCGCACCGCACCAGACTCAACAATCGTCTACTCCCCCAAGGGATGGAAGTGGGAAGAGGCTGGGGATGACTATAGCCTCGCTGTCTCCAAGGTTGCAGGCGCCGCCATAGAGTCGTCAGTCCGAAGAATGCGCACAACATTCGGACAGGTGTTCTACATCAAGGGAACCGCAGAATCCGGGCCTCCATTCAATGGAGAAGCCGTCGGAGACACCTGCAGGGTCCAGGATGCCATTACTCTTGAAATCGTTGCAGAGTGGCGCTGGACGGGGTCCTCCTGGGAGAGGATGCAGGTCAGCAACCAGCAGATCAGTAACCTTGACGTAGGAAAGCTCACTGCCGGATCTGCAAGCATCAACGAGCTCGCCGCCCGCAGGATCGCATCAGACGTAGGCCGCTTCCTCGAACTCACTACTGAACAGCTCACGGTAACTGGAAACGCAAGCTTCGTCGACCTCACCGCCCGCCACATCTGGACCAGGATCGTCACAGCCCAGCAGGGTGAGTTCGAGCAGATCAAGGCAGGCATGATCGCCGCCAACGCCATCTCCGCAGACAATATCCAAGCCGGAGCCCTCAACGGCCAGGTCATTACGGGCGCAACCATTCAGACTTCCGCAGCGCCCAATCGTGGCCTTAAGATCCACGACGCCGGCATGCAGGTCTATGCCAGTGATGGATGGAAGGCCCTCGATATTAATGCATGGAGCGGCGAAATTGAAATCAATGGCCGCATCGGCCGCCGGGACACGTGGTCAGAGGTGTATTTCAATGACATCGTAGCCCGCGACACCAATACGGACGTATCCAATGGCTTAAAGCATGGCTGCGGTTTGTCGTTCAACTCACTGGAAGATGACTGGTGGCCAGCAACAATCTCTCTCAACAAGAACTCCACGGGCACGCCGACCCTCCGGCTGCAGGGTGCGATATCTAAGGCTCAGTCCTACTACTCGCCGTACCTGTCTATCAGCCAGGATGCGGTCGCGATGTATATGCCACAGGGGAACTCGTCATTCACGTTCACTTCCGGCGGTATGAGCATGGGGACTGGCAGGATGTACATGTGGCTGAATGATCAAGGCTTCTCGATGGGTAAGAAAACGGACAATAAGGTACGCCTTCATGTCAGTGTCGACTCATACTATGTTCGACCGCTCAACTGGGATTCCGGAGGGCTGTGGGGCAATAATACTGGTGTTGGCATGGATTACTCCAACAGTAAGCAGGTCTGGGTCGGGCCGAACGGTACCAACATGGTTGGCGGCAAGACGTTCGCTATGCTCGTCCCGGTAGAGTCAGCCAAGCGTGGCGGAAAGTATCTAACTCATCGCTGCACCGAGTCCCCGTATGATGGTCTTGAGTACTGGGAGAACTTCACGCTTGATGACAGCGGGCATGCAACATGGGAACTGCCGGAGTATGTCCCGTGGATCGCATCTGAGCGCTCGCCATGGATCGCGCTAGCATCGAATGGGGCCGCGGCTCATCTAGTCCGCGGCGGCTACGGCCCTGGAGGTGCCACCTGGAGTGTTGAGATCTCCGGCCAGCCTGGCACAACCGTGTCCGTCCTCGTTAAGGGCGCGCGCCGCCTAGACTCGGAAGTTGGCGATGACGGGGAGCCCATCTTGGAGGACCGTGCTGACGATGACCTGTGGATCGAGAAGCCAAATATGTCACACGGGTTCTTCGGAGCAACCCCGCCTCCAAGTCGTGCCGATTCGATGGCTGGCGGTATGATAGAGGGAGTAGGCGTTAGCCGAGAGGAAGATAATATCCATGATTGACAGTGAGAAGCCCCAGGTCGACGCCGTCGACGTCATCAATGCCCTGACCGTCGAGATTGCGACTTTGACCAGGCGCGCCGTTGTGGCGGAACAGCGCGTAGTAGCCCTTGAGGCCGAGAAGGAGAACAAGTGAGCGTAGGAACCGTAGCGGCCGCCCAGGCGCGCTATCTAGCAGACGTTGCCAATATTGGCTACAGCCAGCCAGAGCGCCGGTCGTGGTTCGCGAACGCGGACGAGCTCGGCTACGTGACCACTGCCCAGAATGCGGACTGCTCGTCCCTTGCCGCAGGTTGCGTGGCCTACGGCCTGCATGTCGCCTACGGCGTGCCGTGGGGTCACGCAGCTCTGCCTGAGATCGACGACCTGTGGACCGGCAACCTCCGTGGAGGCCTGGAGTCTCGCGGCTTCGATGAAGTCGCCTGGAACGACTCTGACCTGCGTCCCGCCGGTGGCTTCCAGGATGGGGACATCATCCTCTCCGCCGCTAATGAGGGTGGAGTTGGGCATGTCGTGGTCGTCACTGACGCAGCCAACGACCTCGTCTCGGAGGCCTGGATCGCTGAGGATGGCTCTATCGACGGCTATGCCGGCGACACTACTGGCCAGGAGACCCGCACGGTCGCCTATGCCAGCCACCCGCACACGCAGTCCGGACGCTGGACCTCGTGCCACCGTTTCAACGACGCTAAGTTCGTACAGCAGTTCCCGGAGTTCGTTCACGCAGCCCCACAGGGGACTCCAGCCCCCGCGCCGGTGGCTGCCCCCACGAGGACTCTCACCTTCGGTATCGACGTGTCCTCACACCAGGCTTCCGCGGACCTGAATGCTATCACCGCGGATTTCGTCATTATCAAGGCCACTGAGGATGACGACTACGTCAACCCCTACATGAACACGCAGGCCCAGGCGGTGCTGGCCTCGGCCAGGAGGATTGGATTCTACCACTTCGCTCGCCCCACGTCCTCCGTGGACGCCCAGGTCGAAGCTTTCGTGCAGGCCGTCTCCCCCTACCTCGGCCAGGCGACACTGTGGCTCGACTGGGAGGCGAACGCGGTCCCCCTCGGCCCCGGCTGGGCGAACGCCTGGCTCCAGGCTGTGGAGAGCAAGACCGGGGCCAAGCCCGGCATCTACATGAACGGCTCCGCTGCCGCCGGCTACGACTGGTCGCAGGTCGCCTCGCGCTACCCGCTCTGGTACGCCGGCGGGGAGTGGTACTCAGACCGGTATGACGGCTACGGCGACCCGCAGCGCCCGACCGGCGTGCCCTACTGGGGCGCTCCACTCATCCACCAGTACACCGAGGACGGCCACCTCCCGAACTACGGCGGGAGCCTGGACCTGAACCGGTTCCACGCGACCGACGTGGACTGGGACTCACTGGCCGCGACCTCCTCGTCCGGCAATCAGGCTCTGGATGGGTACGGGATGATCCAGGTGAACGGTATCTGGGACCCCCCGACCGCTCGACGCTTCCGTAGGGTCATGAACGCGTGGGACTACCCGGAGCCCTTCGCCGTGGCGAACCTGGCTCGCTACCTGAACGACGCTGTCGGATCCGAACTCATTAAGGCCTACACTGGCAAGACTGAACTCCCGGCCGACGGCCAGTGGACCTCGGACCTATATCGTGTCTTCCAGCTATGGGCGTGGAACTGGGTTCCCGGCATGCCCGACTCGGACGTCTGGCGACGCTTCGCCCCAGACTGGACGGCCGAGAAGTTCATAGACGGCCAGTGGGGCCGTGCTACCTGCGCGGTATTCCAGGAGGCACTGAACCGCTCATGGGCAGACACTGGAAGATTCATGTACGACCCAGGTTCGTGATCGAACGCATGTTCAAGTAAACTTGGGGGTGGGGCGGAAGTCCTGCCCCCAAGTTGCATGCAAGGAGACCTATGCACTTTATCTACACTGAGCGTGGCCCTGAGAAGCGTCGCGAGTATACCATCCTGCGGGAGGGTGCTCCTACGTGGGAGGTTGAGCCTGGCATCATCGTCGAGGCCTACAAGGCCCTGCTCGGCAACCCTGTATTCATGTGGCCTGACTTCTACGACCGCATGATTACTGACCACAACGAGAACATCATGATGACCATGCGGGGTGCGGGCAACTTCACCACTATGGCCATCAAGGAGGATCCGGAGCTGCTGATCCCGTCTCGCCAGGAGATGCAGGGCTACATCAACGCCGTATCTCTCGACATTGGCGCCCAGCTGCCTGAGATCGTCGAGGCTGCGGTCCGCAAGGTACTCAAGGAGAAGGAGGGGAAGTGATGTACGGAAAGACATTCTTCTCAGGTCTGTTCGAGCGCGCCATCTCAACGTTCGCTCAGGTTATCGTGGGAGCGATCGGCGTCGCCGTCGCCAATGGTGCCGGCATCCTGGATATCAACTGGAAGAGCGCTGCCAGCGTCGCCGCTGCTGCAACGGTCGTGGCTGTCCTCAAGGCCTTCGCTCGCCCCTCTGAGACCGACAGGGCAGTTCCGACCGCTGACCCCACCCCCGGCCCGCGACACCTAGCTGACTGACGAATGCTGCCAGCAGGGGGACCAAATCCGCTCGTAGCGATCGTAACATCGCCTGACATGATTGCGGCCGCGGTCGCCCTGCTGGCAGCGCTCTTCGCCCGCCTCACCGCTAGGATCAAACGCCAGCAGAAGGAAGCGGAAGACAGGCTGGATCGTATGAGCGCGCATATTGTAAGGGCTGCCAACGCCGCAGAGTCGGCGTCAGAAGGCGTGCACAACAATCACGACCAGAACCTCAGGGACGATTTGGATAGCAAGTTTACGGCAACTTTCCACAGGATGGACGCTCTCGCCGACGCCCTGGTAGACCTCAGGGACACGGTTAAGGACCAGTCACAGAGGATACGTAACCTCGAAGGTCAGATAGAGGGGGTCCGGAATGATGCGCGCACTGACAGGGCTCATCTTTACAACGAGGTAACAGACCTGCATGATCGTATTGACCGAGTTAAGGCATCTCACAAATCAGAGCAGGAGGCCCCATGACCCAGGGGTACGCAAAGATCACAGGCCGCATAGTAGGGCCTGAAGGCCTGGGGAGGATGGGGAGCGTGCAGTTCCTCCCCAACCACCAATACCAGGCCGTCGAGGAGGACGGAACCAGGGACATTGTTGCCCACTACGCTGTCGCCAGGCTAGCCCCCGACGGACGCCTCGTAGACATGGCGGGAGTGCCTGGGGCTAAGGTCGCAGCCCCCACTTCCCTCCCTGCTGGCGCCCACAACTACACTGTCATCCTCGAGATCCCCGGAGACATGGGGGTGTCGCGCCGATACCAGGCCCGCCTCCTAGCGGGCACTACCACAGATCTCACTGACATCATCGGCGGCAACTATGTCACCACTCCCGACACGCCGTCCCCTTCGCCGTCACCGAGAGATCCTCTCGTCCGGGAGGAGTCGGACGGTATTCTGACTGCTGTGAATATTAGCAACGTCGTTGACCTCGGCGGCGGTCTCCTGGCATGGAAGGAAGGTATCAATGGTTGACCTCACTTGGTATAGCAAGACCAAAACGGACGAGCTCTTCGCCACCAAGGCGGACCTTCAGAAGATCCAGCTGACTCCTGGTCCTGCGGGCCCTGAGGGTCCTCGCGGTCCGGCTGGCCCTCAGGGGGCTAATGGGCAGCCTGGCCCGATCGGTCCTGCGGGCCCTCCCGGTAAGGATGGGACCCCAGCCAACCTCACTGAATACCTCAAGCGCACCGACGCCGACGAGGTCTACGCCACCAAGGCCGCATTGGCTGCAGCCCAGCTCGGGGGCGGAGGTCAAGCACCCGACCTCTCTGGTTACGCCACTAAGGCGGATCTTCAGAGGATTCAGCTGACTCCTGGCCCGGCTGGTCCTGCGGGTGAGCGTGGCCCGATCGGTCCTGCGGGCCCTAAGGGGGCGGATGGTGCCCCGGGTTTGACTGGCCCCGCCGGTCAGCCTGGCCCTAAGGGTGACCAGGG
>ENA-OWMB01000145-OWMB01000145.1-metagenome-genome-assembly--contig:-NODE-145-length-31588-cov-4.770685_pt1 | contig 31588 bp, 24 predicted proteins | sample MGYA00245353_ERZ651112 | MGnify/ENA primary metagenome ERZ651112 (study PRJEB26857, sample SAMEA4031773) | metagenome | biome: human; feature: oral; material: saliva | place: Philippines | collected 2014...
GACCATGACGACCACGACGGCGGGCACGACGGTGACGACCATGACCACGATCACGACCACGATGCAGACAAGGGCGAGCATGAACATGGCCACCATGCCGACCTGGCCGTGACCTACACGTTCACCTGCAAGCAGCCGGCCGCCATCGACGCGCTGAAGGTCACGGCCTTCGGCAACTGGCCGCGCCTCAAGCACATTGATGCCGCCGTGGTGAACGACCAGGGCCAGCAGGCACAGCGGCTGGAGGCCGGCAAGGCGGTGATCCGCTGGAAGGCATCCTGATCCCGGCCTGATTCTCCACCAGACGGGGCAGCCCGGACACCGTGCCGGCTGCCCGACCGGGCCGGCCGGTCGTCATAGCGGCTACCATCATCGGCTTTCGCATGCGCCATGCCTTTCACGACGGACATGCACGATACCTCTGAACCGAATGCGGCCACGCCCGTGCTGCTGGCCGAAGACCTGAGCTTTACCTGGCCGGGCAGCGCCACGGCCTGCCTGGGCATCAACCGCCTGGCACTGAATGCCGGCGAGCACGTGCTGCTGCTGGGCCCCAGCGGCGGCGGCAAGAGCACGCTGCTGGGCCTGCTGGGCGGGGTGCTGCAGCCCACCCGGGGCCAGGTCCGATTGCTGGGCCACAATCTGTCGGGCTGTGGCGCGGCCGAGCGTGACCGGCTGCGGGCCGACCACATCGGCTTCATCTTCCAGCAGTTCAACCTGGTGCCCTACCTGAGCCTGGAAGACAACGTGCTGCTGCCCTGCCACTTCTCGGCCATCCGCCGCGAACGGGCCGGGTCGCAGCCGCGCGAGACAGCACGTCGACTGCTGGCAGCGCTGGAGCTGCCCGAATCGGCCTGGTCGCGGCCGGTGACAGGGCTGTCGGTGGGCCAGCAGCAGCGGGCCGCAGTGGCACGGGCCCTGATCGGCAGCCCCGAGCTGCTGATCGCCGATGAACCGACCTCGGCCCTGGACAGCCAGAACCGCAACCGGCTGCTGTCGCTGCTGATGGCGCAGCTGGAAAGCAGCGGCGCAACCCTGCTGGTCGTCAGCCACGACGAGCAGCTGCGGCCCTATTTCGGGCGCATCCTGCAGATGGACGACATCAACACGGCGGAGGCGGCCTGACATGTCTGCGCTTTCCTTCACGCTGGCACGGCTGGGCACGCTGGTGCGGCTGGCCTTTCGCAGCGCCGGCAACCGGCGCGTCAATTTCTGGCTGACGCTGGTGTCGATCGCGCTGTCCACCTGCCTGCTGCTGACGGTGCAGCGTGGCCAGCAGGCCATCCACGACAGCTTCACCCGCGCGGTCTCAGGCACTGACCTGATCGTGGGGGCACGCACGAGCCCGCTGCAGCTGATGCTGTATGCGGTGTTCCGGCTGGGTGACCCCACCCACGAGATCAGCTGGGAGGCCTACGAACGGGTGCAGCGCAACCGGCTGGTGGCCTGGACAATTCCCATCGCGCTGGGGGATTCACACCGCGGCTTTCCGGTGCTGGGCACCAGTGCCGCCTATTTCGAGCATTTCCGCTACGGGGCACGCGAACGCCTGCAGCTGGCCCAGGGCAAGCCCTTCGAGCAGATCTTCGACGTGGTGCTGGGCGCCGAGGTGGCCCGCCGGCTGGGCTACAGGCTGGGAGATCGACTCACACTCACCCATGGCACGGGCGATGCCCCCGGCATCGAGCACGCCGACAAGCCGTTCCAGGTAAGCGGCATCCTGGCGCCCACGGGCACGCCGGTGGACCGCACGCTGCACATCAGCCTGGACGCCATGACGGCCATCCACCTGAACTGGCAGGCGGGCGCCCCCATTCCGGGCATCAACATCCCGGCCGACAAGGTGAAGGCCTTCGACCTGAAGCCTGAATTCATCACGGCGGCCCTGGTGGGCCTGAAGTCCCGCGCGGGCGTCTTCAACCTGCAGCGCGACATCAATGCCGACGAGGACGAGGCGCTGCTGGCCGTGTTGCCGGCCGTGGCGCTGAATCAGCTCTGGCGGCTGCTGGACATCGTGACCCGCACGCTGCAGGCGCTGTCGGCGCTGGTGCTGGTGCTGAGCCTGTGCAACCTGGTCACCGCGCTGCTGGCCAGCCTGGAGCAGCGGCAGCGCGAGCTGGCCATCCTGCGTGCCGTGGGTGCCCGACCGCTGGACCTGCTGTTCCTGCTGGTGCAGGAAGGCATGCTGCTGACGGTAGGCGGCGCGCTGCTGGGCCATGTGCTGCTGACCGTGGGGTCGCTGCTGGCCGCGCCGCTGCTGCTGAACCAGTGGGGCATCGTCTGGCCCGTGACCCGCTTTGCCGCCGACGAGCTGTGGCTGCTGGCGCTGGTGGCCGTGGCAGGCCCCATCACGGCGCTGTGGCCTGCCTGGCGTGCCAGCCAGCGGGCGCTGGCCGACGGGCTGACGCCCCGGCTCTGAACGTGGTGCGGCTCTCGCGCCGCCGTTCTCGGGTACGGACCAGATCCGGACTGTCTTTTTCAAGAGCCCCCCTTCTTCAAAGGCTGTCCGCTTCAAAGGCAGTCCGCCGCTTCGCGCTTGCTGCCGAAGCGCCCAGGTCATGTATGCTGACAGACGGGTCCGAACGTTGGACCGTCTTTGTACCGCCCTGCTCACCTGCCATGCACCTGCCTGCCGATTCGATGTCCCGGTCCGCCATCCTTCCTGCAAACGCGCCGTCAGCCATGCCACAAACAACCACGCACGCCCAGGTAGCCCCGGGCAGCCTGGGCAGCGAGGATGGGAACGTGAGGCCCCAGGTCGACAGAAAGCCTGCAGGTTTCAGGCCGGCGCTGGCGGCACTGCTGCTGGCCGCCATGGTTGCGCCCCTGGGCGCCTGGGCCGCAGACGGCCAGCCGGCTGAAGGCACGACCACGCCTCCGTCGGCCAGCGCAACGACCGATTCCAATACCGGAAACAGTGATGCCATCCGCCCAGGCAGCGGCGGGGGTAACACGGATGTCGGCGGCACAGAGGGCCAGGCCAGCACCGACATCCAGAACAGCCAGGGCCAGGGGCGTTTCGTGCTGGGCGAGGAGCTGCCCAAGGCGCGGGCCCGCAACCAGGCAGGGGCCGGCAGCACCACGGCAGGAGACGGTTCGGGCCAGAAGCAGCCCGCCGCCGATGGCGAAAAACGTGCTCAGGGCGGGCAAAATCAGGACCAAGCACAGGCCAGCCAGGGGGGCGCCGATGCCCAGGACTATCGGCCGATGGACTGGGATGTCCTGATTCCCAAGGACTGGGAGCCCCTGCGCGACTTCAAGTCGCTGAACTTCAACGGCATGTCCGACAGCGACCCGCGCGCCATTGCCGCCCTGCGCAAGCTGCAGAAGGCCTGGAAGAACGCACCGCTCAATCCGGCCATCCAGAACGAGAAGATCGTCATCTCGGGCTTCATCGTGCCGCTGGACAGCAGCGATTCCAGCACCATCGAGGAATTCCTGCTGGTGCCCTACTTCGGGGCCTGCATCCACGTGCCGCCACCACCGTCCAACCAGGTCATCCATGTAGTGCCCGCTCAGCCGCTGAAGGGCTTCCAGATGATGGATCCGGTCACGGTGACGGGGGATCTGAGCCCTTCCCGGATCGACACGCCCTACGGCAGTGCAGGCTACGAGATGCAGGCAAAGACGGTGGCCCCCTACGAGGATCCGGAAGAGGCCCCTTCACCTGCCCATCCGTGACAGGCCGGGGTTCGACACCGCCCGCACGGGCCGGACACGGTGTCGTCCGCCTTTCAGGTGTACCAGCTTTGATACGGCCGTAACCTTTACCGAAACCCTCCGTATCACACACCCGATAACATTCAGGGTAGAAGTGCATCTTTCCGGATCAGCAGGCACCCGGCAGGCCGCTCACGTCGGCCAGGCGGGCGTGGACCCGCGCCTGTGGGCATTCATCCGGCTGCGTGCATCCAGAACCTTCCCCTCAACGGAGAACACCGATGTCTGCCTCCCGCCGTTCCTTCTGCCTGATCCCGGGTGTGCTGGCCCTGATGCTTTCCGGCTGCGCCAGCCTGTCGGAACCCGTCCAGCAGCCGCCTCAGACCGCGGGCATGAGCGTGCCAAGCCCGGCAGCCGAACGCGAGAAGGCCGAGGCCGAGCGCGAGGCGGTGGCGTATCAGACCCAGGTGGCCCAGATGCGGATTGCCGGCAATTTCTGTGCCGATGAACGCAAGCTGACCGAATATGCCTATCTCTACCTGAAGCGCGAGCCCTTGCCGCTGCCGCCGCGTGCGCTGTCGATGGAACAGGCGCGATGCGCCAGCCGCACCTTCCTGAAGGGCATCATCCCGTCAGCGGGACGCATCGTCGGCTACAAGTCCGAGCAGATGCCCATGATCGGCGAGGATGGTCAGCAGAAGATGGTGGCGGTGCGCGGCAACCTGCTGGAACGGATGCTGCTGCCTAACGGCGTGGCACTGTCGGCCAGCCGCTACGCCACCCAGCCGCGCATGGAAGCCGACATGGTGGTGGTGGTGCGCAGCGCCGCCATCCATGACGCGCAGACCCCGCGCGAGGTGCTGGCCAGCCTGTCGGCCATCATCCCGTTCATCGAGCTGCCTGATCTGGCCTATCAGGACTACGCTCAGATGAACGCGGCAGACGCCACGGTGGTCAATGCCAACGCCCGCTTCGGCGTGCTGGGCACCCCCATCCCCATCAACGTGGATCAGGAGATGGTGGACCAGCTGGCCGAGATGACGGTGCGGCTGACAGACAAGGATGGCAACGAGCTGGAAGCCGTCAAGGGCAGCAGCCTGCAGGGCAACCCGCTCAATGCCGTGCTGTGGCAGATCCAGGACCTGGAGAAGGCCGGCATCCGCCTGCGCGCTGGCGACATCCTGTCACTGGGTGCCTTTGGCAAGCGCTTCAAGCCCGAAGCCGGCAAGAGCTACCGGATGAGCTACGAAGGCCTGCCGGGCAACCCGTCGGTCATCGTCAATTTCCGCTGAACTTCGCCAGGCGGACATCGATGGCATCCAGATCCGCCTGAGCCTTGTCCAGCTGGCGGTCGTAGTCCGCCTGCAGGCCACGCATCTGCTCCAGCATGGCCTGGTTCTTCTTCTCGTTGAATGTGGGGTCCCCGCCGCGCGAGGCGGCCAGGCGGGCCAGTGACAGGCGATTCAGTTCCGAATCACGCTTGGCACGCAGGTGCAGCACCATGCGCTGCTGCTGGCGACGTTCGACCAGCAGGGCATCATGCTCGGCATTGCCGGTGTCGGGCTTGGGGTCACGCGCGATGATGTCCTTGCCATCGCTCTCTTTCAGGGCATTCGCACCCTGAGCAACTGTCGTGGCGGTCGTGGCCGTATCGGAGGCCTTGGCCACGGGCGCACTCTCGGCAGCCGGCTGCGTGGCAGCCCAGGTCGGCACGGAAAGCATCAGCGAGGAAAGAAGCAGGACACGTTTGATCATGGTCTCACCACGGTGAAAGGATCCGCCGCGGGACGTGTCCGGAATGGACCGGGGTGACCGAGGGGGCCCGGCCCCGTTCGTGCGGGGGCCGTTCAGCCAGGGCACACGCCGTCGCGCAGGCGGCATGTGCCGAGTCTAGCGCCGGGGTGCGCGACGGGATGTGCCGCTTTTCTCGGACCGGTCAAGATCGTGTCAGCGGAAGCTGATGAGCGAGACCAGCAGGAAGATGGGCAGCAGGAAGGTGAGCGACCAGAACAGGTAGGCGAAGAAGCTCGGCATGCGGATGCCGCGGTCTTCGGCGATGGCCTTGACCATCAGGTTGGGCGCGTTGCCGATGTAGGTGTTGGCCCCCATGAACACGGCACCGGCCGAAACGGCCATCAGCACCGGCGCCATCTCGTTCATCAGCACCTGCGGATCACCGCCGGCGGTGTTGAAGAACACCAGGTAGGTGGGCGCGTTGTCCAGGAAGGAGCTGAGCAGTCCGGTGGCCCAGAAGTACATGATGGGGATGGGCTCGCCATCGGCGTTGTTGACGGCATGCACGACGCTGGCAAATGCCCCCTCGGTACCCGCCTGGAGCATGGCAATGACCGGAATGATGGTCAGGAAGATGCCGGCGAACAGCTTGGCCACTTCCTCCATGGGTGCCCAGGAGAACTGGTTATCAGCGTGGATGGAAGCCGGGGTGATGCGCAGCGAGACGATGATGACGGCCAACAGCCCGAGGTCACGCAGCAGGCTGGGCAACGTGACTTCGGCACCATAGACATCGAACGAGATCCCGGGTTTCCAGAGTCCGCTCATCAGGACCAGTCCAACCACCACGCCCAGCAACAGGACATTGGCCCAGCCCTGCAGCCCCAGGGGTTGCGCATCCGACACGGATTCGCGAGGCAGCACACCTTCCTTGCGGTACATCCAGCTGTCGAGCAGGAAGAACATGGCCAGCAGCAGCACCGACACCAGCAGCATGTCCCAGAACAGGTAGCGCAGGGTCCAGCTGAACTCGACCCCCTGCAGGAAGCCCAGAAAGAGCGGAGGATCGCCCAGCGGGGTGAGCAGGCCGCCGATGTTGGACACCAGGAAGATGAAGAAGACGATGACGTGGGCCTGGTGGCGGCGATTGTCGTTGGCGCGAATGAGTGGCCGGATGAGCAGCATGGAGGCACCCGTGGTGCCCATGAAGCTGGCGATGGATGTGCCCAGCGCCAGCAACCCGGTATTGAGGATGGGGCGGCCACGCAAGGTGCCACTGATGTGGATGCCGCCCGCGCAGGTGAAGAGCGCCGTGAGCAGCAGGATGAAGGGGATGTATTCACCCACAGCGGCGTGCACGAGCCCATGCAGGGCGGCACCGAAGCCATGGATGAAGGCAAACGGCACCAGGAAGGCCAGGGCCCAGCCCGCAGCGACCTTGCCGTAGTGATGGTGCCAGAACAGGGGCGAGATCAGCGGCATCAGGGCGATGGACAGCAGGATGCCGGCAAAGGGGATGCCCCAGTACAGGGACAGGCTGGCGCCATCGAGCGTCTCGGAAGAGGCCCAGGCAGGTGATGCAGACAGGAGGAGAAGCAACAGCAGCAGACTGTTTCTGGAGGATTTCATGCGTGAAGGTCATACCCCGGTTGAGGTACACAATACACTTTGCTTTGGCATAAGCCAACACTGTCGGTTTGCCGACGTGGGCAGCAATGGTATTTTGCATGGGCCCTCCCGGCCCAATAGTCATCCCATGTTCGAACGCATCTTCGCCCCCGCCTCGATCGATTCCCTGTTTTCGGACACCGCCATGCTGGCGGCCATGGCCCGCTTCGAGAACGGCCTGGCGCAGGCCCAGGCCTCGGTGGGCATGATTCCCGACGAGGCTGCCCGCGCCATCGGCATGGCCTGCCACGAACTGGGTGACCCGGCCGCCAGCGATGGAGCCAGCCACGACATTGCTCAGGGGCGCTTCGACCCGGCGCGGCTATACCCGGCCGCCCGCGTGGCCGGCACGCTGGCCATCCCCTTTCTGAAGGCACTGTCCGAATCGATCGGCACCCGCTCGCCGGATGCGGTGCGTCACCTCAACCATGGCGCCAGCCACCAGGACCTGATGGACTCGGCGCTGGCCATGCAGTGCAAGGAGGCCGGGCGGCGCCTGCAGGACATGCTGGAGCGGGTGGGCGCGGCCATCGTGCGACTCATCGAGGAGAACCAGGACACCCTGCTGATGAGCCGACATCGGCTGCAGCCGGCCTCGCCCATCTACCTGGCGTGGAAACTGGCCGGCTGGCTGGATCCCCTGCAGCGCAGCCGGCGCCACCTGCGTGCGGCGCTGCTGGATGTGGCCGTGCTGCAGTTCGGTGGACCGGATGGCACGCTGTCCTCGCAGGGACCACAGGCCGAACGCAGCCTGGCGGTGGCGCAACGACTGGCTGACGCCCTGGGCCTGATGATGCCGGCCGCCTCATGGCACACGACGCGCGACCGCTTCGTGCGGCTGGGCACGGAGCTGGCCATGCTGTGCGGGACGCTGGGCAAGATCGGGCAGGACATCGCGCTGCTCACGCAGACCGAGATCGGCGAACTGCACGACGACGAGGCGGGTCGGCAAGGGCCGGCCTCCCTGCTGTGGCGCCCGCAGACGCCCGTGACGACGCAGCTGATGCGCGAGGCCGCCCAGCGTGCCCCGGGCCTGGCAGCCATCATGCTGGGAGCCATGGACATCGAGCACGAAGGCGGAATGAGTCAGTGGCAATCCAGCTGGCACACGCTGCAACAGCTGTTTGGCGCAGCCGCCAGCAGCCTGGCCGCTGCCGAGGAACTGCTGGGACGACTTCAGATCGATCGCGAGGTCATGCAGGCCAACATCGTCCGTCAGCATGAACAGAGCCTGCCGGCCACGCTGGTACAGGTCCTGGCTCCCAGGCTGGGCAAGGATGAAGCCCAGGCCCTGATGGCGGAGCTGCTCGAGAGTGCACACAAGAACGGCCTGTCCTTGCGTCAGGCCCTGGGACGGGACGCACGCATCTCGTCGGTCATGAACCTGAGCGACCTGGAAAGACTGTTCGACCCCGCCGGCAATCCCGGCGCCACGGGGACGATGGTCAGCCAGATCGTGGAGGCCTGGCGTTCAGGGCGCTGAGGGTCCGACACCCCGGCCCGGACCCCGCATCCGGGAAGCATCCCGGGAAGTCCGTGAACATGATTCTGAATGCTGAATGCAATATTCAGCACATCGCGGGTCTGGAGAACGCCTGGCCGCGCTGTCCTTTGCTCAATGCATCAGCAGCGGCTGGTGCATGATGCCCTCGAACCCGGACAGGAAATGGTCGACTTCCTCGATGCTGGGCTCGGCGGCGATCAGCATTGAGACATCCTGCCGGAACTTGTCGGCCATCAGGCCGCCTATGAAGATTTCCCGCCGAGCCGCCTTGTCCATGATTTCATAACCACGGCAGATCCGGTCGGGCTGCTCGCCGTTGAACTCGACGATGCAGTAATTCGGGCTGTTGTAGATCATGTTCATCGTGTTGACTTCCCCAAACGACGGAAGCCAGTTTTGGGCATGGCGGCACTTTGCCACAGCAGCCCCCGATGATCGTTCCACCGCCTCCGATGAGCGTAGGCGTGCACGTGGGCCCAACCCCGATCGCAGGGGTTGCCCTCCCAGGGCAACGACACCCGTTCCGAGAGGGTGCAGCCCGTTCTCCCTCGACCAGCCTGTCGGCGGTCCCTTGTGGCGCGCTCCTGCGCCGGCCTTCGGGCCGTGGCGTGCTGCGCAGGCCTGCACCCTGTCCTGAAAGCCTGCCAGTGGGGATGGCGGGCACGCCTGATCGTCGTCGGGGAAAGTCAGGACAGGGGATCAGGACCAGAGCGCCTGCAGGGTGTCGATATCCCGCTGCAGCCGGGCCAGGTCCGTACCTTGCGCCAATCCGAGCCACAATCGGTTGTCCAGACGCCAGACGGTTTCCCGTGACCGAAGAGCGGCGCTCAAGTTTGGCCTGGAATGTGCGATTTCCGCCGGATCCGTCGATCCTTGAGACACACTTCCCGCCGTTGCTTCCCCTGCCGCAAACCGCCAGTCATAGCCACTGCGCCCCGTCTGCAACACGGCCTGCATCCACTGCACGCCCGGCGTTTCCAGCAGCGCCTGCAGTGCCTCCTGGGCCTCCTGCCGGGTGGGAACCCCCACCTCGGGCAGCCAGCGGCAAGCCAGCCGGAGAACCTGACCGCTCGTGGCGGAAGCGCCCCGCTGCCAGCTCGGTTCATCCAGGGCCATAGGGTCATGGTGGTACCACTGGCCATTGGCCCAGGTCGAGCTGGCCCAGCCCGTGGCGGGGTCATGGCTGCCGCTGAGCACGGCCACCGGCCACGTCAGGGCATGTCCCTCATCGACGCTGAGGCCTGTACCTGTGGCTCGCACCAGCGACACCAGCCGCAGGTGCTGATCAAACGGCGGCTGGCGCAGCTGATCCACGACGCGCAGCAGATGCTCGCCTTCGCGGGAAACCTCCAGATAGAGGTGCTTCCAGGCGGGCTGGCGCAGCAGTCGCACCAGGGTGGTGCGAAACACCGGGCCGCCCAGGCAGCAGATGCAGCCCGCCGTCAGCGTCTGATCAGGCGCGCCGGTCGCACAAGCTGCTGACGACAGTGACTGCACGGCCAGCGGTGCGGATGGCACCTCGCCCGCCTGCAACCACAGGCTGTCGTCCTCACCGGCGGGATTCAAGCCCCGACGCTGGGCACGCAGCTGCGCGATGCAGGCGCTACGGGCAGCGGCATCGGATCCGCTGATCAGGGTGACGGTGCGACCAAGGGGAATGCCGGGTTCTGCCATGCCTGGAAACGACACTGGCAGCGAATGCATCGCTGCCAGTGGTGCGTGCGGGGTCTGTCGAAAAAGCCGCCCGGGGAACGGGAGGACTGTCCTGGAGCCATGTCGGAGCGCAAGGCCCTGGACGAAAGACCGATGATAGGCGAGCGCCCGGCAAAGATGCGGGGCGCCCGCGGGCGGATCAGTAGCCCGGATCGTTGCGGCGCTTGATCAGGCCTTTCTTCAGCAGGATGTCGAAGGCGTCGGTCAGCCCCCGATAGCGCGGCAGCAGGTCACGGTATTCACTGACCTGACGGCGGCCATTGACCAGGAACAGCAGCATGCGCAGCCGGTCCGGCAGCTCGACATTGCTTCGCGACAACGCCAGGGCGCCCTTCATGGTCTGGATGAAGATTTCCTGGTCCTCGATCTCGGTGACCGGGCTCTTGACGAGTGCGTCGAGCTTGGTGGTCCAGTCCGTCGATCCGCCTTGAATCATGATGTGCCGTTCCTCGACTGGGATTCAGAAGTGCTGAATCCGGGGTTGCATCAGTGCCATGGACGGAAGTGTAGAAGGGGTGTGTCCGGGTTGCCGTGTCACTGTTCACACCGCGAAGGACGGCCTGGATCCATGCAACGGGGATGCCAACAAACCGACATTGCGCTGCGGAACTAACGCACGAAACAGGAGGGGACACACCAGTCGGACGACCGGCAATGGAGGGGTCTTCGCGAGGCCCGCCCAGGCGGCAGGCAGGTCTCAGGACGCTTTCCGGAAGCAGGCGCTTCCGCTGTGCTGGCGGACTACCCCGAGGATGATGTCCACGGGGCAGCACGCCTTTTCAGGCAGGCATCAGACCGACTGGGAGACACCCCGGCGGTAGTTGCCCTTGGACAGGTCGATGCCCAGCTGCTTGAGCTTGCGGTACAGGTGGGTGCGCTCCAGTCCGGTGCGCTCGGCCACGCGGGTCATGCTGCCATGCTCGCGGTGCAGGTGGTGCTCGAAGTATGCGCGCTCGAAGGCCTCGCGGGCTTCGCGCAGCGGCACATTCAGCGGCAGATCGCGCACCATGATGGAGGGGTGAAGGTTCATGCTGGGCAGCCCGGAGACGGGTGCCGCGATGAACTGCGCGGTGGGCGAGCTGAGCGGCATGACCTGCTGCACGTTCTGGGAGCCCGGCACCTGCAGCATAGCCAGCGGCGTGTTGCTGGAGGGCGTGATGGTGCCCGGATAGCTGGGATGCACGGGTGCAGCCGGCGTGGCGCGCCCCTGCACCATGCCCTGGCGGCCCTTGGCCAGGCCCTGTTCGACGGCCTTGAGCAGCTTCTGCAGTGCGATGGGCTTCTCCAGGAAGTCCATGGCGCCGATGCGGGTGGCTTCGACGGCGGTCTCGATGGTGGCATGGCCGGACATCATGATGACCGGCATGGTGAGCTGGCCCGACGCGACCCATTCCTTCAGCAGGCTGACGCCATCGGTGTCCGGCATCCAGATGTCCAGCAGCACCAGGTCCATCCGGGTGGCCGCCATGGCCTCGCGTGCACGCTGCGCGTTTTCAGCCAGCGTGACGACATGCCCTTCGTCACCAAGGATCTCGGAGAGCAACTCGCGGATGCCCATCTCATCGTCGACTACCAGAATCTCAGCCATTTCTTTTCCAGCAAATCCAACATCTGTCAGCAGAGAGCTTACAGGAGCCTGCCCGCCGTCGCGGCGTACAGACCGGCCGACCGATGTCCTGTTGATCATGCACCTCTAAAATTGTCTGCCTTTTTTACTAATTTCGCAAAAGCAATATACGTGTAAGCACCTGAAACAACTTGTTCCGTGCTGGCGACAGCGGAGTCTTCCGTGTATGTATTATGCAACAACCTGGCGTCGTGGTGGTTGCCGACTTCGATCGTTCCACCGTGTTCCTGAACGATCTTTTTCACGATGGCCAGTCCGAGTCCCGTTCCCTTGGCCTTCTGGCTGACGTAGGGCTCGAACACGCGGGCCAGCAATTCCGGCGGAAAACCGGGCCCGTTGTCCCTGACGCCCAGCCGGACACCGCTGCACTGGCCTGCTGCATTGTGGATCAAGTCGGTGCTGACCTCAATCATCCGGACGTCCTGCTTTTCAGTGGCCTCACCGGAGTTCTTCAGCAGATTGTGGATAACCTGCCGCAACTGTCCCGCATCTCCCATGATCTTCGGGATATCGGGATTCAACCGGGCAATGACCCGCAGGGTGGGATCCAGATCGGTGTAGAAGCCCAGCACTTCGGAAAGCAGCTCGTTCAGGTCCAGCGGCTCCAGCTTGGCAGCCGGCAGACGGGCGTAGTCCCGGAATTCGTCGACCATGACCTTCAGTGCATTGACCTGGGTGACGATGTTGCGGGTGTTGCGAATGAGCAGCTCCTGCTCGGCGCCCGAGAGCACCCCTTCCAGCTTCAGCTGCAGGCGCTCGGCTGCCAGCCGGATGGGCGTGAGGGGGTTCTTGATCTCGTGAGCCAGCCGTCGGGCCACTTCACCCCAGGCGATGGCGCGTTGTGCCGACACCACATCCGTGATGTCGTCAATGACCAACACATGGTCTCCGTCGACCTCCGGCAGCAGGGCGCCCCGCACCAGCAGCGTCTTGCCCTGCTTCACGCGCGCCACCTGACCGGATTCCGGCTCGGCGCCGATCACGATCTGTCGCTGCCAGGTACCACTTTCCGTGTCGAGCGCATCGCCGAACGCACGGGCGATCTCGGCCTCGAATTCGCCCAGGCTTCCCATGGCACCCAGCTGCTGACCCAGTGCCTTGCCCACTTCCATGCCCAGGATCTTCTCGGCACCGTGGTTGACCATGGTGACCCGAAAACCCCGGTCAAAGACGATGACGCCGGCACTGAGGTTGGCCAGCACGCTGGCCAGTCGGGCATTGGCCTGTTCCAGACCCAGTCGGGTGCGCACCACCTGACTGCGCGCCTCTTCCAGCTGACGCATCATGGCGTTGAAGGACTGCGTGAGAGCGCCCAGTTCGTCACGCCCCACGTAATCCTTCAACGGTCGGAAATCGCCTTCGGCCACGGCACGGGTGCCAGCCTCCAGCATCGACAAGGGTCCCGTCATCCAGCCCGCCAGCAGGAAGGCGGCGGCAATGGCCGAGAAGATGGTGAGCAGGACGGTGACGGTGAGCGTGACGCGGAAGATGCGCTTGAGTCCTCGTCGTGACAGCGACAGTTCCTGATAGTCACGGAAGCCCCCCTGCACGGCCTCGGCATTCTGGGCCAGCGCCATGGGCACGGGCTGCACGAACTGCAGGAAACGCAGCTCCTCGCGCACATCGGAGGAGATGATGGGCACCATCACCCGCATGCGCAGCGCCTGGTAGTTCTGGTCGGGGTTGTCCTCGCGCAGCTCGTTGCCTTCGATGGCCGCATAGTGGTGGGCCAGGCGTGCCTGGCGCAGGGCGGTGGGCGAGGGCAGATCGGGCACCAGGGCGGCATAGCGGCCGCCGCTGCTCTGGATGATGCGTCCGCCACTGGTGAGGATCACGGCCTCGGAAATGCCGAAGCGCTCGCGCACGCGGTCCAGGCTCTCGGACTGATGGCGCAGCGACAGGCCGTTGAGATCGGAGGCGGCCAGCCGTCCCTTGGCCACCACGTCCAGCAGCATGGAATCCAGGGTGGCACGCCCCAGGCTCAGGCCCGATTCCAGTGCCCGCTCCATGGGCACGTCGAACCACGATTCGATGGAGCGCTCCAGGAACTGGACGGCAATGAGATAGATGAGCAGGACCGGAATGACGGTCATCAGCACGAAGGCCAGCGCCAGCCGGGCCATCAGCCGGGTTCCGAACAGCCGCTGCCGGAAGCGCTGCATCAGCCGCCGGGCCAGTTCGATGGCCAGCACGGCCAGGGCCACGGCCACGCCGATGTTGAGCCACAGTAGAAGGCCGTAGTGCTGCTGGAAAAGACTGTTGTTGATGCTGGCCAGGGCCAGCAGCGAGAGCAGGACGGCGGCAAAGGCCACCGACAGCACCAGCGCCAGTCGCAGGACCCGGCTTACGGAGCGGGTGTCGGTTGGGTCGGTACGACGAAGCTGAGGCCTTTCCATTCCGATTGGGGATTCCAGTCCGAGTCGGTCAGCGCGGTGATCTGGAACGGCTTGGGCAGCTGGGCGGTGTCCAGCCGCATCCGGACGCGCACGATGTATTCTTCACCGGCATCGAGCCGGTCGATGGTGGTGACCGGCCAGTCGCGCAGGGCGGTCATCTGGGTGATGGCTTCATCCAGCGTGGCGTAGGATTCGCTGCCGCTGGCGGAATTGAGCCGGTATTGCCGCGTGAGTGCGTAATAGGAAAGACGCCACTCCATGTGGCCGCTGGCCGCCTTCTTGTTGAACCAGAACAGGCGCGGCCTGTAGATCTCGAACTCGGTGATGAAATGCAGGGGCAGACCGCGCGAGACGGCGTCCTTCAGGGCCGCGCTGAGGTCGACGGCGAACTGTGCCGAGAGCAGCACAGCACCATCGTCAGGTGAAAGATCGAGTTGAAGGGTCTTCACCTGCATCGATTCGCCGGCCAGGGCGGGCATGCCTTGCAACAGCAACGCCGCACCTGCCAGCGTCACCAGAGCACGACGCCTATTCACTGATGCTTGCTCAACAGCGCGTAGAAAAAACCATCATGTTCATGCAGCTCATCGCTACGGGGCAACAGCTGTCCGCCTTGGGGCCAGTCGGCCCAGCCAGGCACGCGGACCTCGCGCTGCCACCGGCAATCCGCCTGTCTTGATGCAAATGCCGAAACGACCTTCTCTCCCTCTTCGGGAAAGATGGAGCATGTTGCATAAAGCAATGTACCACCGGGACGCAGCAGCGGCCAAAGCTTCTCCAGGAGCCGCGCCTGCGTGGCGGAAAATGTCGCAATATCACGACGCTGGCGATGCCAGAGCACGTCGGGATGGCGCCGCACGATACCCGAGGCGCTGCAGGGGGCATCCAGCAGGATCCGGTCGAAGGGCCGGCCATCCCACCAACTTTCGGGGTCTCCGGCATCGGCTGCCAGCACATGAGCACCCCAGACGGCTCCGGCAGCCTGTTCAGAGGCGGGTGTAGGCGCACCAGGAGCCTCGGTGGCATCCTGCGACAGCAGCGGTACCCGGGCACGCTGAAGATTATTCGTAATTATGGATGCACGATCAGGGTCGATGTCGAGTGCCCAGACCTCGCAGTCAGCCATCTCGAGCAGATGGGCCGTCTTTCCGCCCGGAGCTGCACAGGCATCCAGGATCCGCTCACCGGGCTGAGGATCGAGCAGCTGGGCCGCACACTGGGCCCCGATGTCCTGCACGCTCATCAGGCCCTCGGCAAAGCCCGGAATGCGATCCACCGGCAGGGCCTGGTCCAGCACCAGCCCGTCCTGGCCCATCAGACGAAAGCCGATGCCGGCTTCCTGAAGCCGCGCAGCCGCGGCGAGCTGCCCGCCCTGACGACGGTTGGCCCGCAGGCTGAGCGGTGCACGCGACAGCGATGCCGTGAGGATCTCCTGCCAGCGATCGGGCCAGAGCTTGCGCACCTTGGCCACCCACCAGCCGGGATGGTTGAAGCGGGCCTCGTCGGGCAAGGGCTCGGCCATCAGGCTGGCACGCTCGCGTGCAAAGCGACGCAGCGTGGCGTTGATGAAACCGGCTGCGCCCGGATGCGCCGCACCCTCGGGCAGCTTGCCGACGGCCCGGACGGTCTGGTCGATGATGACCGGCACCGGCCGGCGGGCATCGATGAGCTGGGCCATGCCCAGCGCCTGCAGGGCGGCCAGCAGCGGGGGCGGCTGGCGACGGTTGAAGCGCTCGCCCAGCCAGGCCAGCAGGCCCTGCTGGCGGGTAGCGTCATAGGCCATGTTGCGCACGGCCTTGGCAGACGCGCTGGGCAGTTCACGCGTGTGGTGGTCGATGCTCTCGTCCAGATGGGCACCGGCCAGCATGTCACGCAGGGACACCGCAGCCGCCACCAGCTCATCGGCCAGGGCGGCGCGCAGTACCGAGCCGCAGGGCCGGCTGTCGGCCTCGTGCGGTTTCTCGTCGGAGCCGGGCTGCGGTCTGGGCGACCCGGCATGTCTCCTCATCGATTCGGTGGCCACGGCCTCAGGCCGCCTGCCCGTTCGGGTTCATCGCCAGCAGGCGGCGCACCCTTTCCTCGGTACTGGGGTGCGTGGAGAACAGGTTGGCCAGGCTGCCGCCGGTCAGCGGATTCATGATCATCATCTGTGCAGTCTCGGGATGTGCCTCCGTAGTATGCAACGGAATGCCCGACGCATAGTGCTGGATCTTCTCCAGCGCCGAGGCCAGCGAACGCGGATCGCCGGCGATCTCGGCACCCAGCCGGTCGGCCTCGAATTCACGTGCCCGCGAGATGGCCATCTGGATGAGCGAGGCGGCCAGCGGCGCCAGGATGGCCATGGCGATCGAGGCGATGGGGTTGGTGGGACGCCCTTCCTCATCACGACCGCCAAAGAACATGGCGAAGTTGGCCAGCGCCGAGATGGCACCCGCCATGGTGGCCGAAATGGTGGAAATGAGGATGTCGCGGTGCTTCACGTGGGCCAGCTCGTGCGCCATCACGCCGCGAACCTCGCGGGCGTTGAGCAGACGCAGCAGACCCGTGGTGGCTGCCACGGCAGCGTTCTGCGGGTTGCGGCCGGTAGCGAAGGCGTTGGGCGCATCCTCGTCGATGAGGTAGACGCGCGGCATGGGCAGGCCGGCCCGCTGGGCCAGCTCCTGCACGGTCTGATAGAACTGCGGTGCGGACGACGCATCGACCTCACGGGCGCGATACATCTTCAGCACCATCTTGTCCGAGAACCAGTAGGCGAAGAAATTGGAGACCACCGCGAAGCCCAGCGCCATGATCATGCCGTTCTTGCCACCGATGGAGGCGCCGATGACACCGAACAGGGCGGTGATGGCAGCCATCAGGGCAGCTGTCTTGATCCAGTTGAACATGGTGTTTCCAGTCGGAGTGTGTTGAAGGAAAAAGGGAAAGGGGAAGGTCAGGAACAGGTCGGGGCAGCCGATGAGGCCGCCGCAAGGCCCCAGCAGCCCGGGCGGATCCGGCCTGGACGCGCCTGCAGCCTGGACGTGCCTGCATGAACGTGGCGCTTGCCGAGCAGATCGGGTCAGGTTGCAGGCAGCCCGCGCTCCCGAGGGGCCCGACGTTTCCTCAGATGGGGGGCAATGCGTTGTTTTTCAAGGGGAAATGAAACCGGCCATGCCGGCCTGTCCACCGTACATGCCCCGAACCTGAAGACCGGAGCGCGCCGGCCTCGTCCGGCCGGGGCCCCCAATGGGAGGCTCAGGCGCCGGCAGAGATGAAACGCACGCCGGGCGACAGCGGATGACCGCGCAGGAAGGCGTCTGCCGGCTGGCGCCGGCCACCGGCTCGTTGCAGGGCGGCAAGACGCACGATGCCGCCCTGACCGCAGGCCACGTCCACGCCGTCCGGGCCGGCTGCGACGATGGTGCCGGGCGCATCGGTGGCGTTCCCGTCGTTTCGCAGCACCTGCGATTGAAAGACCCGCAGCGGCGGCTCATCCCGATGCCCTTCCAGCCAGGTGATGGCCCCAGGCGGATCGAAGGCACGTATGTGACGACTCACTTCCGTGGCGGTGCGCGTCCAGTCGATGCCCAGCTCTTTCTTGTCGACCTTGGCGGCGTAGGTGACACCGGCCTGCGCCTGTGGCTCGAAGACCAGGCGGCCCGCGGACAGTTCATCCAGCGCCGCCACAATGGCCTGGGCACCGACGTCGGCCAGACGGTCATGCAGGGTGCTGGCGGTATCGGTCTCGAGGATGGGCACCACGTGACGTGCCCCCACCGGACCCGTGTCCAGCCCCGCTTCCATCTGCATGATGCAGATGCCGGTCTCGGCGTCGCCAGCCTCGATGGCCCGCTGGATGGGGGCAGCGCCACGCCAGCGCGGCAGCAGCGAGGCATGGATGTTCAGGCAACCCAGCCGGGGCAGATCCAGCACCGACTGCGGCAGCAACAGGCCGTAGGCGGCCACCACCATCACGTCCGGCTGCAGGGCACGCAAGGCCGCCAGGGCTTCTTCAGCCCCCTGATTGGCCGCCTCACGCCGGACCCGACGCTCTTCGGTCTCATCGGCTGCCGCGGAGCGGATGCGCAGCGACTCGGGCTGAAGGACCGGAAGATTGGCTGCCAATGCACGTTGCTTGACGGCAGAAGGCAGCAGTTTCTGACCACGACCGGCCGGCCGGTCCGGCTGGCTGAGCACGGCCACCACCTCGTGGCGCGACCCGATGAGGGCATCGAGCGCCTGGGCGGCAAAGACGGGCGTGCCGGCATAGACGACGCGCAGCGGACGGCCTGCCTGGATGGCAGGCTGGCCGGAAACCGTGGATGCAGCGGGGGATGCGGAAGCCGACGATGACGGAGTCGGGCCGTGATCGGATGGAGCGCTCATCAGGCGGCGCTGCGCTCGCGCTCCATCTTCAGCACCTTCTGGCGGATGCGGTTCTGCTTGAGCCGCGACAGGTGCTGGGTGAAGAGCTTGCCGTTCAGGTGGTCGATCTCGTGCTGGATGCACACGGCCAGCAGGCCATCGGCCTCCAGCGTGAAGGGCTTGCCATCCAGACCCAGCGCCGTGACGGTGACGGCGTCGGGGCGCTCGACCTTGTCGTAGATGCCGGGGATGGACAGGCACCCTTCCTCGTAGCTCTGCAGCGTGTCGCTGGACCAGGTGATCTCGGGGTTGATGAAGACCTGCAGCTGGTCATGGGTCTCGGTGATATCGATGACCACCACGCGCTCGTGCACGTTGACCTGCGTGGCCGCCAGCCCGATGCCGGGCGCCGCGTACATGGTCTCGGCCATGTCGGCCACCAGCTTGCGGATTCGATCGTCCACAACCGGGACCCGCTCGGCAACCGTATGCAACCGGGCGTCAGGATACTTGAGTATGTCTAGCACAGCCATCGGACACTATCCACCACTGAACCTGCCGCGTATTGCCGGGCAGGATGCTGTCAGAAAGAATTTCTCTTGCACGTCAAGTCGGCACGCAGTTGCCATCAGCCTGGTGGGGCGTGCGTAGACGACTCCAAGGACCGACCATGTCGATGAAAAAGTTTAGCACCCGGGCCCTGAGCACCCTGAGCCTGAGCATTGCCCTTGCAACGGGCGCCGTGATGCCGCTGCAGGGCATCGCCCAGACCCGCCAAGATGAGATCCAGCTGGCCGCCGACGCCCCGGACCGCCATGTGGTGGTCAAGGGTGACACGCTGTGGGGCATTGCCGGACTTTTTCTGAAGGAACCCTGGCGCTGGCCGGAGATCTGGCAACTTAACAAGGCCGAGATCAAGAACCCGCACCTGATCTATCCGGGCGACATTGTATATCTGGATCGTTCGGGCGACACGCCGCGCCTGCGTCTGGGCCGCAATGTGTATGGCGGCTCCGACGGCGCCGGTGCTCAAGGCCGCAACGGCAACGGCATCAGCAAGCTGGAGCCCACCGTGCGCGCCACCATGACCGACAAGGCCGCCATCCCCAGCATCTCGCTCTCGAGCATCCAGGCCTTCATCAACCGTCCGCTGATCGTCGACGAAAAGGGCCTGAATGACTCGCCCTACATCGTCGCCCCCGAGCAGGAAGGCCGGGTGAACGTCGGCAATGCCGATCGCATCTACGCCCGTGGCATCAAGGCCGACAGCGGTGTCCGCACCTGGCACATCTATCGCCCGGCCAAGCCGCTTGTCGACCCGGTGACCCGCAAGACGCTGGCCTATGAGGCCACCTTCCTGGGCACGGCCGAACTGCAGCGTCATGGCGATCCCGCCAGGCTGGCCATCACCAAGGTGGTGGAAGAGATCACCGACGGTGACCGTCTGGTGCCGGCCGGCGTCGACCAGGACGTGAACTTCGTGCCCCGTTCGCCCGAAGTCGAGAACCTGGACGGCCGTATCGTCTCGATCTACCGGGGCGTGACCATGGTGGGCCGCAACAGCGTGGTCGCCATCAACATGGGCAGCCGCAACGGCCTGGCCAACGGCCACGTGCTGAAGATCGAGCATGCCGGTCGCATGGTGAAGGACCGCGTGAGCAAGGAAATGGTTCGCCTGCCCAACGAGGACGTGGGCCAGCTGCTGGTGTTCCGCACCTTCGACAACATCGCCTACGGCCTGGTGGTCAACGCCAGCGCCCCGATCTCGGTCAACGACATCGTGACGAATCCGTAAGGCTCGACCCACGGATCAACGACCCGCCTGCGCCATGACAGCCAACGGCTGCCAGCAGGCGACCGTCGTCAGCCATCGCTGATCCGTCAAAGTCGAACTTCGTGACAACGGCCGCCCAGGGCAACCCGGGCGGCCGTTTCCATTTCGGATACCCACCTTTGTGGAGTGGAGCGAGGCGGCTGCATCATCCATCCGGCTGATGCGGATGTCCGGGGACTTTGGCAATATCGACGGCTCCGACCGCCCTTTGCCCGTACCCCGATGAGCCCCCTGCCGGACGTTCCCGAGACCCCCTCCCCCGACGACGAATCCCTGGCCGCCTGGCTGCGGCTGGTCCACACGCCGGGCATCGGCGCTGTCACCGGCCAGCTGCTGCTTCGCCGACTGGGCCCGCCGGAAGCCATCCTGCAGGCCTCCTACGCCACGGTGCGCGCCCTGGTGCGCAGTGACGAAACGGCCCGCGCCCTGCTGGCCGACGACCCGGTGCGCGAGCAGGACATCCAGGCGGCCCTGGCCTGGCTGCACGCGGGCGATGACCGCCATATCCTGGCACTGGACGATCCCCGCTACCCGGCTGCGCTGCTGGATCTGCCGGATGCGCCCCTGCTGGTCTACGCTCGCGGCTCACTGGCTGCCCTGCAACCCGCTGCCGTGGCCATCGTGGGCAGCCGACGCGCCAGCCACGAAGGACTGCGCAACGCCCAGGCCCTGGCCGAAGCCCTGGCGCGGCGCGGCATCATCGTCACCAGCGGCCTGGCCGAAGGCATCGATGCCGCGGCCCACCAAGGGGCCCTGGAAGGCGCCCCGGCAGGCCAGGCCAGCACCATCGCCGTGACCGGAGCCGGTATCGACCGCATCTACCCAGCCCATCACCTGCCCCTGGCCCGGCGCATGCTGGAGCAGGGCGGACTCGTGCTGAGCGAACAGCCCCTGGGCAGCGCTCCAGTACGGGCCAACTTCCCGCGCCGCAACCGGATGATCGCTGCGCTCTCACGCGGCACCCTGGTGGTGGAAGCCGCCCTGCGCAGCGGCTCGCTGATCACCGCTCGGCAGGCGGCCGAGCTGGGCCGCGAGGTGATGGCCGTGCCCGGTTCCATCCACAATCCGCTCTCTCACGGCTGCCACCACCTGATCCGCGACGGCGCCACCCTCATCGAAACCGTCGACGACATCCTGCAGGCCCTGGGCATGGTCAGCCCCGGGCAGGACGCCTCGGACCAGGATCCGACCATCCGGGGCGGTCGGATCCGCGCCCGCCAGCACACGGCCCGGCGCGCCAGCGGACGACGCGAATGGCAGTCGATCATCGCCGACCAGGAAAGCGGGGCGGTCGAACCGGCTCCCTCCCGGCCGGAACCACCCGATAACGACAGCCGCGACCTGCTCACCGTCCTGGCTGCCAGCCCCATGTCGGCCGAGGCGCTCGCCAGCCGGCTGGGCTGGCCGATCGATCGCATCCTGATTACCATCCAGCTGCTGGAGCTTGGCGGCTACATTGGACGCCACGTCGACGGCCGCTGGCAACGACTGGACTGATACCGGGAACGCCCTTTCCGGAAATCCGCGACTTGCCTGATCCGCAATCGTCCTCTTACTATGGCGCCGCCATGAGTAAAGCTTTGATCATTGCCGAGAAACCTTCCGTCGCCGCCGACATCGCGCGGGCGCTGGGGGGTTTCGTCCGTCACGGCGACTACTTCGAAAATGACGACTACGTGCTCAGCTCGGCGGTGGGCCACCTGGTGGAGATCGCCGCCCCCGAGCAATACGATGTCAAGAGAGGGAAGTGGTCGTTCACTCACCTTCCGGTCATCCCGCCGCATTTCGATCTGAAGCCGATCGAGAAGACGCACGACCGTCTCAAGCAGCTCACCAAGCTGATCAAGCGCAAGGATGTCACCTCGCTGATCAACGCCTGTGACGCAGGCCGCGAGGGCGAGCTGATCTTCCGGCTGATCGTGCAGTACGCCAAGGCCAAGCAGCCCATGCAGCGGCTGTGGCTGCAATCGATGACGCCCAACGCCATCCGCGAAGGCTTTGCCAAGCTGCGCCAAGGCGACGAGCTGAACGGCCTGGCCGACGCGGCGCGCAGCCGCGCCGAGGCTGACTGGCTGGTGGGCATCAACGGCACCCGCGCCATGACGGCCTTCAACTCGCGCGATGGCGGCTTCTACCTGACCACCGTCGGCCGGGTGCAGACCCCCACGCTGGCCGTGGTGGTCGAACGCGAAGAGAAGATCCGCCGCTTCGTGCCGCGCGACTACTTCGAGGTCAAGGCCACCTTCGGCGCCAAGGCCGGCCAGTACGAAGGCAAGTGGTTCGACCGCAACTTCAAGAAGAGCGACGATCCCGAGCACAAGGCCGACCGCTTCTGGACCCGCGAGGACGCCGAGGCCATCGTGGCTGCCTGCGAAGGCAAGCCCGGCACCGTCACGGAAGAATCCAAGCCTTCCACCCAGATCGCCCCGGCGCTCTTTGACCTGACCACGCTGCAGCGCGAGGCCAACGGCCGCTTCGGCTTCTCGGCCAAGACCACCCTGGCGCTGGCCCAGGCGCTGTACGAAAAGCACAAGGTGCTCACCTACCCGCGTACCGATTCGCGGGCGCTGCCCGAGGACTACCTGGGCACGGTGCGCCAGACGCTGGGCCAGCTCTCCGAATCCGGCGTGCACGGCGAGTTTGCCCGCACCATCCTGGAAAAGGACTGGGTCAAGCCCAACAAGCGGGTCTTCGACAACAGCAAGATCTCCGACCACTTCGCCATCATCCCCACGCTGCAGGCGCCCAAGAACCTGTCGGATGCCGAGCAGAAGGTCTACGACCTGGTGGTGCGCCGCTTCATGGCCGTCTTCTACCCGGCGGCCGAATACCTGGTCACCACCCGCATCACCACCGTGGCCGGTCACCCCTTCAAGACCGAAGGGCGCGTGCTGGTCAACCCCGGCTGGCTGGCCATCTACGGTCGTGACGCCAGCGGTGGCGACGGCCCCGGCAACCTGGTACCCGTTACGCCCAACGAAACGGTGCAGACCGACGAGATCGCCCTGCAGGCCAACCAGACCCGGCCGCCAGCCCGCTACACCGAGGCCACGCTGCTCTCGGCCATGGAAGGCGCCGGCAAGCTGGTCGACGACGACGAGCTGCGCGAGGCCATGGCCGGCAAGGGCCTGGGCACGCCAGCCACCCGGGCCGCCATCATCGAGGGACTGATCACCGAACGCTACCTGCTGCGTGAAGGGCGCGAACTCATCCCCACCGCCAAGGCCTTCCAGCTGCTCACGCTGCTGCGCGGCCTGGGCGTGGCCGCGCTCAGCATGCCGGAACTCACCGGCGACTGGGAATACAAGCTCAGCCAGCTCGAGAAGGGCCGCATGGACCGCCAGGTCTTCATGTCGGACATTGCCGCCATGACCCGCGACATCGTGGAGAAGGCCCGCAACTTCGAGGCCGACACGGTGCCCGGCGACTATGCCGTACTGCAGACCCCCTGCCCGGCCTGCGGTGGCGTCATCAAGGAGAACTACAAGCGCTTTGCCTGCAGCCAGTGCGACTTCTCCATCACCAAGATCCCCGGTGGCCGCCAGTTCGAACTGCCCGAGGTCGAGACGCTGCTGCAGGACAAGGTCATCGGCCCGCTGACGGGTTTCCGCAGCAAGATGGGCCGGCCCTTCTCGGCCATCCTCAAGATCACCCCGGAAAACAAGCTGGAATTCGACTTCGGCCAAAGCGACGCCCAGGACGAACAGTCCGAACCCGTCGACTTCAGCGGCCAGGAATCGCTGGGCCCCTGCCCCAAGTGCCAGAGCCCGGTATACATCCACGGCATGCACTACGTCTGCAGCCACGCCGTGGGTCCCAACAAGACCTGTGACTTCCGCTCGGGCCGCGAGATCCTGCAGCAGCCCATCGAGCCCGCCCAGATGCAGAAGCTGCTGGCCGATGGCCGCACCGACCTGCTGACCGGCTTCGTCTCGTCCCGCACCCGTCGCAAGTTCAAGGCCTTCCTGGTGCGCGAGCCCAGCGGCAAGATCGGCTTCGAGTTCGACAACGCCAAGGGCAAGACCGCCAAGGCCGATGGCAAGGACGGCGAAGAAGGTGCCGAGGACAGGAAGCGCACCACCCGCGCGACCGCTGCCAAATCCGGCACGGCCACCAAGGCCAGCACCACCGTCCGCAAGACCAGTGCGGCCAAGGCAAGCACAACGCGGCGCACCACCAGGGCGGCCGCCGACGATCCGGCCGCTGCCGAGGGCGAAAGCGCCACACCCAAGGCCGGTGCCAAGGCTGCCTCGACCGCTGGTCGGACCCGCCGGACCGCTGCCAGCGCCAAGACCGACAATACGGGAGACCACCCAGCCGACCCCAGCGAATGATGTCTGTCGCCACTCCCGTTTCCCGTTCCAGTCACGCCACCCCGCAGGCCACGCCGTCACCCGTCGTGACCTCGGCCCTGCAGGGTGCTGCCCAGGCCGCCGCAACGGCCTCCACCCGCCAGCGCGCCTACACCGCACCGCCCACGCCCGCCGTCTACCAGCGGATGGAATGGGTCTTTGCCTACGGCTCGCTGATCTGGAACCCGGAGTTCGACTTCGACGAACGGCACAAGGTGCGCATCGAGGGCTATCACCGCGCCTTCTGCATCAATTCGCACACCTACCGGGGCACGCCCGATGCTCCGGGCGTGGCGCTGGGACTGGACTGCGGCGGCTCGTGCGAGGGCATCGTCTACCGCGTTCGCCGTGGCCAGGAAGCCGACATCATGGACCGCATCTACCAGCGCGAGATGGTCAGCGAGGTCTATCGGCCGCTGGTGGTGGACATCCCGCTACCCGACGGCCGCCAGGTGCAGGCGCTCACCTTCATTGCCTGCCAGGAAGACCTGCACGGCTACCTGCCCGGTCCGCGCAGCGAAGTGCTGCGCCGGCTGCGCGAATGCACCGGCTGCCGGGGCAGCAACCGCGAATACGCCCTCAACACCCAGGCCGCCCTGCGTGAATGGGGCATCCAGGATCCGGCCCTGGACGAGCTGATCGCCGAACTGGACGCCTGAACCACCGGGCGCCTGAAACGCCCGGACTTCTGTCGCCCACCCGCGACGAAAGGCACGCGGCACCCGCACAAAGCGTCCACTGCCGCACGCCGGCAAGACAGGAAAGCGCCGTTCCGTGTCCTGCCGCCATTACCCGTTCCGGTCATTGGCCTGTATGATGCCCGTCAGTGATGGGATCCATAGAATGGGCAGGCCATGACCAGACGCCGTTCTCGACAGACCCCTTGGGCGACCCTGGCCCTGCTGGGCGCCCTGCTGTGCCTGACCGGTTGCGACAGTCAGCCCGGCCGCACAGCTCCCGCCCCCAGCGGCACAGCCCACCCACGCCATGACACGAGGGCCCCAGGCACACCGGGTGAGCCCTCCCATGCCGCAGCGACTTCCCGCAAGTCCGACACGCCGTCTCGTGACGCATCGTCGGGCGCATATCCTGACACCACCGTCCCTGGCACCCCGGCCGGCTGGGATCTGAACACCGGCGCACACGCCCCCGACCGGATGGACACTGCCGGTTGGCTGCCACTGACCATCGACCTGGACACGCTGTCCGTCCGCACCGCCTCGCCCCGGCTGACCGTCCAGGCAGGTGCCAATGACATCACCACCGTCCTGCTGGACGGCAAACCGGTTGCCACCCTCGCGCGAGCGCGTCATGGCCTGACGATCCAGGCCACCCCCGGCGACACCCATCTGGCCTATGTCCTGACCGGTACCGGCACCACCCCGCTCACCCTGAACAGCGACAATGCCTACCGGCTGGTGCTGGCCGATGCCCATCTGACTAGTACCGACGGCCCCGCACTGCACCTGCAGTCGCCGGCCACCGCCTTCATCGAGCTGCAGGGCCACAGCTCCCTGGCCGATGCCCCGGTCCGCACGCGCCGCACCGATGCCCAGGGTGAACCCGTCAAGCCCCGCGGGGCCCTGTCGGCCACCGGCCCGCTGGTGATCCGGGGTGACGGTACGCTGAGCATCAATGCCACGGCACACCATGCACTGACCACCGCCGGCCACCTGCGTCTGAGCAGTGGCAACCTGACGCTCAAGGTGGACACGCGTGACGGGTTGCGCCCCACCCAGGCCTTCATCATGGATGGCGGCCGGCTGACCATCGATGCGCCGGCGGGCAAGGGCATCAAGGTCAGTGGCAAGGAAAGTGCCGTGCAGCCGCTGGGTTTCGTGGCCGTCAACGACGGACACATCACCATCCGCAGCCACGACAAGGGCATCACCACCGGCTGGAAACCCTGGAAGGACGCCCTCACCCCCAGTACCGATGACGATCCCGATCCGCGCATCACCATCAATGGCGGCACGATCGACATCACCACCACCGGCACCCCAGCCAGGGACACGGACGACGAAGGCGACAACAGCCTCTCGCCCGAGGGCATCGAAGCCAAGTCCGTCCTCCGTGTGCGCGGCGGGAACCTGAAGGTGATCACCACCGACGACAGCATCAGCGCCGGCATGCACCTGGAGCTGAGCGGCGGCCGCACATACGCCTACAGCAGCCATGACGATGCCGTGGACTCCAACGGCACCCTGACCATCGCCGGTGGCGTCCTGGTGGCCATCAGCCACGCCCCCCGTCCCGAAGGTGCGCTTGACAGCGACTCCAACCAGTTCGCCATCACGGGCGGCACCTTCGTCGGCATCGGCGCGTACAGCAGCACCCCCACCGACAGCGCCTGCACGCAGAACGTCATCACCATTCCCACCTACGTGGAAGCCGGTCCGTGGACACTGCGCGACGCGGCCGGCAACGTCGTCTTTTCCTATGACCTGCCCTTCCGTTCCGGCTACATGATTGCCAGCACGCCCGCACTGGCCCGAGGCGCCACCTACACGGTAGTGCGCGGCGGCACGCTCGGCCCCGTCGGCGAGGACTTCCATGGCCTGGCCCTGCACCCCACCACGCTGACGGGGGGCACACCGGCCGAGACCTTCACCATCACCCGGATCCTCACCCCGCTGGGCGCGGCCGAATTCGACTGGTTCAGCCCGGAAAAGGGACCGGACGACTGAAAAGGTACCCCCGGGCACGGCCCCGCTGACAGGCCCCTTCCGTTTCGAAACCGGGCTGCCGGCAACGGTGAACCGCCAGCCTGCCCACGCATCACCGGGGCCATCCGACAGGACCGGAAGCCCATGCAGGTGCGGGGAAGGGTTTGTGCCGGCGTGCGTTCTGCCGTCCAAGCTCCTAGAATGTCGGCTTCCGTCACAACAGTTTTCTCGGAGTGCGCATTCGCATGGGCAACACCATTCTGCAAAGCCTGCCGATCGGCCAGAAGGTCGGCATCGCCTTCTCGGGCGGCCTGGATACCAGCGCCGCACTGCACTGGATGCGCAAGAAAGGGGCCGTTCCCTACGCCTACACCGCCAACCTGGGCCAGCCCGACGAGAACGACTACGACGAGATCCCCCGCAAGGCACTGCGCTACGGCGCCGAAGCTGCCCGCCTGGTGGACTGCCGCAGCCAGCTGGTGGCCGAAGGCATCGCCGCCCTGCAGTGCGGCGCCTTCCACATCTCCACCGCCGGTGTCACCTACTTCAACACCACGCCCATCGGCCGTGCCGTGACCGGCACCATGCTGGTGGCTGCCATGAAGGAAGACGACGTCAACATCTGGGGTGACGGCAGCACCTACAAGGGCAACGACATCGAGCGCTTCTACCGCTACGGCCTGCTCACCAACCCGTCGCTCAAGATCTACAAGCCCTGGCTGGACCAGCAGTTCATCGACGAACTGGGCGGCCGCGCCGAAATGTCGGCCTTCATGGCCGCCTCGGGCTTCGACTACAAGATGTCGGCCGAAAAGGCCTATTCCACCGACTCCAACCTGCTGGGCGCCACCCACGAGGCCAAGGATCTGGAATACCTGAACAGCGGCATCCGCATCGTCCAGCCCATCATGGGCGTGCCCTTCTGGCGCGAGGACGTGGTGATCCGCCCCGAGGAAGTCACCATCCGCTTCGAGGAAGGCCAGCCGGTCGCCCTCAACGGCCAGACCTTCGACAGCCCGGTCGAGCTGATGCTGGAAGCCAACCGCATCGGTGGCCGTCACGGGCTGGGCATGAGCGACCAGATCGAGAACCGCATCATCGAGGCCAAGAGCCGCGGCATCTACGAAGCCCCGGGCATGGCGCTGCTTTACATCGCCTACGAGCGTCTGGTCACCGGCATCCACAACGAGGACACCATCGAGCAGTACCGCATCAACGGCCTGCGCCTGGGTCGTCTGCTGTACCAGGGCCGCTGGTTCGACCCGCAGGCCATCATGCTGCGCGAGACCGCCCAGCGCTGGGTGGCACGCGCCATCACCGGCGAGGTCACGCTGGAGCTGCGCCGCGGCAACGACTACTCGCTGCTGAACACCGAATCGCCCAACCTCACCTATCACCCCGAGCGGCTGACCATGGAGAAAGGCGAATCGGTCTTCTCGCCGGCTGACCGCATCGGCCAGCTCACCATGCGCAACCTCGACATCACCGACACGCGCGACAAGCTGGCCAACTACAGCCGCGTCGGTCTGCTGAGCGCAGGTGCCGGCCATGAACTGCCGCAGCTGAAGAAGGACTGAGTGAAGTTCATTCACGCCGCCGACCTGCACCTGGACAGCCCGCTTCGCGGGCTGTCCGCGTATTCCGACGCACCGGCCGAGCAGTTGCGCACCTCCACGCGCGATGCCTTCGTGAAGCTGGTGGACATCGCCCTGGATGAAGCCGTCGACTTCATGGTCATTGCCGGCGACATCTACGACGGCGACTGGAAGGACTTCAACACCGGACTTTTCTTCATCCGGCAGATGGGAAGGCTGCGACAGGCCAACATTCCCGTCTATCTGCTGTACGGCAACCACGATGCCGAAAGCGACATGACACGCAGCCTCACGCTGCCCGACAACGTGCATGTCTTTTCCTCGCGCAAGGCCGAAACATTCGCCATCGAATCACTGAAGGTGGCGATTCATGGTCGAAGCTTCAAGCAGAAGGCCACCACGGAAAATATGGTTCCGAATTATCCGGAACCTGTACCCGGCTGGCTGAACATAGGCGTACTGCACACCGCCCTGGAAGGCAATGCGGAGCATGCCACGTATGCACCCTGCACCGTTTCCGAACTGGAAGCCAAAGGCTACCAATACTGGGCGCTGGGCCATGTGCATGAGCGCAGCATCCTTCCCGAACATCGGAAACCGGGCCAGACCGTCATCGCCTTTCCCGGCAACATCCAGGGGCGGCACATCCGCGAGCAGGGCGCACGCGGTGCCCTGCTGGTCACGGCGCAAGCCGACGAGATCATCGACATCCAGCTGCTGGAAGTCGACGTGCTGCGCTGGCAGCAACTGGATGTCGCACTCGGTCAGGACGACGACATGGCGTCCGCCCTCCAGGCAGCCGGACGTGCCCTGGAGAACCTTCTGGTGGAGACCCCTGCCCATCTGCCGCTGGCCGTGCGTGTCGTCTTCACCGGAACCACGCCTGCCCATGAAACCCTGCTGGCGCAGGACGAACAGCTTCGGCAGGAAATCATTGCCCAGGCCGTGGCGCAGGATGCCGAGCGCATCTGGATCGAGAAGGTGAAGGTGGCCACGCGCCCACCACAGGCCGCAACCTCACCATCCCAGGGCCTGCCGGATGCACTGGCAGACCTGGAGTCCCTGGTGCTTTCAGCGCAGGACGACCCGGAATTCATCCACGAACTCATCAGTGACTGGCAGGCCATCCTGGAAAAGCTGCCGGACGATGTACGTCGCCTGTCGCCCGAACTGAAGGAACTGCGTCAGGATCCCATGTCACAGCTGGCTGCACGCATTCAGCAGGCCCTGCCGCTTCTGGTGGATCGCATCGAACGGGTGCAGTCCGCATCCCCCCGCTGACCTGCCGGAGAATCCCATGCGCATCCGTGAACTGCGGCTGCTCCGCTACGGCAAATTCACTGATCGGCTCCTGGCGCTGCCCCATGCCCCTCAGGACATCCATCTCGTCGTGGGCGCCAACGAAGCAGGCAAGTCGACGATGCGCCGTGCCCTGTCCGACTGGCTGTTCGGCTTTCCGATGCGCAGCACCGGCATGGACTTCCTGCACCCGATGCAGGACCTGCGCCTGGGCGGCATCATCGAGGACAACACCGCCTCCCGCGAAGAACATTCATCCGACCAGAACGCCGCCACCGACAGCACAGAAACAGGGGCCTCCTCCGACGGGCAGATCCGGTCCCTGAACTTCGAGCGTTGCAAGGCCCAGAAGAACACGCTGCGCACACCGACTGATGAACCGCTGCCCGACAGCACCCTGCACGAATGGCTGGGCAGCCTGCAGGCCGACGAGTTCAGGCGCATGTATGCGCTGGACCATGCCACGCTGGTGGAAGGCAGCGAGAGCATCCTGCAGGCTTCCGACGACATTGGCCGCATGCTGTTTCAGGCCGCTGCGGGCATCGAGCATCTGGGCGATGCGCTCAAGGCCCTGCAGCAGGAAGCCGACTCGCTCTGGGCACCACGCAAGTCTGGCAACCGCATCTTCTACCAGCAGCAGGACGCCTACGAAGAAGCCCGGCGCGCCCTGGGCCAGGCCCAGCTGCGCACGCGGGACTGGAAGGAAAGCCATGATGCGCTGACGGACGTCCAGCACCAGCTGGAGGAAGCCCGCAGCAAGCATGCCGAGATCCAGCAGCACATCCATCGACTGGAACGGATCCGACGTGTGCAGCCCCTGCTGCGTGACGCGGAAGCGGCTCGTCAGCGACAGGAGGCACTGCAGGCATCAGGCATGCCCCCCCTGCTGCCGGACAATGCCCGACAGATCTTCGAGCAGGCCAGCCGCCAGGGTGCGCTGGTGCAGGCCGAGATGATGCGCCTGCAAACCGCATTGAACGAGCTCGACCAGGCACTGGCCGCCATCACCCTCGACACCCCGGTTCTGGCCCGTGCCGACGAGATCACCCGCCTGGACGAAGCGCGCGTGCAGTGCCACGACCATCCCGCCCGGCTGCAACGTCATCAGGAAAAGCTGCAGACGCTCCAGGCCAGGGTCAAGGCACTGGCCGCCGAGCTGGGCTGGCCGGCCGAGGACGAAGCGGCCGTGGCCCACC
>ENA-OWMB01000160-OWMB01000160.1-metagenome-genome-assembly--contig:-NODE-160-length-29432-cov-48.805392_pt1 | contig 29432 bp, 30 predicted proteins | sample MGYA00245353_ERZ651112 | MGnify/ENA primary metagenome ERZ651112 (study PRJEB26857, sample SAMEA4031773) | metagenome | biome: human; feature: oral; material: saliva | place: Philippines | collected 2014...
TACAACAAAGCTTTATTCCAGCGGATATGTTAAAAGCAAATGAAAAACCTGCTGAAAACAAAGATGCAAAATAATCTCTAAACAAACGGTTCGAACTACTTAGTTTGAACCGTTTTTATTTAAGCCTAAAAATATTTGTTATTAGTATTTTAAAGGTGAAAAAAGACCGCTTGTCAAAAAATACAAGCGGTCTTTTTCATGCAATTTTTTACAATTTTCTTATTTAATTGTAATCACTTCACAGGCTTTTTGATAATGATTCACGCAAGCCTTAAGAATCCATTCTTTAGCTAAAATTTTATCCCGAGGAACACCATATCCATTTGCATACATCACACCCAAATTATACTGGGCACTTGCATATCCTTGCTCTGCTGCTTTTCGATACCATTTTGCTGCCTCGAAATAATCCTGTTTTACCCCCTCTCCCTTTGAATACATCACACCCAGATTAAATTGGGCATCTCTATGTCCTTGCTCTGCTGCTTTTCGGTACCATTTTGCCGTCTCAAGATAATCCTGTTTTACACCTCGTCCGTCATAATATATCACGCCCAAATTAAACAGAGCATTTATATGCCCTTGATCAGCTGCTTTTCGATACCATTTTGCCGCCTCAAGATAATCCTGTTTTACACCTCGTCCATCATAATACATCACACCCAAATTATACTGGGCATTCTTATGCCCCTGCTCTGCTGCTTTTCGGTACCATTTTACCGCCTCAATATCATCCTGTTTTACCCCCTCTCCCTTTGAATACATCACACCCAAATTAAACTGGGCGTCTATATGCCCTTGCTCTGCTGCTTTTCGATACCATTTTATCTCCTCAAGATAGTCCTGTTTTACGCCCTCTCCTCTTGAATACATCACACCTAAATAAAACTGAGCATCTCTATGTCCTTGCTCTGCTGCTTTTCGGTACCATTTTGCCGCCTCAATATAATCCTGTTCTACACCTTGCTCATGATCATAGATTACGCCCAAATTAAACTGGGCGCTGGCATATCCTTGCTCTGCTAAAGGTTTCCAAAATTGGAAAGCGGTTTGATGATCTCCTTTTTCAGCAGCAGCTAAACCTTGTTGAAATTGCTCCTCTACCGTATTTGCCCATGTAGCCGAAGGAAAAGCAAAAATAGAAGCCCCTAAGAAAGTAGTAAATAATGTTTTTGTTAATTTCATACAATGATCCATGCCTTAAAAAATTTTTATTTTGCGATATATTTGATTATGATCTGCCCAAAAAGTTGGGCTAAACCTCTAACTGATTAAGGTGCAGATTTTTATGACTAAATACAAGCGGTCTTTTTCACGCAATCTTTTGCAATTTTCTTATTTAATTGTAATCGCTTCACAGGCTTTTTGATGATGATTAGTACAGGCTTTAGTAAACCATTCTTTGGCTAAAGCTTTATCTTGAGGAACACCTAACCCATTTTCATACATCATACCTAAATTCGATTGCGCATTTGCATTACCTTGCTCTGCCGCTTCTGTAAGCCACCTTAGCGCTTCAGAATAATCTTGCTTTACCCCCTCTCCATTCATATACATCAGCCCCAAATTAACTTGTGCAGTAGGATTTCGCTGATATGCCGCTCTTTCATACCATTTTGCGGCTTCAAGATAATCTTGTTTCACTCTATCTCCCTTATAATACATAGTCGCCAAATTCAATTGCGCATCAACCTCTCCCTGTTCAGCTGCTTTTCTAAACCATTTCTCTGCTTCCAAATAATCCTGTTTGACACCTTGCCCATCTACATATAGCAAAGCTAAATTCAACTGAGCAATGGAATTTTCTTGCTCTGCAGCTTTTCTGTACCATTTTGCGGCTTCAGAATAATCTTGCTTTACACCACGTCCGTTAAAATACATCATACCCAAACACAATTGAGCAACCTCGCTTTCTTGCTCTGCAGCGCGTCGATACCATTTTACTGCCTCAATGTCATCTTGTTTTACGCCTTTTCCTTTCTCATGCATTCCTCCTAAAAGTAATTGCGCATTAGCATCTCCTTGTTCGGCTAAAGGTTTCCAAAATTGGAATGCCGCTTGATGATCTCCTCTTCCTGCCGCATCAATACCTCGTTCAAATTGATCGTCAAATAGCTTTTTTGCCCAAGTAACTGAAGGAAAAGCAAAAATAGTAGCCCCTAAAAAGGTAGTAAATAGTGTTTTTGTCAATTTCATATAATGATCCAGAGTGATTATATTATATATAAAAGACCGCTTGTCTCTTACAACAAGCGGTCTCATTCTTTTTACGATTTGCAATTATCGAGTATAAACAAACTCAACGCCTTCTTCGTCTTCTTCCGACCAATCATCATCGAAATCGTCCCAATCATCTTCTTCAATTGGATTTTGCATCGCTTCTTGATGATAATCATCCCATTTGAATTTAACTTCATCAGCTTCTTTATTTTCTTCTTCCACTTCACGTGGGTTAGCTTCGATAAAGTCCATAATATCACGGGTGAGTTGTTGTACATTTTGCCCAGTAGCCGCAGAAATCAGATAGTAGTCGCCTTCCCAACCAATTTGCTCTGCAATCTCTTTTGCACGAGCTTGTGCCTCTTCTTCGCCGATGGTATCAATTTTATTGAAAACTAACCAAGTCGGCTTTTCAGAAAGTTTTTCACTATATTGATAAAGCTCAGACTCAATCACGCTAATGTTATGCGCTGGGTCACTTTCATCAATTGGCATAATATCAACTAAATGAATTAACACACGGCAACGCTCTAAGTGTTTAAGGAAACGAATCCCCAAACCTGCACCTTCTGCTGCCCCTTCAATTAGCCCTGGAATATCCGCCACTACAAAGCTGCGATCAGCGCCTACACGCGCCACACCTAAACTTGGCACCAATGTAGTAAATGGATAATCTGCCACTTTTGGTTTAGCTGCAGAAACGCTACGAATAAAAGTAGATTTCCCTGCATTCGGTAAACCTAGCATCCCAACATCAGCTAAAAGCATTAACTCAAGTAATAAATCACGTTTTTCACCTGGTGTGCCATTTGTTTTTTGGCGAGGTGCACGGTTTACGGAAGATTTAAAACGGGTATTCCCTAAACCATGGTATCCCCCTTTTGCCACCAACATTTTCATACCATGCTTGGTTAAATCGCCAATGACCTCTTGGGTGTCGTTATCAATCGCACGAGTTCCTACTGGCACGCGTAAAGTAATATCATTACCACGATGCCCTGTACAACCTGCACTACGCCCATTCTCGCCACGTCCTGCTGCATAGCGCTTTTCGAAACGGTAGTCGATAAGGGTGTTTAGGTTCTCATCTGCGATCAAATAAACATCACCACCATCACCACCATCGCCACCATCTGGACCCCCTTTCGGAATATATTTTTCACGGCGGAAGCTTACACAGCCATTACCGCCATCACCTGCTTCAACACGAATCAGGGCTTCATCAATAAATTTCATTTTTGTTCCTTATTTTAGCTCCCCTCTTTAGAAAAGAGGGGCTGGGGGAGATTTGATAAGCGGTCTTTTTTGACCTATTTTTTGCAAAATGAGATCGCTGAAATCTCCCCTACCCCCTCTTTGCAAAAGAGGGGAACTTTTTGTTACATTTTTTCTACGGTTTTAATTCCCAGTAGATCTAAACCTTGTTTGAGCGTTCTTGCTGTTAAATCACTTAAACGTAAACGGCTGTTTTTCACTTTTTCTTCTGCATTAAGCATTGGACAAGCTTCGTAGAAACTTGAGAATGCACCCGCTAACTCATATAAATATTGGCAAAGTATATGTGGCATACCTTCTTTTGCGACGCTATTTAATGCTTCTTCAAATTGTAATAATTTGATGGCTAATGCGCGTTCTTTATCTTCTGTTAAGATAATCTCACCACTTAAAGTACTTGGATCAATCCCCGCTTTTGCAAATACAGAACGAATACGTGTGTAAGCATATTGCATATATGGTGCGGTATTGCCCTCAAAGCTCAACATATTATCCCAGTCAAATACATAGTCTGTGGTACGGTTTTTCGACAAATCTGCATATTTCACTGACCCGATTGCAACCGCTTCAACTACTGCCGCTTTCTCTTCTGCCGTTAAGTTAGTGCTACGTTGTGAAATTAACGCATCTGCACGTTCAATCGCTTCGTCTAGCAAATCTTTTAGTTTTACGGTATCACCTGAACGTGTTTTAAATGGTTTACCATCTTTGCCTAACATCATGCCAAAAAATGGATGTTCAAGGCTGAATGAATCAGGCACATAACCAGCTTTGCGGGTAATTAACCAAGCTTGTTGCATGTGTTGTGCTTGACGGCTATCTGAAAATACTAAAGCACGATCTGCTTTTAAAGTTTCATAACGATATTTTGCTGCAGCCACATCAGTAGTCGTATATAAGAAACCGCCATCTTTTTTCTGCACGATAACGCCCATTGGATCGCCATCTTTATTTTTGAACTCAGAAAGGAAGACTACTAAAGCACCATCATCTTCTACTGCCAATCCTTTTGCTTTTAAATCCGCCACAATTTCTGGCAACATTGGATTGTAAAGGCTTTCGCCCATCACATCTTTTTCAGTTAAGGTTACATTTAAACGGTCGTAGTTTTCTTGGTTATGGCGCATCGTGATATCCACTAACTTTTTCCACATGGTACGACAATATTCATCACCACTTTGGAGTTTCACCACATAACCACGCGCTTTTTCAGCAAAAGCTGCATCTTCATCGTAATGCGCTTTGGCTGCACGGTAGAATGCTTCCAAATCACTTAATTCAAGCTGTGAGGCATTTTCATTTTCCATCTTTTCAAGGTAAGCAATTAGCATACCAAACTGCGTACCCCAGTCACCAACGTGGTTAGCACGAATCACGTTATTGCCTAAGAACTCTAAAGTACGCACCACCGCATCACCAATAATGGTTGAACGCAAGTGGCCAACGTGCATCTCTTTTGCCACATTTGGAGAAGAATAATCCACCACGATAGTTTGCGGATTTGCAGTTTTAATCCCAAAATTGACCGCTTGTAATGCGCTGTTTGCGCCATTAGCTAACCAATCTTTCGATAAGAAAATGTTGATAAAGCCTGGGCCTGCAATTTCTAATTTTTCTGCAATCCCATCTAAATTTAAGTTATCTAAGATTTTCTGCGCAAACTCACGTGGGTTGATGCCTAATTTTTTAGCTGCGCCCATTGCACCATTTGCTTGATAATCGCCAAATTCAGGCTTACCGGATTGACGAACTAAAGCTTCTGCATTTTCATCGGCACCTGCTGCAATCATTGCTTGCTTGATTTTATCTGATAAAATTTGTTGTATATTCACTTTTTAACCTATTCAATTTTACATTCAAAAAATGGACAAAATTATACCTCAAAATGCAAATTTTTTCGAGAAAATGACCGCTTGTTTTGGCGATTTATCTCAATTCGAACAGAAAATCTTGCAGATAACCCAAACCATTGGATTAGATTTATCACAATTTCAAATTGATCATCTCGCCGTGAGAATGAACACCGTTGAAACGGCGCTAGAGTGGCGAGATTTGTTATTAGAAAATGCCACGCTTTTAAAAGAGAGCGAGGTAAATGGTCGCCCAATAGGGCTATTTGAGCTACAACAAGCGGTCAAATTTGGCGGACAATTTGTAAAAATTGTCGAGTTACCTTTTCCTAAAAGTAAAACTTATCCCGTTGAAGGTTGGGAACATATTGAAGTTGTGGTGCCATTTTTAGAAAAAGAACCCGTTGAGGCTTGGATAGCAAGGATGATTACCACCTATCAACTAGACAACCATCTGTCATTGAATGTAAAGATTAGTCAACCCGAAGTTACAGGCGAAATCTTGCCAAATCCTACGGTTGCGATTAGTATGAAAGCAGAAACTTTATGCTATAATGTCTGTCTGAAGCTCCACCCTTATGATATAAAAAGTGTGATTTCTTCAGAGACACATTTCTAGCATAATCTTTTATTTGGAGTACATTATGAAAAAATTAGGATTAGCAACAGCGCTTTTATCAAGCTTAGTCATGGCAGGTTGTGCACAAACTGACATTTATAGCGGTAGTGTTTATTCAGGCCAACAAGCAAAAGAAGCACGTTCTATTAGCTACGGCACCATCGTTTCTGTACGTGATGTAAAAATCCAAGCAGAAAGCCCAGGCGTCATTGGAAGCGTTGGCGGTGGTGTGTTAGGTGGTATCGCTGGTTCTACAGTTGGTGGTGGTACCGGTCGTGCGATTGCAAGCGCAGTAGGCGCAATTGCGGGCGCAATGGCTGGTAGCACAATCGAAGAAAAAGCGAATCAAGTATCATCTTTAGAGATGGTGATTCGCAAAGATGACGGTAAAGAAATCGTAGTCGTTCAGAAGAAAGAAGACGGTTTTGTTGCTGGTAAACGAGTAAGAATTGTCGGTTCAAACGCGGATCTTAACGTTTCTCTACTTTAATCGCTTTGCAGATTAAAATTCATTTTAAATTATGTTATGTGTAAGGATGCATGATGAAAAAACTCTCTTTAGCAGCTGTATTCTCAGCAATCGTTTTAAGTGCTTGTACTGCGGATTTCTATGCAGATAAAGGCAACGCAACTATCTTAGACAGCAAAGACTTAGGCGACAACAAAGTTGAATTGACTGTGCAAAAAGATAATGGCGAAAAAATGAAACTAACTCGCGAATACGATGCTCACGCAACAGTAGGTGCGCGTGTTGTTGTAGCTGATGAAAATCACCAACAAGATGAAGATTTAAAAACAATTCGTCGTTACGAATTCAAATAATTGAATCTTGATAAAAAAGCCCGATACGTAGTATCGGGTTTTTTATTCGTTCATTTAGCTTGTAAAATCTCTGCGAGTTCCACTTTTCGGTTTTCATAACGAGAGCGGGTACAAGCATCTGCTGTGGCAATGGCAGCGCGTGCTGCTTCACCCGTCAATAATGGGGCAAATTCAGCATCTGGTTTCATTCCATGTAAAATATCATTTAGATATTTCATTTCTTTCTTCATAATCGAATTCAGCCACATTGGCGTGCGATTTCCCGGTTTACCATATTGGATTGCGCCATCCATCACTTTACTGTGATAAATACGCGTACGATCATCATCTTCTTCTTGGTTTTCATGCACAAAGAAATAACTTTCTTTGCCATCTACACGCAACGTACCTTTGGTGTTGTACATATCCAATTTAATTGCACCTTTTTCACCTTGAATTAACACATAATGCTCGCCCCAACGGAATGCAGATCCCCATTCTAATAGCGCAAATCGATTATCCTCATATTCCATCGTAACAAAGAGCATATCGTCTTCATCACCGAACTCTTTACTTTGGTGAGCAACATTCGCCGCCGTCATCGTGACCGTTTTTGGCATACCCCCCATTAAGAACTGCACGCAATCTAACTCATGAATATGATGGTATAAATGCCCGCCAGATTTTTCTCTAATTTTCTTCCATGAAATGCTTGGTTGAACCTCTTCCCATCCTGTTCGTGCAGCATGACAATAAAGCACTCGCCCAATTACACCATCGTTAATCAGCGCTTTAGCATGGCGCACACCATTAAAGAAATTCATCACATGTCCTGCCATAAAAATCATGCCATTTTCATCACAAGCGCGAACCATTTCATCGCAGTCTTGGTAGCTCAGCGCAATAGGTTTTTCACAGAAAACATGTTTTTTATTTTTTGCTGCCAAAAGCACAGGCTCTTTATGCAAATAATTAGGTGTTGCAACAATGACACAATCCACTTTCGGCGAGCTAACTAATTCTTCCAAAGATTGCGCACAATCACACTGCAATTCTTCAGCAATGGCTTGGCCATTTTCCGGATCAAAGACCATTGACACATGCGCATCTGGCTCTTCATTCATAAAGCGGGCAAGTTCAGCACCAAAATAGCCCACGCCAACAATACCGTAATTTACCATAATAAACTCCTCTTATTTTACTTAAAGAGATCATAAGCCCTAGGTTTAATTATGCAATTAGCAATCTATGATTTTGTGATCTACTCCAAAAAATAGCAGAATAAGCGGGCAAATATAAGGAAGAATTTGCAAATCTTAAGAAAAATCCGACCGCTTGAAAAAAATTAGCCCCTTAATGACATCATTAAGGGGCTACATATAAATCACACTTTCAATTATTTATTGGTTAAGAAAGTCACCGCATCAACATAACGCTGAATAAATGCGCCAGTGGAGGTTGAATCGCTGAAGCCTTCTAAATTAATTTCATATTTATCATTAATAAAGAATGCAGGTACACCACGCACTTTAAAACGCTCTGCATATTGCGTTTGTTTGCTGACTAAGCCATTAACAGCAAAGCTATTGATACCGCTGTCAAAATCCGCCTCGCTCACACCATTTGCTAAGAAGACTGCTTTGATGTCATCCATAGATTTAAATGCATCTTTTTGTGCACCTTCAAATAAGGCTGTTTTTACGTTATCTTCCACGCCTTTTGCCATCGCAAACGCCCATGCACGGGTTAAGTTTTCAGATTGGCGACCTAAAAAATTCACATGATATTGAGTAAATTTCACATCTGCTGGTAATTTCTCTTTGATTTGGCTTGGAATTTTATATTGCAACTCAAAAGCATAGCAATGTGGGCAATAGAAAGAGAAAAGCTCAACCACTTCTTTTTGGCTACTTGGCGCTTGGCTAACTACTTTATACTCTTTACCTTCAACAGGTTCAGCTGCAAGACTATTCGCACTGAATGCAAATAAAGCAGAAAGTGCGACAAAAGTGGTTTTTAACATCATTTTTTTCATTGTTGTTCCTTAAAAATAAAGGGGGCTGTACTAGATAACTAGACCAAACTCCCCTTAACTAATTGTTTTAAAATGGAAATTTGAGATTTTATTTCACTGTTGTTAAAACACCATTCACATTCCTTTAAATATAGCTCAAAATGCTCTTTGGGAATGCCATTAAACTTGCGTAAATGGCGTTTTGCCTTGATTCCAAAAATTCTCAATTCCGTTTATGTGGTTATGATTTTCAGCAAAATGCGTGCTGTGATTGATGCGAAAATGGCTAAATTCACTGACATCAAGCACATCATAACTACGAAAGGTATCCGTGTACACTGTGCTATCAGGCTTAACTTTCTCTCGGATAATTGACAATAATGTCGCTGATTGCGCATTAGGGACAACGACAGTATAAACCTTGCCATTTCGTTTGAGAAGCCCGAATACCGCGACTTTTCCCACGACACCGCGACCACGTTTGCCTTTTCGAGTACCGCCGAAATAGCTTTCATCGGCTTCAATCTCGCCCTCAAACATTTCCAAATGTGGGCTTGTTTGATAGATGAGTAAGCGTAATTGATGAAAGTAATAAGCGGCTGTATTTTTGTTTACATTAACCAATTCACTGACTGTTCTTGCTGTGACACCTGCGACAAGCAGTTCAATGAGTTTATTTTATTTATGCTGACTTAAGCGACTTTTTCTCATTGGTTTATTCTAACCTAAATGGGATTTTTAGTCGTTATCTAGTACAGCCCCTTATTTTTTATTGTGCACTTTAAGCCATTTTTGCATTTGTTCAATTTCCGCTTGTTGTGCGTTAATAATATTCTCAGCAAGCTTACGCATCTCAGGATCTTTTCCGTATTTTAATTCAACTTCCGCCATTTTTACTGCGCCAATATGGTGTGGCAACATACCTGCTGCAAAAGCAACATCAGGATCTTTATATTGCGCAGCTGCCATCATGTCTTGATGCATTTGATTCATACCTTGCATTAATTCTTGTTGCATTGCAGAATCTGTCGACATTGGCATATTCATGTGTGCTTGATGCGGTTGTTCATTAGCTTGGGCACAAATTGAAACTGCAGCAGCACTAAGTGCGATAAAAGTCATAAGTTTTTTCATGTTTTGCTCCTATGTTATAACTGAATGAGCGTAAATCATAAACCTTGACCTAAGGTTAAGGTCAATATTATTTCGAAAATTTTTGGTGAAGGCTAAAATAAGACAATGTTTGATATGAGGGACAGAATCATGAAGCAAAAAATTGTACTTGCCACGAGCAATAAAGGCAAAGTAAAACGGAGTGTTTTCACGGAAAATCGTTTACTAGCATTGATGAACTTGAAAAGGTTATCAATGATTATGTGCGGTACTATAATGAAGAACGAATCCAATTAAAATTAAAAGGACTGAATCCGATACAATATCGAAAGCAGTCCTTTAAATAACAGTCTAACTTTTTGGGGTCAGATCAGTTTTATTTTTATAGGCGTTCTTCAGACTAGCATCAAAATAAAATAGACTTCCATTAGAGTCTGTTAATCTTTTAAAATTCCCCGCGCACGTAAAATTGCGCTTTTAAAATCGTCTTCGTAATCTTTTTTAATGCCCGGAATCGGCTCGTGTTTATCTGAATTGCGCATTTTTAATTGATAAATTAACACTTCATCGCGCAACGCTGGATAATTATTCGGCTCGCCGACTTCTTCTGAAAGCTGTTGCAAAATATCAATTAAATGTAAATCTGGCTGTTTACGCCAATGTTCACCTAATAATTCCAGCAACTCTTCTAAACGTTTGCATTTCATGAAAAATCCTTAAAAATTCTTGTTGAAAATCAAGGCGGATCATATACTTTTAGCTCTATTTTTGCAAAACAATCGCTTATGTTTTTAAGCAGAGGAGACAATGATGCATCACATCAGCGCGGTGATTTTAGCTGGCGGCAAAGCTCGTCGCATGCACGGAGTCGAAAAAGGGTTACAACTTTTGCATGGCAAACCGCTTATTTCGCATATTCTTTCTCGCCTATCGCCACAAATTAACGATATTTGGCTTAATATCAACCGCTCAGAAAGCGAATATCAGCGCCTTTTCCCAACCTATCCTCGCTTTCAAGATGAATTGCCCGATTTCCAAGGTGCATTAAGCGGAATGTTAAGCGCTTTTGCAAAAATTCCAGCAGACTATCTATTATTTGTGCCGTGCGATAGCCCCTATTTACCAGAAAATCTACTACATAAGCTTTCCACCGCCTTACGTATTAACAACGCGCAGATCGCCTATGCACATGATGGCGATCGCCCGCACCCGACTTTTGCGTTATTGCATCGTGATGTTGTACCAGCACTACAAGCCTACTTAAATTCAGGAGAACGACGCCTATTTTATTTCTTCCAAACACAGCGTAGTGTTGCAGTAGATTTTTCTGAGCAACCTGAAGCCTTTCAAAATTTTAACACGCTAGACGATCTTGACCTTGCAGCCCAACCAAAATCAGCGCCCAAAATTTTAGGCATTACGGGGTATAGCGGCACAGGAAAAACCACGCTATTAGAAAAATTACTACCAAAATTGACCGCTTGCGGGCTAAAAGTGGGGCTCATTAAACACTCTCATCACAATATTGAAACCGATAAACCAGGAAAAGACAGTTACCGCTTACGCCAAGCGGGCGCTAATCCAACTATGGTTGTTTGCGATCAACGTTGGGCACTGATGTGTGAAACGCCTGCCGAGCAAGCGGTCGATTTTCAACAATTTATTGCAAAATTTGAGCATGTTGATTTAGTGTTGGTGGAAGGCTTTAAGCATGAAGCAATGGCAAAATTACAACTCCACCGCAAGGCGATTGAAAAACCTTTGCCAGAACTTGATGAATGGACAATCGCCACTGCAACTGATTATCCACTTGAACGGGAAAACCTGCTCGATATTAACAACATTGAGCAAATTGCGGAATTTGTGAAAAATTATGTGAAACAATAAAAAAACGGGAGTTCAACTCCCGTTTTTCTAATCTGGTGAATAATAAAGTTTACCAATTTCAATACGTTGACGGCCCGTTTCTAAGCGCCATTTATTGGAATCACGCAACGAATATATACAGCCACAATATTCTTGTTGATAAAAACGCTCACGCTTACTGATTTCAATCATGCGTTGTGAACCGCCACCTTTTCGCCAGTTGTAATCCCAATAAACCACATCATCGTATGGTGCCGCTGCGCGGTGGCCACAATCATTGATTTGGTTCATATCCTTCCAACGAGAAATTCCTAAACAGCTGGTAAATACTGGGAAACCATGTTCATGCGCATATTGTGCAGCTTTTTCAAAGCGCATATCAAAGCACATTGTGCAACGAATGCCACGCTCTGGTTCCCATTCCATGCCTTCTGCTTTTTTAAACCATGTTTTACGATCGTTTTCGTAGTCGTCATCCACATCAATAAACGGAATGCCATGTTTTTCTGCAAAACGAATATTCTCTTCTTTTCGAATCATATACTCTTTTAGCGGATGAATATTTGGATTATAGAAGTAAATCGTAAATTCAATGCCGGAAGCTAAAATCGCTTCCATGACTTCGCCAGAGCAAGGCGCACAGCAAGAATGCAGCAATAATTTATTGTGCCCGCCCGGCAGACTTAATTTTTCACGCACAAAAGGCGCATTGGGATCTTTGCCTTTACGCGTTAACTTTTTCTGTTTGAGTTTCTCTTGATGTTCAAGAGGTTGATGTTGATTAGTCATTATTCTGTTCTTGATAAATTTAATAAGCGCGATCTACCGACAAATACGCTAAAGAAATCAATGCTTGTTTATATTCACTTTCAGGTAATACAGAAAGCGCATCTACTGCTTTTTGTGCTTCAGCTTTTGCTTTTGCCATAACAAAATCAAGCGACTTATGCTCTGCCATAATCGCAAGCACATCATCAATCTTGGTAATATCGCCACCGTTTTCAATCGCATGGCGAATCATCTCTGCTTGTTCAGCTGTACCATGTTGCATGGCATGCAACAATGGTAAGGTTGGTTTGCCTTCCACAAAATCATCGCCGACATTTTTACCCATGGTTTGCGCATTCGCGGAATAATCTAAAATATCATCAACTAATTGGAACGCTGTGCCTAAATAGCAACCGTAAGCTTTTAATGCCGCTTCAACTTCTTCGCTCTGCTCTGCCACGATTGCCACACATTGGGTTGCCGCTTCAAACAGACGCGCTGTTTTGTTGTAGATAACCTTCATGTAATTTTCTTCGGTCGTGTTCGGATCGTTCACATTCATCAACTGCTGCACTTCGCCTTCTGCTAATGCATTAGTCGCGGCCGACATCACTTTAAGCACTTTCAATGAATCGACTGAAGTCATCATCTGGAATGAACGCGTATAAATATAATCGCCCACTAATACGCTCGCCGCATTACCGAAAGCCGCATTAGCGGTTTCACGCCCTCGACGCATATCAGACTCATCAACAACATCGTCATGCAATAACGTTGCAGTATGAACAAACTCAATAAAGGCTGCTGTGGTAACGTGTTTTTTCCCCGTATAACCCAGCGCTTTTGCAGCTAATACTGCAATTAACGGGCGAATACGTTTGCCCCCCCCACTGATAATATAAAAACCCAGTTGGTTAATCAGCGGCACATCAGAATTTAGCTGCGCCAAAATTTCTGCATTAACCGCCTGCATTTCTTCTGCTGCAAGCGTTTGAATTTGTTCTAAAGATAATGTTGCACTCATCGTTTTTCCAAAAATACGCGATAAAAATTAGCGTGATTCTACCTTAAATAGCGCTTGCCTCAAAAAGAATTCTTGCAAGCGGTCATTTTTCCACTTTTTTCTTCCATTTTTAGCGTGTATGATTTTAAAAATTTTTTCACAATAAAGAGTGTTTTATGAAATGTGAATGCCAACAAATTACTAAACTCCAACCCGATTTTTGCGTTTTACTGAACCAATATCGTCTTATTGAAATCTCAGGCGCAGATGCTGAAAAATATCTACAAGGACAGCTCACCGCAGATGTGACAAAGCTTGCCATTGGCGAACACACGTTAACCAGCCATTGCGATCCGAAAGGCAAAATGAGTGCGCTATTTCGTTTATATCGCGCACAAGCCGAGCAGTTTTTTGCCATTATTCGTTGCGAATTACTGCCCGAAGCATTAGTGCAGTTAAAAAAATATGCCGTGTTCTCCAAAGTCACATTTACTGAATTAGATACCCCATTATTTGGCGTAGCGAATGCAACGACTTTAGCCAATCTGAGTGAAAATGCGACCGCTTTAGTGCTCTCTTGCGCACAAAAACGCGCGATTGTCTGGGGAGAAACGCTTACTACACATGGCGAGAGCGCGCTTTGGGATTTAGCAGATATTCAGGACGGTTTACCAATTCTCGCTAAAGCCAACCAATTTGAGCTCATTCCACAAGCTGCCAACTTACAAGCGGTCGAAAATGCGATCTCTTTTACCAAAGGTTGCTACATTGGGCAAGAAACCGTTGCGCGAGCGAAATATCGTGGGGCAAACAAGCGTGCTATGTTTATTTTAGTTGGCAACAGCGAACAAGCTGAATGCCCAGAAGCAGGTCAAGCGCTAGAAATGCAATTAGGGGAAAACTGGCGTGCGAGCGGTACCGTATTAGCCGCAGTACATTACCAGCAACAACTTTGGGTGCAAATTGTACTGAATAAAGAGATTGAAGCTGATACATTATTCCGCTTTAACGATACGTTATTGAAAATTTGTGAATTACCTTATGCGTTAGAAGAAGCTTAATTCAACACAAAATAAAAACCGAAATTTATTATTTATATAAAAAGCGGTCAGATTCTTAAGCAAATTTGCAAATTGCTTTTAAAATCTGGCCGCTTTTAGTTTTCAACTTTCAGTTAATCTTTTTTCATTTAAACCGCATTTTTTGCTAATTGGTGAGAAATAAACCTCATTATGCCGACATGAATTAAATAAACAAGCAAACTTATCGGATAAAAATAGTAAAGCCCATTCTCAATATTTTCTAAGCCATACCATGCAATAATAAAACTTAAAAACCCTAATTCAAGTAATCCACTGACTGTTTTAACTTTAAAAATATGCTCTCCTGCTAAACTTGGCAAGAAAACAAACCATAACACCAGTGCAAAAACGACCATAAAAGGATAAAGCAATAATTCAGTATCGCTCGGCAGTTTTACAAACGGATAAATTAAAATAGATTTAATATAAATATAAATCCGTGGTTTAAAGATTGTCATATATACATTTAAATTTATCCAATAAATGATAATAAGGACAAGATAGCCTTCTGGTATTGGAAAAAATGCTATTGCTAAAGTAGATAAAACCAATCCCCAAAAATAACGGGAGTCTTTATACTCAATATAAGCAGGAATCAAACTTAAACAAATCAGCAATACACCCAGTAATAACGAACCTAGTATAAAATAATTATTTGTTTGTTCACTAACCTGTGAAGCAAATAACCAACCGACTACTGGGAAAGCAATCATTCTAAAGAATTCATTATGTTCATTACCGGTATATAAAAACTTTCTCAAAACCTCAAATTTAGATAAACCTAAAATAAATCCAGAAACAAAATAAAATATTGCAAAGCAAAAGAGAATAATAACAAATGGCACACCAATATTTTCATTAAATCTCTGGCTAAAAATAATGGAGGCTACGCCAAAAAATAAAAGCCCTCGCCAAAAATATCTTAATATTTTCGCAGCAGAAAAAATGCGATTCACTTTGGGTGTCGTTGCTTCAATTTTCCAATGCGGAATTAACGTTCTCTCATAGGCAATATAAATCCATGCGAAAAAAGCATAAATCACGCTTAAAATCACACTACATTTATTGGCTGCTCTAGCCAAAATACCGTAATAAAATGACTCTGCAGCTTTTTCTGGCGCGGTTTTAATTAAATTAGGGGAAATTGATTTTAAATAATCGGGTATCGGTGCCCAGCCAACTTCCTGTTCAGCACGTTCTACTTTTGCTTGTAATAAATGAATGCCTTCTGGGGTTAATTGTTCTGCCATGACATAATCTTTATGCCATTGGAAATAATTTGTCCAAAGCTGAATTAAATAATTATTTTCGACCGGATAAGCAAAAAAACGTTGTAATAACGTACGCGAAAAAATAGGACTTTCATCAAAAGGCAGGGATTCAATACGAGGCTGCCAATTTGCCCAATTTTTTAAAATGCCAATTTCGCCTTCCGTTTCAAAAACCTCATCAATTTCCATCAACAACACATCGACTAAATCAAGCGCTGACGCTTCCAATGGTTCTTCAGCCAACGCTTCAGCATCTGCTTCATCATGCAATGCGCTATCTTGGTAAACGTATGAAATTTCTTCAGGTGCTGGGTTTGATGTTATTTCTTCATGCGCGCTATCCGCTAAGCTAACTTCAATCGGGCAAGGCTCACAAGCGGTCGAATTTTCTGCCTCATTTGCAAAACATGGCTCAAATTCACCCGCTTGTAATGGACTTTCATCAGCAGATTCAGTGCTTAATTGGGCTGAATCTGCTTCTTCTAGTAAAGAATCAGCACGATTTGCGGCTGCCCGTTCTTCATATTCTCGCTGATAAGCCGCCTGAACTAACGCCTCATCAAAAGCGGCTCGTAGTGCTTGATAGCCCGCTGGATCTTCATCCGGTCGGGTGACTTTGAGTTTTTTTGCATAAGCACGACGAATCGCTTTTTCATCACTGGTTGAGTTGATCTCTAAAATTTTCCAACAAATTGCCATGTAAACCTCTTAGATTAACCAACCTTCATCATAGCGCGCTAAACACTCTTGCATTTTCTTTCTCGCGCGGTGGATTCTGCCCTCATCTTGCGATTCTAATTCCGCTTCAAAATAAGCTAAAAATTCACTAATTACCGCTCGCTCTTCGCCTAAATAGTTTTCATATAAGCGTTTGGCTTTTTCGAGCAAATAACGGTTTTCTTGTTGTTCGCGCGGGTGAATTTTCAGTTTAGCTAATTTCTCGCGTGAAGCCTGCACTTCTGCCGCACTCAAGTTGTGGCTGTTATGTTGGAAAACTTGGTTAATCTGAATATCTAACTCATCATTGGTTAAATCCACCTCAAGTAAGCCATTGATGTCGTAACTAAAACGAACCGTCACGCCCACTTCGCCTCTTGGGCGAGGTGGCACGGTGACGAACATTTCGCCAAGCAAAATATTTTCACTGCTAATCGCAGATTCTCCCTGACGAATATCAAACTGAAGTTCAGTTTGATTATCTTTTGCCGTGACATAATGCTGCTCGCGTGAAATCGGCACCGGCATATTTCGTTCAATAATCGGGCTGAAACGGTCATTGATGCGTTGACCATTTGGCATATCCACACCAATAGTCGTACCTAATGAAAATGGCATGACATCCGTTAGTACAACTTCTTCTAAATTTTGATTGCGTGCAATAAGTGCAGCTTGTACCGCTGCCCCTCGCGCTATCGCTTCATCAGGATTGATTGCAGAAAGCGGTAAGCGTTGGAACCATTGAGCGATTGCTTTTCGAATAATCGGCATACGGGTTGCCCCACCCACTAAAATAATGCCATCAATACTGGACGGGTTAAGTTTCGCATCGCGCAGCGCTCGCTCAATCGGCTGGCGTAACCGTGTAATTAACGGCTGTGCAGCTTGACGGAAATCCTCTTCAGAAATAATCGCTTCATGAACTTGCTCATCTAAGGTTAAAGCAATCTTCACACTTTTTTCTTTACTTAACTGACGTTTCGCATGTTCAAACACCTGCCAAGATTCACTTGATGTTTGAATCCGTTTTCTTTGTGCCTCATTTAAACTCGTGCACTTGGTTAAGAAACAGCGTTGTAAGGCTTGCACAAAATCTTCACCGCCAAGTTGATTATCGCCGGCACTCGCGGAGACTTGCACCACGCCATCAAAATAATCCAAGATTGAAATATCAAAGGTTCCGCCACCTAAATCGAAAATTAAAAAATTGGTATCATCTGGCTTATCTTGCAAGTTGTAAGCAAGCCCTGCAGCAGTGGGTTCATTCAACAAGCGACTGACTTTTAACCCCGCCATTTCTGCCGCATTTTTCGTCGCTTGGCGCTGAATTGCATTAAAATACGCTGGCACAGTAATGACTACTTCTTCAACTGGCTCACCTAAGAAATGTTCGGCATCTTCTTTCAAGCTTTTGAGCACTAATGCAGAAAGCTCTTCGGCGCGGAATTGTTGTTTGCCAAGTCGGAAGATTTTATCGCTGCCCATAAAGCGCTTAAACGCAGAAGCCGTCATCTGTGGTGCAGTCGCTAATCTTTCACGAGCGGCAAGCCCAACTAAAATCGAGCCATCTTCTGTTACGCTAACCACAGAAGGGGTTAATTCATGTCCGAGTTTATTAGGAATAAGACGAGTTTCGCCATCAATAAATTGGGCAATTAAACTATTCGTTGTGCCTAAATCAATACCAATTTGTACGCTCATTATTTACTTCCATTCTGTTTATATGAATTTGCAAATTATGCCACAAAACTGACCGCTTGCTGCGCCATTTTATAATTGGTGCAAATTTGCTAAAATATCGCCAATTTTGACCTATTTTCTTGATTATGAGCGAATCACATTTAATTCAAATTCTCCCGCCACAACTGGCTAACCAAATCGCTGCTGGCGAGGTGGTTGAACGCCCCGCTTCAGTCGTAAAAGAGTTGGTGGAAAACAGTCTGGATGCCGGTGCTAACCAAATTCAAATTGATATTGAAAAAGGTGGCGCTCAGCTGATTCGTATTCGAGACAATGGCTGCGGAATTGCCAAACAAGATTTAGCGCTTGCACTTGCACGCCATGCCACCAGTAAAATTGCGAGCTTGGAAGATTTAGAAATGATTTTAAGTCTTGGCTTTCGTGGTGAAGCGCTGGCGAGTATCAGTTCTGTTTCTCGCTTAACACTGACTTCTCGTCCTGAAGGGCAAGCAGAAGCTTGGCTGGCTTATGCCGAAGGGCGTGAAATGGCCGTTGAAATTCGCCCAGCCTCACACCCTGTTGGTACTACAACGGAAGTGGCAAATCTCTTTTTCAATACCCCCGCACGCCGTAAATTTTTGCGAACCGATAAAACTGAATTTGGGCATATTGATGAAGTCGTGCGCCGTATTGCGCTGGCAAAACCGAATGTGAGTTTTACTCTGACGCATAATGGCAAAGTGGTACGTCAATATCGCAAAGTGCAAGATAATTCTGTCGAACAACAGCAACGCCGTGTGGCAGCGATTTGTGGAGATGAGTTTATTGCGCATGCCAACCATATTGACTGGCAGCATGGGGATTTGCATTTGCATGGTTGGATTGGCTCACCGCAATTTACGAGCACACAAAACGATCTTTGTTATAGCTACGTTAATGGACGTATGATGCGCGATAAAACCATCAACCACGCTATCCGCCAAGCTTATGGGGAATGTTTGTCTGCGGGGGAATATCCAGCTTTTGTGCTGTTTTTAGATATTAACCCACAGCAAGTTGATGTGAATGTGCACCCAGCTAAGCATGAAGTCCGTTTTCATCAGGCACGGCTTGTACACGACTTTATTTTACAAGGTGTACTACAAGGGCTAGAAACTCAACAAGATTTACCGCTAACCAATGCCGTTAACGAACCATTACCAAGCTATGCAGCAGACACCAACCGATTAAGCGCAGGGGCGAATGTTTTTGCAGGCTTTTCACAAAATGAACCAACGTCAGCACCTTCACAAGCGGTGAAATTTGCGCCACGTTTTGCAAAATCTGGCGGTTCAAGCCAATCTGCCCAACGTTGGTATGAAGCATTAGTGAATACCGGTGAAACCGAAAAAAACGAACGCTCAGCCCCTATTGTTGCACCGCCATTAGAAACCGTGCATCAAGCGCCAACGATTATCGCGCAAGCTGAATCTGCGGCTTCTGTGGAAGAAGAGCCTGTAGTAAATGTTTATTCTGCACACCACGCACAAGCACAAGTGCTTGCCGTTGTAGGGAATCAAGCTCTATTACTGAAAGAAAATGAGGCTTTTTATTTAATACCGCTTGCGGATCTCGTTCTGGCAAAATGGCAAGCTCAACTGGCAAAAAATGAGAGCCAAACCTTGCTTATTCCACTTTCTATTCGGTTAAATGAAACGCAAGCATTGCAATGGCAACAACACCAACAAGCACTGTCGGCAATCGGCTTTCAGATTCAAGAAAAACAACTGCATTCAGAGATCTGTTTAGCCATCTCAGCTGTGCCAAGCTGCTTACGCCAACAGAATTTCCAGCAGCTTTTATTGGGTTTATTTAGCCAACAAGCGGTCGATTTTGATGCCTTTTTTGCACATTACGCACCAATGCCAACACAATGGAGCCTATCGGAAGGCATTGCGCTATTAGCGGAAGTAGAACGCGTACAAAAAACAGATAATCTGAAAATTGCCGTCGATCTGCTTTCTCTGTTGCCCCCACGTGAAAACGGTTAATTTTGCAACGACCAAAGGCGCAGTTATAGACTTCAGAGCGGAATTTCTCTATAATTCCGCCACCTTTCCCCCCTTAGCTCAGTGGTTAGAGCAGGCGACTCATAATCGCTTGGTCGCTGGTTCAAGTCCGGCAGGGGGGACCAACTTCAAATCCTATCCTTTTCTATCATCCTATTTTTACGCTAACTTCTTATATATACAAAATTTTTCTTAGTATTTATCAGTATAAATAAGCGCATTAAAAATCAAATTACCCCTAACGTTTCCAATGCATACAAAATGCCATCTTCACGGATATCTTTGGTAACAAAATCAGCAATTGCTTTCAGTTCTTCTTCTCCATTTCCCATTGCAACGGAAAAGCCAACCGTTTCAAACATTTCTAAATCATTAAATCCATCACCAAATGCCATTGCTTGTTCAGGCTCAAGCCCTAAATAAGCTAATGTATCTTCAATCCCACGTGCTTTAGAGTTTTGTTTAAGGAAAATATCTACTGCATTTTCATGCCAACGTACTGCTTTAAGATCGTCACCTAACACCCCTGCTGCTTCTACGACTTCACGTTGCTCTTCACTATAATAAGCTAACATTTGTACAACGTTATTCTTCAAATAGAAATCTGGATCGATAAGGTAATCTGCAGTAATCGGGGTGGTCGCTTCTTTAACAATCGCATCATCGGCAGAAACGGCTATTGCTTCACGGCTAACGAACGCATATTTAATGCCTAATCGTTGTAATTTTTCAACCACTTGCGTAATGCGCTCTGTGCTTAAGCCATACGCGCTAATCTGCTGATCGCAATAAAGATTATCCTGCCCGTTAATGGTTACTAATAATTGGAAACCCCCTTCATTCAGATATGGCAATAAAGCTTTAGGAAAACCACCCACATTTCGACCCGTTGCAATAGCTGGAATGATCCCTTTTGCTTTCAAGCGAGGTAACACTTCTTCAATAATTGAAGTGGGAATACGAGCTTCGTTTTTAATATATAGTGTGTAATCAATATCAAAGAATACGACTTTAATAGAATCTGGGGTGATTTTCATGAGAGTACCTTCTTACAAACGGTGAGATTTTGGCAAAAATTTACCAAGATTGTACTCGCTTTTCGAAGACCGTCGCAAAATTTATTTGGCGGGTATGCTAAATTCTGCCGAAAAGGAGAAAAGATGAATCAGGCAGATTTTCGCTGTTTCGAATGTAAAAAACGTTTAGCATTATCTCATCATGGATTTTGTAGTCGTTGTGTACATTTACTAGAAAAACAGCCTTATTGTGGCCATTGCGGAATGCCATTATTAGAGTTTTCTATGCAATGTGGAGAGTGTTTAAAACAGGAACCTAAATGGCAAAGGCTAGTTCGCATTGCGATGTATCAAAAGCCGCTTTCAGATTGGATTCATCGTTTTAAATTTCAGCAACAATACTGGTTAGATAAACCACTCGCTCGATTATTGCTGCTTTCATTGAAAGAGGCAAAACGCACACATGGTTTGCAATTACCTGAAGTCATTATGCCTGTGCCACTATATTGGCAACGCCATTGGTGGCGTGGATACAATCAAGCGACGCTACTTGCTCGGCCGTTAGCTACTTGGTTAAATCTGCCATTAGAAGAAACTGCGATTAGTCGCATTCGCGCAACCCAGCCACAACGAGAACTTACCGCTAAAGCGCGCAGGCATAACTTACAATATGCCTTTCATTATGCGCCGAAGAAACATTACGAACGTGTTGCTTTAGTTGATGATGTCGTGACAACTGGTTCAACTATCAACGCCATCGCACGTGTGCTACAAAAGCAAGGGGTAAAAGAAATTCAAGTTTGGACATTAGCACGAGCTTAGCCGGCTCTGACAAAATAATAGATAATTTAAAGAATAGGTTAAATAACACCGAAGATTGGTGAAAAATAAAAGCGGTTAAATTTCTATAGTTTTTTGCAAAACATCAAGAAAATTTAACCGCTTGATTTTATTAAGAAGTCTTAAAAATTATTTAGTCAATTGCACTAAAATACGGCGAACAGGCTCAGCAGCACCCCATAATAATTGGTCGCCTACAGTAAATGCGGCTAAGTATTCTGGACCCATCGCTAATTTACGTAAACGGCCAACCGGCACGCTTAATGTCCCTGTTACTTTAGCAGGTGTTAATTCACGTAAAGTAGTTTCTTTATCGTTAGGAATCACTTTTACCCACTCATTATGCGCAGCAATGATTTGCTCGATTTCCTCTAATGGAATATCTTTTTTCAGTTTAATGGTAAACGCTTGGCTATGGCAACGTAATGCACCGATGCGTACGCATAAACCATCAACAGGAATTGGATTATCACTTAAACCTAAAATTTTGTTGGTTTCTGCATAACCTTTCCACTCTTCTTTGGTTTGTCCGGTTTCTGGTAATAATTTGTCAATCCAAGGAATGAGGCTGCCACCTAATGCTGCACCAAAGTTTGCTGTTGGGAAGCTGTCATCACGCATGGTTGCGGTCACTTTGCGTTCAATATCTAAAATAGAAGAGGCTGGATCTGCTAATTCAGCTTTCACGCTGGCTTCTAATTGACCCATTTGTGAAAGTAATTCACGCATATTTTTAGCGCCCGCACCTGAAGCAGCTTGGTAAGTTGCCACAGAAATCCACTCAACTAAATCTTTTTCGAATAAGCCACCAATTGCCATTAACATTAAGCTAACGGTACAGTTACCACCGACGAAGGTTTTAATGCCGTTTTTTAAGCCTTCTGAAATAACATGTTGGTTTACTGGATCTAAAACGATAATCGCATCTTTTTGCATACGAAGTGCTGAGGCTGCATCAATCCAATAGCCATTCCAGCCGGTTTCACGAAGTTTTGGATAAACTTCATTTGTATAATCGCCACCTTGGCAAGTGACGATAATGTCTAATTTTTTTAATTCGTCAATATCGAAAGCATTTTTAAGATCGCCTGCTTCCTTACCTGCAAAAACTGGAGCTTTTTGACCCGCTTGCGAAGTAGTGAAAAAAACTGGGTTAATATTGGCGAAATCATTCTCTTGAACCATACGATCCATTAATACTGAACCGACCATTCCACGCCAACCGACGAAACCGACATTTTGCATTGTGTTGCTCCTGAATAATTAATAATGTTTTAAGGGGTAAAGTGCATAAATACTCTATTTCGACATAAAATGCAATGCTTGAAATCATAGTTTTTGCCGATTTGTAAATTTTGTACACAATACCCTAATAATAGGTAGAATTAAAGATATCATTTCATCAACCATAAATGGAGTATTACAATGAAAATGAAAAGTGCAGTCGCTATTTTAGCTAGCTTAGGTTTGTTCGCAGCAGTTTCTGCTAATGCAGAACAAGCACCTGAGAAATTAGTTGTGAAAGTACAACAATTAGATGTTGAGCATGGCAACAAAGACGTAGGTACTGTTGAAATTACCGAATCACCTTACGGCTTAGTTTTCACTCCGAATTTAAATGGCTTAGCACCAGGCTTACATGGTTTCCATATTCATGAAAACCCAAGCTGTGAGCCAAAAGAAAAAGACGGTAAACTGACTGCAGGCTTAGCAGCAGGCGGACACTGGAACCCAAATAACGCTAAAGGTCATGGTTTTCCATGGTCTGATGATGCGCACTTAGGTGACTTACCGGCATTAACCGTATTACATGACGGTAGCGCAACTCAACCAGTTTTAGCACCACGTATTAAAAAATTAAGTGAAGTGCAAAATCACTCTATTATGATTCACGTTGGTGGTGACAACCACTCAGATCACCCTGCTGCACTTGGCGGTGGCGGTCCACGTATGGCATGTGGCGTAATTAAATAAGTCACAATAGACAAAAATAAAGTGGGTTAACGTTTTAGACGCTAACCCACTTTTTCATGACAAGCGGTAATTTTTTAATACCGCTTTACCAAATTATTTTAAGCCAAGTTTCTTCTCGAGATAGTGGATATTCGTGCCACCTTTGCGGAAGTTTTCATCAGCCATGATTTGTTCATGTAATGGAATATTGGTTTTAATGCCTTCAATGATAGTCTCTGATAATGCGTGTTCCATACGACGAATAGCAATATCACGATCTTCAGCAAACGTAATCAATTTACCAATCATTGAATCATAATGTGGTGGTACAGAATAACCCGCATAAATGTGGGAATCCCAACGTACACCTAAACCGCCTGGTACATGTAAAAGCGTAATTTTGCCTGGTGATGGTAAGAAGGTATTTGGATCTTCTGCATTGATACGGCATTCCATTGCGTGGCCTTTCACTTTAACATCCTCTTGAGTAATAGAAAGCGGTAAGCCAGCTGCAACGCGTAATTGCTCTTTAACTAAATCGATGCCGGTAATCATTTCAGTAACCGGATGCTCTACTTGTAAACGGGTATTCATTTCAATGAAATAGAATTCGCCATTTTCAAATAAGAATTCAAAAGTACCTGCGCCACGATAACCAATTTCACGACATGCATTTGCACAACGTTCACCGATAAATTTACGCAATTCAGGGGTGATACCTGGTGCCGGTGCTTCTTCCACCACTTTTTGATGGCGACGTTGCATTGAGCAGTCACGTTCTGCTAAATAAATCGCATTACCGTGAGTATCTGCTAAAACTTGCACTTCGATATGGCGAGGATTTTCTAAATATTTCTCCATATAAACCATATCATTATTAAATGCCGCTTTCGCTTCTGCTTTGGTCATCGCAATAGATTCTTCCAAGTCTTTTTCTTGGTAAACTACACGCATACCACGACCACCGCCACCACCTGAAGCTTTGATGATAACAGGATAGCCAATGCGCTTAGCGATCTCTTTATTTTTTGCCATATCGTTGCCTACTGGGCCATCCGAGCCTGGTACACATGGCACGCCTGCTTTTTTCATCGCATTGATAGCTGACACTTTATCGCCCATTAAACGAATCACATCCGCAGTTGGTCCAATAAAAGTAAAGCCAGATTTTTCTACTTGCTCTGCAAAATCGGCATTTTCAGATAAAAAACCATAACCCGGGTGAATCGCATCTGCGCCGGTTACTTCAGCTGCAGCAATGATAGCAGGAATGTTTAAATAACTTTTTACAGAAGGTGCTGGCCCGATACAAACGGTTTCATCAGCTAATAAGACGTGTTTTAATTCACGGTCAGCGGTTGAATGAACAGCAACCGTTTTAATACCTAATTCTTTACAAGCGCGCAAAATGCGTAGGGCAATTTCGCCACGGTTAGCAATGACAACTTTTTCTAACATTGCGTATTCCTCATCGGGCAGGTATAGCCTGCCATTTAAAACAATCAAGCGGTAAAATTTTCTTCAAATTCCACCGCTTACCACACGGGCTTTGGCTCAATAAGTTCACCAACCGCCCGTGCTACCTTATTCAATAATTACTAATTTTTGATCGAATTCAACAGCTTCGCCATCATTCACTAAGATCGCTTTTACCACACCGGCTTTATCTGATTCGATACGGTTCATCATTTTCATTGCTTCAACAATACAAAGTGCATCACCCACTTTTACTGACTGACCTACTTCGATAAATGGTTTAGCATCTGGGCTTGGGCTACGATAGAAAGTACCAACCATTGGAGAAAGTACCGCATGACCGCTTACTTCATTACTTACTGGTGCTGCCGCTGCTGGTGCACTTGGCGCTGCGGCTAGTGCAGCCGCTGGAGCTGCAACAGGTGTTGGCGCAGCAGTATATTGTACTGCAGGTGCTGCTACAACTGGTGCTGCACGACTAATGCGTACTGTACCTTCTTCTTCAGACACTTCTAACTCAGTGATGCCTGATTCTTCAACTAATTCGATTAATTTTTTGATTTTGCGAATATCCATAATGAAATTCCGTCAAGTATATTAAGAAATGGATGCCGTCCATCAAATATAGACGGCGGAAAAGATTTGCGTAGGTTACCTGATTTTCGGCAATTTTGCGAATAAAATCTTCTAAAATTGGCGAAAGTTTGCTGAATTTGCCACTCATCGTAGCAGTTATTTTTCAACCAATTTACCCTAAATAGGACAAATAAAATCCCAAATTTATGCCATACAAGCGGTCATATTTTCGTAAAAATTTCCAAAATAGGTGCTTATTGATTATTCTTCGTTGAATACCATAAATGCAATTCCTCTTCGTTCAGCAATTTGGCGTTTATGTTTCCAAATGCGTTGAATTCGGCGGAATTTATTGCAAGTTAACGTTTTTTTGGGTTTCAGGCGCAATTTGCGTTTCATCTTCAACTCCTATTTGTTTTTCTTGATTTTTTTGTTCTTCTACACGCTGATGATTCACAATACTGTTGTAATATCGACGAATATTTTCAACATACTGCAACGCTTCAAAACCACGCGCATAGCCATATTTCAGTCCAGTATAATGCCGTTTTTCAGCCAATAATGGTAAGTTTTTCTTTACATCTAACCAATTATCCGGATCGCCGCCAAGCTGACGGGTTAAACGACGTACATCTAATAAATGACCTAAGCCCATATTGTACGCTGCCAAGGCATACCAAATTCGATCTTCTTGAGCGATAGTTTCAGGAATTTGACTAATCAAAAGGTGCAAATATTCCGCCCCACCTCGGATACTCTGCTCTGGATGCGTTCTATCTGTTACTCGCATTCTTTCTGCGGTATCTTTCGTTAACATCATTATTCCACGAACACCTGTTGGAGAGGTCGCATTCGGATCCCAATGTGATTCTTGATAAGCAATAGCAGCCAACATTTGCCATTCCAGGTCGCCTTTATATTTTTCAAAAATCGGTTGATATTTCGGCAACACATCTCGAATTGCTTGGAGATAACTCTGAGCATCAACATAGTCAAACTTATTGAGATAGCTAAAATATTTTTCCTCAATTCGAGCAATTAATCCTGTATCATTCGCTTCCCCCATAAATTCAAGCACAGCCGCTTGTAATTCACTGTAAGTACTTTTTGGCAAATACCATAATACAGGCGCTTCATCGGTTAAATCAAAACCAACTGCAATTTTCGGGCTAATATGTTGCGCAGCAGAAATATCTACGGAAGTTGCCACTGTATAAGGAATTTTCCCTTCTGCAACTTGGATTAAAAGCTCTTCTTGCTCTGCTTCTTCCGCAATTCGCCAGTTAAGATTTGGGTTTTCTAATTTAAGTCGTTGTAGAATAGGTAAAACTGCCGAACCCTTAGGAATAACAAGCTCTTGCTTAAGGTCAGCTAAGCGATAAGGGCGAGGGGTATCTTTACGATAAACCACCTGCCATGAGGTTGAATAATAGCTTGCGCCAATTTGAAATTGCTCACTTAATCGATCTTGATACAACAATCCTGCTGCGGCAATATCAATTTCATTTTCTTTTAAAGCCTTGAAGATTTGTTCGCTATTATCAAACGCTTTAATTTCCAAATTCACATTAAGATATTCAGCAAACGCCTTGGCTAGCTCATAATCAATTCCCGCCTTACCTTCTGCGCCAACAAAATAAGAAAGTGGGTGGTTAATTAGCCCCACCCTCAATATTTTACGTTGTTGCACTTGAGTATGACGATTCTCTTCGGCTAGCATGACTTTTTGCCATGGATAAACCATATCCCATGCCCAAAGTAGCAAAGCAAATCCAATAAAAAATCGAATCAATAAGCCTTTCAAATCAGCCTCTTATCTATATTTGTCTAAGAATCGGTAATAAGGCATGCCTATTTTCAGCGCCAATTTTTTACCTAACTTACCGCCAGGAATACTCGGTACTTTTAAACCTTCAAAAATAGCCAAACGCTCATCATTGCCTTCAATCGCCTCAGCGATAATTCGCCCAGCAAGCCCGGTTAAAGCAACACCATGCCCAGAAAAACCTTGCGCAAAATAGACGTTGGGTTTTACTCGACCAAAATGTGGAGTGGCATTAAGCGTCATATCAATCGGCCCAGCCCAACCATAATCAATTTTTACGGTTTCTAGCTGTGGGAACACGGCTAACATCTCTGAACGCATTTTTGCAATCATATCCACATTCGTACTCGAATCTGAACCGAATAATAAGCGATTATCTGCAGACAAGCGGTAATAATCTAAGAAAATATTGTTATCACATACCGACATGCCATTATTGATTAAGCTATCCGCCATTGCTTGAGAAAGGGGTTCAGTCGCAATAATAAAACTTTCTACCGGTAAAATTTTCTTCTCAATACCAAAAGTAATTCTTTTTGAAAGGGCATCGATATAAGCATTTGTGGCTAATACCACGTTTTCACAAGAAACTGCAAAACCTTCCGCAAAAACGACCGCTTGCGTATCGCTATTTATTTGAATATCGGTAACCGGTGAATGTTCAAAAATGGTTACACCTAATTGCTCGCATGCTTTGGCAAGCCCAAGGCAATAATTTAACGGATGAAGGTGTCCTGAGTTGCTATCAAATAAACCGCCAACATAAATATCACTACCGACATATTGCTGCAACTGAGATTTATCCCATAATTGCATATTTTGATAACCAAAAGTTTCTCGACTGGCCTTCTCCATTGCAACTAAGTCATCCATTCGACGTGAATTGAGCGCTAAAGTTGCATAACCCTTCTTCCAATCACATTGAATACCATATTTTTTTACACGCTCGTCAATGATATCAATCGCTTCAAGTGACATTTCCCAAAGTTTTTTTGCTTTCTCAAAGCCAACCTGTTCAATATATTCATCAATGCCTTCTTCAAAACCGTTGATTGCCTGCCCGCCAGAACGGCCAGAAGCGCCAAAGCCAACACGAGCGCCCTCTAACACAATCACTTTTTTGCCTCGTTCGGCGAGTTCTAATGCCGTGGAAAGCCCTTGAAAGCCAGCACCAATAATGCAAACATCACAAGATTGCGGGGAAGAAAGACGCGGAAATTGAAGATTAAGATTTCGGGTATCGAAATAGTAAGATTTATGGTGTTCTTGGTATGCAAAATTCAGCATAAAATAAAAAAGAATAATGAAAAATGAAAATGATTATAAAGGATTTAATCAGATTAAAGAAGAAGATTTAAAGCTTGAATGGCGCACCCGAGAGGATTCGAACCTCTGACCGCTCGGTTCGTAGCCGAGTAC
>ENA-OWMB01000176-OWMB01000176.1-metagenome-genome-assembly--contig:-NODE-176-length-28325-cov-4.438769_pt1 | contig 28325 bp, 28 predicted proteins | sample MGYA00245353_ERZ651112 | MGnify/ENA primary metagenome ERZ651112 (study PRJEB26857, sample SAMEA4031773) | metagenome | biome: human; feature: oral; material: saliva | place: Philippines | collected 2014...
GAGTGTATTCATCTTCTCGCGGTTTGGCTGGTCGGTAAAACTCTGGTAATCCCTCAAACTGCTCAGTCTCTCGCCAAGTTTCAGAGTTATAGTTGATAGGCAGTCCACCCCGAAGTTGTCCGGGTTCGAGATTCAGGTAACGGTTGTAATCTATGTCCATGAAATATACTCCGGTGTAAAGCTCAGGTAAGGCCATTTACTCTTTGGTCGGTCATTACCGACCTCATTGAGATTACGAATAGTCACTTTGTTAATCGTCTGCGGCTCAAGACAGTATAAAGGACGATTGCCAACCATAGACGGCCAGAGATTCTCAATCCGTCCGTCTTTCCGTTTACAGGTGAACGAAAGCGCTTTTTGGTCATAATCAAGTTTTGCTACATCTCCGTCTGCTAGATTTGGGGTTCGGAAAGTCGGTTGCTCATAACCTAAAGACAGTTCCCATTGTCCAAAACCAGGAAGAAAAACTTCGGGAAAAACTTGAGGTGCAGTAGAAGGATTATAGAAGTATCCCTCATATACTCCACCCCCTTTTGGTTTCAAAAGTTTCTTTTCTCGGAAACCATAAAAGTAAGGACTGTCCGAAGTCCACCCCCATTCTAGGGTAGTAACACCTCGAAGACCTGGGTCTTTGTCATAAGTTGCCGAACCTGCATTTTCTGCCGCATAAGCGGAAAGATAACGATGTTCCCCTGTATTAGTGAAGAACCAAAGCCGGCCAGGGGAACCCTCGGGGTGGTTCATAAACCACCGATCCTTCGCTTTCCGCATTTCTTCTACGGAGTCACCAAAAATATTCACGCTGCATTTTAAACTACGTCTGGTAGACACTGAGGAAACAAAGCGAGAACCAGGGGTATTAGCGTCAGTGTCATACCGAAACTCCCTCGTGGGAAATTCTAGTCCATCAATGCTGTTTGCCAACTCAACCCCTAGATTGCGATGGTTGAATTTATCCCCAGAGATAAAGAACTTATCTCCGTTTATCCACTCTGTCCCGTCCCACCTCGGCGGACCCTGGTACACAATAATTACCGGAAGAAGATTCCTATGTGCCAACCTTTATCCTATCGAACTCGTGCCACAGAACGGCGCTGCTTAGAATGGAGATAATCCAACTCTTGGCGCAGTTCAGCCCGGCTAATGCCAGTATTAATAGTGCCAACCAGCGGAGCTTCCCGACCAGCCTTCCAGCTGCCAGAGAATGCGAACTCCAGACTTGAAGCGATTGCCCCAGGGATAAAGCTTTCTAGATCAGATTCAAGCTGCTTATTATTCTTCTCTGCAATCACAGCTGAATTATGAGCTAGACCACTAGGATCACCTGCGGCTGCTGCTTGCCAGGCTGGAATTGCCGCCTGCACATCATTGTTAGTATCTACAACGATATTATACATCTCAACAAGCGCATTAGCTAAACCGCCAAGTCCGACAGACTCACCAACTTTTTGGACTGTGGATTTCCCGATTTTCTCCTCACGGGATTCCTCGTGAGCGTAAGGGTTGTTTCCATCAGCTGACAGAACCTTATAGCCGTAATAGTACTCACCGGTCTCTTTGAGCTTGTTGATCCGTTCGTCTTCTTCTTTTTCTTCCTTCTCTCGCTGTTTATCTTCTGCCTCTTCCTGCTTTTTAATCTGCTCATCTTCGGCCTTCCACTTGGCCTTCAGAGCATCGTTCTCGGCTTTATGCTCCGCAGAAATCGCTTCGTTCTCTGCCTTATGCTGAGCCGAAATAGCATCGTTTTCAGCCTCATGCTGCTCACGGATAGCATCGTTCTCGGCGTCAGTCTTTTCCTCTAATGCCTTCTTCTCGTCATCAGTAAGCTTCTTCCGGTCACCCTGAAGCTGCTTACGTTCCTCACGACGCTGGTTACGGCGCTCTTTAGACTCTTGACGACGCTCAGCCGCACGCTCTTTACGCTCTTCTTTGCGCTGCTCAGTCCGAGCCTCGCGTTCTTTCTTCCGCTGTTCCTGGATCCCTTCCCGAATCTTCTTCCGCTCTTCAGCCCGCGCCTCACGCTCTTTCTTGCGCTGTTCTTTGCGTGCCTCGCGTTCTTTCTGCTTCTTCTCGTCCTGCTCTTTATCGAGGCGCTTCTTGGCTTCCTCCTCGGCTTTGAGATATGCCTGAGGATCGTAGGTTGCGGTACGGACGGCGGTATCAGCCTTCTTCCAGTGCCGTTCGGCCTTTTCTACTTCCTTCTTATCCTGGTTCTTAAGCTTTTCAAGATCGACAGGATCAAGCTTAACTTTCTTTTCAGCATGATTCCGATAGTCAACGAGGATCTTGTCAGATTGTGCATCAATCCATTTATCACGATCCCGGTCAAGATCACTGCGTAGGCCTTTAAGCTCTTTAACCAGAAGCTTGAAATTGCTGTCAAAATCGAACGGCTTCTTCTTGGCTTCATCAATGTAAGCAGGAAGCATCCGATAGACGAGCACATCGAAAGCACGAGTTTGAGCAGGCGAAAGAACCCGCTCAGGTTCAAGCGTATATTTCGGCATGTAGCCAACGCCGACAGCATGCCCGCCTTTATCGTAGCCGCCTTTACCCCGACCCCATCGAGTGGTGAGGTCATCGCCGTAGCGGGCACGGTAATACCGCAAGGCCGCAACCATGTTGGCCATTGGATCTCGGCGATCATTAGGAAGCGACGGATCACGATAGGCCTCAAATGTAGAGGGGATAATTTGCAAAAGACCGACACCAGCCGCATCACCTGTTCCGTTCACATCCACGATGCGCTGGGCAGTCCCAGCGTCACCGCTTGATTCATCCATAATCTGTTCAAGCATTGCCTGAACCTGTCGTGGGTCATCCGCATTAAATCCAACCCGTCGCATTGCTGCCTTAGCCATCTCACGCCAAGACTCAGCATTCCCCGCAACACCAGCGGAGCCACCAAAGGCCTTCGCTTTATCTAAAGCAAAATCTTTTACCCCGGACAGTATCTTCATGGCAAGACCGGCTTGCAAATCCTTCCAGCCATTCCCACCTAGCTTCTCTTTGATGAGATTTTCAATTGGATCAAGAATTGCCGTAATTGCATGCATGACCTGCTGAAGTACCAGGTTGACGAATCCGCCACCACCGCGTCCGCCAGAAACAAACTCACCCAAGAACTCTTTGAGAGTATAGGTGTGATTGAACATTCCATTGTCGGAACCAATGGCTAGTCCGCCAATCTGTACGCCATTACTGCCGCCAGATTCGATATTCACACCATCAATGGTGCCTGCCATGTGCCCATTTGTGCCGCCGCCTTGGCCAGAAAGCACACCAATGGTGACGCGACCACTGAGGCCTGGCACATAACCATAACTTTCAAAGTTAGATTCAGTATTGAAAATCCGTCCACCACGCAGGTCTCCGCCATTGAGGAACTGGGTAATACCAGACCAGATACCAGAACAGTCCCAGCTAGGATTGCCGGTACCACCGTACTGGTACGGTTTGCCATGCTCAGGCTTCAGTTCACGGAACAGTTCGGCAATTCGCTTATCAAGGTCAATCGTGCCACCCTTCTTGTAGGCTGCACCTTGCCCCAGCATCCGCCGGACAGCACCAACTCCGCCTTCTCGTGCGGTCTTATTCATCGCCTCAACAGCCGCAGGGCCGCCGACCGCCTGTGTCCATTCCGGGCGCATAATGGCCTCGCCGCCAGAGAGATACAACCAGCCAAGATACGGGTTATAGTATTTGTGAACATCCGTGCCAGGAGTGTAGCCAGGAAGCACGCCACCCGAGGCATACTTGGAAGCATAGCTGAACTTCTCAAGCTTTTTGTCGTCCATCCCGAGGAATCCAGCAACTTTGTTCCAAAGCGCGACAATTCCGTCGTTGTAAACGGTATTGACCAAGAACTCTACCGGGTCCGAGAAAATCTTTTTGAGTCCGTTCCAGACACCCTTAATCATATCAACCGCTTTACGGAAGATCCCTTCAAGACCTTCTATAGGTTTGGTGATAAGGTTGTCAATCACCCATGAAATAAACTCACCAACACCCTTCATGACGGCTTTCCAGATGTCAACCATAGGAACAATGACGTTGTTGACAAGCCATCCAAAAATCCCACCAAGAATCTTGCAAGCACCAGCGATAAGTTCAAGAGCTGGGGCAATAATAGTCTTGACCGCAAACTCAATGACGGAGCTAATCACTGGCCAGACTGCCTGAATAAATCCCACAAAAGCTTTGATAACAGGGGTCACAAAGTCAACAATTGCTTTAGCAATTGCCACAATGGTATCAATAAGAGGTGGAATAAGTGGCTTCAACCAGTTGATAGCATCAACCAGCATCCGTCCAAGAAGATCAATAATTTCCTTCACCGGATCAACAAGCGGGATACATGCCGCAAGAAGCCGACCAAAACCATCAGAGATCATCGGGATGACTGGGGCTAAAGCATCCAGAACCTTTAAGATTGCATCGCCTAATACCTGAGCAAGCGGTTCGAGCGCTTGAACCAGCTGAGCGATGACACTATCATGCCCGGTAAATAGTGGTGCGATAACCTCAAGAGCTTTCGCTGCAATCTGCCCTAATAGATCCATTACTGTTTGAACCACAGGCATAAGCTGCGAAATTAAGTTAATAGAGGAAGTGATGATTGGCTCAAGGGCAATAAAGATTGCTGATAAGCCTTGTCCTACTGACTCAAGAACCGGCTTTAATGCCTCCATTGCGGGGCCAAGCGCGTTCATGATCGGAGTCAGCGCCTGACCTAAGCCTTGCACAGCAATTGAAAGACCTGAAACAATTCCTTCAATAAGCGGGGCGAGTGCTGCACCAAGCCCTTGTAGTGCAGGGCCTAAAGCTGCAAAAGCATCACCAAGCATTTGTCCAATACGTGGGGCAATATCCATAAGTGGCTGTAGGCCAGAGGCTAAAGCATCCAGCGCAACCTTAATACCAGGAATAGCTGCTGCTGCTACCTGTGCTAAAGCAGAGCCAATAGAGGTTGCAATAGTCAAAATCGGCTCAATGAGAGTAGCAAGTTCACGCGCTGCATTGCTTGCTTGCTGGAAGAATCCAACTAAGGCCTGGAACCCAGGGGTGCCCTCCGCCGTTAAGTCTTTAAGCTTTTGTGCTCCTTCAGCCAGGCCTGCTAACATGCCCCCGCCACCTTCGCTGGAGGCTTTAAGGATGTTGCCGATCACCCCAAAAATGCCACCAAAGATATCCTTCAACAAGGAAGCGTTCTTTTGTGCGCTCTGAATGATCGAATCAAACTTTGACATCCCCGTTGAGGGGTCAATTTGTTTCAGCCCCTCGGCCCAGTCACGGAACCGCTGGGAAAGATCAGCAAAGTAGGTGCCGATACCACCAAGGTATTTCGCGGATTGTTCGCCGAGAGAGCCAAGGGCTGCAATCACATTGGCCAACACCGGCTGCATGTTATTCGCCATTTCGGTTGCACCTTGCATGATCGTCTGCAATCCGGTCCTCGCTTGGTCGGTTTGCAGCTCAGCAAAGGCACCCTTAAATGCGCCATTCCAAGCAGTTGCAATACCCTTAAGACCCTCGCCAAAGGTCGGCAAGAGATTCTGTAAGGTCTTCCCCATCTCGGGGCCTAAATCCTGCAAGAGGTTTTCTTGCGTAGCCTTCTTAATATCATCCCACATCGGCTTGAACTCACGCAGTGAGCGAGCCACACCTTGCACTGAAGGAGAAAGCTTTTCAATTGCTTTCTCAAACTCTTCAGGGCTTTCAGCCGAGAAGGCCGCCTTCACGCCTTCTTTCACGCCATCTAAGCCAATCTTGAGCGCAGCAAAGCTGATGCCGGCGGCCATAAGCAGCCCTGGGGCGATAAGAGCAGCCCCTCCTGCTACTGAGATTAAGGCATTAGCCAACGACAACACCATGCCGATAGCCGCTTGCCCTGCCATGGCGCCTAGGCCAGCGCCTACCGCCATAAGGGCAGGCATAATGGCTTGGAATAAAATGCCGCCAATCTTAGCGAACATCCCTACAGCCATTCGTGCAAAACCCGCAACATACTGCCCTAACCGAGCAAAGCCCCGCTTTAAAATACCAAACACGGCTTTTGACTTGGCGGCCCAGCGTCCAAAAGCCCCAATAAGTGGTGCCGTAAAACGCTTAGCCGTAGCAATTAGAGAACTGAACAGCCCTCGGATTTTTCCGAACACAGCTCGGAAAGGACGAAGAATAAAACTACCTATCCGTCCAAAGAACGCAAAGAAACGGGCTAGCCGGGCACGAGCAGACCGCACAAACGTCGTTACGTGCTGTCCGAGGGCGGTAAACATGCGACCTAGCGCCGGAAGGTGCCTGAATGCTTCTAAGGACAGGAGAGCAAAAACTCCTGCAATTTTCGATGCCATCGGAGCAAGGGCACGAGGTAAACCTTGAATAAGAGGATTGGCAACAAGTGAAGCAAACCAGTTGGAAAGACGACTTAACCCCTTGTATGCATCAAAAAATGCAGCTTCTAAAACTTGCCCAAGCAACGGGCCTATATTTGAGAGACCACTTTTTACAAAACCTAAAACAGTTTTCCCTACTCCAGATAGCTTATTGAGTGCAACACGGGCTTTAAAGACCGCTGTATGAAAGCTGGTTACTATTGCGTTGCCAAGGCTTACAAAGGCGTCCAGCATAAATTTCGCTTCACGCTTAGAGACGTGAACCAGATTTGCCCCAAACTGCTTCGTTGCAAGGCTTAGTTTATTAAATGCGTGGTAGATCGTATTAAGCTGAGGGAAAGTAGTCCGCCGGAGTGTGTGGAAAGCCGCTTTTGCAGCACCGGAAAACTTCTGGAATTTCGCTTTGAGCTTGTCTATATCTTTCCCAGCTGATGCAGCTCCTCGCTTGAGGCCTTGCCAAAATTCTTCTAGGGTCTCGGTCTTCTCTATGAATTTGCCGAATTTCTCAAACGGCTCTCTCATCTTCCGACCAACCTTGACGATCATATTAACGTAAGGGTCATAAATCTGTCGGATACCCGCCTCCCATTGAGAGGACATCACACCTAGGAGTTTTGGAACAAAGTTGAGGGAGTTCCATTCTGTCTCAAACTTTTTAATGTCTGGAACAGGGAGAGGAACTTCTGGTGCCTGAATAACAGGCTGCTTCGGAATAACAACCGGCCTTTGAACCTCTCGCTGTGGCATAACCTCTTCGGGACGGGGGATGTGGTCAACATCCGTCTTCACTGTCCATTTGAGATCGACATTATCGTACTCTTGTTTGAGTTGCCGAAGTTCTAACTCAGCTTGTTTTTTGTGGACAAACACATCAAAGTCAAGCCGGTCATTCTCCTCTTTAAGATTATCCAGTTGCTCATTGACATGCTCTAACGCGGATTTCTCTAGCTCTACCTTGATCTCAATAGATTCATCGGACAGCTCTTCGCGGAAGCGTTGGAGGTCTCGCTTGAACTCCTGCTGACCCATAAGCAGCAGATCAACCTCAATAATTTCTCCGTCGAGGTCAGCTATTTCTTGCTTAATGAGGTCAAGGTCAACGGTGAAGTCATTTTCCTCAAGCTTTAATGGGACGGCAATCTCACTAACGTCCTTGCGGGCTTTTGCGAGAATTGCACGAAGCTTAGTATGAAATTCGTCCGCGTTCGGGAAGATCCGAATCGCGCCTTCACCAATTGGGATCGCTGCCATGAGTCAAATAGAAAACTTTCTTATGCTAGGTTAATAATAGTTATATTCTATCAGAAACCTAACTCTCGCTCAATGGAGCGCTTTTCTTCTTCCTCAAATTGTTCTAACCGCTTATCCAGCAGTTTTTCAAACATTGGCTTCGGCCTTGGGGTCGGCTTGAAATCCATAGAAGCCTTAGAATCAACCAACCCAATTAAAGTTTTCCTTAAAAGGGTTAAATTATCATTGACCTGGGCTAGTAGCTCTGAGTCAAGGGAAAATCCCTCCGCCGAAATATTCTGGGACTCTTCTATATCAGTAGAGATATTTGTAACAGAGGGCTTCCTGGACTCGTATATTTGCCGAAGCTCAACCTCGCTTAGCGCTTCTAGGCGCTCTAAGGCGAGATCTTTGTCGTTTGCGATTGCCGCTTTCGTTTTTGAATGCGGTGGTAAGCTTGCCATATAAGACAGAAAGAATTTATAAGACAACCCAGGACGCAAACTATCACACAAATCCATGTGATAAATGGTACGGAAATCATAGAGTAATTCATCTCCGTAACGATCAATCAGGGTTTTTACTGTTCGGTATCTTTTGGGTCTTCGACGGAAAGGCCCCAGCCTTGATAGATCTTCTGAAGAACTTTACTGATTGTCTCAATGCCTTGACCATGCAGACCACGTTTAAACTTCCGTGCCAGAACCGGATCTTCACTGCAAATCACGTCGATGATTTGATCGAAGCTGGAACGTTCTTCTAACTCAAAAATCCGGGTAAGGCCAATGCCGTCAGGGCAAGGAACCTTAAGAGTTGTTGTACTTACCTGCTGACCTGCTGCATTGATGACCGGCCAGTTATTGATTACTGCTGTCTTGCGTTCAATCTCTAGAGGCTTTGTTTCTTTGACGATATCATCAAAATTAATACCTGACATTTAAGTAACATCCTTTCCTACGTAGGTCCCGCTAAAGAACCACTGATTACCTTTTGAAGTAGCGTTATTAAATTTATATAAAACAACTTTGCCGTCCTGCTGTATACGGACCGAAATCCCGAAGGTCTGTATTCCTTTTCCTGGTTCATCATAAAGAGCCACAGGAATAAAGGGAGCACCAAAGCGAGGGAGTGCCCAATCTGGCAAAGTCTTTTTTGCAAGCTCTTGCTCTATGTTATTAAAGTTATTTGATGCGCAATCAACAGCAACAATTTGCCCGATCCGGTTAAATTGAATCTCTCCGATCCAAAAAGTATCTGTATAATGCTGATTAATCAACCTTTTTACTGACCGAACAGAGGTTACCGCATTAGGTACTTCAAGATTGAGATTTTGAGGGACCTCTATTTGCCCCCCTGTGACCCGTTGAACTAGGTTCCCCTCATTCATACTCACGAAATACCCAACAGGGCCTGTCAACTTATGGGTTATCCGAGCATCAATGTGAGGGGTGATGTCCGTTTTATTAAAATAGTTCTGTTTCAAATAGCCAAGATTGACAACATCATTATCTACAACCGGTGGAATGAGCACCTTAAACCCGCCACCTGTTGACCGGCGAGGAATCCACGCCCCACCTCGCGGCTGATTGCCGTTAGGCTCAATAACATCAGCTATCGCTTTTAACTTTTCGCCTGTTTGGGGAAGTGTTTTATATCCCTCTGGTCCCTGCTGTAAGGTCCGTTCGGCGAGAGCATTAATTTCGCCAAGAGCAGAAGTTTTAGTAGTTGTAATTTCGCTTTGAGCAGCATTTTTTTGAGTTCCGATTTCGGTTTTTGCTTGAGAAAGAAGATCTCTCGCTGTTTGAATATCTGTATTCTTGGCGGAGACAGTATTCAAAAACGCCTTAACGTGTCGATCATACTCAGCAAGTTGAGTATTCAGCTTGTCAAACTCCGGCTTATACTGACTTGCTTGAACAATAATCGGACGATTTTGATTCCAAAACTCAATTGTCTCAGCAAAAGTTCGTGCATACTGGTCTAACTTTATAATCGCTTCAGAAAGCTTATCACTCTCTGACTTCTGTGACGCCTTGATTACTGCAAGTTCATCTCGAAGAGCGGAAATACCCTTGTAAGTTTGCAGAATGCCTAAAAGGTCCCGCTTGTCTGAGATCACTTCGGACACGTCGGCGCGGAAATCCGAATATGACCAGCCCTCTAGAGGCTTTTGTTGAGCCTCAAGTGCGGCTAAGCGTTTTTCGATAGACAAGCGAAACCTTTCTGTTTTAGAAACCTAATATTAGGATTCTACTTCAAACCCCATGAGCGGCGCAAGTTCCTTCCAGCCAAGGCCACCGTAAACAAACCGGAGGGAGTAATCCAGCTCATCATCACGGCTAGCTTCGAGAGTAACACCGTACTTCACTTCCTTCTCAGCAGAGAAGGCAAGTTCGTCAGGGTCGGAAACCTTGGTCTTCGGAGCGTCGAAGATCATATAGATGGGCTTTGCCTCAGTGCCGTCCCGGAAGATGAATAGCGCACGACGATACACCGTCTCGGGGAGATTCGGCTTGATGATCTGGGTCTGGGTGTTCTTCTTGACCTTGACGTCAGTAAGATCAATGCCGTAATACATAGCAAGAGTAATTTTCTTAGTCTCTTGCATCTCGAACTTCGCCGACATCGTATCCTTGGTAATGTCGGAACGGGTCGGTTCGGCTGCACCGTAGCTTTCTACCTCGCTCTTGTCGGTAGAGCGGGTAAAAGACACACCTGCGTCCTTAGAAGTCCAGCCGACAGATTCATAACCTAGCTTAGCCAGGTTAATAATCTTACCCTCATCGGTGAAGATAGTTTCCGGGACCTGCACGGTCATCGGGGCCACAAGAACGATACACGTAAGACCTTTACGGATCAGATTGCCCTTAGCGTTCTGAAGATCGCTAAAGGTTTCAATGGCCTCTAGGACAGCGGAAGCATTGACCACTGTGAAGTTTTGTCCCGAGTCCTTACCGGTCGTAGCCGTATCATCCACCGTAAGGGTGGTAGCCGTAACCTCAATGGTAAACGGACCACCAGAAGCCCCAGTCACCTTGGCCGAAGACTCACCGGAGAGCTTGCGCACCTCAGCCTGGATCTTCGCAGCGGTAAGCGGGTGAGCGATTTCACCAGTGGTAGTGCCACCAACCACTAGCTTGATGGAACCAGCGAGAGTGCCGGTCGGAAGAGTTAACGTAAACTGAGTCAACTACAACTCCAATCTCTTATATCCATTTCACGCGAGCGTGAATCTCAAAACTTTTATCTAATTCGATTTCATCATCTAGCAGAGGATCTTCTCGGTCGGGGCCGGTAAGCACCACTGCAAAATCCACCAAAAAACCCGCTAGCTCTTTACCTGGAGAAGCAAGAATCCGCTTTGTTGCCTCATCACAAAGAGCTTGTGCGCGCCTGAAATCCTTGGCGAAAAACTTCAGTTGTAAACCCATAATGTCCGTGTACGAATCAGAAAGATAACCAAGTCGGCGACGAACTAAGATATAATCAAAATCTTTCATCCGATAGGTTTTGCCGCTCTGGGTCATCTCTTCGTACCGATCCAGTACATGAGCGCGTGACCCACCGATCTGCCCTTCACCGACAAGATCATGTAGCAGCTCATACATCATGGCTTCAAGGTCTGGCAATATGTAATTATCCACGAGTACCCGCCGATTGAATCGCTTTTGTGATTGCTAGGCGACGCTTTTCCAGTTGGGTTACAGCCGGAATAAACCGCTCTGGAACCGTCGAATAAATCTCGTAGGTCTGACGATCGTGCTTCGCACCACTCGGCACCCGGCGGCGTACTCGGATTGTGTCTTTGAGGTGATAACGTCCAGGATGGTCATCGCTGGTTCCGATGTTGTACTTCAGTGCCTGAGAAACCATCTCTGCTTTGGCACGGAGAACGCGATTAAGCGGCTTACTTCGCAAAAGTACTTTGCGCATTCCCCAATAATCAGAGAAATACAACACGCCTTTTCGTTGCCCAGAGGCTTGCTTACGAAGCCGATTTTGATTAAAGGCATTCGCCTTCTTGGTCTTGTCGAAAGCAGGTATCCTAGCCAATGGTTCGATCCACCCGCTTCCCGTTCATTCGGGCAATCATGACCTCTTTCCCCGCGATCAAACCAGACCACGGAGAAACCCAATCCATGTCGCCTTGACCTTCAACAATGTAGACTTGTTTTTTACCGGAATTATCCGTGAAAACTACATAGTCGTCGGTTGTCACATCCTCCTCGATACCGCAATAAAGAGACTTCCCTGTATAAGTCGTTTTGTTATAAAAAGGACTTACGTCTTTTACCTGGGTAAGCCGAGGACAGATGACCGCTTGATGAATGACATGGCTCTTCACCAGTCCAACTAGCGCAGCAGGCATGGACTCTTCAAGATCATCTTTCGGCGGAGTATTCACCGAAAATTGATTCTTTCGCTTACGCCAAATCTCCACGTCACCGGTGTAATCCGCTGTCCGGGTTAATGCGTCTAAAATCCGTACCACCACCTCGGTTGAACCTTGGGCCACTTATCCATCAAATTGGTTGTAAACATCAGACCTGAGGTGTCAGTCCTCACCGACCGGACAGTATTGGTGTCCGGGGCAAGAATCGCCTCAAGAGCCGTAAGATCCCTTGCAAGAAACAGGTTCTTAAAGGAATCTTCTGAATCAAACTTGCTATAAGCAAAGGGGCCAATGGTTTCAGCCGAGAAACCATCTGGGTTATTCACTCGCTTTCGGACTGCTTCAGTGACCATGGCGGTTACGAAAACCCGCAACGGGGAGTTCTCGCCGTCCGTATCCCAACGGCCCTTGAGCGTGGGATACCAACCACACAGCCGAGCCGAAATGTTCTCGGCATAGGCTGTGACGAGTTTGGTCCGCTGCTCAGACGAAGGGCCTTTCAAGAAAGGCTCTACATCATTAGCAGTTACGAAGCTGAAACCCAATTACTCACTTTCCTTAAATAGCTCTGGACGAACAGACTTGATGTACTCGACAATTTCGTCACGAGACAAAGACTTATCTACTTCCACCCCGATCTTCTCAGCAAACTTCCGCCATGTGGCTAAAGCAGCCTTTGGGCGGGGAGGGGTAGGTAAATCTTCTTCGGAAGTTTCCTCTTCAGAGCCTTGGTCCGGTTCGGATTCGGAAACGGTCTCGGAAGGTGCTTCCTCGCTCTCTGGAGTTGAAGGTTGCGGATCTTCAGAGGTTACAGTCTCATCCCCCGCCTTTACCTCCGGGTCAGTCTCAGAAGTCGACTCAGAGGAGGGAGCCTCTTCATTCTCTGAAGCTGGAGATTGCGGATCTTCAGCATGAGCTTCAGGCTCTACCTGCGACTCTTCCTCCTTAGGTGTTGAAGACTCTTCAGGAGAAGATTCTGGCTGAACCTCTTCAGAATGAGAATCAAGTTCCTTAGGAGTCTCCTGCGGATTCTCTACCTCAGATTTTGGCTCAGACGAAGGCTCTCCTTGAGGATTATCTTTATGTTTCTCAGCTTCTTTAGCCTTCATTTCTGCCTCCAGCTCATCATTACTCGGAATGTGAACCGGGGGCTGCTCAGGGGTAGGCTCTGAATCCTCAGGAGGGATTTCACCAGGCTTTGGTTGATGGCTTAGATCAGGCTCCTGCGGTCGCGGGATATCACTTAGACGCGGTGGAACGTACCATAAATCTTTCTGATACTGCTCCATGATCTCCTCCTCGGTCTTCTTATACCGATCTGGAACATCGTCTCGCTTGTTCAGCTCAAGCTGCCATTCACGCCGTGCTTGAGCCAGGGCATGCCGGTCACCTAAAACACCAACATACATAATTGCCGACCAGGCTTGAGCCACAGTTTCCGGGGACACCTTATCAGGAACCCCTGGTTCTGAAATTGGAAAGACCGGAACGTCATCGGAGAAGGCATAGTAAATATGCTGACCGATTTTGTCTTCAGCCCATTCAGGGACTAATTCCCAAACATCAAAGAACCGGAGACCTTGGTTGACCTCATCTCGAATAAGAGTTGGTAGCACAAACCGGAAACTGGGCATAGGGATGTTCTTATTCAGCTTGTGCAGCTTCCCATCCGAGACTGGCACTTGATCCTGGTCAGTCAATTAGATCACCTTCGCAGTAAAGATGTAATTCGGCTTGAAGCAGACCGGAAGCATAATAGCATCAGCCATGACTTCTAGGCCTACCGGGAAGGTGTTTTTGTTGATAACACCGGCGACGAGGCCGGGTGCCCCAATACCGCCGTTACCACCGATACCAAGCGCTTCAGAGCTCAGGGTCTCACCCCAATAAGTGCGACCCAGAGTAGAGGACTCGGGTTTAGCCGGATCTGCGCTCTTTGTGGTCAGCAAGATGGTGTCTTGCGGACAAAGCTGCTTGGTCTCCACCTGACCGGTGTTCAGATTGTCGATCTTGAATCGAGAGGTGGTCGTCGTCTGGACGCCGGGGATCTCGAAGATTTCCGACATCAACCGCTCAAGGCGGGTACGGTTCGTCCGAGCATAGGCCGGATCATTGGTGCCAATATAAATGCCTTGTGCAAGTAGGTTGGCCTGCTTGGCCACAGTGGGGTGGTTAGCAATCGCGCGCATCACCTTCTCAGGGGCATGCATCACCTCGGGATAGAACCCGTTCTCCTCGCGGTAAAGCTCTTTCCAATCATAAATCTGATCTAGCGGATTAGCGGTAGGATCAGTAAAGAGCTTCGGAGCAGTGATCTTAAACTCCGGCTTCCGACCAAAGTTAATAACCTGGGTCGGCGCGTTCGGCATTTGCAACTCGACTTTATCGTTGTACAAAATGTTTGCACGCTGCACGGCAGCAGTCATTGCAATGGCCTTAGCAGCACGCTTCACATAAGATTCGATAGCTGGAGAAGCAATGTCCTTCTTGCTGTTGCGAATCTCGTACAGGGTCTTTTCATCAAAGACATAGTTACGAGAGATCAAGGCAAGCTGGAAGTATCCCTTTTGCGTCTCGCCGAAGCGCTCAGAGGTTGCGGTACCGGAGAACGTACGGAAGTTAGCGACAACGATGTCGTCGATTTCCGGTCCATACTCGACAGCAGCCCGAATGTCAGAAACTTCTTCGCTGGGGAAGAGTTCTGCGAAAGAATCCGGGTTTTGAAGATCAAAAATGGCCTGCTCACGGCGGGCAATAGTGGTAAGAACTTCCGGGTCCCAATAGTCCCGGTTTACTACACCGTCTAATACTGGCATGAATTACGCTCCGTTCGGTTCGATATAGACGATCCGGGAAGGCACGTCGTCCTTTTCCGGTTTGTAAGCCGGAAGCCAAACGCTATAAATCGTGCCGCGTACAGCAATGCCGGTCTGAATGTTTTCGTAAAAATTAAACTGACGATCCTGAATTTCGTGTACGCCGAGGGTAAAGCCGTCTACCTTCTTGCCGGCTGCCTTAGCGGCTGCGTCAAACATTTTGTAAACGTCGCCGTCTTTATACACGGGGATGCCAGATTTAAGATAGCGAGATACGCGGTGAGCACCTTCCGCTTTCACCTCTGCGGTGACTTCGAGGATGCCATTGACACCCTTATTCAGCTCCCACGGGTCCGCCATCCAGCGGCGATCGTCAATGTCTTGAATGACCTTGCCTTTGACGATCCCAAGATTGCTATTAACGGTTGCCAATAGCTTTCTCTCCTTACTGTATGTATTTGCCAAGCCCGTTATCGGAGCCTAGCTGTTGTTTGTTGTTGCTCTTGGGTGGTTGCGAAGTCGCAATACCCTTAAGCTGTGAAACTAGTTTATTAATTTGTTCCTTGTCAGGTTCACCTTTATCATTGATAAGTTTATCATAACTAATAAAGTTATGTAAAGTTTCAACAGTGGAATTATCCAGGCCATTTGCAGAAGCAGCATTAACAAACTGTGCCTTGACCAACAAAGTCTGAGCTTCACTCATAAGCTTAGCTGCGGAATCATCTACGTTACCTTCAGCTTTTTCTTGGCTTTCCTCAGCTTTGTGCTCCTCTTGAGAGGATTCCTGAGAAGCAACCTCCTTCTCCTCAGCCTTCACTTCAGGCTGTTCCTCCTGCTTTTGTTCTTTGACTTCTTCCTTGCCAGCGCCGTTCATTGCGCCAAGCATTTCAGTTATGAGACCCAAAAACTTCTCAGCCTGATCTTGTGATAATGCCATCTTATTTATCCTTTCGCGCCAATGTATTCTACGTATTCTTCCTCGCCTGGTTTCGCATTGGCACTAACCAGGGTTGGTCCGTATTCTGGGTGGTCAACAACCTTAAACCGTCCACGCTTCAAAAGCTTCCCGCTTGTTGAACCCCCAACCTCGTTATAAAAAACCTCCAGGTCTTCATCATTAATTGCCTGACCAGGATCAATGATCTTCCCGTCCACTTCAACAATCTCTGCCACCTCGCAGTGACAATTGGCGTGAATCGGTAGCAAATCTTCCCTGGTGTACATCATCGTTGAAGCGACCACGCAAAGACCACAGGATTCACCGCTCTTAGAAAGCTCAGGATGGATGACTCGCCTGTAGCCTTTTACCTTATTCTTCGGCATACGCTTCATTGCTTCGTGATGTGTATTGCGGCTAGCCGCTTGAACATCCTGGCTCACCATGCGCTCTACTCGCTCTTCTGCTTTTTGTTCAGCCCAAGTACGAATGATTTGTTGCTCGTCTCGGGGACTGAGGAAGGGGACAGTTTCGGAAGACGAATCTTGAGGTTGACGCTGGGTAATTTGATCTTCGGAGGGTTTGGAAACATCTTTTGATCCAAGCTTGGAAGTTTGATCTTGACGCTTCGATAAGTCGGGCGAGCCTGATTGCTTTGCTGCCTTCTCAACTCCCTGATCCTGGTTGCTGCGCGTTGGTTGTGCGTAGCCTCCGCCTTGAGTTTTGCCTTCTTGGCCGGTGGTTTTAAGCCTTTTTTCTGCCTGCTCAATTAACTCTTCCCAATTTTCCTTTCTGACTTCTCCCTTTGGCTGTTTCGCATCAGGAGTAATGTAGTGTAGCGGTTTGGTCGGCAAGACGTCTGCCTTCTCATACGACACCAGAAGCCGCTTGATAGCTGGATCATCCTTCTTCTTACGAAGATTCTTCCAATACTCATCAGCAATCCGTGCATAGGCCGTTTCCAAATCAGTATTCCGAGACTTCGGAATCACCTCAAGACTAGGAAGAGCCGCGGAAAAAGTGACACCCATTGCCCTGGTACGGGCGGTTGTGGCTGACCAGGTGACCATCTGAGATTGCCGAATAGCAGAAGTCACAATGGCTGCGGCTGACTTTGCAAAAGTCTGAATCCCCGCCTTCGTAGCTAGGTTGGCCGTCCGCAAAATAGCCACAATCTGATTGGTAGCTGCATCAATAATCCGCTGCTTGGCTACTGCTACCGCCGTTGTAATAGCCGCTACCTGAGCGATAGAGAGCTCTTCTTGTTGCTCTGGGGTTAATTGTTCACCGGGGGCCACTAACGGCTTGTCTGCAATGCTCGGCTGCGGGGGCAGATAGTGCGGATTATAGAAACTATCAATTGGCGCTGTCATCAGCTTCACCTCGCTTCTGAGCTATCACATCAGCTGATTGATTCTGCTGCTTAAGCGCGTTATCGTCCTGCTGAGTCATTGAATTAGCCTGTTTAGCGCGGGTAAGGGGTGTACCTTGGTTCGACTGTCCAATAACCTGATTCCAAAGCGCCTCGTCGCGGATCTCCACTTGCGCACGAGTAATTTGTTCTGGTGTGAAATGTAACCCTTCTCGAAGCGCCGTGGAAATAGCAACTCCATTCGCCACTAAGGTAGCAAAAGCCGCTGTCTTTTCTGTGAGGGTATAGGTTTGCAGCGGACCCCAGATAGGCTCAAGCTTGTTGATGTCGGCGCGTTCTTCCTCGCCGTTGAGCTCTAATAGGATGGAAACGTGTCGCTTCCAGGCAGGAGCAAACCGCTTCCGGCGGTCTTCAACCTTCGCGGTGGAGTTCTCACGTGCTGCATCGGCACCGGCCGAGGACTGGTTTAGACTGTCCGAAAAATAGGACATCGGCGTGTACGTCAACGATGCTAGGTCTTGAACATCCTGCTTGGCCGCCTGGAGGAACTCTTGGAAACTGGTCTGAGCTGATTCTCGGAAATCGCTTTCCTTCGGCAACATCCAGTTAATGCCAATGCCGTTCTTGAATACATCATTGTAATCAATTGGACGACCTTCTCGGTCAAGCTCCTTGAAGTTACCAATAAACACCCGCTGACGAAACGCTTGAATCGTAGCAATGAGAAGCCGGTGTGCCACCATGTGGTTGATACGGTCAATAAGTGCCGTGTGCTCTTCAAACTCAGCCCGGGCGTCCTTGTTCTTGAGCACAGTAACCGGGATTCGAGAGACACCGATCGGATCGTACTCTTTCCACCAAGTCCAGCCTTGGGAAGCAAAACGATTGTAGGGAACTTCTGTATCATACGCGGTGATGCGGTCACGATCCTTCTTCGCTGCGCGGTCGCGTAGTTCCTCTGGTGAAAGAGACAGAGTGACCGTATTAAACTCTTTCACTGCTACCGCCATGTACACCTCACCAGCTGCTTCACCTGTAGCAGGGTCAATCTCCCCACGAATAAAAAGATTAAGAACATCCCGCTGCAAAGCCCGGTCACGATACATCACTACAGCCGCAATTGGTTCACCGTATGGATCACGCATTACCGCTGCGTTAGTCGGCGGAAATACCTTTTGTCGCTTTGTTCTCGGGTCAACATAAAGGTAGCTCTGCCTGTAACCACAGGCAAGCGCCATTGCTTCCTGCGCCTGAATCCCCATTTCATCACGATCAAATAATTGAGCGATCACCTCATCGCCGTTCTCATCAGACGCGGCTGCGGAACGGAAACCTAAAATACCCAAGCGGTCGGTGGTTGCCGAGACAATGAGCTTGGCCCAGTTGGTTTGAGCCATAGCTTTCAGAATCGGCAGGCCTTCTACCTGGTTTGTTTCCGGGGTGGAAAAGAAATCAAGGAGATTTGATCCAGTTAAGTAATCTTGGTTTCGCTCCACATAAACAGTGCGCTCGGCAATCTCAGCTAACAGGGAGCTAGCAAAAAAGTCAGGGGTATTACGATCGTCTGTTTTCTGAATCGCTTCGCCGTGCTTAATTCGATACTTCACTACATTAACCGCCTAACCGAATCGGCACCTGTAAAAAGTCCGTCTCAATTTCCGCTGCGCCTTTAGCCAAAGCTTGCAAGCGGGCTTCCCAAGAAAGCACCGCTGCCATTGCTGCGTCGTATTTGAGTTCTCGCTTAATTTTGGTGAGCCGCCACTTCTGATTGTTTTCGTCGTCGTATTGATTTAAAAGATTTTTCCCTGCATTACCAATGTGCCGTTCAAGATCAGGATTTCCGGTGTGAGCTAGGTCACCAGAATCTATAGCCTCCTTATATGAACGGAGCGCGTAATACATAGGGTTTGTTTTATTAGTATACCAAAAGATAACTTTCTTTTCCCAACGTCCAGCCCAGGCCGATAATTGCTCTTGCCAATAAGGCGGATCAGCAAACATCCAATAAACCTCAAAGTCTTCAAAGAGCGCTTCAACGGTCGCTTCAACCTCTGAAATTGGAACCTCCCAATTCCGTGACGCCGGATCATCCTTTGGTGGACGCTCCCAAAGACCAACGAGTTGTTGCACACCGGTATTAATATCGGTAATCACAATCGCTGTTGAGTCTTGGGTCTTAGCCCCGTCAAAACCAACAGTTATCAGTGCCCCGTGTGGAATACGAAGCTCTGGATCCCCAAGGTCGGCAAATTTCTTCCGATCAAAAGCGTACATTGAGCTTGCAACCCAACGATTGCACCAAACCCGCTCAAGGCGAGACCGGTCCGCGCCTTCCTCGTCCCAAAGCTTCGCGGTAGCCAAGAGATCTCGCCACGTCGCGGGACCCGCGGCCTCACGCAACGCCTTTAAACGCTGCGCGATGGTGTCGAACTTCGCTAGTTCATCTGAGGTTTGGCGATGATAGAAAAACGTTGTACAGTCGTCAATCTTCAAGTGTTTCTTGTTCGCGTTCTTGACGCCTTCCTCAAACTCGCTTTTTGCAATTGAGTCCTCAGAAGGATGTCCGGCGGTGGTGATAGACAGCTTCCAGGTGCCGAACATACCAAGCTTCGGCAAACCATGCACCACCGTGGAATAAGCTTTCCGGTTCTGATCCGAGGTGAACATGTGTGTCTCATCAAACACCACAAACGTTGGCTTCAAGCCTTCAGCACTTCTTGAGGTTGCAGCTAGGGGGAGGGCCTTTGCGTTCACTTCACCCTGCACCATAATTCGCTCTTGGGTCACGTCAAACCAATCCGCGTCTGGTATTTCCTTCGCAATCTCCATGGCCACACCATACCCAAGATCGAAAAGAAGCTCTTTGGTTGGCGCGAAGAAGGGGATGTATGGGGATTGCACCGGAACACCGGGGGCTAAACCGCCAGGCATAGAAGGGTCGTACCCATTGAAACGAACCGGCGCCTCAGGATGCAGTTCGCAAAGAGCAATAATTGCCCCTAGCTCGGTCTTGGCACAACCTTTCGGAACGGCAACATTAACCGAATAGAAGTGCCTGCGTCCCGACATATCAATGTATTCATCCTCGTACCTGGACTTATGTCCCTCAGGGAAATATTCATAAGCACGCATGAGAATGTATCGAAAATCTTCACGAACTTTATAGGGCTGACCTTGTAAAGGCCCTGGTCCGAACACGAAATGACTTTCGATAAAATCAATGACTTGGGGACCTAGGGTTGGCCAAATATCCAGCGTGCCGTCCGGCTTTCTCGCTGGCTTTGGGGAAATAATTTCCAAGGCTACACCTCAAATCCCTGGTTTCGCATACGCCTACGTTTACGTGCCCGCGCTGACACAGAGGTATCATTAGGATCAACCGGAGCAAATCGCTGGTTAAACGCTGTGGTTTTTTGAACGTGGTGCTCATAGCAAAGCAGCTGTAGATTGTCTAACCGGTTTGCTAAATGCTTTTCGTGAGGTTGAAATTCACTGATTTCTACGATGTGGTCTACTTCTGTCCCGGGTCCACCACAAATAGCACAGCGTCCGTTATAGAGCTCTCGAACTCGCTTTCGCAAGGAGTCGGTGGTGTGAGATTCTTTTTTCGGCCAGGGGTGCTCAGCACACCTGGTGGTACCAGGAAGAGCAAGATTGTGGCAAGAATGATACACTGGGGTCTCTGATTCCCAGGAGCAAAAAGTAACCTTAGGCAACTAGGCCATCCGTCCCGCGGTCTTCCGGCGGCTTGGCGCTTTCTTTGACCGATAGGTCTTATTCTTGAGCTGTCGCGCTACCGCGTTCTTAGGGGTGAAATCGTGGCCCCACTTGGAACCGGCTTTACCCTTGCCTTTTTTGTTCTTGTTGAGAGGCTTATTGCCCCGACCTGCTGTTGCCACAAATAATTCCTTTGCTTTCGATTAATTAAACTTATTATAACATATGTAGTTTAACCAACCTTAATTTATTGTGGCAAGAAAAACAGGCCCCAGCTTTGGGGCCTACAACAGCTATTTATTCAACTAGGCGTTCAACAGATTCAACCCATTGATTTACCAGGTCTTTGAAATCAGGTGGAACAAAACCCTCGCCTTTTACAAACTTCCCTGTCTCTGGGTCGGTTTTACCGCCTTTGAACTTGGTGCGGTTTGATTCGCAAACACGCTCAAGTGCTGCTGAAAGATCGTAACCGGTATGGGTTTTCACCGCCAAGCCTAAAAGAGTGAAAAGAACGTCACCGAAGGCATCGTAAAGATCAGTAAGTACCTTTTCTCGGTATTCTTGATCCAACGCAAACTTCGGTTTTGCCATGAGGTTTACTGCTGTTTTGAGTTCGTCTACTTCTTCGAGGAAGAAGTTTAGTGCTGGACGGAGTAGTGCTTCCCGATCGCCTTCTGCATTAAACAGGACTTTCATATGGTCTGAAATGCTTGGCGGGATTTGTCCGACCTGCATGTTCCAGTTGCTTACTTCGTTGACGAAATCATCAAAAGCCCAGTTTTGTGATTCCTTATAAGTAGTTGGCGCTTTGGGGTCTGTGCTTAAGCCTGCTTCTTCAAGAACCTTACCGAAAACCGCTCGGTCAAGATCGTACAGTTCTTCAGCAATAAGTACGATCACTGACCGGAACTCCGCATCTACCCCTTCATCAGAACGTTTTTGGATAACCTCTGACCAGGTTCGGAAGTTACCGGTCACCACAATGGATGTCGCGGTAGCATTTGGTAACACACAGCGAGCTGCTTCCGCTGCTTGTTTTTTAGAAGCCTCCGGGTGATAATGCATCACCATATTAAAAAGCTTATTGTACAGCTCTTCGCTTTCTTTAGCGAAGTCATCCAACGTCATATCCAATGAAGCCTTTGGCGAGGGTCCCGGAGGAAAGCCTTCATTCGTCGATGGAAGATCTTGCAAAGCCGGGGGAATGACCAACTCCAACCAAGGACTTGGGGATACGAACCGCTGGGAAAGCACGCTAAAAGACAGGTGCCGGTGCCGAGTGAGTTCCGCCAAGAAAGACCGGCTCACCCCCGTAAGAAGGAACGTTGCTGAAGCATGTTCCATGATCGAATAATGGTGCTTCTCATGGATCGTCTTCTCTACGTACTTAGCCGGCGTATTAGTTTCCTTATTAGGACGACTCCAAGATTGATAGCAATTACGCCCCGCGAACTCGATAAGGCGGGTTGAGTCTGGGTCACCCGGCTCAGGAGGGAGAATACGTCCAAACGAATAGTCGAAGTCTGGACTTAAACGGGTAAAAGCAAGTAATTTGACTTCTGGAGTTCGTGTGAGATTAATGCTCATTTCTACAGCACCTTCTCCGCTGCGTAGTCGTAAGAGAAGCTTCCCTGGTTGTTCCGCGCCAACTCGCGTCGGCGCTGCTCAACATAAATGTCGTTCTTATTCCAGAACGCTTCCATAAACATTGCGCGAAGGATAGTGAGCTGCTGTCGCTTATCTTCTTCCACTGAAGACGGATCTACCAGGAAGTACTTCGGCAGGCCTGGGGAGTACTGAATTTCTTCCTTTGGCTTGCCTTGAATGAAAGAGGCGATTTCAAGGTCTCGCTGGTCTACCAGTTCGTCGTACTGGTCACGAAGAGCTTGTAGTTCTTCGTCGGTGTATTCTTTGAGCTTTTTAGCCACAATTCTTCCTTTCTAAAATAGTCGGTCTGCCATAGATTCTACCGGATGACCGCTTTGTAAGCCTAATGTTTTGCGGATAAAGTTAATGCCTTCTGGCTTTACAAAGGTAGTACGAATAGCAATCTTCCTTGCTGTGCGGGGATCAATCCGGTAACCTTGTTTGACCTCAAAGTATTTCATGTACCGCTGATACGGCGTATTGTAGTCATCTCCTCGGGAAATGAAAATGCCGTTGTGCCGAAGCCCAGCAAACAGGCTGTTTCGTCCAATCCCTAGGACTTTTGCCGCCTCAGCCATGGTATAGAGACCTTCGGAATCACAGAGTGCGTCGAAGGCTTCCGCTTTCGGTTGAAGTACCTTATTCTCCGCTTCCAGAGCTAACCGCTCTTTTTCAGCTGAAAGGGCAAGCTCTAGGATTTCTAGCCGGGACATATCGCTTTGTGGTTTGGTCTGGGCCTGTTCTGCCCTGAGTTTGCGCTGCAGCTCTTTCTCAGCTTCGATGAAGTATCGGCGTGCTTGCTTCCCTAGTTCTGAGCGTTGAATCATAGCAATTTCCTTTGCCATGTCCAGACTCACAATGTGGTTCATTCGAGTCTGCGAAGGCATTCCCGCAGGTGGCGTCGGATACTCATTTTTGAGTAAGTAGTCCATGTTTTCTTCAAAACCGTAAGCAACCATCCGAGGGAACCAATCATTATAACGAGCTCCTATTTGTAGGAACTTATGGAGGTCCCGACCCATCACGGCTTGCACAGAATCTTCCATCTGCACAATGGGAAGCAGGTACTTGATGAGATCAGACATTTTTGACTCCTTTGTGTTGTCTGATTGGGTGGACAATGTGTCTAGCTATCATTATAACAGAAACCCCTAGACCATAAAGATCTAGGGGCTCCATCTCATTGATAATGAAAGGTAATTTCAATGAAAACCGAAAAGTGAAGAGAACCAAGAGTCACCGAAAGTCCAGAAAAAGCCAGAGGCCGGGACTCTTGATCGGTTAACTAACATGATAGCAGGAAACCCTTCAAAGAGCAAAACCCCTGGTTATTCCCAGTGGTCAAAAATGACCGCATAGAAAATCCCCCGGGGGAGTCAAAAACCCCGGGGGATCACCCAATCAATCACTCAATCCCTATAAAAAGAGACCCTGCGTTGTCGTAAACGCAAAACTTATTATATCACAATCCTTCTTGCAGCACAAAAATGGTTCGCTGAAGTAGGGCAATCATGGATTTGGTATCACCTATGTTGTGAGATTCGATCGTAAGATCAAAGCGCCGATCCTTGGCTTCTTCTACATCTGGGCCTGTTTTGTCACGAAGAACAATTAAAACCCCACCAAACACTTCTTGATCCAAGTTGGCACCTGGCCAATTCTCTTGTTGAACCCTTGTTATCGCTTCGGCGGTAGCGGAATCGTTAGATTCATAGATTTTATCAGAAATTACTTTTGTCACGGCAATTCACCTTCCACTTTCCGCATTTCCAGTTCAATAAGTCCATCGCGGAGGTCTTCGTATTTGTAATACCTATCCTCAAGTTCTTGCAATAATTCCTCAAGATCGTCTTTAGAAACAGTGCTATCAACGAAAGAGTAGATCCAATCAAAAGGATATTCCACCAAGTACTGGATGACTTCTTCAATGAGGATACTTGGAGTAACATTTTCCAGATCGGGGAGCAAAGAGAGCACTCTTTCCATATAGAAGTTCCGCAGTCCTGCTTTCTTTTGTTCAAACTGCTCCCAAAGTTGGGCAATATCCTTATCGTCGAGGGGAAGTTCTTCTTCCTTACGGGATTCAATAATGCTCTTGGGAAGCTTTTTGATTTCCTCGTCAATAGCTTCTTGAAGAGAGTCTTTGACTTTAAAAAGCCGATTGATGCGTTTGGTGTCTTCGGTTTCTTCCTCTAGGGAAAGGTAGAGCCGGAGTAGTTCTTCATCGCTTGGTTGGTTGTACATTTTAATCACATTCTCCCTCGTTATCACTTTCTTCAAAGATGTCCTCGAAAAAGTCTTCCCAATAGTCATCGCTACAAGGATGATTGGACATGGAAGAAGACTTTTTCCGGTTCCTTGATGAGTTATTAAATTGTGTCCTTACCCTGCGTCGATTGCGCATTCTTTGAGGCTTCCTTTCCTGAAATAAGCTGTTGTAAGGTTGCAAGATCCGCCTCAAGCTTTTTCTGTCGCTGTTCTTCCGCTTTGTGGTGGATTTGTAGGAACTCGTCGAACGGGAGGCGTTGGGGTTGTGTTGGCCTGACTGCTTGCTTACGGCTCATCTTGTTCAAGTTCTGCTAGGTAATCAGACATTGATACCACTTTTTTGTTGACAGCCTCAATATTGTTCTTCTGACAATCGTGAGCTAGGCAAAGGTAGGAAGCAGCATCCAAGCTGTCATCAATGAGTGATTCTGGGTATTCTTCGTAGACACTGCCTAGAAAATCAGGGTCTTGGTCAACGCATTGACTAAAGTCCGTGTTGGCGGTTACCCGGGCAATTTTAAAAAGCGCCATCATGCGCGCCACATCCTCGGGAAGCAACGTAATGTCCGTGTCTTCCCGGGTGGAGAGGTACGCGGACCACTGTCTCGCAATTGCGGGGAAGGTTTTGTCGCTATAAGAGTCCCCCCGCTCTTGAAGGATTTGCTGAATTTCCGAGGCTGCGTCCATGATATGTCCTTTCTATTTTGCTTGGTTTGATTCTAGCATAGTAAGGAATTTTTTGGTGTGGTCACTGATTGTTGTTGCCATGTCCTCAATCTCGGCTTCTGAAGCGCAAATATCCACATCAGCCACGTGAGTAATATCTGTGTAGCCTTGGGCTTCCAAAATCTTTTTAGTGTCTTTCACGGCTGCGCAAAAATCCCGGCCAAACGTGAGATTCCCAACACCAATAATGAATTGGGGGGTGTCCCGCAAAATAAGTTTTTCAGCTTGTAAAAATTCTTTGAGGGGTTGGGGGATCATATCGTCTTTCACCCGCCTTCCGGTCGCTGGGTCGTCAACGAACCGTCCGTAGCTGGGAACTAACCACACCACGGAGGAGAACATACGCTTTCCGCGGAATTGAGTTGAATCCATGTCAAGGAGGGCGTATGTTTGAACGCCTTCGAGTTTCATTTGATCCACCTCCTTGAGGTGTCCCCTTACGCCTTCTTTGAGGGTGTTGGTGAGGCAAATTCCTTCAAACTTAGGGGCACCTTTAGGGTTCCTTAGCCATAAGGTTTCTTGCAGCTTATCAAAGACCTTTCGGGTGTTACCAGAAAGACTGTAGGCAACAAGCAGATGGTTCATCCAAGGTTTAGGTTGGTTATTCGGCATCGAAGTTTTCCTTTTCAGTTACTAGGCCTAGTTTGAGTTTTTGAATCATTTCTTTTGCGAGTTGTTGGTCTTCTTCTGAAAAAGTGGTGATTCGCTCTTCCAGGTCCCGTACCGCGCGGAGGGAATCGACGGTAATTCGGCTACAAGCGAAGGGGAAACTGTTGGTCTTAAACAACTCAATTAAAGCGTTTCCCGCTTCTAGGAATTGTCGCTTGTCTTCCGGGGTGAAAAGCAGCTCTGGTCCGTAGAGGGCCGGGACTAGAGCCTCACGGAGTTCTTCTACATCAAAGACTTTTTCTAGAGGCAGAATGATTTGGATTTTGCCTGACTCAAGAAGTTTCTCCGCTAGGTCTTTGTTGACCCGCTTTACGGACTCTGGATTGGGGAACTCAAAAGTTTCTTGCCTGACTGCTGCGAGTAGCGCTAGGGAGTCTTCGTCTAGTTGGATTTCTAGCTTCACGTATTTTCCTTTCTGTGTCGTGACTCAATTATATATGACAAGGGAGGGATCTAAGGTTTTGAGTCAAGATATCTTTGTCACACGTTAAAGCAAAACAAAAACGAAAAATTATGCAGAAAAACTTGAGTTAGTTGAGTTTTTGAGTTAACGGTGTTCAAAACATATCTTGACCTGCATGAATACCTAACTCAAATTCAACTCAAAAGTTGAGTTAGGGTTTTTGAGTCAGAAAAGTTGAGTTGGAGACGTTGAAGCACAAATAAACTCAAAAATTTACCTAAAAAAGTTGAGTTGAGTTGAGTTTTTGAGTTGAGCTAGTAAAAACCCATTCTGACCTGCATAAACTCGTAACTCAGCTTTGACTCAAAACTTGAGTTGAGTTGAGTTAGGCGAAAAACTGAGTTGGAATTTAAAGCAGAAAAAATCGAAAAATTTGTACAAAAAAGTTGAGTTATTTGAGTTAATCTGAGTTTACCCCTTTTGACCTGCGGAAATGCTAACTCAAAACTCAACTCAAAACTTGAGTTGGAATTTGAGTTGGGAATTTTCCGGGTTTCGGACTTCGGTTGAGCCGCCGGTAAGGCGGGTGCTCAACCCTGAGCCGTGGGAGCCGCACGAAAAACCGGGGTCTAACTCAAATTCTGACTCAGTTTTTGAGTTTTACTCAAGCCTCTGACCTGCATAAACGCTCAACTCAAAATCTAACTCAAAAAGTTGAGTTGGCCTTTCCGCTGGTCAGGATAGGTTTTTAGGCTCTAACTCAAAAACTCAACTTTTTTGTCGATATTTTATAACTAATAACGCTTTAACGCTTATTGGTTGTGCACAGCTGTATTTTTCTCTATACGCATTATTTTACAATTTAAATTGAGTTATTGAGTTAGAGTAGTAAAAAGGGTATCTGACCTGGTAAAACAGTAACTCAATTTCAACTCAACTTTTTATTTTCCCAGGTTAGAATTTGAGTTGAAACTGAGTTAGCAGGTCAGAGGGTATTTTTGAAACCAGAAAATCCCGAAAATCGGCCTCCCTGACTCAAAAAGTTGAGTTAGGCAGAAAAAGACGCCTTGACTCAACCGAAAGCGGCTGGTCAAGGCGCGTGCTCAAAAATGAGCGGCTGATCTTAAGAATATTGGTTGTACAGATTCTGCTGTTGCTTCTCCCACTCCTGAGCGAAGGTACGGTCGTTCGTAGCCGCGGCTCGGAGTTGTTCACTGCGCTGCACCGCGGTGTTCCCTTGCGCGATAGTCCAGCGGAGCTTGACACGCGCCTCAGGCGTGAGACCGAACTGTTTGATTCCGTCCATCCAGAGTTTCTGAAAGCGGGCTCGGTCGGCGGCCTTGTACATCGGGTTCAGGGATTCTTGGAGGTCTCCAGCGAGGATCACGAGGGTGTGGTAGTCGGCGGCCGTCCATTCGCTCACCATCGGCGAAGTCCAGATTTCTTCCCACCAGCGGAGGACGACAGGCGACCATTTCGTCTCTTCGGCGCCGATAAGGTCGGCGGGGAACCCGACGACTTCGCTAGCAGGCGGAAGCTCTGGTAAGCTAGCTAGCAGCTCCTCTCGCGGCCTCTGTGCTAGCATGGTGGTAGCGGCCTTGGCACCCTTTTTTGACGGGCCTCCGGGCTTCCTGGGGGGTCCTGGCATAGCGATACGGTCCTTTCCTTAGCTGAGCAGGGTCATTATGGATATTTTACCCCAATCCCGCGCAGAGCGAAATGTGCAGCACGCGCCGGAGCCGCAGT
>ENA-OWMB01000178-OWMB01000178.1-metagenome-genome-assembly--contig:-NODE-178-length-28170-cov-4.110404_pt1 | contig 28170 bp, 19 predicted proteins | sample MGYA00245353_ERZ651112 | MGnify/ENA primary metagenome ERZ651112 (study PRJEB26857, sample SAMEA4031773) | metagenome | biome: human; feature: oral; material: saliva | place: Philippines | collected 2014...
GCCGTCTGAACTTTGTCCAACACACCAAATCAGAAAGCCTATTTATCATGGCTGCTTGCACTCCGGACACAGCGTGCGCGCCAGCCGCTGCGCCATCACCCCGATGAGCGTCGACTGCAGCAGATACGCCGGCACCCCCAGATCCAGCAGTCGCGTGATGGCGCTGGGCGCGTCGTTGGTATGCAGCGTGGAGATCACCAGGTGCCCCGTCAGCGCGGCCTGCACCGCCATCTCGGCTGTTTCCAGATCCCGGATCTCGCCCACCATGATGATGTCCGGGTCCTGACGCATCAGCGCCCGGATGCCGTCGGCAAAGCCCAGATCAATGGCCGGCTGCACCTGCATCTGGTTGAAGCTGTTCTCCACCATCTCGATCGGATCCTCGATGGTGGAGACATTCACCGCCTCCGTGGCCAGCGCCCGCAGCGTCGCATAGAGCGTGGTCGTCTTGCCCGAGCCGGTCGGCCCCGTCACCAGCACGATGCCATTGGGCCGCCCCGTCATGTCCTGCCAGCGCGCCAGATCCTCGCCCTGCAGCCCCAGCTGCGCAAAGTTGCGTGACAGCACCTCCGGGTCGAAGACCCGCATCACCAGCTTCTCGCCGAAGGCCGTGGGCAGCGTGGACAGCCGCAGCTCGATCTCGTGGCCATCGCCCGCGCGCGTCTTGATGCGCCCGTCCTGTGGCCGGCGCTTCTCCACCACGTCCATCCGGCCCAGCAGCTTGATGCGGCTGGTCATCGCCGACATCACCCCCGGCGGTACCTGGTAGACGTTGTTCAGCAGGCCATCGATGCGAAAGCGCACCACCCCCAGATCACGACGGGGCTCCAGATGGATGTCGCTGGCCCGCTGCTCGAACGCGTACTGCCACAGCCAGTCCACCACCGTGACGATATGCTGGTCGTTGGCATCGAAATGCCGGCCGTTGCGGCCCAGCTCCACCAGCTGCTCGAAATTGTTCTGAACCGCTGTCTGGCCGTTGCGCTGCGCACTGCGGATCGTCCCCGCCAGATCGAAGAACTCCGCCAGATAGCGCTGCAGCTCCAGCGGACTGGCCAGCACCGGCATCACCCGCCGGCGCAGCGTGTGCGACAGCTCTGCCACCCATTCCGCCGTCAGATAGGGCTCGGCCGTGGCGATCGTCACCGAATCCGGCGTGACCTCCAGCGGCAGGATGCGATAGCGATTGGCATAGGCCTTGCTCATCACCTCGCCGATGCGCGAGAAATCCACCTTCAGCGGATCGATGCGCACATGCCGCCAGCCGATCTGCCCCGCCAGCCACTGACACAGCCAGTCCACATCCAGCATCGCATGCGGCGGCTTCAGCCCCTTCAGCTTGCGCTCGGCAATCATCACCAGCGGATGCCGGTCAGCCGACGACAGCAAGGCGTCACGCGACAGCGTCTGGCGCGTTTCCTCGCTGATCTCGCCCTGCTCGGCCAGCAACGCCAGCAGCCGGTCGATCATCAGCCGCCGGCCGGGCTCGCCCGGCATCAGCCGCGTGCCCGCCGCCTGCGCACGCCCTTCCGGCGCCCGCACCTCCATCCCGGCCTCTACCATGCGCACCACCCCATCGTGTCCATGGTTCCCGATTAGACCCTATCGGCGCCTTCACCACTGAGTGCCCAAGACGGAAGGACAGCACAGGCCGGTGCAAGGTCAGACACCCCGACCAGGAGAAGCATCAAAACGCCAGGACGCCCGGAGCCCATCGGAGCCGGACAGCCGGGGCGACGGCATGTACCTGCGGCCTTCATCGCCCACCCGGGGTCTTCACGGTCCCCGGAACTCCAGCCACTTCAGTGCATTCATCGCCTGATAGGCATCGCGCACATGCCGCATGGCCGTCCTTGCACGCGGGCTCACCGGCACCTCGACGACACGCTGTCCATCCTCGAAACGCAGCACGACCTTGCGCGCCTGCAGCAACCGGTCCAGCCGCTCCAGTCCATCATAGTCGTCAAGCGCATTGTCCGACCACCACAGCCCGTCCAGATCCTCGCGGGCATGCAGATAGAAACCAAGATCCTTGCCATCGGCCAGGACGCTCACCTTCACGTCCCGTGCCGCCCCCTTTCGGGGCGCTACCTTCTGACGACGATGGACCTGCAGCCCCAGATGAAGGCCTTCCTGCGATTCGTCCCGGGCATGGCGCCCATCCCGGATGACCAGAAAGATGGGTTCCTGCTCCCGCCCGGGCGGCGTGCTTCGGTCCTGGTACCAGACAATGCCACCCACCCGGTCCTTCTGGCTGACCAGAAAGCGCAGGGCCGCATCCCGTTTTGCGGTCTGTGCAGCCATCTTCTCTTGCCACACGCCGCGCTTTCGGTCCTCTTCGTTCATCTTCGCCAGCGAGTCCCGGATCAGCGCATCCGTCTGGCCGTCCTCGGCCCGGTATTGCATCCATTGCTTGCGCAGACGATGCGCTTCCTTCATGCGTTCCTGGGTGACCTTCTCCAGCCAGAGAATCTCCGGATCATTCAGCACCTTCAGACCCTGGATGACCTGGACAGCCCCCGCGGTGTCGCCCAGTGCCAGCTGGTTGTCGATCCCCTGAAGAATTTCCTCCCGCTGTGCCGCCACATGCCAGCGCAGCTCGGACAGCGCCTTCTGGTGCTCCACCACCACCTCGTACCCGGCCAGCTCCGGCGTCGGCACCGGCGGCACGAAATACCCCATGCCGAAGGGATACAGCAGCAAGTTCACCGCCAGGAAAATCCCACCGAACAGGATGAGCAAGGGGATGCCCAAGACAGCACCCGCAACCCCGGGCGCAACGGCCACCAGAATGAGAAACAGCATCTCGCACGCTCCTAATGGGCCACGCCGGTGCCCACGGCGCCGGCGTTCGCCAGTCGCTGCTCCTCTTCGTAGCTGGACAGGGCAGCCTCGTAGAGCGTCAGCATCCGACGCAGGGAATCCCTCTCCTGGGCACTGATCTCATGCTCGATCATGCCCTTCTGGCCACCGATCCGCAGCCTGCTATTACGCCAGCTGATGATGTCCAGAACCAGCTTGGCCTCGCGCTTGCCCACCGGTTTGGCCCACCACACCACATTGCCCTGCTCTCCGGACTCGGCCCCGATGCCGGCCGGCACCTCCTCCGGCGTCCGGATGATCTCGACCTCGAAACTGCGGATGGGCAGGGCATTCGGCCCGTCATACTGCACGCGCAGCATCAACACGGGCTTCTGCCCATCCTGCATGCCCAGCAGCAGGAAGAATCCGGTTCCCGTACTGCATCGCACGCCTTCGCTGTCGTGATACCAGGTCATGGCCCCCTGTGTCGGTCCCACACACGGCCAGCGCTTCAGGCCCTTGAGCTGCTCGCGTATCCGGGCCTTTCCCTTCGCGACGGCTGTGGCCATATCCGCACGTGCCAGAGAAACGGCATCCTCCGCGGGCGGCTTCCTGTCGTTGTGGCCTGCCGTCCCGGGCGTCGTGCCCGCACGACCGGCTTCGCCCGGGTTGGCGACGGCCGTGCCAGGACCGGCCACCGTCGCGTTGGCACTCACGACCCGCTGCAGATTCTCCGCCGCCTTCTGCCGATAGCGCTGGACCTCACTGTCGTTCAGGCTCTCGAACAGTCCGGCCCGGTCATGCAGTTCCTGGTAGCGGCCCTTCTCCTCCAGATACGCCAGGTCCTCCAGCACCGCCTTGCGGTTCGTGGAAAACCAAACCACCAGCCGTTCATGCGCCTTCGCCATGCGATCTTCGGCCTGCCTCAGCGCCCGTTCCCGTGCAGCCATCGCCTCGTACCGTTCGATCAGCTGCTGTTCGGCAGGTCCCCCTTCCCGCGCTGGCGATGAGTCTGAAGGCTGTACCGCCGATATCGGGACTGTGGAAGGGACTGTGGACACCGGGGCCACGGATGGGCCGGATACCCCTTGGGCCATCCCCTCGGGGGACGTCTCACGCGTCTCCTCATGACGGGACAGGCTGTCCGCAGGAGCAGACGCCGGCGCTCCTGCCATGGACTCATGGTGTTGCACCGCGGCGGGCGTTGCACCGGGTTTTTCAGGTACCGTCGCGGGTGATTCCGGCACGGTCACCGATGCCGATGGCACCGTCGCATGCGCTGGCACCACCTTCTCCGCGTTTTCGCCCCGGGAATCGGCCGTCGCAGGCGGTTCATCATCCTGGCTGAGCCACAGCGCCACCGCGATGATGGCCACAAAGACCAGCAATCCGCTGACCACCAGCAACAGAAAGTCCCACACCTTCTTCATGCTCTACCCCTGCCTGCCCAAGGCGCATCCACCTGCGGCCATCACCGTCATTCATGGGGTTCGGCGCATCGGCCTTGCGTCCGATGCCCGCTTTCATGGGAAAGACATGGGCAGCCCGGCATGACCTTAGCAAGCACGTCGCGCCGTCATCTCCCGCAAGCAGACAGACGGACGTCAGGACCGAACGGGGCGCTCCCAAACAAAAAGCGCCTCACAAGGAGGCGCTTTTCATCGGGAACCAATCACGGCTATCGGGAGCCGATCACTTCTTCTTCTTGGGTGCGACCATCATCACCATCTGGCGACCTTCCAGGCGGGGCATCGATTCGACCTGGGCGATTTCCTCGATGTCGTTGCGGACCCGTTCCAGCAGGCGAATGCCGAACTCCTGGTGGGCCATCTCGCGACCGCGGAAGCGCAGGGTGATCTTCACCTTGTCGCCGTCCTGCAGGAAGCTGATCATGTTGCGCAGCTTGATGTTGTAGTCGCCGTCGTCCGTCTGCGGGCGGAACTTCACTTCCTTGATCTGAACGACCTTCTGGCGGGCCTTGGCCTCGGCAGCACGCTTCTGTTCCTGGTAGCGGAACTTGCCGTAGTCCATCAGCCGGCAGACCGGCGGGGTGGCGTTGGGCGCGATCTCGACCAGGTCGACATCGGCCTCTTCGGCCATGCGGCGTGCCTCACCCAGCCGGAAGACACCCAGCTGCTCGTTCTCTATGCCCAGCAGGCGAACCTCGGGGGCGTGGATTTCACCGTTGATGCGGTGGTTGCGTTCGGTAGCGATGCTGATTATCTCCGAATGAACTGGACGAAAGCCGGCAGCAGGCTGCCGGCCCAAAGGCGATGAGGAAAGACCTCAGTTCGCCTTCTCTGCCACCTGCTGCGCCAGCAGGCTGGCGAAACCTTCGAAACTCATGCTGCCCAGATCCTTGCCCCCACGGGCGCGGACGGCCAGCGTGCCCGCCTGCCGATCCTTCTCGCCGACCACGACGAGATACGGGATCTTCTGCAGGCTGTGCTCCCGGATTTTATAGCCGATCTTGTCGCCCCGCAAATCCGAGATAACCCTAAATCCTTGTTTTATCAGCCGTTGCCGGATGTCCTCGGCATAGTCGGCAGCCGTGTCGGTAACGGTGAGCACCGCCACCTGCACCGGCGCCAGCCAGGTGGGCATGGCCCCGGCATGGTTCTCGATCAGGATGCCGATGAAACGCTCCATCGACCCGACGATGGCGCGGTGCAGCATGATGGGACGACGACGGCTGTTGTCCTCGGCCACGTACTCGGCGTCCAGGCGCTCGGGCATCATCGGGTCATACTGGATGGTGCCCACCTGCCAGGCGCGACCGATGGAGTCCTTCAGGTGGTACTCGATCTTCGGACCGTAGAAGGCGCCCTCGCCGGGCAGTTCCTCCCAGGCCACGTCGCAGGCGGCCAGTGCCGCACGCAGGGCATTCTCGGCGCGGTCCCAGGCCTCGTCGGTTCCCAGGCGCTGCGACGGACGAAGCGCCAGCTTGACCGAGACGTTCTCGAAGCCGAAGTCGCGGTACACGGCCATGGCCTGCCGGTGGAAGGCCGTCACCTCAGCCTCGACCTGCTCTTCGGTACAGAAGATGTGGCCGTCATCCTGCGTGAAGCCCCGGACCCGCATGATGCCGTGCAGCGCGCCGGAGGGCTCGTTGCGGTGGCAGGAACCGAACTCGGCATAGCGCAGCGGCAGATCGCGGTAGCTGCGCAGCGACGCATTGAAGAGCTGCACGTGGCCCGGGCAGTTCATCGGCTTGACGGCGTACTCGCGCTTTTCCGACTCGGAGAAGAACATGTTCTCCTTGTAGTTGTCCCAGTGGCCGGAACGCTTCCACAGGTCCACGTCCAGGATCTGCGGGCAGCGCACTTCCTGATAGCCGTTCTTCTGGTACTTCTCGCGGATGTACTGCTCGATGCGCTGCCAGATGGTCCAGCCACGCGGATGCCAGAACACCATGCCCGGGGCTTCGGCCTGGGTGTGGAACAGATCCAGGTCCTTGCCCAGCTTGCGGTGGTCACGCTTCTCGGCCTCTTCCAGCATGTGCAGGTAGGCGTCCTGGTCATCCTTGCGGGCCCAGGCCGTGCCGTAGATGCGCTGCAGCATCTCGTTGTTGGCGTCACCGCGCCAGTAGGCGCCCGCCACCTTCATCAGCTTGAAGACCTTCAGCTTGCCGGTGGACGGCACGTGCGGCCCGCGGCACAGGTCCACGAAGCGCCCTTCGCGGTAGAAGGTGATGCCTTCCTCGGCCGGAATGGACGCGATGATCTCGGCCTTGTACTTCTCGCCGATCGACTCGAAGTACTTGACGGCCTCCTGGCGGTCCCATTCCTCGCGCACCACGGTCTCGTCCAGCTTGGCCAGCTCGTGCATGCGCTTTTCAATGGCCGCCAGATCCTCGGGCGTGAACGGGCGCTTGTACGCAAAGTCGTAGTAGAAGCCGTTCTCGATGACCGGGCCGATGGTGACCTGCGCCTCGGGGAACAGATCCTGCACGGCGTAGGCCATCAGGTGTGCCGTGGAGTGCCGGATGATGTCCAGGCCTTCCGGGTCCTTGTCGGTGACGATGGCCACCTCGGCGTCCTCGCTGACGGTGCGGGACAGATCGACCAGTTTTCCGTTGACGCGACCGGCAAGAGCGGCCTTGGCGAGTCCGGGACCAATGGCGGCGGCAATTTGCGCCACCGTGACGGCATCATCGAAACGGCGCTGCGAGCCGTCCGGCAGGGTAATGATGGGCACGACGAAATGAGGGTAGAGGTTTTCTGAAAACGCAGAAAGGCGATTGAAGCAAGCTTTCGATCATATCACACCATAGCCATACTGCACAATTTGTACCAGACGAGCAACATCCGAATTATCAAATCCCTTTTGTCCATGCCTGTTCATTTCGCTGCAGAATAAGCCTGTTCACTGGAGGCATTCGGACATGAGCACAGATTTCCGTATCCCGTCGTCCATCCGCACGGATTATCTGTTCATGATCGAACAGGCCGTCAAGGCACCTTCTGGACATAATACCCAGCCCTGGAAGTTCAGAATTCATTCAGACCACATTGACATCCTGCCCGATTTTTCCAGGGCACTTCCCGTTGTCGATCCCGATCACCGTGAATTATTCGTGAGTCTGGGGTGTGCCGCAGAAAACCTGTGCATCGCAGCTGCTCACAAAGGCTGGCTGGGCAAGGTCTCCACCACCACCGACGGCATTATTCATGTCGGACTCAGCAGGCAGGAAGGTATTGAATCACCCCTTATTTCGCAGATTGCACGGCGGCAGACCAACCGACGCTGCTATGACGGCAGCATGATTCCCGACCATGCCATCGCCCTGCTGAAAAATACCTCTGCAGAACCTGGCATCAGCATTCACCTTTACCAGAAAGGGACGCAGGCCTTCGATGACATTGCAGCACTGGTATACGAAGGCAACAGGCGACAGATGGGAAACCCTGCATTCAAGGCCGAGTTGCGACAGTGGATGCGCTATAACAGAAAACACCAGGACGAAACCGCCGACGGCCTGAGTTATGCTGTTTTCGGTGCACCGAACCTGCCCCGCTTCATGGCCGAGTTCATCATTGCCTACAGCCTGGATGCGGCAAAGCAGAACAGGACCGACCACCGGAATATCACCTCCGCCTCCCATTTTGCGCTGTTCACCACACGCGACAACCGCCTGGAACACTGGGTGGCGCTTGGCAGAACACTGCAGCGCTTCCTGCTGGCAGCCACCGCGGCAGACATCGCCCACGCCTATGCCAACCAGCCCAACGAGAACCCCGAGCTGGCAGAGCGCATGGCGCAAACGCTGGGCATCGCCGGGGAGTATCCGACCATCCTCGTCCGCCTGGGGTACGCCAAGGCATCGGCATACGCCCTGCGTCGCAGCATCGAGGGGCTGATCGTCGACGAGGACTGAGCGGCATTCGGGATAACCATGATTCCCCCCCTTTCCTGCGCCACGGCCATTCCTATAATCACGTCCGTTCCTGGGGGAGTCCCATCCGATGGCGCATCGGCACCTGCCGTGCCCTGCCATCCAAGGACTGAGAGTCGGCTGCTGGCCGAGACCCTTAGAACCTGATCCGGATCATGCCGGCGAAGGGAAGGAATCCAGCGCACGCAGGCTTTTGCCTCGGCCGTCACGGGCCGTGCCAGTGCTGCCCCGCCTGAAGGACAGCGCCCCGGCAAGGGCATCATCTCCTGCATGCGCCCGTGAACACGGCTCAGCCGTTCCGGTGCCGTCCCTCCCCCGTCGTGCAGCCACCGGCCTGCAACCCACGACATCCCTCTGGGAGAGACCATGTTCACCTCCATCGGCACCGGGCCAGCCATCTTCTGGCTGGTGCTCTTCTCGGCCCTTTTCGCAGCGGCCGGCATTCTCTACGCACGGCGCTGGCGCGAGAGCCTCGAAGACTTCGTGGTGGCTCGCAACACACAGGGCCCCATCGCCACCTTCGCCACGCTACTGGCCTCTGCCCTGGGCGCGTGGATCCTGTTCTCGCCCCCCGAAGCAGCCACCTGGGGCGGCATCCCGGCCGTGATCGGCTATGCGCTGGGCTCGATGTCCCCGCTGGTGGCCATGCTGCTGCTGGGCCGTCGCATGCGCCAGCTCATGCCCCACGGCCACACGCTGACCGAGTTCCTTCTGACCCGCTATGGCCGGCCCATGTATGCGCTCACGCTGGCCATCATGGTGTTCTACGTCTTCATCGAGCTGACGGCCGAAATCACCGCCATCTCGATGCTGATGACGCTGCTGGCCCCGGTACCGATGGGCCTGACGGCCACCGTCGTGATGGGCACGGTGCTGCTCTACACGGCCGTGGGCGGCCTGCGTGCCTCCATCTTCACCGACAAGGTGCAGATCCTGATCATCGTGCCGATGCTGCTGGCGCTGGTCGCCATTGGCTGGCATGTGTCGGGCGGCGCCAGCGGCGTGACGGCCCGCCTGGCCGAGAAGGCGCCGGCCCTGCTGGACTTCGGTGATGCCGGCGGCCTGAAGGCGGGCGCCACCTTCTTCGTGGCCATCCTGCTGACCGGCATCTTCCACCAAGGCAACTGGCAGCGCATCTATGCCGCACGCAGCATTCAGGACATGCAACGCGGCTTTCTGCTGGGCGGCCTGTTCGTGGTGCCGTTCATCCTGCTGATGGGCCTGTTCGGCCTGGCCTGGGTGGCCATGGAGCCGGGTGGCGAAGCCTCGGTGGCGCTCTTCGCCCTGGTGATGCCCAACCTGCCGGCCTGGGTGGCCCTGGCCTTCATCCCGCTGGGACTGGCACTGGTGATGAGCAGCGCCGACACGGCCATCAGCGCCATCACCAGCATCATTGCCGTGGACGGCGCCCGGCTGCTGCCCCAGGCACGCCCTGCCCGCCTGTTGCGGCTGGCCCGCATCCTGGTGCTGGTGCTGGCCATCCCGGTGGTCGTCGTGGCGGCGCAGGGACTCAGCGTGCTGTACCTGTTCCTGCTGGCCGACCTGCTGTGTGCGGCCGCAGCCTTCCCGGTGTTCCTGGGACTCTACAGCCGCCGGCATGACGGCGTGGATGCCCTGGTGGCCACGCTGGCCGGACTGGCCGCAGGCCTGTGGATGTTCCCGCGCCCGGGGCAGCCGCTGGACACGCTTCTGGAATCGTTCCTGCTGGCCGCCTGCGTGCCGATCGTCGTGACGGGCCTGATGCGACTGCTGCGCCGTCAGCGCCAGACCTTCGTGCTGGAATCGCTGGATGACGGTGTCCGACGCTTCGACCGCGAGGACGCCCAGCCCGCCAGTGACGACAAGGCGCCCCTGCCGGCCCAGGCATGACTCTGTCGTGACTCTGATGTGATTCGGACGTGACCCGGGCCTGACTCAGGCCTGGGTCGCCTGCCGCTGTCGCAGCACCTCGTACAGCACCACACCGGTGGCCACCGAGACATTCAGGCTGGACACCGAACCCATCATCGGGATGGAAACCAGTGCATCGCACTGCTCCCTGACCAGGCGACGCAGGCCCTTGTCCTCGGCGCCCATCACGATGGCCACCGGCCCCGCAAAATCGGTACGGTACAGATCGGCATCGGCCTCATCAGCCAGGCCGTAGACCCGAAAGCCTGCGTCCTGCAGCTGCTCCACCGTGCGCACCAGGTTCGTCACCAGAATGTAGGGCACCGACTCGCCGGCACCGCTGGCGGTGTGCATCGCCACGTCGGTCAGCGGCGCCGCGTGGTCCTTCGGCGCAATCACGGCATCCACCCCAGCACCGTCAGCACTGCGCAGGCAGGCCCCCAGGTTGCGCGGGTCGGTCACGCCGTCCAGCAGCAGCAGGAACGGCGGCCGCTCGCGCCCCTCCAGATCCGACAGCAGCGTGGGCAGATCCGTGCTGATGGTCTGCGTCTCCACCTGGGCCACCACGCCCTGGTGACGCTTGCCCCCCGCCATCCGGTCCAGCCGCCCGGCCTCCACGCGCGTCACCTGCACGGCCTGCTGCTGCGCCAGCTTCAGCAGGTCTCGCACCCGGGTGTCGTCGCGGTGCCGGTCGACATAAAGCGACTTGAAACTGGCCGGTGCCTGGCGCAGACGCGCCATCACCGCATGAAAGCCATAGAGCAGCATGATGGGACTGGAACAGAAAGGAATCAGATTGCCCGGGATGGTACATCCATGCCCGGGCGCAACTGGCATGAGCCGCTGCCATGACGGATCGACGCCCGCGCCTTCCACGCCGGCGAATCGGGTCTCCTGTACGGGCACTGAGGCCGCACCCGACAGGCCGCCGAACGGAGCGGCCTCAGATCGTCATGATGCAGGCCAACCTCAGCCGCCGGCCTTGCTGCTGCGACGGCGGCGCACGGCGGCAGCCGGGGTGCGTGCAGCCCCTCGGCCCGCGCGGCTGCCGGCACTGCCGCGCGATGCAGTCTTTTCTTCCACGCCGGCAAAGCCCTTGGCGGCCACCTTGCCAGGTGCCGCCAGGAGCGCCTGCGTGGGCGCCTTGCTGCGACGTCTGCCCGCAGACGGCCGGGTATCGGAATCACGGCGCCCGCCGGAATCCTCACTGCGCCGTCCACGCCCCTCGGAGCGCCCATTGCTTCGTCCGGTGTCCTCGACCAGCCGGAAGTCGATGCGGCGTGCCTCCAGGTTGACGGCCATCACCTGCACTTCCACCTCGTCGGTGAGCGCGTAGCGGCGACCGGTACGCTCGCCGATCAGCACCTGACCGGCCTCGTCGTAGCGGAAGTACTCGCTGCCCAGCTCGGAGACGTGCACCATGCCCTCGACATACAGGTCGTCGAGCGTGACGAACACGCCAAAGGGCGCCACGCCGGTGATGTGCCCCCGATAACGGTCGCCGATGCGATCACGCATGTAGACGCACTTGAGCCACGCCTGCACATCGCGGCTGGCCTCATCGGCCCGGCGCTCGTTGGCCGAGCAGAGAGTGCCCAGCCGCTCCCACACGGCATGGGATTCGGCCTGTGCCTGCGCAGCCTTCTGGCGGCGCGACGTCTGCGAACGGCTTCGTGTGCTGCGCGTGGCCGGACGCCCCGCTGCGGCCTCGCCCTCAATAGCCAGAGCGACCACCTTGGCCTGCGCTCCTTCCGTCTCGAACACTTCGTCGTTTGGCTTGCCTGCATCGGCCTCGATGACCGGCAGGTAGCGACGATTCTCCAGCAGCGCCTTGATGGCGCGGTGGTTCAGCAGATCCGGGTAGCGCCGGATGGGCGACGTGAAGTGCGCGTAGGCATCATAGGCCAGGCCGAAGTGCCCCTGGTTGTCGGGCGTGTAGACGGCGGCCTGCATGGACCGCAGCATCATCGTCTGCAGGAGCGCCGCATCGGGTCGTCCCTGGATCTGCTGCGACAGTACCTGATAGTCCTGCGGGCGCGGGCCGCGCTTCTCGCGCGCTTCGACCTGAGCATTGCCCAGCCGAAGGCCGGTACCTGCCAGGAACTCGCGCAGCTTGGCCAGCCGGTCGGGGCTGGGGCCCTCGTGCACCCGGTAAAGTGCCGGATGCTTGTTGCTCTCCAGGAAGTCGGCCGCGCAGGTGTTGGCGGCCAGCATGCATTCCTCGATCAGCTTGTGGGCATCGTTTCGGCTCTGGGCGACGATCTCGGTGATGCGCCCCTGCTCGTCACAGAGCATCTTGGTCTCGGGCGTCTCGAACTCGATGGCACCCCGCTTCTGGCGTGCGGCCTCCAGGGCCTGGTAGAGCGCATGCAGGTCGTAGATCTGCGGCAGCACCGATTTTCGGCGCTCGATGGCAGCCACGTCCTCGCCGGTCAGGATGCCCCAGACCTCGTTGTAGGTCAGCCGCGCCGCCGAATACATGACGGCCGGATAGAACTGATAGGCGATCACCTCGCCGTCGGTGTCGATCACCATGTCGGCCACCAGCACCAGCCGGTCCACCTCCGGGTTGATCGAGCACAGCCCGTTGGAGAGCTTCTCGGGCAGCATGGGAATGACCCGACGCGGGAAATACACCGAGGTGGTGCGCTCCTGGGCCTCGGCATCCAGCGCGCTGCCTGGGCGCACATAGTGACTGACATCGGCAATGGCCACCAGCAGCCGCCAGCCACGGGGCTTGCCACTCTTCGCGTCGGTCACGGGCTCGCAGTAGACGGCATCGTCAAAGTCGCGGGCGTCCTCACCGTCGATCGTCACCAGCGGCACGTCACGCAGGTCCACGCGGTTGCGGTAGTCGGCCGGCCGCAGGCTGTCGGGCAGCGCCCCCGCCTCGGCCAGCACGGCATCATTGAAGCGATGCGGCACATCGAACTTGCGCACGGCGATCTCGATCTCCATGCCCGCATCGTCCATGTTGCCCAGCACCTCAATCACGCGGCCGATGGGCGGCGTGTTCCAGCCCGGCGGCGTGGTGATCTCCACCGACACCACCTGCCCGGGCTGCGCACCCTGGGCGCCACCCGCCTCAATCAGGATGTCGTGCTTGATGCGTTGATCTTCGGGGGCCAGAATCAGCACGCCCCGTTCCTGCACCAGGCGGCCCACCACGGGCCGGTTGTTGTGCTGCGTCACCTCGACGACCTTGCCTTCCGGCCGCCCCCGGTTGTCCGTCCCCACGCGGCGCACCAGCACCCGGTCACCATGCATGACCTTGGCCATCTCGCGCGGCGGCAGGAAGATGTCGGCGCTGCCATCGTCAGGCAGCATGAAACCGAAGCCGTCTCGATGCCCCGACACGCGGCCAGGAATGAGGTCGATGCGACTGACCAGCATCAGGGCGCCCTTGCGCCCGGCCAGGATCTGACCGTCACGTTGCATGGCGGCCACACGCCGCCGCATTCCCACCAAGGCCCCTTCAGGCACCCGCATGCGCTCGATCAGCTGCTCAATGGAAAGCGGTGCGCCTTCCTCGGCCAGCGTGTCCAGGATGGCCTGTCGGCTGGGGGGATCCAAATTTTTTTCTGACATCGATTTGACAAGCCTACGAAAGTACTTACAATACCACTTTATTGATTGGCCCAGATGGCGGAATTGGTAGACGCACTAGGTTCAGGTCCTAGCGCCAGCAATGGTGTGGAGGTTCGAGTCCTCTTCTGGGCACCAATTCAACAAGTCAGCTGCCTTGGCAGTCTGGCTTGAAGCAGAGAATTCCCGCTTAGGCGGGATTTTTTTGCCCCACCAGCTTTTTGTTTTCCCCTCTTCCGGGGCATTCAGAAAACTGGAAAAACCTGAAGCAGTACACGCCCAGATGGCGGAATTGGTAGACGCACTAGGTTCAGGTCCTAGCGCCGGCAACGGTGTGGAGGTTCGAGTCCTCTTCTGGGCACCAATTCATCAGGTCGCAAATGCCTTGCAGCGCGGCCTGAGGCGGTAAATCCGCCAGGAAAGCTCCCGCTTCGGCGGGATTTTTTTTGCCCATACATTTTCTCTTCCACGGCCAACACGGCAAAGCTTCTTCAGTCACAGGCCCCTTCGGTCACGAAGCTTCTCTCTTCATGAAGCCTCAGTCCTTGTTTGTGACACCTCTGTCTCCGTGACACCACGCTGGCCATGAAGCTACGCCGCACATGAGGCTGCCCCCTCTTCGTGAGACCACACTGTGCACGAAGCCGCCACCCTCTTCGTGAAGCAGCTTCCTTGTTCATTGAACGCTCTGTAAACGACGGGCGGCCAAGACACCAGGCAGAAAACGCCCAGGCCGACACACCAACACACGTCAGGCAGCCGCACAGGCCGCGCGCTCCATGGAAAGGAGACGCAAAGAGACGTTGCAACAGCCAAGCCGACTTGCGCAAACAAAATCACAAAGCCAAGCAAAAGCTTATGCAGGGAAAATGATGAAAGTGGGGATTTACTGCAGAGACAGCAGCCAGATGAACCAGCTACCGAGAGATGGCGTCCCGTAGGGGATTCGAACCCCTGTACTCACCGTGAAAGGGTGATGTCCTAGGCCTCTAGACGAACGGGACTTCAAGAACTGCTTCAGTACTCATCAGCACCGAAGCACTGCATTATATACTGAAAATCTTTACTTTCAAGTCTTTCAGAAAATTTTTTCAAAACTTTCTAAAGACCCTATCGACTGCCACCGCCCTTCTTCTCTATCAAAAATCTCCGGAAGCTCCGGAGATTTTGATCGATCAGGAAAGATGGTGGAGGTAAGCGGGATCGAACCGCTGACCTCTTGCATGCCATGCAAGCGCTCTCCCAGCTGAGCTATACCCCCAAGCGATCGATGAACAGGATATTACCCCGTGGTTTTGGGCCTTGCAAGTCCTTTCCAGCAAAAAAGTGCAGAAACTACCGTTTCTTAACTTTCTTTAACCTTATTGGCTGATTTTCAGGGGCCCAAGCACGCTTTTGGGTACGATTCCGTTTTCCCTTGACCATCTTTTCCCTGTCTTACTGGACTCCACCCATGACTGCTCGACTGATTGATGGCACTGCCATCTCCGCCCAGGTGCGCGAAGAAGTGCGCGAGGCTGCCCAAGAGATTCTGAATGCCACCGGGCAGCGCCCCGGCCTGGCCGTGATCCTGGTGGGTGATTCGGCGGCTTCCCAGGTCTATGTGCGCAACAAGATCCGCGCCTGCGAGGCCGCAGGCTTTCATTCGGTCAGCGAGCACCTGCCCGAGGAGACCACCGAGGCCGCCCTGCTGGCCCGGCTGGATGAACTGAACAAGGATCCTGCCGTGCACGGCATCCTGGTGCAGCTTCCCCTGCCTGCCCACATCGACACACGCCGCGTGATCGAGGCCATCTCGCCGGACAAGGACGTGGACGGCTTTCACGTGGCCAATGCCGGTGCACTGATGACCGGTGCGCCGCAGCTGGTGCCCTGCACCCCGCTGGGCGTGATGCGCCTTCTGGAGAGCACGGGCGTGCCGCTGCGTGGCGCCGAGGCCGTCATCGTGGGTGCCAGCAATCTGGTGGGCAAGCCCCAGCTGCACCTGCTGCTGCAGGCCGGTGCCACCGTGACGCTCTGCAACAGCAAGACGCGCGACCTGGCGGCGCAGACCCGGCGCGCCGACATCCTGGTGGTGGCCGTGGGCCGTCCCCGCATGATCACCGGCGACATGATCAAGCCGGGTGCCGTGGTCATCGACGTGGGCATCAACCGGCTGCCTGACGGCAAGCTGACGGGCGACGTGGACTTCGACAGCGCCCGCAACGTGGCTGGCTGGATCACCCCCGTGCCGGGCGGCGTGGGCCCGATGACCATCGCCATGCTGCTGCAGAACACCATCACGGCAGCCCGTCGTCACCTGAAGCTGGCCTGACGACTGCCTGGCCGCAGGCCGGCGCCCCGACAGACGCGGGCCTAGCACCCGGTCTGCACAGCCATCCGGCCTGTGTGCCATTGGGCATGCGGGCCGCGCCTTGCATCGGTTGTCTTCAGGGCGCCCCACCCCCATCTCGGGAAAATGCGGATGAACGGGTCCGGCGCAAGGCTGTCCCGTCATCCCTGCCTCTCTTTCAGACCCGATTTCTCAGGCCATCTTTTTCATTCCTTCAGGCTTTCTTCGATTCCCTCTTTCTTCTTGCCATGACCACTCCTGCTTCCCGTGCTGCACAGTCGACGGCAGACGCCGCCCCCTCTGACAACCCGCTGCTGGACGGCCCTGCCCGACTGCCCCGCTTCACTGCCGTGAAGCCCGAGCATGTGGGGCCGGCCCTGGATGTGCTGCTGGCCGACGCCGAGAAGGCACTGGCCAAGGCCACGGCAGCAGACACGCCCACCACCTGGAAGGACTTCGTGCTGCCGCTGCAACACGCCACCGAGCGCCTTGGACACGCCTGGGGCATCGTGCAGCACCTGAATTCGGTCATGGACACGCCCGAACTGCGCGAGACCTTCAATCAGAACCTGCCGCGCGTGGTGGAGTTCTGGACCCGGATGGGACAGGATCAGGCGCTCTTCGAGAAGTACCGCGCATTCCGCGCCAGCCCGGCCCATGAGGCGCTGGATGCCGCCCGCAAGACGGCCATCGAGCACGAGCTGCGCGACTTCCGGTTGAGCGGCGCCGAACTTGTCTCGCCTGCACGCGAGCGCTTTGCCGCCATCCAGGAAGAGCTGGCCGCGCTGCAGCAGAAGTTCTCGGAAAACGTGCTGGACGCCACCAATGCCTTCGAGCTGCTGGTGCCCGATACGGAGGAAGGCAAGGCGCGTCTGGCGGGCCTGCCCGACGATGCCATTGCAGCGGCCCGGGCCGACGCCGAACGGCAAGGCAAGGCGGGCTGGCGCTTCACGCTGCAGTTCCCGTCGTACTTCCCGGTCATCCAGTATGCGCACGACCGCAGCCTGCGCGAGGCGCTCTACCGTGCCTATGCCACCCGGGCGGCCGAAGGCAGCCCGCAGGACAACACCACGCTGATCCAGAAGATCCTGGCGCTGCGCGAGGAGAAGGCACAGTTGCTGGGCCTGGCCAGCTACGCCGAGCTGTCGCTCGTGCCGAAGATGGCGGACTCCCCGGCCCAGGTGGAGCAGTTCCTGCGTGACCTGGCGCGACGTGCCCGCCCCTTCGCCGAGCGTGATCTGGCCGAGCTGCGCGCCTTTGCGGCCGAGAAGCTGGGACTGCCCGAGCTGCAGGCCTGGGACATCGCCTATGCCAGCGAGGCCCTCAAGCAGGCGCGCTATTCGTTCTCGGACAACGAGGTGAAGCAGTACTTTGCGCTGCCCCGCGTGCTGGACGGTCTCTTCGGGCTGGTCGAGCGGCTCTTCGGGGTGTCGATCACCGAGGACCACGCCGAGGGCTGGCATCCGGACGTGCGCTTCTATCGCATCAGCGCGGGCGACCGGCTGGTGGGCCAGTTCTATCTGGACCTGTACGCGCGCGAGGCCAAGCAGCCGGGCGCCTGGATGAACGACTGCCGCGGCCGCCAGCACGAGGAAGGCGGCGTCGTGCAGACGCCGGTGGCCTACCTGGTGTGCAACTTCCAGGCGCCGGTCAACGGTCAGCCCGCCCTGCTCACCCACGACGACGTGACCACGCTCTTCCACGAGTTCGGCCACGGCCTGCACCACATGCTGACGCAGGTGGACACGCTGGCGGTCTCGGGCATCTCGGGTGTGGAATGGGATGCCGTGGAACTGCCCAGCCAGTTCATGGAGAACTGGGCCTGGGAATGGGACATCGTGGAATCAATGACCCACCACGTGAAGACGGGCGAGCCGATGCCGCGTGCGCTCTTTGACCGGATGCTGGCCGCCCGCAACTTCCAGGCTGGCCTGCAGACGCTGCGGCAGATCGAGTTCGCGCTCTTCGACATGACACTGCACCAGCAGGCAGCCCGGGCGCTGGCCGCTGGCGAGACCGACCCGGTCCAGCGCATCCTGGATGCGGTGCGCGCCGAGGTGGCCGTGCTGCTGCCGCCTGCGTTCAACCGCTTCCAGAACAGCTTCAGCCACATCTTTGCCGGCGGCTACGCGGCAGGCTACTACAGCTACAAGTGGGCCGAAGTGCTGTCGGCCGACTGCTATGCTGCCTTCGAGGAGGAAGGCCTGTTCGAGCCTGCCGTGGGCCGCCGTTTCCTGGCAGAGATACTCTCTGTGGGCGGCAGCCGACCGGCCATCGACTCGTTCCGTGCGTTCAGAGGACGGACCCCCGAGCTGGACGCCCTGCTTCGGCATAATGGGATGGTAGAAGAAGCCTAGGGAAGGCAGCACCCCCCGGGGATCGGAACGCCATGGGCGCTCCGTACTCCGGGAGGATGGTTGATGCACGAAGTGCCCTTCCCGATATCCCCTGAACACAAGGATTTCGATGAAAGCGCTTGCGGCATCCCTGCTCGTGGTGACGGCCGGTGGCCTGGCAGCACTGCCGGGTGCCGCAGCCGAGTACAAGTGGACCGACCGGAACGGCAACGTCGTCTATGGTGACCACCCGCCGGACGAGAGTGCGGTGGCACTGCGCCGTCCGGGCGGCCTCACGGTCACGCAGACGGTCAAGGCCCCCGTCGATCCCACCCTGCAGTTTCCCCTGGCCTTGCGCGAGGCAGCGCGGGCCAACCCGGTGGCGCTGTACGTGGCCAATGATTGCCAGCCCTGCCAGATGGCCGCCCAGCACCTGCGCCTGCGCGGCATTCCCTTCCAGGAATGGAAGGTGACCAGCAATGCCGACTTCGAGCGCTTCAAGGCCCTGGGTTTTTCCGGCAACGGCTTCCCCGCCATCAGCGTGGGCAGCCAGCGCAGCGTGGGCTACGAGGCCAATGCCTGGAACCGGATGCTGGATAGCGCACGCTATCCGACCGAATCGGTGCTGCCCTCCTCCTACCAGTACCCGCCGGCCGCCAACCTGTCGCCAGACATTCCCATGCAGGGCGCCACGGCCTTCCGCCAGCCCCCACGGATCATCGATGCCAGCGAAGTGCTGCCGGCCGGTGGCGAGCGGCGGGATCCGAGTAGCACGTCGGGTGGTGCTTCGGGTGGCACGGCGGCGCCGTCCGACTTCCGCTTCTGAGCATCCGCCTTTACGGAAGATCGGCTGACCGCCCGACCCAGGGCGGTCATGCGCTTTCTGCATGAACTTATTTGCGAACCGATGCAGGCGCCGGCCTGCAGCGGGCTGCGCCAATATCCTTGCTGTCGTTGCAGCTATCATCGGTGTCGTCCCATCTGCCTGACACGACACCATGAATCTCCAGCAATTGCGTTCGGTCCGTGAGGCCGTCCGACGCGGCTTCAACCTGACCGAAGTGGCACGGGCGCTGCACACATCGCAGCCCGGCGTCAGTCGCCAGATCCGCGAGCTGGAACAGGAGCTGGGCTTCGAACTCTTCGTGCGTGCCGGCAAGCGCCTCACCTCGCTCACGCATGCCGGCTCGGTGGCCGTTCCGATCATCGAAGGCATTCTGGGCGGTGCCGAGAACCTGCTTCGGGTGGGCGAGGAATACTCGCAGCAGTCGGCCGGCAAGCTGTCGATCTCGGCCACGCATTCCCAGGCACGCTACGCGCTGCCCGATGCCGTCCATGACTTCCGCCGCCGTTACCCCGACGTGCAGCTGAACCTGCACCAGGGATCGCCTCAGCAGGTGGCCGAGATGCTGCTCAGCGGCGAAGCCGACATCGGCATTGCCACCGAGGCACTGACCGACTATGACGGGCTGGTGACGCTGTCCTGCTATCGCTGGACGCACAGCGTGATCGTGCCGCCCAACCATCCGCTGCTGGACGACCCGGAGCTGACGCTGGAGCGGGTGGCCACCTTTCCGGTCATCACCTACAGCCCCGGCTTCACGGGGCGGCTGCACATCGACGAGGCCTTCCGGGTACGCGGTCTGGAGCCCAACATGGTGCTGACGGCGATGGATGCCGACGTGATCAAGACCTATGTGGAGCTGGGTCTGGGCATCGGCATCATCGCCTCCATTGCCTTCGACGAGGAACGCGACACGCGGCTGCGCGCCATTGACGCCGGCCACCTGTTCCCGGTCAACGTGACTCGCCTGGCCTTCCGGCGCGGCGCCTTCCTGCGGGGCTATGTCTACGATTTCATCGAGACCTTCGCCTCGCCACTGACCCGCGAGGTCGTGGAACAGGCTGCCCTGCAGATGCCGGGCATCGATTTCCAGATCTGAACGGCAGCCGGCACGGCACCCGTGCCGGTCGAGAGCCGTCCCGAGACCGCCGGCCGGTCCTGCGCATGGATACGGGCCGGCGCGCAGCGTCAGATCATCGCGGCCGGATCCATCGGCTGGGGATGGGCATTGGACCAGTCGGCCCCCGCCTCGAAGCGCGTCTCCTGGCGGGCACGCAGGTGCAGCAGACGGCCCCGCTCGATGCCCTGGCGCTGCTGCAGCTGCAGCCAGGCCTCGCGCGGCATCTCCACATCGATGAAGCTGCCGTCATCAGGGCGACGCAGTTCCAGCCGGGTGCGCGGGCCGACGGTGAGCGCCTGCGAGAACTCGACGGCCAGCGTGTCGGCGGCGGGCTCGTCCACCACCTCGATCTCGTGCGGGCGCACATAGACCGTGTTTTGGTCGGCCGCAGGATTTTCAGCCTGCTGCCCCGGCGCGTGCACGGCATGGAAATGCCCGCGGAACAGGTTCACATCCCCCAGGAACTTGAGCACGAAAGGCGTGGCCGGGCGGTCGTAGACCTCGTCGGGTGTGCCGACCTGCTCGACACGGCCCCGGTTGAGCACCACGACCCGATCGGCCACCTCCATGGCCTCGTCCTGGTCGTGAGTAACGAAGACGCTGGTGATGTTCATCTCGTCGTGCATGCGACGCAGCCAGCGACGCAGCTCCTTGCGCACCTGGGCGTCCAGTGCCCCGAAGGGTTCATCCAGCAGCAGCACGCGGGGCTCGACCGCCAGGGCGCGGGCCAGCGCAATGCGCTGGCGCTGCCCGCCCGAGAGCTGCGACGGGTAGCGATCGGCCAGCCAGTCCAGCTGCACGAGCGAGAGCAGCGCGTGCACGCGACGCTGGATCTCGGCCTCATCGGGTCGGCGGCTACGCGGCATCACCCGCAGCCCGAAGGCGACGTTCTCGAAGATCGTCATGTGGTTGAAGAGCGCATAGTGCTGGAAGACGAAGCCCACGCCACGCGCCTGCGGATCGGCATGGGTGGTGTCCTCGCCATGGAACAGCACGCGACCGCTGTCCGGCACTTCCAGCCCGGCGATGATGCGCAGCAGCGACGTCTTGCCCGATCCGGACGGCCCCAGCAGCGCCACCAGCGAACCCGACGGGATCTCCAGGGAGATGTCGTCGCAGACCACGGTCTGGCCGAAGCGCTTGTTCAGGTGCTCGATGAGGATGCTCATGATCAGATCCCGAAGGCGCGCCAGAGTTCCGCGTCGTTCGGGATGCGACCCTCGGCCACTTCCGGCGCGGTGACGGCGCCCGCCTGCGAGACCATGCTGCCGGGCGGCACGCTGCGCGTGAGCCAGACATTGCCACCGATGACCGAGCCGCGGCCGATGGTGACCCGCCCCAGCACGGTGGCGCCGGCATAGATGACCACCTCGTCCTCGACGATGGGATGGCGCGGCTCACCCTTGACCAGCGAGCCGTCCTCGCTCTGGGTGAAGCGCTTGGCACCCAGCGTGACGGCCTGGTAGAGGCGCACATGGCGGCCGATGATGGCCGTCTCGCCGATGACGACGCCGGTGCCGTGGTCGATGAAGAAATGGTCACCGATCTGTGCGCCCGGGTGGATGTCGATGCCGGTGGAAGAATGGGCCAGTTCCGACATCACCCGCGCGGTAAGCGTGATGCCCTCCTGATAGAGCAGGTGCGCCAGCCGGTGGTGGAGCATCGCCCAGATGCCCGGGTAGCAGATGAGCACCTCGTCCTTGCTGCTGGCGGCCGGGTCACCCTGGAAGGCCGCCGTCACGTCGCTGTCGATCAGCTCACGCACCCGAGGCAGCGCCTGGCTGAAATGACGGACCACATCCATGGCCCGCTCATCGTCCTGCGGCGAGAGCGTTTCACCGCCTGCCCGGAAGAGCAGTTCGCGCCGCACCTGCTGATGCAGCGCGGACAGCGCCAGGTCCAGCGTGTAGCCCACGTAGTGGTCGATGTTCTCGGAACACAGGTCGGGCCGGCCCAGCCGGTGCGGGAACAGGGCCGCCGCCAGCCCGTTGACCACCTCGGCGAGCACCGGCCGCGAAGGCAGCAGCGGCGGACGGCCGTTGCCATTCTGACGCGCGCGCAACGCGCTTTCGCGCCGCTCGCGCAGCTGCGCCACCACCTCGTCCACGCCGAAGCGGGTCGGCTGGCATATCGATCGGGAAACCATCGCCGTTCTCCCTCTGGAAGGATGTTGTCTGCAAGGCAAAGGGGGAATATACCGCCTCGCCCCTGTGGCGTGTGACCGATGGTCTGCATCACGGGGGGCGCTTCGCGCATGACGAGGTGTCCATTCCCCGCCTGACGATCCGTCGCTGGAGGTCTTCCAGACACTCACCATCGACGCCCTTGCTGCAGTCCGGCGGCAACGTTCCACCCCGGATGTCACCTGCAGACTGTCCGGTCATCGCAACCGTGCAGCCTCACCCCGCCATCAATCGCTAGAATCGAAACCCACCGGCACCCTGTCCCTGGCCCGCTCCCCGAAGGATCCTGCATGACCTCCCTGCTGCTCAGCGCATTCATCTACCTGGCTTCGGCGGCCGTCGCCGTGCCACTTTCCAAGCGACTGGGGCTGGGCTCCGTCCTGGGCTACCTGATCGCCGGCATCCTGATCGGTCCGGTCTTCGGCCTGGTGGGCCAGGAGACCGAGAGCATCCAGCACGTGGCCGAGTTCGGTGTGGTGATGATGCTGTTCCTGGTGGGTCTGGAGCTGGAGCCGCATAAGCTGTGGCAGCTGCGCTGGCAGCTGCTGGGGCTGGGGGGACTGCAGGTGGTGCTCACCATCGCGGCCATCACCGGCATCGCCATGCTGATGGGGCTGTCGTGGACAGTGGGCGTGGCGGCGGGCTGCGTGCTGTCGATGTCGTCCACCGCCATTGTGCTGCAGACGCTGGGCGAGAAGAACCTGCTGGCCAGCCAGGGGGGTCAGGCCAGCTTCTCGGTGCTGCTCTTCCAGGACATCGCGGTGATCCCGATGCTGGCGCTGCTGCCGCTGCTGGCGTTGCCCGAGCTGGCCGGTCAGGCCACCGAGGCCGCACACCATGCCGATGCAGTCAACCTGCTGGCCGGCCTGCCCGCCTACGAGAAGGCGGGCATCACCTTCGGGGTGATCGCGCTGATCGTGGTGGGCGGCCATTTCCTGGCCGGCCCCATCTTTCGCTACATTGCCGCCGCGCGGCTGCGCGAAATCTTCACGGTGGTGTCGCTGGCGCTGGTCATCGGCATTGCGGTGCTGATGTCGCTGATCGGGCTCTCACCCGCACTGGGCACCTTCCTGGCCGGCGTGGTGCTGGCCAACAGCGAATACCGGCACGAGCTGGAAAGCAACATCGAGCCGTTCAAGGGGCTGCTGCTGGGGCTGTTCTTCATCACGGTGGGCGCCGGCGTCGACTTCGAGCTGCTGGCCCATCAGGGCTGGAAGATCCTGGGCATCACCCTGTGCGTGATCGTTGCCAAGGGCCTGATCCTGCTGCTGCTGGGCAAGGTGTTCCGCCTGAAGCGGCTGGACCAGAAGCTCTTTGCGCTGGCGTTGGCCCAGGCCGGCGAGTTCGGCTTCGTGCTGCTGTCGCTCGTCGAGAGCAACGGCGTGATGCCCTCGCACATCGCCAAGCAGCTGCTGCTGGCGGTGGCGCTGTCGATGCTGTTCACGCCGCTGCTGTTCATCGTCTACGACAAGGTGATGGTGCCGCGCGCCTATGCCCGAGCCAAGGCAGGTGATGCCGTGCGGCCCGACGTGATCGAGCAGAAGCACCCGGTGATCATCGCCGGCCACGGCCGCTTCGGGCGCGTCATCAACGCCATGGTCACGGCCTGTGGCTACAAGACCACCGTGATCGATCACAACGCTGCCACGGTGGCAGGCTACAAGCGCTTCGGCGTTGAGACCTACTTCGGGGACGCCTCCCGCCAGGAGCTGCTGCTGATTGCCGGGCTGGCCGAGGCGCGACTGCTGGTGGTGGCCATCGACAATCACGAGCAGGCCATGAAGATCACCGAATTCGCCCGCAAGACCAATCCGGGCATCAAGATCGTGGCCCGTTCCTACGACGCGCAGCAGACCTACGAGCTGTACCACGCCGGCGCCGACGAGATCGTGCGCGAGAACTTCGACTCGGCGGTGCGATGCGGCAAGCGGGCACTGGAATGCCTGGGCATGCCCAAGCTGAAGGCCGAGGAAGTGGGCAACCTCTACTTCCATCGCAACCGCCACGGCATGGCCATGGCCGCCAAGGCCTATGACCCCAGCATCGGCATGTTCGAGAACAAGGCGCTGATCGAGATCATGCGGGCCGAGATGGCCGAGACCGAACGGCTGATCCGCCAGCTGCTGCATGATCAGGCCATCTCGTGGCCCAAGGACGTGGCCGAGACCACCACCGAACATGGAGACATGAACATGCAGGAGCCCGTCGAAGGAGGCTGAACGGCATGAAGGAGAACGAGGAGACGACATCGGCGGGCAACAAGGCCAACCAGAGCACGGACTCGCCGCACGCCGGGCGGCCCGCATCATCGGGACCGGCAGCCTTGGGGGCAACAGACGCCGCCGCCCCGGCCCCGCAGACGCCCACGATGCGCCGCGGCTGGCCGAAGGAAGGCTGGCTGCTGCTGTTTGCGGTGGCGGCGCTGGCCTTCAACCTGCGATCACCCATCGTGACCATCGGCCCGCTGGTGGGCATGATCCGCGACGATCTGGGGGTCTCCGGCAGTTTCATGGGCTTCGTGACGGCACTGCCGGTGCTGGCCTTCGCGCTGTTCTCGCCCTGGGCGGCACGGCTGGGCCGACGCCACGGCATGGAGAACGTGCTGGTCGCTTCACTTGTCGTGCTGATGGCCGGCATCGCACTGCGCTCGGCCCTGCCGTCGCCGCTGACGCTGGTGCTGGGCACGGCGCTGCTGTCTGCTGCCATTGCCATGGGCAACGTGCTGCTGCCGGCCCTGGCCAAGCGCAGGCTGCCCGAGCACGTCAATCTGGTGGTGGCGATGATGACGGCCGGCATGCTGGTGTCGTCCACGCTGGCCGCCAGCATCGCGGTTCCGCTGGCCCGCTGGCAGGGCTGGACCTGGCCGCTGGGCATCTGGATGCTGACCACGGGGGTCGCGCTGGTGCCCTGGCTGCGCATCCGTCAGCGCCACAGGGCAGCAGCCCCCGCCGGCAGCGCCCCGGCCGCCAGTCCCCCGCTGAACGTCTGGCGCATTCCGGCGGCCTGGGCGCTGAGCCTGTACATGGGGCTGCAGTCGCTGGTGTTCTATGCGGTGGTCGGCTTCACGCCCTCGGTACTGCAGGAAAAGGGCCTGTCGGCCGAACAGGCCGGCAACCTGGGTGCGCTCTTCCAGGCCGTCTCGCTGCTGGGCGTGGTGGCCGTGTCGTGGGCGCCGGTCCGTGGCCGCGGCCGCCAGTGGCTAAGCGTGGGCATCAGCCTGACGGTGCTGGCAGGCAGTCTGGGGCTGTGGCTGGGCAGTACGGCCACGCAGTGGCTCTGGGTCTCACTGGCCGGCATCGGCACCGCCGGCGTGTTCTCGCTGTGCCTGATACTGTTTGCCGAGCGCACCGATTCCCCGGCCGAGGCGGCCGCCCTGTCGGGCATGGCCCAGGCTGTCGGCTATGGCATTGCGGCCATCGGGCCGCTGGGCGTGGGCGTGCTCTACGACCTGCTGGGTTCATGGACGCGGACGATGGGGCTGCTGGCGGCGCTGAGCCTGCTGGAATGCCTGCTGGCCTGGTCATCGGCCAGTCCGAAGACGCTGGCGCAGACCCTGGCAGGCCCGCAGCGCGGCCGATGAGATCCGCATATGCTCATGCGGAAATCGCATAAGCCGGCCACGCGCCTGCTCATCCATGCCCTGCCATGGCATGATGCGCGGCATCGTACAACCTTGTCCCGGCCCTCGGGGCCTTGCCGTCATGACCTTCGTTTCCCGCTCCCGCCGCGCCGTGCTGGGCCTGGCGCCCGCTGCCCTGCTGCTTGCCGCCATGCCCTCGGCCCAGGCGGCCGACGCTGCCGACCAGACGCTGCTCAATGCCACCTATGACGTGGGCCGCGAGCTGTTTTCCGAGATCAACCCGCTGTTCGTGGCCAAGTGGCAGAAGGAGCACGGCGGTCAGCTCAAGATCGATCAGTCCTATGGCGGCACGTCGCGCCAGGCCCAGGACATCATCCAGGGCAAGAAGGCCGACACCGTCACCTTCAACCAGGTGCCCGACATTGAGATCCTGGTCAAGCGCCGGCTGGTGGCTAAGGACTGGGCTTCGCAGTTCCCGAACAACAGCTCGCCCTACTACAGCACCATCGCCTTCATGGTGCGCAAGGGCAACCCCAAGAACATCCGCAACTGGGACGACCTGACACGCCCGGACGTGAAGCTGGTCTTCCCGAACCCCAAGACCTCGGGCAACGCCCGCTATTCGTACCTGGGCGCCTGGAACCACGCGCAGGAGAAGTTCCCGAATGACGAAGCGGCCGCCAAGGCGTTCATGGGCCGCTTCCTGGGCAACGTCGAGAACTTCCCCACCGGCGGCCGGGGCGCCACGGTGGCCTTCGCCCAGAACGGTCAGGGCGACGTGCTGCTGACCTTCGAGTCCGAGATCAAGAGCATCCTGGCGGGCAAGGAGTTCAAGGATCAGGGCTTCGAGCTGGTGGTACCGCCGGTGAGTGTGATGGCGGCCTTCCCGGTGGCCATCGTCGACAAGGTGGTCGATGCCAAGGGCACCCGCGAGGTGGCACGCGCCTACCTGGAATTCCAGTACTCGAAGGAAATCCAGCAGCTGCTGGCCCGCCACAACCTGCGCGTGCATGACCCCGATGTGGTGGCTGCCACGGCAGACCAGTTCGCCAAGGTGCGGCTCGTCGACCCTGCCACCTTCCCCGGCGGCTGGGAAGGCATCCAGAAGACGCACTTCGCCAGCGGCGGTCTGCTGGACCAGCTGCTCGCCGCCGGACGACGCTGAGTGTCCGCGCCCCGCTTCTTCCTGGCCCGGCCGCTGCTGCCGGGCTTCTGGCCCAGCCTGAGCGTGAGCCTGGTGTACCTGCACGTGGTCATTCTGGTGCCGCTGCTGGTGCTGCTCTGGCACGCGGCCGATCTGGGCTGGGCCCAGTACTGGGCCGCCATCTCCGATCCCCGAGTGGTGGCCAGCTACCGGGTCACGCTGCTGGGGGCCTTCATCTCCACGGTGGTGGTGACGCTGGTGGGCCTGCTGCTGGCCTGGGTGCTGTCGCGCTATGAGTTCCCGGGACGGCGCTTTCTCGACGCGCTGATCGATCTGCCCTTCGCGCTGCCCACGGCGGTGGCCGGGCTCACGCTGGCCACCCTGCTCTCGCCCGGTGGCTGGATCGGACAACTGTTTGCCCCCTGGGGCATCAAGATCGCCTATGCGTTTCCGGGACTGGTGATCGCCATGATCTTCACCAGCATCCCGTTCATCGTTCGCACCGTGCAGCCAGTCATCGAGGATCTGGGCCACGATGTGGAGGAAGCGGCCGGCACACTGGGCGCCCGCCCGGGCCAGGTGTTCTGGCGCATCACCCTGCCCACGCTCGTGCCGGCGCTGACGGCCGGGGCCAGTCAGGCCTTCATCCGCAGCCTGGGCGAGTTCGGCGCCGTGGTGATGATCGCCGGCAACATCCCGTTCCAGACCGAGATCACCTCGCTGATGATCTTCGTGCGACTGCAGGAGTTCGACTACGCGGCTGCGGCGGCCATTGCCTCGGTGGTGCTCATCACCTCGCTGGTGCTGCTCTTTGGCCTGCAGCTGCTGCAGAACCGGCTGCTGCGCTGGCAGCGGGGAGGCTGACGCATGGACGAACGCACGAACGGTCCGCGCCGGCGCCCGGCCAACGGGGTGCAGCGGCTGCTGCTGTTCTATTTTTCCATCTAGATAATTAAATG
>ENA-OWMB01000185-OWMB01000185.1-metagenome-genome-assembly--contig:-NODE-185-length-27694-cov-4.776077_pt1 | contig 27694 bp, 20 predicted proteins | sample MGYA00245353_ERZ651112 | MGnify/ENA primary metagenome ERZ651112 (study PRJEB26857, sample SAMEA4031773) | metagenome | biome: human; feature: oral; material: saliva | place: Philippines | collected 2014...
GAGCTAGCGTGATCCAAATTTTCTATGGTACCTCGGGGCATCCGTCTGCGCCTGCCCAGGCCGCGCCATCGGCGCAGGCAGGGCAGGCCGGTCAGTCGGCGGCATACCCGGGTGGGTACACCGCAGCTGCGCCGTCAGCACAGGCAGGCCAGGTTGCTTCCCAGCAGCCCATGAGCCCGCAGACTGGCTCGGGCGCTGCGGCAGGCGCCCCGGGCAGCACCGAGATGACGGCGGCCCAGGCCATGGCCAACCTGGCCACGGCCGGCCAGACGGCACGTTCGGCCTTCCCGAAAGCACAGGGTGCCCAGGCTGAAGTTGCGCCCCGGCAGCCGGCGTCGGCGCCGGTCGCCCAGGGGCCTGTCGGCCAGGCACCGGTGGGGCAGGGCATGCCGGCAACGGCGACTTCGTCGCCGGCCGCACCCCGTGTGCAGCCCCCGAGCGGCATGGGGGCGGCTGCACCGCGGCGCGCGGGAATCGGCCAGCCCGGGCCGCAGATTCCGCCTTCGTCGGCCGTCTCCCGCGGGTCGCAACCGGGGGCCGCGCAGCGTGCTCCGTCGCAGATGGCCCAGCCTCCGCAGCAGCGGCAGGCTGCGCAACCCCAGGCCATGCAGCAGCAGGTCACGCAGCCTCAGGCCATGCAGCCTCAGGCCTCGCAACCGCAGGGTCCGGTGTCTGCGCCGTCGCAGCCTCGCTTCCCGCAGGCGCCGGCCGCACCGCAGGATCCCATGATGACGCAGCCGCAGCAGCCGTATTCGTCGCCGGTGCAGCCTTCGCACGTGGCGCCGGATGCAGGCATGCCGTCGCAGCCCGCTTTCGGGGAAGGTGCGCAGCATCATCGCCGCGCTCGCCATACCGGGCACTTCGGCCCTCGGCCGCAGCATCTGGATCTGGCCAATCCCTCGGCCTGGGGAGCGCCCGAGCAGGGGGCGGACCTGCCGCCCGCCGTCGGTACCCGCCGGCCCAGCCCGCGCCAGGGCATGCCCGGTGAGCCGACCATCGACGATGTGGCCGGTCCGCGCACGTTGCCGATGTTTGCCGACGATGACGAGCCCGACAACGGCAAGGACCTGTCGTCGCGGCGCTCCGGCTGGCTCGATACGCGCGACTCCAGCCGTCGTCGCTGATCGCGGGGACATCCGGCAGGGGCCGGGAATCCGGGGGCATCAGAGCCCCTCGGGTTCCCGGCCTTTTTCTTGCCCGGTAACAATCGACCAACGAAGAGGGGGAGACCGTTGCCGGCCTCCCCCGTTACCACACGCACACAACGATGATTGTCAGAGTCCCGCGCGTGTTTACTGCCTTGTCATGTCAGGAGTGGTTTTCGTGGTGCATCACTCCAGCGGCGGGGGGTTGTTGATCAGTTCCTGGGTCGAGATCGAGCCACCCGGTTCCGGTTTGCCGGCGTCGATGGTCGAGAAGTTGAAGGCTCGCCATTCGTTGCGGACATACTTGGCGCGGGAGACACCGACACCCGGGAAGTAGTAGGCCGGTGCCGTGGCGGCCACACGCGTGCTCGTCTCGGGGTAGTAGTCGGCGCCCACGTGGATCAGGAACTTCGCACGGGAGCGGTCGTCCGGACGGGCCGGGTTGTCCACCACCAGGCGGGCCTGAACCGTGGTCACCAGTGCTTTCAGATCCCAGGCATCGAAGTTGATCGGGCTGCCCCAGCCGTGGAACACGCGGTTGCGGCCGTTGGGCTTGAGCGAGCGGGAGCCGTCGGCTTCGTAGCGGATGTCGGCACGGGTCGTCTGGTCACCCTGCAGCGATTTCGGGTAGTCCTCGCCCGAGATGGGCTGATTGATGATGACTTCCCAGCGGTTGGTGGACTTGCGCTTCATGTACAGCTTGATGTTGCGCATCTGCACCCGGGTGTTGGTGGCACCGTTGCCCACACCGTCGAACACCACCAGCCAGGGAATGACGGCGTTCCAGGTGGCGCTGCTCTTGAAGTGGGTGTTGGCCGGTCTCCAGTAGCTCGGGGTGTTGGTGCCACGGGGGATGTTGCCCATGATCACGTAGCCCGGACCCGAGGCCCAGCCGTTGCCCTTGTCCACACCGGCCAGTTCGCCCTCGTTGTACAGCTTCATGTCGTTGATGATTTCCTGCACCGAGTTCACGGTGCCGCCGCGGTTCTGCTGGGCGACGGGGGCAGGAGCCGACACAGGTGCGGGGGCCGGACGTGCCGCGCTGGCCGAGGCAACCACCTTCACGGCCGGGGCCGTGAAGTTCACGATGTCGCCGGAGCGGCCCAGGACTTCCTCGGTGTAGACGATCGACTTGCCGACGTCAGCCGAGGTCGGGACGTATTCCGGACCCCAGCCCTTGTCCTCGCCGTTCACCTTCCAGATGGCGTTGGTCACGTAGCCGTTGGTGTAGGAACCCATCGTGCGAACCAGGCGCTGGCCAACCACCGCGTTGGCAGTGCCGATCGAGATGGTGGGCATCGTGCTGGCCGTCGGATAGCCAGGCTTGGCAGCCTGCGTCGGCTGCTGGGGGGCCGTTGCCGGGGCGCCGGCCGAGGCCACCACCCGCACGGCAGGGGCCGTGAATTCCTTGACGGTGCCGTCGCTGCCCCGAACTTCTTCGGTGTAGACGATCGACTTGCCGATGTCCTCGCGGCTCGGGGTGTATTCCGGACCCCAGCCCTTGTCCTGGCCGTTCACGCGCCAGATGGCGTTCATGATGTAGCCGTTCTGGTAGGCGCCCAGTTTGCGTTCCAGTGTCTGACCCACCACGGCATCGCGCGTGCCGGTGGTCAGCGAGGGTTGCGTGGTGACTTCCAGGCTGTTGGCGGCCACCACGGTCACCGGCGTGCTGTGGAAGGTGGCGCTCTTGCCGTTGGAGGGGTTGCGCACCACTTCCGAATAGCTCACCTTCTTGCCGGCATCGGCAGACACGGTGGAGTAGCTCATCTGGGTGGCGCCGCTGATCGGCTGGCCGTCACGCAGCCACTGGCGCGAGGCGGTCTGGCCGTTGCGATAGCTGCCGGCCACGGCGTTCAGGCGCTCGCCAGCCTTCACCTGGGCATTGCCCGAGATGCGCGGTGCCGTCACCTGGGCGGGCGAGGCGGCATCGACCACCGTCACTTCCGCACTGTAGAAGGTCTTGACCTCGCCGGTACGCGGGTTGTGCACGCGTTCGCCGTAGATGATCTTCTGGCCGACGTCCGCTTCCACCGGGGTGTAGCTGGCGGCATAGCCGTTGCTGATCTCGACGCCGTTGCGCAGGCGGAAGCCTTCGAAGGCCACGCCGTTCTGATAGGTACCCGAGACGCGGGTGACGGGCACGCCCACCATCAGCGGCTGGTCGGCCGGCGCAAAGCGCGGTGCCACCGTCATCGTGGGGGCCGTGGCCGTGGCCGGAGCCGGTTGCTCGGCAGCCGGGGCAGGGCGCGGAGCCGTCACCACGGGCTTGGCGGCCTGGGCGCCGGCAGCGACCACCGTCACTTCGGCACTGTAGACGGTGATCACTTCACCGGTGCGCGGGTTGCGCACACGCTCGCCATACACCAGCACCTGGCCGATGTCAGCGGCCACCGGCGTATAGGCGGCCTGCTGGCCGTTCTCGACCGGCTTGCCGTTACGCAGACGGAAGCCCTCGAAGGCCTCGCCGCCATCATATTCGCCCGTCACGCGGGTCACGGGCTCGCCCACCCGGATCGTGCGACCGGCAGGGCCGAAGGCAGGGGCCTTGCGGGCGACGGGCGCCGTGGAGCTGACCACCGTCACCGGGGCGCTCTCGGCCCAGATTTCTTCGCGGGTGCGGGGGTTGACGACACGCTCGCGGTAGATCAGCTGTTTGCCGATATCGGCAGCCGTCGGGGTGTAGGCAGCCTGCTGGCCATTGGCGACTTCCTTGCCGCCGACGTAGAGGCGCTGGCCTTCCACGGGCTCACCGTTGCGATACTGACCCATCACGCGGGTGACGGGCTTGCCGACGCGGATCGTCTCACCGGCCGGGCCGAAGGACGGGGCCTTCAGGATGGCAGGCTGGGTGGCAGTGGCCTTGACGGCCTTGGCCACCTTGTCGGCGTGAAACTGAGGAACGTGGCCTTCGGCCGGCTGACCCACACCAGCAGCCGGTTCATTGGCCGCGTCGAAGAATGCGCCCGCCAGGCTTTCTTCCTGCTGGCTGCTCGATGTCGGAGCGCCGCTCTGCTGGCCCTCGCCGCCGCTGCCACCGCAGGCAGCCAGCAGGCCAGCGCTCAGGAACAGCGCGGCCAGCGTCCGCGGCTGGGAGGAGAGCATGCCGTTCAAGAGAGGTAAGTCTTCGGCGGGCGGGATCTGGAATTGCTTTTTCATGGTCTGACGTTCATCGTGTGGTTGGTGAACCCGGCAGGTACCTGGGCAACTGCCGTCGTTGTGCGCTTGCATGTGTGCGTCATGCGGGACGTACTCTACGAACGACGGTTTTGGTTGTTAAACAACACAGGATGGACGGTTGCTGCCATGGGACGGGCAGGCGAATGAAAAGAAAAGCCACCCTTTGGCGGCCTTTTTTCAATGACTTTGTGGGAAACGCCCGCTGGCAGCCGTGACCGGTTTCCTGGGAGAGCAATTCCGCGGCTGAGACGCCCCGGTGAGCCGTATCGTGGCCATCCCATGAATCCATGACGGGTGGGTATTGCCTTGCACGTCAGGCAGCGAGGTTGCTGCATGGCCGAAGCGGCCCGTGCGGCATGGGGCTCATGCGCATCCATGGCCGCTTCCGCGCAGGACAAACCCGTTTTGGCAAGTGAAAAATGGCGCGGCGGCACCTATCGCCTTACAATCGGAGGCTGTTCGTGTCCCGGAGCCATCCGGGGCAGGACACTGCCGGAAAGCCTCCCTGTGCATTTCTTCACGGGCGAGGGCATCGCTGCGTGGCAGCATCCGGCCTTTCGACACGGGGCGCATGCGCCCATCGTGTCCATGCCCGCGTCGTCATCCGGGCTTCGTCGCCGGCCGGTCCGCCCGGACCGCCGACCTCTCGAACCCCCTTCGCCCCTCGGGTCATCGTCATGCCAAAACCTGATGTCAAATCCCTGTGCAGGCTTCCCCTGGCCCTGATGCTCGGGCTGGCCCTTGTCGGCTGCAAGTCCACCGTAGCGCCCAGCGGCGACTGCAAGCCGGTGGCGGTCAACAAGGGTGCAGACGGTCTGTCGCTCATGGTTTCCGACAAGGTCGTCAAGAGCATGGGGCCCGAGTATTTCGGCTTCAACCTGGAAAACAGCGAGTTCCAGCTCTCGCTCTGGGATGCCGAGCGGCAGCAGGTGCGCCCCGAGGTCACGCGCTTCCTGAAGCAGCACTTCCCGGGGGCGGTCTATCGATATCCCGGTGGCACCACCGCCAACTACCACCGCTGGAAGACCTCGGTGGGCAAGGTCGCCACGCGCAAGTCGGTCCGCATCAACGACTGGATCGAGCTGCCGCGCATCGAGTTCGGGGTCGATGAGTACCTGGATTTCGTGGGCGAGATCAATGGCCAGGTCTGGTACGTGCTCAACCTGAAGGGTGACATCGACAGGCTGGCCGACATCGACAAGCTCTCCGGCGAGGCCGCCGACCTAGTTCGGCACATTGGCGAGCGCAAGGTGCCGGTCGTGCGCTGGGAACTGGGCAACGAGCTGGACCGCTTCGAGGAGAAGTGGACTTCCGACCTGTACGTCAACCGCGCCCAGACCGTCATGGAGGCCGTGCGCAAGGTCGATCCCAAGGCGCGCTTCGTGGCCATGATGGCCGACTTCGACGCCCAGTCCGACCGGGGCATCAACGCCTCGCAGTACAACACGGCGCTGGCCAAGGGGCTGAAGGACAGTGGCATCACCGAATTCGCCCAGCATCTCTACTATGACGGCGAGCCCGATGGCCCGCCGGTCACCAACCGCATCGACCACCTCTGCCAGTCCATTGCCGATGCCGAGAAGGGCGGCGTCCCGGCCAAGGATGTCGGCTTCTGGGTCACCGAGCACGCCCGCTGGCCCGAAGGGCAGGGCGAGGCCTGGAACAGGAACTGGCGCCAGTCGGGTGATCTGGGGGCCAGCATCGGTCTGGCCGACCTGATCATCACCACCACGCAGCTGCCCCAGGTCAAGGGCACCGATCTGCATGCCCTGCATGGCAGCACCGGCCCGTGGCCCATGTTCCATCAGCCCGAGGGTGCATCCGCCTACCATCCGTCGGTGCCGTTGCATGCCTATGCGCTGCTGCGCGAGACGCTGCTGCCCCAGGTGCTGGAAACGAAGACCAGCAGCGGCAACCCGTCCAGCTACGGCGGCGGCTATTCGGCGCGCGGCACAGTCATGACCAACCAGGACCGCAGCCGCTACAGCGTCTGGGCCGTCAACCGCGACAAGGCGGCCACCGAGATCACCCTCAACATGCCGGCACTGGCCGGCAAGACGCTGAAGGCCAATCTGGCCAGCATCAGTGGCGGCGTCACCCAGATCAACAACTACGACCGTCAGATCATCGATGGTCCCAAGCGGCAGAGCATCCAGCTCTCCTTCGACGCCCAGGGGGTGGCGCGCTACACCGTCGCGCCCAACTCGGTGTCGGGGCTCAGTTTCGCAGGAGCGACACGCTGAGCGCTTCCTTGATCCTTCTCTCCGTCAGAACAGGCAACAGATCCCATGTCGGAACACGCCGATCACAACCCCTATAGTGCGCGGCGTATCGCTGCCGGCATGAAACACTTCCTGATGGGCAAGGCGCTGACCTCCGTGGCCGGCGTCGGTGCCCTGCTGCTCACCGTCCGGCATCTGCCGGTCGAGGAGTTCGCGGCCTACTCCGTGCTGCTGGGCCTGACCGAGGTGCTGCTCACCCTCACGTCGGTCGGTACCGGGCAGATCCTCACCCGTTTCGTGCCCGAGATCTTCAACCTGCGCTACGCCTGGGCGCTGCGCCGGCTCATCGGCTATTCCATGGGCCTGCGCCTGCTGCTGATCCTGCTCACGGTCATCGTGCTGATGATCTTCCCGCTGTGGCTGGCCGACTGGGTAAGCCTGGAGCGGTGGGTGGTGCCCCTGCAGCTCTACATGCTGGTCGTGCTGTTCCGCACCACCTCCAACTCCGAGTTCCAGATCCTGGAGGCGATGCTGGAGCAGAAGCGCGGTCAGACGGCCTTCGCCGCCGTCACCGTCGGCAAGTTCATCGGTGTGGTGGGTCTGGTCTGGGCGCAGCACATGACGCTGACCAACCTGATCCTCGTCGAGATCTTCAACGAGGCCATCGGTGCCCTCGTCATGACCTGGGGCGTCTACAAGGCCAGCCGCAATCGTCCCGGCGACAACACCGACGTTCCGCTGCAGCGTGAATGGCTGCGCAACAACATGCGCCGGATGATCGACTTCGGCGTCAAGGGCTACACCCAGGGCCTGATCATCCTGCCTTACGGCGGCATGGTGAACCGTCTGGTGGCCGGAAACCAGTTCACCGCCATCCAGGTGGCACTCTTCGGTTTTGCGCAGTCCATCTTCGACCAGCTGCAGCGCTACCTGCCGGCACAGCTCTTCAACGGCATGATCCGTCCGGTGATGGCGGCGCGCTATTCGGCCAACGGTTCCTACCAGGAGGCCGAGACCGTCGCCAACGCGGCGCTCACCGTCAACCTGGTGCTGATCGGCCTGGCCGCCACCTTCTTCGCAGCGGGCGGCGGTGACCTGTACCTATGGCTGTCCAAGGGCAAGTACGGTTCCGATGCCAACCTGCTCATCCTGATGATGTGCCTGGTGATGGCACTGGAGTCCTGGCGGCATTCGCTGGAGAACCTCTCGCACACGGTCGAGCGCTACGGCTTCCTCGTCTTCAGCAACCTGTTCCTGGGGCTTTCGCTGCTTCTGGGTGTGGCGCTGGCCCCGCAGTTCGGGATTGTGGCCCTGCCGGCCGCCAACTGCGTCGGCCTGGTGCTGGCCAACATCATGGTTGCCTACTGGCTGCGGCGCACGGGCTTCCCCTATCAGGTCAACCTGGAGCACATCCTGGCCTGCACGTTTGCCAGCTGCATCGGGCTCATCGCAGCCACCTTGCTCTATCACGTCTTCCCGCAATGGTGGTGGCGCGTCGTGCTGGCCTCGCTGGTCTACCTGGTGGTGCTGGGCCTGGTGCTGCGTCCGCGTCAGGAAGAAGTCCGCATCTTCCAGGCCGTCCTCAAGCGCAAGCGCGGCGGCGGCCAGCCCGAGACCACACCTCCGGCTGATGGTGGAGCCGCGCCGACGGTCTGAGTCTGCAGGCATCAACAAGCATCGGCCACCCCCTCACTGGTTGGGTGGCCGATGCACTCCGAAAGGCGCCCCTTAAAGGGCGCCTTCTTTTTTGGCATGATGATCCTGGGCATGACAATCGGGGAATGTCGATCAGGCATGTCGATCAGGCATGTCGATCAGGCATGACGACCGGGCATGACGACCGCGCATGAAAAAAGCGCCCAGGCTTCAGCAGCAAGGGCGCTTTGGGGATGATGTCCGGACCGGCTTCAAGGACCGAAGGCGATCCCTGACGAGGTACCGTCCGGCCTTCGCGGCCTCAGGCCGCAGGTTTTTCCGTGCTTTCCGTGCCTTCCGGGGCGGCCGGCCTGGCCTGGCCGTCTTTCCACACCGGGTTCGGGTACTCGGCCACTGTGTAGTGGATGTCCTTGTTGTCGATGTGGTGCGGGTAGAAGAACGGCACACCGATCAGGAAGCCCGAGCTGCGGGCTGCCGTGCCTGCCAGATCCTGCAGGAAGCTCACGCCGGGGCGGCGGATGTTCTTGGCCACGATGTAGCCGATGAACAGCAGCAGCCACCAGGGGCTCACGAAGATGGCCAGCAGCAGGGACAGGGCAAACACCGCGGTGGGGCGCTGGTGCGAGATGAGCAGCGGCCAGTAGTGCCGGTTCATCCAGTGACGGCGGAACACCACGCCCGGATAGCACATGCTGCCGTCCAGCAGCATGCGGCCCAGCCGGTGCCACTGGAAGTAGTCCACCGTGTGGTGCGTGGCCATGACCGTGGCATAACCATAGATGCCATAGCCCGCCTTGCACAGCCGAAGGCCCAGTTCCTGGTCCTCGTTGACGCGCATTTCGGTCATGAAGCCGCCGACCTTCTCGAAGGCCTCACGACGGATGAGCGAGATGCCGCCCAGTTCCACCCGATAGCCGTCGGCCCGCACCTTGTAGCGGTCCGGGCCGTCGGTCAGGAACTTGCCGGTCGGTGAATAGAACTTCTCGGGCAGCTGCCCGGAGGTGACGTTGTGGTGCGGCAGACCATCGGGGCCGAGCGCGACCTTCAGGAAATCGGGACCGATTTCCATGTCACCGTCGATGAAGAAGAATGCGTCACCCTTGGCCACGGCAGTACCCGCGTTGCGGGCAATGGCGGCATTGGTGTGGCCGGACAGATGGACGATGGTCACGTCCTTGCCCAGGCGTTCGCGGACACGCTCCGGCGTGCCGTCCGTGGACTTTGAATCGACGAAAACGACCTCGTAGCGATCCAGGCCGGCAGCCTTGGTGGCCACCTGGACACTGGTCAGGCACCTGTCGATCGTTTCGATCTGATTGCGGGAGATGATGATGATGGAGAGCAGGGTCGTCTCCTGTACGAGTCTGGGGTTCGGGCAGGACACGGCAGCAAATGTTGCGTTTGCGCAACTCTGCTGCCCGATGTCTCTCACTCAAAGCATGTCGATGATACTACCGATACCCGAGACAATACGGTAAAACCATGCCTCATGTCTGTGTGAGGCCGGTTTTCCCCGATGAACGGTTGGCATCAGGGCAACGGACGATGCGGCCAGTTAATGCTATTTAACCGGTGTTTGCCCGTTGTGTGGCGCTTTTCGACGGCATGAGCGGCCGGCCTTCCAGCCGCATGGGGCATCCTGCCGCACCCTGCCTGGGCATGGCGTGCAGCGCAACCCTGTACTTCCCCCGCTTGCATGAAGAAAGCGGCCCGCACAGGGGCCGCCAGGGGAAAGCAGGGAGCTGTTCGAAGCCGGTTGCCGTTTTCAGGCGGCTGCCACGGCACGGGCCGGGGCCACCGTCACCGGTGCGTCGTCTTCCGGCGGGACAACCTGTTCCGGCGTCAGCCCCACCAGCTCGGTCAGCACGCGGCGACGGATGGGCGTGTGGATGTCATCCGGGAACTTGCGGCCGAAGAAGGCCGGCGACTTCTGCAGGAACTCGAAGTCGGCATCGGTCAGCCAGGCCGGGTTTGCCTCGATGAAGGTGACGATGCAGTGGTTCATCGGACCGGACTTGAAGCCCTTCTTCTTCACGCCCTGCATGATGATCGACGGGATCAGGAACTCGTCGGCAATGCACAGCTTGGGGAAGTGCGTCTGGATGTCCTTCTGCGCGAAGCGCTCCAGCATCCAGGCCACGACCTCACGGCGGGCGCCGAACCAGGTCGAGCCGTAGAAGGGCGGGAAGTCCTTCGTGAACACATGGCCACCCAGCGTGGGGTTCACCAGCAGGCGCGTGACGAAGCGTGCCAGCCGGGCCACCGGACGGAGCTTGCCGTTGGCATCCAGGTTGCCGCCAGTGCGCAGCTGCACACCGGCCAGGTCACGCCGTTCGGGCGTATTGTTGAAATACAGCACCATCATCCGGCGCAGCAGCCGGTGGCGGAAGCTCTCCTCGCCCGCAAAGCCGCGGTACGACACCGACATTAGCGCGTCGTCGTCGGCCAGCATGTCGATCCAGGCAAAGTCCACATCCGTCTTGCCCGAGGCCACATGCTCTTCCAGGGCCTTCACCGGCTTGATCGGCAGGCAGGTCGGGCTCAGGATCTGGAGATAGTCGAACTCCAGGTTCTCATAGGCATAGCGCATGGCATGGAAGATGCCTTCCGAGAAGCCCCAGATGGCCCAGCCAGTCCGCTTCGGCTCGGGCACGAAGCGCACGTTGGGCTCGTTCACCGAGAAATCGGGCGTCTGGCTGAAGTCGTGGTGCACCACCACCGTGTGGGGGGCAAGCGCGCGCGCCAGCTGGGCCACCGACTCAGGGCTGTGGATGGCCGACATCACGACAAAAACGATCTTGGGTTTCATGGCTGCTGCAAGAACTGCTCAATGAGGTTCATCGGGATTGCCGCCCGGATCCGGCTGCCGGTTCAGCCGTCCTGTCCGGTCATCATGTTCGCGTCGTCGGGAGTAAGTCCGACTTCCGGCCTATGCTACCGGCCGGCAGGGCGGGGCGCCGAAATCGTTCCCGGAGGTAACGGTCCTGAAACAGAATTTGCGATTGATCATGACTGGGCGTCGCGGATTGTCCGGGAAAAATGCCGTCAATACGTTGATTTTGTTGGCGTTCATCCCAAAAATCCACAAAACGTGCGGCAAGAACGTTACGTTGTCATATTGCAACGCTTGAGACGCCGCCCGGAGGGCCGCCCTGACGGACGGGCCACCGCTGGCGCCGGAACGGCGCTTCCTGTGGGGCGGGCGCACACTACCGCACTGCGCAACCCGGGGCGCCCCTATAGAATGGCTGCCTCATGGAAACGACACCCCCCCGCCTTCTTTCCCTGAACTCCTACCACTATCGCCGTGGTGGGTCCGACGTCGTCTACCTGGAACATGACGCGCTCTTCCAGGAACTCGGCTGGGAAACGGCCGTCATGTCCATGCACCACCCGAAGAACATGCCCTCGCGCTGGAGCGAGTACTTCGTGGAGGAGCTGGAATTCGGCAACGCACACGGCATCAAGGACAAGCTGGTCAAGGCGTCCAAGGCCATCTATTCCTTCGAGGCCCAGGACAAGCTGCGCAAGCTGCTCAAGGTCTTCCCGGCCGACGTGGCGCACCTGCACTGTATCTACCACCACCTTTCGCCCTCGGTGCTGCCCGTGCTGCACGAGGCGGGCATCCCGTCAGTGCTCACCGCACACGACCTGAAGATCGCCTGCCCGGCCTACAAGATGCTCAACAGCACCGGTGTCTGCGAGCGCTGCAAGGACGGCTCGGTCGTCAACGTGCTGCGCCACCGCTGCGTGCGCAACTCGCTCGGCGCCAGCGCCATCGTCATGCTCGAGTCGGGCCTGAGCCGCACCATGAACACCTGGCAGAAGTACCTGGGGCGCGTGGTCGCACCCTCGCACTTCTACCGCAACAAGCTCATCGAATGGGGCTGGCCCGAGTGGCAGGTCACCTACGTCCCCAACTACGTCGACGTCAACGCCTTCACCCCCTCCTACGAGCCGGGTGACTACGTGCTGTTTGCCGGTCGCCTGGCACCCGAGAAGGGCGTGGCCACCCTGGCCAGGGCGGCTGCCCAGGCAGGCGTCAAGCTGCGCGTGGCCGGCACAGGCCCCCTGGAAGAAGAACTCAAGGCCATGCCGGGCGCAGACCGGATCGAATGGCTGGGCTTCTGTTCGGGGGATGCCCTCTGGAACCAGATCAAGGGCGCGCGGGCGCTGGTGCTGCCCAGCGAGTGGTACGAGAACGCCCCCATGAGCGTGCTTGAGGCCTTTGCCAGCGGCAAGCCCGTCGTCGGTGCCGACATCGGCGGCATTCCCGAGATGATCACCCCCGAGATCGGCTGGGTCTTTCCCAGTGGCAATGTCGACGCCCTGGCCGGTGTGCTGACCGAGGTCTTTGCCCGTTCCGACGCCGCCATCGCCGAAATGGGGCGCAAGGCCCGCGTTCATTGCGCCACCCATTTCAACCGCACGCGGTATATTGAAGGCATCGAAACCGTCTATCGAGAGCTGGGAGTCAAGTTTTGAGCAACGTGCCCAACACTGCGGCCGCGTCTTCGGCCGTGTCCGCCCATTCCGCGCCTGCGCTTCGCATCCTCGGCATCCGCGGCGTGCCGGCAGCGCATGGCGGGTTCGAGACCTTTGCCGAATACCTGGCGCTCTATCTGGTGAAGAAGGGCTGGAAGGTCACCGTCTACTGCCAGATCGACGGTACAGGCCCCATCACCGAAGACACCTGGGAAGGTGTCCACCGCATCAACATCCCCGTCGACCGTGCTGGCCCGGCCGGCACCATCCAGTTCGACTGGATCGCCACCCGTCACGCCCAGAAGGCCGGTGAGCCTTGCCTCACGCTCGGCTACAACACCGCCATCTTCTGCACGCTGCTGCGCATGGCACGCCTGCCCAACGTCATCAACATGGACGGCATCGAGTGGCAGCGCGCCAAGTGGGGCGCAGGTCCCAAGGCCTGGTTCTATCTGAACGAATGGGCGGGCGCGTGGCTGGGCAACCACCTCGTGGCCGATCACCCCGAGATCAAGGTCCACCTGTCCCGGCGTACCAGCCCCGAGCGCATCACTGTCATTCCCTATGGCGCCGAGGACATCCGCTCGGCCGACACCGCCCCGGTGACGGCCCTGGGCTTGGAGCCCGGCCGCTACCTCAGCGTCATCGCCCGGGCCGAACCCGAGAACTCGCTGCTGGAAATCGTCGAGGGCTTCTCGCGCAAGCCGCGCGGCATGAAGCTGGCCGTGCTGGGCAAGTATGAAGACAGCAATGCCTATCATCAGGCCGTCAAGGCAGCTGCCGGCAACGAAGTGATGTTCCTGGGCGCCATCTACGACAAGAAGGTGGTTCAGGCGCTGCGCTTCCATTCCGCGGCCTACGTGCACGGTCACCAGGTGGGCGGTACCAACCCGTCGCTGGTCGAGGCCCTGGGCGCTGGCAATGCCGTCATCGCCCACGACAACCGCTTCAACCGCTGGGTGGCCGGCCCCGGTGCTGCCTTCTTCGACGGCGCAGCCGGCTTTGCCGCGCAGCTCGACGCCATCCTGGCCGATCCCACCCGTCTCGACAGCATGCGTAAGGCCTCGCGCGAGCGCTTCCTGGCCGAGTTCCAGTGGGAGAAGATCCTCTCGGAATACGAGACCCTGCTTCTGAAGTATCAGAAGTGACAGGGCAGGGCGGTGGGCCGTTCCAGGGCATTCGGGCCATCACGCTGGACCTGGACGATACGCTGTGGCCGGTACTGCCCGTACTGGCCCAGGCCGAGCGCGAGCTGGTCGAGTGGCTTGCGCCTCGTGCGCCCCTGACGGCGCAGACGCTGGCTGCAGGTCGCAGCGTCCTGGCCCTCAAGTCCCAATACCCCGAGTATGCCCATGACATGAGCTGGCTGCGACGCCGGCTCCTGCATGACCTGCTGACCGAACTCCACGAAGACCCTGCGCTTGCCGACCCCGCCTTTGCCGTCTTTCTGGAAGCACGGCAGCGGGTGACGCCCTGGCCCGAAGTGGAAGGCATCCTGGCTTCCTGGGCCCGCCGCTACCGCATTGCCGCCATCACCAATGGCAATGCCGATGTCCATCGCACCCCGCTGGGCCGATATTTCAGCGCCAGCATCAGCGCGCCCGCCTTCGGTGCCGCCAAGCCCGACCCCCGCATCTTCCACGCCGCCTGTGACGCCCTGGGCGTCGAGCCGGGGGCAACCCTGCATATCGGTGACGATCTGGAGCTGGATGTGCTGGCAGCCCGTCGGGCGGGCCTGCATGCCGCCTGGCTGCTCAGGCCCGAGCTTGGTCGGCCAAGTGTTGTAAATAACACAGAAAGGCGCGGAGCTTTACAACCTTACTTCTTTAGTTTGTTGTCTATAGACAACGTTGTGCAACGATAGTACGATCCAACGTAATGTCTTGTTTTGGTTGTGTGCATTACGTCAAGGTTTGAAGCAAAGTCGGCGTCGCGTTACAAGGCGGCGGGGCTTATACTGCAAAAAACTGCCAAAACAGTCCAAGAGTGCCTGACATTCGCGCCAGACGCGCGCCGCCCCTCATCCAGAGGATGACAGACATTTTCCTTTCAATGTCAGGTGCTTGCCTTCGCAACACTGCGTCCCCAGAAGGAACCATCCATGCTGATCGACACCAACGAATTGGCCTCGGGCTCCGTCATTCAAACCCAGATCTGTATCGTCGGCGGCGGCGCTGCAGGCATCTCCATGGCGCTGGAGCTGGAGAAAGCCGGCATCGACACCGTCGTGCTCGAGAGCGGCGGCCTTTCCCGTGATGAAGCCACTGCCGACCTTTACCGGGGGCCCAGCGTGGGCATCCCCTACGACTTCTCCGATGGCACTCGCAGCCGCTTCCTGGGTGGCAGCAGCAACTGTTGGGGCGGTTTCTGCCGTCCGTGGGATCAGAGCGCGTTCGAGCATCGCTCGTGGGTGAATGCCAGCGGCTGGCCCATCGGTCGTGCAGACCTGGAGCCGTTCTACCAGCGCTCGCATGCCATCCTGCAGGTCCCGTCCAACGATTACGACCCTGCCCACTGGGTGGGCAATACCGGCGAGGCCACCCATGGTCCCTCCAAGGGACTGTCGGCCAAGGCCGCCAGCTACCCCTTCGACCCCAAGAAGGTTGAAGAGATCATCTCCCAGTACAGTCCTCCGCTGAAGATGGGCGAAGCCTATCGTAGCGAGCTCAAGGCGGCCAAGCACGTCAAGGTCTACATCAAGGCCAACGTCGTCGAGCTGCAGTGCAACCCGTGGGGCGGCGCGGTGGAAAGCGCCAAGATCCGCACCCTGAAGGGCGTGTCGGCCACCGTCCAGGCCAAGGTCTTCGTGCTGGCCTCGGGCGGTATCGAGAATGCCCGCCTGCTGCTGGCCTCCAACCGTCAGCAGAGCGCCGGCATCGGCAACCGCTATGACCTGGTTGGTCGCTACTTCCAGGATCACCCCCGCTTCCTGAACGGTATCGTCGACTTTGCCGAGCCGTACCGCAACAACCCGCTGTTCGACATCAAGTTCCACTGCATCGTCAACAAGGTCAAGATCGGTGGCGTGGACATCTCCGGCCAGATGCGCATCCCCTTCGAGGTCCAGAAGGAGCGCGGCATCCTGGATGCCCAGATGTGGTTCCGCTCGCTGTACGCGGGTGAGGGCACCGACGTGGTCCGGGCGCTGTATCGCATGCGTCAGCGCGTTCGCGGCAAGTGGTCGCCGTTCGTGGGCCTGGGCACCGACCTTGGCCACATCTTCTCGCACCCGATGGATTCGCTCACCTACTCGGTGGCGCACACCACGGGCTCGCTCAAGCTGGTGCGCTACGTCACCATGGAGCTGATCGCCGAGCCGGAACCGGATCCGAACAGCCGCGTCATGCTGAGCGACGACGTCGATGCTCTGGGCATGCGCCGCACCAAGATCGACTGGCGGCTCAACCAGCGGGTCAAGGATACGGTCGACACCTCCTTCGAGCTGCTGGCACGCGAGCTGGAAGACAAGAAGATCGCCAAGGTCACCCTGGGTCCGCGCATCAACGACGTGGGCTGGCCGGCCGACATGGAAGGTACCTACCACCACATGGGTACCACCCGCATGGCCGATTCGCCGCGCGAAGGCGTGGTCGACCGCAACTGCCTGGTTCATGGCATGGAGAACCTCTACATCGCGGGTTCGTCGGTCTTCCCCACCTCGTCGTCCAACAACCCGACCATGACGCTGGTTGCTCTGGCGCTGCGCCTGTCCGACCGTCTGGTCGACGAGTTCCGTGCCGGCACGCGCTTCAGCCCGGAGGCCAAGGCCGCCGAGCCTGCCAAGGCTGAAGATCAGCCCAAGGCTGCTGCCTGATGGCGCGCTGATCGCGTTCTTCCTTTCGGAGCCCCTGTCAGTCCCGGGGCTCCCACAGGGCCAACTGCCTGTTGTCAGGCGTTGGCCCTTTTTTTGTGCTTCATGTCAGGTCTCGGCCTGCGTCAGGCATGCCCATGGCACACCAGGAGGAAATGGTCGCCTGCCAGATCGATGCAAACGTGAAATTTTCGAGCGTGAAAAAGCCGGCGCTGGAGGATGATGCCGACAGTCTCCGATGCGCGGTGTCGGAACCGGCTGTCACGCAGCACCTGCACCCCGCGCATGTCCGCGACAGGGAGTCCAGCGCTTTCCGGGGTCATCCCGGATTTTCCGACGGACGTCTTTCACTCGTTTGGATTGATCGCCATGAGAGTCTCTACGCCTTCCTTCAAGCTTGCCTCGCTTGCCGTGCTGACCGTACTGGCTGCATGCGGCGGTGGCGGCAGTGATTCCGGTGCGGCCACCCCTGGCCCCACCGCTTCTGGCACGGGTACCCAAGGCGGTGCTGGCAACACCATCGCCTCGACGGATACCACCACGCAGTCGGGCAGCAACGCCTCGGCCAATACCTCCACCCCGTCGGGTAACCAGGCCTCGACCGATGCCGCTGCAACCCGTCCGGCTGCCGATACCAAGCCGACCACGCCTGCTGCCAACGGCACCTCGGGTACCGGTACCGCCGCTGCGCCGGTTGCTCCCGTGCGCCCCGTGCCGCCGGTGATTCAGCCTGCGCCTCAAACCGCACCTGAAGTTCCCAAGCCGCCCGTCGCGCCGGTTGCCCCGGTCACGCCTGCCGAGCCGGTCAAGCCTGTCACGCCCACCACGTCTGCCGAACAGCAGGCACGCAAGACCCGGGGTGAATGGCTGCCCAAGGTGAACTGGCCGGTGGTTTCCATCCATGCCGCCATCACGGCCGACGGTCGGGTGCTCACCTACGGTACGGACTACAACGTCCGGCAGGACAGCCAGTTCCGCTACGACGTGTGGGATCCCGAGCTGGGCACGGACGATGCGTCCCACATGCTGCTGCTCAACTCCACCAAGACCTTCCTGTTCTGTTCGGCGCAGATCCTGCTGCAGGATGGCCGGATGATGATCCTGGGTGGTGACCTGCTGAAGGATGGTCGCGTCACCAACCGTGGCGTGAAGGATGTCAACATCTTCGATCCGACCAGCAACCTGCTGACCCCCGCGCGCAACGACATGACGCTGCCGCGCTGGTACGGCACGGCCACCACGCTGCCCACCGGTGAGGTCTACATCCAGGGCGGTACCGACGGCGAGAAGCACCCCGAGATCCGCAAGGCCGACGGCACCTTCAAGGCGCTGACCATCGACACGATGGCCAAGATCAAGGTCGGCCCCAACGAGATGGCCGCGTTCGAGAACAACTATCCGCGCAACTTCGTTGCCCCGAACGGCAAGATCTTCGGCTTCGACCCGCACTTCATGTACGAGATCGATCCGTATGGCAATGCCGGCAAGGGCTCGGTGAAGATGCTGGGTGCCCACTGGGACTATCCGCGCATCACCGAAGACGGCAAGGAAGACTGGGAGTTCTACCGCGGCTGGCAGGCCACCTCCACGGCCGTCATGGTTCGTCCGGGCCTGATCTTCCAGTTCGGTGGCGGTGACATGACCGGCAACATGAACAACGGCGGTCCGTCCAAGGCCACGCTGATCGACATCAATGGCGATCGTCCCAAGCTGTTCGACATGCCGGCCCTGGACAAGACCTACCACTGGAGCAATGCCACGGTCCTGGCCGACGGCAACGTGCTGGTCTCGGGTGGTTCGACCAAGAACCTGCTGGTCGACGTCGAAGAGCCCATCAACGAGGATGCGGGCGATATCAACTACGCCACGATGCTCTTCAACCCCGACACCCGTCAGTGGACGCCGGGCGCCAACATCAGCGAGAAACGCCTCTATCACAGCGTGACCCTGCTGCTGCCGGATGCCACGGTCCTGTCCACCGGTGGTGGTCAGCCGGGTCCGGTCGACAACCTGAACGCCCAGATCTACCGTCCGCCGTACCTGTTCAATGCCGACGGTACGCTGGCGAAGCGTCCGGTGCTGAAGGGTGAGGTTGGCAGTGGCGCCGTGGCGATGGTGGCCGAGCCGGCCAGCACCTTCCACATCGAGACCGCCGATGCCAACGACATCGCCCGGGTCACGCTGGTCAAGACGGGCGCCGTCACGCACTCGTTCGACATGGAACAGCGCTTCAACGAAGTGAAGTTCCGCGTCAACGGTAACGGTCTGGACATCGAACTGCCGAAGAACAAGTACCTGACGCCTCCGGGCTTCTACCATGTGTTTGCCTTCAACAAGGCTGGTGTGCCGTCCAAGTCCCGGATGATCCGTATCAACCCCTCGGAGAAGGCTCCGCTCTGATCGGGTAGTTTGCTCCCCGTCCGGCCCTGGGGCCGGGCAGGGGGGGGCACCGGTCCATCGAACCCCGTGCCGGGATGTGTCCCGGCACGGGGTTCGTCTTTCTGGCGCATGTCCGGACCAGCGAGAGCTCAGGTCCGGATGTCGCACCCAGGCAGCGAGCATCCGGCCATTTCCACCAGCATGTCGGGCCTTGTGGCCCACCTGTCGGGGCGGGTGAGAGGGGGGAAAAGGCGTGTCTTAACCTTGTGCCATCAGTCCAACCACAGGAACAGGATGGGTCATGCCGATGCATGCCGAGCGCGCTGCGACGCTGCCGGGGCTTTGCGCCTGACCGCTGCTTACACCATGAAGTCACGCCGACATTGCGCACCTGCCACCATCTTGCTGTCGCTGATGCTGGGAGCCTGCGCCGGTACGCACGGAGAGGCCAACAAGGACCTGGATGCAGGTGCACAGGTTTCCGGGTCGATGGCGGGCCAGGAAATGACTGCCGACACGGGCTCCTACACGCCGTTCCAGAAGATGGAAGATGCGCAGATTGCCCGTGACCAGGGCATCTATCGGGACACGCAGGCGCGCATCGCGGAACTCAATGCCCGGAAAGGTGTCCGCTTGGGCAGCTATGCGTTGGCCAAGGCCCAGTGCTGGCTGGACGTGAGCTTCCACGAATACACGCGCAATGATCGTGGCGGGTTCCCCCGGGCTTCGCTGGCGCAGGCCCAGGGCATCCTGGACCAGCTGGAGGCCGGTCAGAATCCGGACGTCAGCGAAACGCCGCTGGTCAATGATGCACGCCGCCTGCGTGACGATCTCTGGGCGCGTCATGACCGCCTGCGTCAGGACACCGAAGGCATGCAGTGTGCCGCCCAACGTCTGGCGTGTGCCGAGGTGGAGCTGGTGCATGCCGGCAACGAGATTCGTCAGGGTGGCTGGCGCCATGCCAGCCCCTATATCCAGATTGCTGAAGATCTGACGGAAGAGGCTGAAAAACTGGCCGCCCAGTGCAAGCCCAAGCAGGTCGTTTCCGCTCCCGTCGAGAAGCCGGCTGTACCTGCGCCGGTGATCGAAGCGCCCGCCATGCCGACACTGGATGTGCGTTTCCGCTTCGACCGTTCGGGCGTGGCCGACATCCTGCCCGAAGATCGTCAGAAGCTGATGGACTTTGCCGAGGTGCTGAAGGGCCATGGACCGAACGAACATCAGGTCCTGAAACTGATGGGGCATACCGACCGCCTGGGCAACCGTGCCTACAACGAGCGCCTGTCCATGCGACGTGCCGTGACGGTGCGTGATGAGCTGCAGCGACTGGGTGTGCGTCTGCCCATGGAAGTTCGCGCCATGGGGGCCACGGAAGATTTCTCCCGCGGTTGCCACCAGGACACTGCGGGTGCAGAAAAGACCGTGCAGTGCCTGCAGCCGGACCGTCGGGTTTCGGTCGAGCTGCTCGATGAAAGCGCAGCGACTGTCGCCGGTCAGTAATTTCGGACGCACAAAAAAACTGCCCGCATCTCGAAGGAGAGGCGGGCAGCAATCGCCGGGAAGATAATTATTGTTGTTTTAACGTTTGGGCTTGATGACGTCCAGAAGGTGGTTGCTTCCGTCGTGGATGGGCAGCCCCCATGGCGTCATTCCATGCCTTCATGAAATATCCGTATCGCACAGCGTTGTTTGCCGTTTGTTTGGCCACTGCCGATTCGGATGATTATAAAAAAGCTTTTCTCGCCTTTGGGTTGACTTTTATCAAGAAGCCTTGGGCTCAGGGTCGAGCCCCTGTGAATCAGATGTCGAGATTCTGATAATGATGAATAGCTGAACGAAATTCATCATGAGCACCGGCCTTCCTTCTGGCACGTCGCAGTTTCTCATGGCGGTATTCATCGCCCCTTGTCTGCGGGAATTATTTCGCGGAATTGCTTTCCGGAAACTCGTTCACAAGGTAATGATTTCCAGACGGACATCTCGTTCGTACAAGGGGTTGGCGTGAAGTGACGCCAAACCCATTTGGGCCTGGTGGTGGCATGTTCCGCTTCGAAGGACCGATCCTGAACCTTGCCTTGGCCTTGCGCCCCATCTTGGACTTGCGCCCCGTCTTGGCCTTGCACCCCGTCCTGGCATCCGTGTTGCACGCCTGCGTCAGGCAGCCCCCATGAGGGCCTACCCCTTGTGTCCTGCGGCGAGCATGCTGGCGGGTCCTGGCGTGGCGATGCCCATGTGCTTCGCAGCCCTTGCACGCGTTAGCCGTGCTGCATCCACGCATGCGGGCAAGGTCAGGAGGCAGGTCATGCGTGTCTGTCCCAGGCAATCCCATGGAGGGATCTTTTCCATGGAAACGACATTTCAACAAAAATAAATTTCGTTACGAGCGTAATGTTTCCGGGAATCCGGCGACCATACGGAAGTCGGCGCAGCGCGGTGCTGCCCGCGTCCTTTCCAACTTTGCGTTCCATGTCTGGAACTTTGGAGATCTCATGAGCAAGAAATTTGCAGCGCTTCTTTCCGGTGCGGTGGCCACGGGTGCCGTCATGGCTTCGACGCCGGTGTTTGCCGCGCAGAGCCTGTCCCAGGGCTACCAGGTCGCTGCTGCCGACCAGAAGGCACCGGAAGGTGCCTGCGGTGGCAACGCCAAGAGCCAGGAAGGCTCCTGCGGTGCCAATGCCAAGAGCCAGGAAGGTTCCTGCGGCAGCAACAATGCCAAGACCAAGGAAGGCTCGTGCGGCGCCGAGAAGGGCAATACGCCTGCCAAGACCGAGAAGCCTGCCAAGGCCAGCAAGGGCATGGAAGGCCGGTGCGGTGAAGGCAAGTGCGGCGGCAACCGCAAGACGAAGTAAGCCATTGAGCCATCCATCGTGGGGCGGTCGCCTTCGCTGACCGCCTTGCACGATGCGACGGCTCTGTCACGCCCGGCGTGGTCCGGGCGTGTTCCGAATCGTTCAGCCCTGGGCCAGGCTGCCGGCTATGGAGGCCGCAGGCCGGGTCATGCAGGGTGAAGGGTGAGGCATGAAAAGGGGAGAAGGAGTCATGACGAGAGATTCCCGGGATGTTCGGTTGCTGCATCGCGCCGGGCTGGGCCTGCGACGGAGCCTGTTGGCCGACACGCTGGCCATGCTGGAAGCAGGCACGATGGACGTGGTGGCCTTCTTCGAGGTGGCGCCCGAGAACTGGAGCCGACTGGGTGGGCGCTTTTCGCGGGATCTGTCGGCAATCAGCGAGCACCGGCCGCTGGCCTGTCATGGCCTGTCGCTGAACCTGGGCGGCAGTGACGGTCTGGACATGCAGCTTCTGGCCGAAGTGAAGGCCTTCATGCGGGCCTATCGAATCTCCCTCTATACCGAGCACCTGTCGTGGTGCGGGCACGAAGGGCAGCTCTATGACCTGCTGCCGCTGCCGGCCACCTACGAGACGGTGCGTCATGTGGCCCAACGCATTGCCCAGGTGCAGGACTACATGGGCGAGCAGATCGGCATCGAGAATGCCAGCTACTATGCGGCGCCAGAAGGCGCCGAGATGGATGACGCCACCTTCGTGCGCGAGGTGGTGAAGGAAGCGGGCTGCCTGCTGCACCTGGATGTGAACAACGTCTACGTGAACAGCTGCAACCACGGCTTCGACCCCTACGAATATATGCGGCAGCTGCCGCTGGAGCGCACCTGCTACATGCACGTCGCAGGCCATCACGTCGAAGACGATGGACTGATCATCGACACGCACGGCATGCCGGTGATCGATCCGGTCTGGCAGCTGCTGGAATTTACCTATGACCGGCTGGTCGACGCCGGGCTGGACCCGGTGGCGATTCCCAGCTGTCTGGAACGGGACTTCAACTTCCCGCCGCTGGCCGAGCTGGTGGACGAAGTGGGCACCATCGACCGGATGCAGCGCGAGGCCTCGGCGCGTCGCGCGGCGCGAATGCAGGCCGAGGTCGGGAAGGCTGGCATGGAGAAGACCGGCATCGAGGTGCCCGGATCGGCCGCCGCTGGAAACGGGGCGGCGGGAACGGAACGTGGTGCCCGGCAGGATCGGGGAGTGCTGGTGCCATGACAGCCAGGCAGGGGCCGAACAAGGGCCAGGAAGCGGATACTGCACCTGCACCGGAGGCACACCAGGCGGGCGCGGGTCAGGCGTCGTCAGCCCCCGGTCTCGCCCGCATGCAGGGAGACTGGTCGAGCTATTTCCGGCAGCCCGGCGTCGTACCGCGACCGACAGGCACGGAGCCGCGCCGCATCGATGTCTATGCCTCGCTGCTGCGCAACAACATCGGGAGCTTCATCCATCAGTGCTTCCCCCTGTGTGAGGCGCTGATCGGCACGTCGAACCTGGAAACGCTCATCGACCGCTTCTTTGCAGAAGGGCGCTGGCATACCTCACCGTTCTTTCACGAGATCCCGAAGGCCTTCGTGGACTTCCTGCAGGCAGAAGACGCGCCTGCTGATGAATCCTCGCCCCCCTGGCTGGCCGAGCTGGCGCACTACGAGTGGCTGGAGCTGGCCGTGGAGACGGCGCTGGACGTGCCGCTTCGCGTCGGTCCGCAGGGGCTGGCGCTGTGCCCGGCCCTGCAGCTGGGCGGATACGCCTACCCCGTTCACACCATCGGTGCCGAGGATGCCGAGGTGGTGCCGGCTACCACCTTCGTGGCGGTATACCGGGACCGCCAGCATCAGGTGCGTTTCAACGTGCTGACGCCGGCGGCCGCGCAGTTGCTGGATGCCCTGCAGGACAACGGCTGCGACTGGCAGGCAGCCTGTGAGCAGCTGGCCTCCCATTGGGGGCTGGCGGCGGATGAACTGGCCGGGCAGGTCGCACCGTTGCAACAGCAGTGGCTGGCCGACGAGCTGCTGCTGCGCCCAGGCACCGCTCAGCCTGCGGCGGCCGGCTGATCCCCCGTTTCTCGACATTCACCTGGAGATGATCATGCGTGTTTCCTGTTCCAATGCCGCCGGTTCTGCCCTGGAGGGCGAAGGCGGGAGCGGACGCTGTGGGCTGTCGCGGCACCCTTGCCGTATCCGTCGTGCGCTCGACAGCCTTGCGCCCTGGGTGGGCCTCCTGTTCCTGCGCCTGCTGATCGGCTGGGAGTTCCTGGAGTCCGGCCTGGAGAAACTGGGCGGCGAGAACTGGTTTGCCGACATCCAGGAGCAGTTCCTGTTCCCGTTCAATCATCTGCCGGCCGAGCTGAACTGGCAGCTGGCCATGTGGTTCGAGATCGTCGGGGGCCTGGCGCTGATACTGGGGCTGGGCACGCGCTTCTTTGCTCTGGCGCTACTGGTGGTCACGATCGTGGCCACGGCTGCCGTGCACTGGCCGGCCGAATGGCATTCGCTGGCCGAGCTGGCGCAGGGCTATGTCATCACCGATGATGGCCATGGCAACTTCAAGCTGCCGCTGATCTTCATGGTCATGCTGTGGCCCCTGATGTTCTTCGGGGCCGGCCGCATCAGTCTGGATGCCCTGCTGGGGGCTGTGCTGCGTCGAAAGGCGCACTGAGCCTGCGCTCAGACCGAAAAGGGCCTCGTCACGAGGCCCTTCGTCGTTTCAGGGGGCTGGCTTGCGCGGTGTCGGGGCGTCGCCGGCATCCTCGGGCGCAGCGTCACTGCCCGCTGCTTGGCCGTCCTCGTTGACGTCGGCATAGCGCTTCATGATCTGGTGGAGCGCTTCGGTGTTGTGTTTGAAATGGCGGCAATCGGCGCAGAACAGCAGATGCAGCCGAACTCTCAGCCGTTCTGCCAGCGTGAGCGCATCGTCCTGGGCTTCGGAAATCAGCCGGGTCACGCGCAGGCATTTCCGGTTGTCGGGGGCTTCGTACTTCATGCGGCGTGACCATCCGTCTTGCGGGTTCGCGGGGAGCGGGCGGCGTCATCGCCCAGCCAGTTCTGCTGCAGGCACTTCTGCAGCTTCAGGCGTGCCCGATAGAGCATCACGTTGATGTTGTTGCCGGTGAGCCTGGTCTGGGTGCTGATTTCCTGGGTGCTCAGCCCCAGGTGCTCGCGCATCATGAAGACCTGGGCCTGGATGCCGGGCAGCCTGTCCAGACAGCGCTGCAGCACCTGCCAGAACTCACGATTGGTGCACAGCTGCTCGGGCGAGCCCAGGGTGCCGGGACCGGCGTCCTGTTCCCAGTGGCCATCCGCCCGGAACAGCAGGGCTTCCAGATCGTCGCCCTCCGGATCCTCGTCCTGCACGTAACTGACCTCTCGCGACTGACGGCGATAGCGGCCGCGCAGGGCATCGGCAATCTTGTTCTTGAGAATGGCAAAGACCCAGGTCTTGAGCGCGGCCTCCCCCCGAAAGGCGTCTGCACGGTCGAAGGCCGCCACGAAGGCATCCTGCACCACGTCCTCGGCCAGCGCGTCATCGCCCAGCTGACGTGCTGCATAGGACAGCATCTGGGGGCGGAAGGCGGCCATCTGTTGCGTAGCGTTCATGGCGGGTGGAAAGTGATGGACTCCGGGAAAGGGGGACCGAGATTATGCCCCGATGCGAACGCCTGTTGGTTGCCCAGGCGGGGGGCTTGTGCGTATCATGGACCAGAGCCGTCGATTTCAAGAGGTAGAACCGTGAAGAAGTCCCTGACATTGCTGGCCGTGGGCTTGGCCGTCCTGTGCAGCGCCACGGGTGTGCAGGCGCGTGACACCAAGCTGCTGTTGCCCATCAAGGAGGCCCTCAACTATGTCGGCAAGAAAGGTTCTGCCAAGGAAATCCTTGATCCGAGCATTGCTCTGGTCTTCGGGCATGGTGATGGCGGCGGCAATATCCTGCAGGCTGACATGGTCAGCAACAGAAAGACCAATGGTTTTGGCAAGAGCGATGTTGACGCCTGCCACTGGGCCTTCCTGTCGGCCGTCAAGCAGTTTCAGCAATCGGCCAAGGATGTCGGCGGTACGAAGGTGGTCAACCTCGTCAGCTACTACAAGAAGCGCGAGTTCAAGAGCACAACCGAGTATGAGTGCCATGCCGGTGCCTTCATCGTCGGCGTGACGCTGAAGGGTGACATCGCCCGCTGATTGAGCCTTTCATGACGTCGTCTGGCCTGTCGGAGGCATCCGGAAGGCTGCCATCCGCTGTGCCCCCTTTTTCCGTTGCTGTCTGCCCGGCCTGGCTAGCCTGATTGGCTAACCACCCGGGCGCCCGCTTGTTCATGCCCCCCTCATTCATCATCCGTCCGGCGCGTCTTGATGATCTGCCAGCCATTCTGGCCATCTTCAACGATCTGGTTGCCACGTCCACGGCGGTCTATGCCGAGACGCCGGTCGATCTGTCCGAGCGCACGGCCTGGTTTCAGGCGCGCCAGGAAGGCGGCTTTCCGGTGCTGGTGGCTGAGGAGACGAACTACCCTGATGGCAGGGCCGCTTCTCCATGGCAGCCTTCGGAAGCTCAGGTGAACCACAGTGCCTCGCAGGCACTCGAACTACAGGGAGACACTCTGATTTCCCGCGTGCTGGGTTATGCCACTTTTGGCCCGTTCCGCGGCTCCTGGTCCGGCTATCGGCATACGGTGGAACACAGCGTGCATGTCCGACTGGATCAGCGCGGGCGTGGGCTGGGTACGGCGCTCATCCAGGCGCTGTTCCCGCTGGCGCAGGCGCAGGGCGTTCATGTGATGGTCGGCGCCATCGATGCCAGCAATGCGGGCTCGCTGCGGCTGCACGCGCGGCTGGGCTTCGTGCAGACCGGGCTCATGCTGCAAGTGGGGAGGAAGTTCGGCCGCTGGCTGGACCTGGCGCTGGTGCAGCGGACCTTCCCGGAACGCACGGAAGACAACACCTCGGGCCCGGGGCAGGAATGATGGTGGGACGGGGAGCGGCCGTGGCCGTAACAGCAGGGCGAGGCGTGGGACAGGTGAACCAATGGGCGGAGTGGCAGGGCGCCGGGAGCGGGTGCAGCCATGGTTGAGACATCGCATCACGGCACGCCGTTCGGCGACATCCGGCTCAGGCACTGGCCAGCGGCAGATAGCCCGGGCGAGGCCGGAAACAGGGACGGAAAGAGGGCGGGGACTTGGCCCACGGTCGTGCTGGTGCACGGCATGTTCGGTGACGTCGATGTCTGGTCGGCCACTGCGTTGAACCTGGCCCGTGCCGGGCTGCAGGTATTGGCTGCCGACCTGCCGGGGCACGGGGAAAGCACGGCCGAGGTGGATACGGCCGAACAGGCGGCCCAGGCCATCGGGGCGGCACTCGACGCCTGGCAGGATGCTTCGGCGCAGGCCGAGGTGATGCAGGCTGAGGGTTCCTCACACCGTGCTGAGGCCGCTGGCTTGGCGTCTCCCCTCGCCTCACCAGCATCCTGCAGGGCCCGTGAAGGCGGTGAAGCGTTGCAGGATGGGCAACAGTTGCTGCTGGTGGGCCACTCCTTCGGAGCGCTGGTGGCCACGACGCTGGCGGCATCGCTGGAAAGGGAGGGCAGGCTGGCCGGACTGGTGCTGCTCTCACCCAGCGGGCTGGGCGAGGAGGTCAACCGCGACTTCCTTCTGTCGGTCATCGAGGCGGCGGATGACGGCGCACTGGCCCGCGCGCTGGAAGCGCTCACGGTGAAGCACTATCGCAGCTCGGCGGCCTATGTGCGGGCCATGCGGGCACGCCTGCAGGCGGCGCAGGCCCAGCTCTATCGGCTGGTGGATGACGTGGTGGACATCACGGGCCGCCAGAGCCGCTCCATCGTCGAGACGCTGGCCGGTCTGAGCGTACCTGTCACGCTGGTGCATGGCCGCGAGGATGCCGTCATTCCCTGGCAGCACGCACTCAACGCACCGCCGGCCACCGCCCTGCACCTGCTGCCCGGCATCGGCCACATGCCGCATTGGGAGG
>ENA-OWMB01000188-OWMB01000188.1-metagenome-genome-assembly--contig:-NODE-188-length-27334-cov-5.858169_pt1 | contig 27334 bp, 40 predicted proteins | sample MGYA00245353_ERZ651112 | MGnify/ENA primary metagenome ERZ651112 (study PRJEB26857, sample SAMEA4031773) | metagenome | biome: human; feature: oral; material: saliva | place: Philippines | collected 2014...
CTTTATTCATTTTGATTTGCTCCTTTTTATTTTAGTTTTTTGAACGCCTTTTGTGCTTGTTTATATAACTCTTCAACCTCTTTGATGATTTCGTCAAAGTCAGTTAATTTATAATATTCAACGAAGAACCCCTCGCCAAAACGTTCATACACGTTCATCAAGCGAATATATTTATCTTTCAAATTTCTTATTTTTGATAGGTTAGTTGATACTGTGCAAAATATTTCTACATTCTTTCTTGATAGCTCTGCATTATAGGCTACTGGGCTCATTCCTTCTAATTCAGTTATAATCGTGTCTATCCATTTCAATTCCTCATTTTTTGTCATTGTTTGTTCCTCCTATTCATCACAACTCTTTAACATTTCGATTTCTTCTTTAATTCTTCTGTTGTAGTATTCAACGCATGGCAATGAAATTCTAGCAGAAGCCTCTTGTCCGCCTAAGTCTTTTCTGTTGTTTGCCATTTCAAGGCGTTCCTCAACTGCTGTTACCATAACTTTGATGTCTTTAAACATATAATAATTATCTTCATCCATTACCATTACCGCTTGTGCTAGTAACTCTCTTGTTTTTAATACCTCTTGTTGTAGTTTTTCATAGTTTGTCATTTTTGTTTGCCCCTTTGTTTTGTGTTTTGTATCCTTAACTACATTTATAGTATATAACATTCATTATAATTTGTCCAGTATTTTTATGAAAAAAATGCAAAAAAATAAGGCTACCACTAAGGGTAGCCATTAAATATCTATTTAACTGTAATTAAACCGTCTGGCTCAATCGTGAAAGCCTCTTTTGTAGCCATTTCTCCATTTGGTTTGAGGTAGTACCAACCGTTGCCACTCTTAATATATTGGTCGCTCTTCATGTCGCCATTTGTAGCGTCGCAATAGAACCAATGGTCTTTATATTTGACCCAACCTTTTTGCATTTCGCCTGATAGATTGAAATAGTACCATTTGCCGTCGATTTGAGCCCAACGTGAACGAATTGAGGCGCCTCGAGCGTCATGGTAGTAGTAGAATGTGCCGTCAAAGTACCATTTGTTAATTAAAGCATAGCCGTCTTTGTCGAATTGGAACCATTCATTGCCGATTAGTTCGTTAATATCAACAGGATATGTGCCGTCTTTACGACGATACCACCAGCCTTTTTCGTCCTTAACCCAACCCTCGGCTGTTTGAATTTCTGCGTCAATCATTTCTTGGACGGTATCGCCTAAGCTCATGTAATGCTTAATGCGTCTAATGATAAAATCACGAACGCTGTTATTTGAATTTCCGTGTAATTCTAAAGTACGAGCAGGACAGCTAGTTGATGAAAATTCGTTGTGTAGTTTGATTGTGTCATAGTTAGGCTCTACTCCGTAATATTTCATGTCTTCCGCCATTTGACGCAAGCACATTTCCTCATTTTCTCTAAAGTCAACATCGTTTGTCGAAAATTGTTGGCAAACCTCATATCCGATTGAGTTCATATTGCCTTCATAGTTCGCTGTACTCCATGAGCCGTTATAAGTGTTCTCAACACGTACAATCGCATTACGGTCGATGTAGTAGTGTGCGAAGCCGAGTTCAGATTGACCGTTATCGTAACGGCTTTGCAACCACCCGATGTAGTCCTTTGCGCTCATGCTTCCTGCGTCATTATGCAAAATAAAGTACTTTGGCGCCTCAGTAGGACGAGCGCCTGCGATACCTTGGAAAATGTCTTTGTTAATAATTTCTACCATGTTTTAACCTCTTTCTTTATATTTTGTTTAATTATGGCTATGTTGCAGGCCAAGGGTCATTTGTAACGTAAGATATTGTCGAGACCCTAATATCTCCGATGTCTCTATCCGTTGGTACTGGGTCGGTGAATTGGAAGCGTAACATATTACTGTCTCCTAACCCTCCTAAATACCAAGTCCCATACTGAATACCTTTATCATTGTAGATTGGACCAATTAATGACCCCTCTGAACGATAACCTAACGGGATACCTTGTAACCCAAGAATAAACACGTTTCGTTCTCTGTCAGACGGTTGTACAGAATATCCCGGTCCATTACGACGAACAATACCAAACCAACCCCATGAAAGTCCACCGAATTGATATGAGACTTGGTTGTTCAAACGTCGTACTTTTAGATATGACCCACCGAGTTTAGATACGATGTTTAGGGTTTTCCACCCAGTATCACCATATAAAACAGCCCAACCAGTCTTTCCTGAATCAGTAGTTTTAATCCATTTAACTGCGCCATTAGTTTTTCTTAAGTCTACATACGTTTGTCCGAGAGTACCTTCAACTTTCCCCTCTGGAATGCCAGCACCAGTTAGTTCACTAGACGAAGTTGTAGAAGCTGGTTCATTTTGACCTGTGGTTGGTAGGTTAACACTTCCTCCACCGTCTGACAAAATAAGCGTGTTTCCGTTTAAAGTTAATTTTTGAGGAATGCCTACACCGTCCGCACCTTTAGGACCAGTCAATCCGATTGGACCTTGAGGACCAGTAGGACCGACTTGTCCTTGTTCTCCACGCTCTCCTTTTGGACCTGCTTGTCCGTCTTGTCCTCGTTCTCCTTGAACACCTTGAGGACCGATTGGACCTTGAAGTCCGTCTGCCCCTCTAGGACCTTCTGGACCTCGTTCGCCTTGGATACCTTGTGGACCTTGAGGACCAGTCAAGCCTTGTAAACCTTGTGGACCACGTTCTCCAGTTTCTCCCTTGTCGCCCTTAGGACCAGGAGTTGATGAAATAGTCCGCAATTCTTCTTTTGTAGCAAATGAGCTTGTATCAATACTAGGCTTGCTCTCTAAGGCTGATACACGCTCTCTAAGGGCGGTATCATCATAGACGGTGTCTTTATCTGTCTTTGCTTTTAAAGTCTCAATTTCGCTTGAAATTTGCTCAATTTCAGCACGTTCAACTTTGTTTCCCAGTTCTTGCTTAGTAGCAAATGAGCTTGTATCAATTTCTGGTTTCGTTTCAAGTGCTTGTAATCGTCTTAAGATTTCAGAGTCGTCAAAAGTTGCGCCTTCAACATGGATATTCTTGATTGCCTCTTCTAGTTCTGTTTTCGTAACAATATCTGTTAATGCTATGATGCGTTTTGTATCTTTTTCGATGATTGGCAATTCGCTGTGTTTATCGATTTCAGATACACGAACGCCAAATGAAAATTTTAGAATATCCGCAGATTGTTCGATTTTCTCAGCGTAAACATAACCATACACAATTTCATCCGTTGTGATTAAGTTAGTGTCAAATGGGACTTCCGCTACATTACCTGTTACATTTCCAGTCACTTCTAAAAAACGATTTGTCGTTTTGAAGTGAAATAACACAATGATTTTTTCAACGTTGACTCCATTTAATTGTAACTCGATGAATGCATTATTCTTGTCGTGTGAATAAAATTCCTCTTTTATGTTGTAAACATTATCTCGGACGTTGGCGCATACGCCTGCTTGTCGTTTAATAATTTTTTTCAATGTTTGTCCCCCTTTCATAAAAAATGAAAAGGGAAGCATAAAGACTTCCCTCTTCTAATTTAATCTTCGCTCGGTTCGTGATATCCAAGCGCTCTTGAACTATCAGTCAGACCAGCGGTTGTAGGGTCGTTAACAACCCCAACCAATACTAAGAAGGCAAACAATACATTGATAAATACTAGAATTTTATCAACAGTATCGCCAAACTCCAATTTAAAATTGAAGATATTCGCAAAGGCTTGTGCAAGCAATGCTAAAGCTGGCACTAATGTAAGCCAAAAGTTTTTATTTTTAATTCGTACTTTCCAGTTAATTTTGTTCATTATCTTTCCTCCACAATTTCCAGTTCGAGAAATTTCTCAAACAATATTTTAATAGCACCATTTCCACCCAATTCAACGTAACTTTCATATAGCCGAGTTAATTCCTCAATCTCATGCTGATTTGTTCTACCACGTCTAATTGCTTTTTTTAGATTTTCCTGCAATCGAAAGCGTTGTAGCCGTTGCAAACCTTTTCTAATGAGCGAGAGATTGGCACTATTATCCCGCCCAATCTCAGTAACTTCGCCCACTGATTTTTCAAGCTCACTTATTTTGTCAGCAAGAACATTGATTTGTTTTTCAGTCTCTTTTGTATTTTGAGTACTCTTAAATGAGAAATAACTTGGAATTATCACAATCAAAACGGGCGTGAGTTTATCTATTAAGGTTAAAAATTCCAATTAAACCACTCCCCTTTTTCATAATTCTATTGTAATGGCTGTGTGTTTAGCTCGTTGGCTGGTCTTTCTTGTTTAGGTTCAGTCCATTTCCAAATACCAAGTTTTCCGTTTTGCTCTAATGATGCGAGTTGTTCAAGCGTTTCACCTTGATAAGTGAATGGCTCGTTTACTTGGACCATAACTCGTCGTCCTTCTTGATATTTTTCGATGTGGTTAGGGTTTTCAAGAGTGAAGATTTCTTGTGATTGGTAAGTTTTTCCAATTTTTCCAAGGTCGACTAATTCAAGACCACGTTTGAAAACAGTAGGGTCTAACGGGTTATCTGTATCAGTAACACGAGCCAATACTGCCCAATCCGCAACAGCTTTAACTTCTGCGATTTTAGTATCTTTCTCAGCAAGTTTTCCTTCGTATTCTTGCGCTTGCGTTTGCAAGTCTTCTTGTAGCTTCTTAACTCCCTCTGCAGGGTTGAATTCAGTAGTCACTTGACCGATAACCGCCTTGATTAGTTCATCGTCTGACTCGTTCACACGGTCGCCAATTAAAACACGGTCAAAAGCTGTATAAGGTGCCTCTTGACGAATTGCAACGAATGTGCGGTTGTTTTCTTGTAAATATTTGTTGATTACTTTAAAAGTCATATATTATTGTCCCTCTTCTTTCTCTGTTTGTAGTTGTTTGATTTTCTCTAGCGCCTCTTCATATAACGCCTTGTAATTTGCGCATTCAATCGTCTTGTTTGCCAATTGAATTGCTAAGTCGTTGATAATTTTGTCCTGAGTGTTCATTTGCCCTCCGTTATTTCCATCTATCGTGATATCCTCGAGTGTAGTTCCCTGCTTTTGCTCCAAGATTTCTAAAGTTGTCGTAAATGTCATTTAAAATCAACGACAATTTTACTCCTTGAATAACAATCTCGTCAACTCCTGCAAGGGTGTGTGTGCCTGTATCAATAGACACTTCTTTCAATCCAGCTTGTGCGCTCTGGTTAAATGTTATTCTTTGTCCGTACATATTAATAGCACTTTTAACATTGTCCCCACTTCGCCCATTCCAGATTTGAAGACCTGCCGATGTGTGGTCCATTTGTTGCAATCCATTTCGATTACTCAATAATGCGGTATATGATGCGTCAACACCGTTGATGTTACCAGCACCAAACGCAAGATACTGCAATGGACGGTTTGGGAATTGGTTTCTTATCCCCACACCAAAACCGTTCATATCAATCTGCCCTGTTTGTAAATCGAACGTAGTATTTCCATTTAGCGAGGAAATGCGTCCTCCTTTAATATGGTCTCCTGTAAAGTCAACATTTTTGATTTTTGTAATCGTTGCTTGCTTTGCGAACAATTCATCGATAAACGCTTGTTGTGATACTAGCCTTTGAATTAATGCAGTATCAATTTTAATCTTATCAGCCGTAACCGAGCCGACGTCTAGAGCGTTGGCAGTCACAGACCCTGCAGCAATCTTGCTTGAGGTTATCGCACCGTCAACAATCATGTCAGACTTGACTTTTATTTTAGGGGCGATGATGTCAACTCCTCTAGGGCTTGTGGAAATGGTAGAGGCTAACTGTTCGCCCGTTAATGTAGTCGAGCCAATTGTCACACCTTCCGATGTAACTTGAACTCTTGCACTATTTGATGCATCTCGCACTTCCTGCCTAATCTCATTGGCAGTTTGCGCAATAGCACTCTTAACATTTGTATCGAAAAACTGTGTCAATGCACCTTGGTTGCTTTTTTGAATTTTACTCCAAAGCGTACTGTTTTGGTCTCTCATTTCTAGCTCGATTGACCTCATATCTTTAAACAATCCAGACAAAGCACGTTGCGTAACTGTAGGTTCAACAAAGCTAGTAGGGAAATCTCCCTGCTCTAACTGAATATCAGTTATCACGGTATCTCCAGCGCATCCCAAACGATGCAGTTTTAACAGTTCATCTCGTGTCTGAGGCTGAAACACTTTATAAAAACGTCCGTTATGCTCTAGGGCAGGCGCTCGGACGTTTTGAATTGTAATGTCCATTTATTGCCCTCCATAAATCTTTACTCGGCTGAAATAATGTCCACTTCCGCTAAAACCAGTTTTTTGTTCGAATGTTGAAACGGATTCATCGAAAGTTATATAAGTTTTACCCTGCTTATTTTCGACGCTAGAAAATGAAATTTTTTTACCTTTTATCTCTAAAAGCTTGATAGTGTTTTGAGAAAAATCATGATGTATGATTATTTGACTATTATCCCTATCGTAACTTATAAATATGTTACTACTGTATAACAATTTTATTTTCTCCCAAACAAGCCTTGCACCGACATAACGCTGAGTAACTTCTTTGTTGCCTACATAAATTGCTTCTCGTTCCATATTACCTCCTACACTGTGTAAATATCATAGATGGTGTTAGCGTCTTTAGTAGCGATTGAGTCATATTGAGATTTTGTTCCTGCCCAATATTTCAATGGTTGTCCACCATTCTGATTGATAATATTTTGACCTGGCTCTCCTTGCGAACCTTTAAGACCTGGCGTTCCTGCTGGTCCTTCAGGTCCTTGAGGTCCGATTGGTCCTGCTGGTCCCATTGGACCTTGTGCGCCTCTTAGAGTTTCTCTTTGTTGGCTTGTCAAGTCCTCAAAACGAAGAACTCCGTCTGCCCCTTTTGGACCTTCTGCACCACGTTCTCCACGGTCTCCTTTTGGTCCTGTTAGATATAGCAAAGCCGAGTATAGGTCATGACCGTTCCCAACTTTGACCTTTCCTGTATCGCTCTCGATACCTAATTCACCCTCAAGCAAGATAAGAGGGCTATTTATCCAATCACTAGCTGGCATACGTTTATGTTGTACTCTAATTGGAATAGTTTCCGTCATGCTGCACCTCCGTCAAAAATAAATGTTGGGCTCTCGTTCCAACTTCCGTCATATATCGAATTTTGTCCGTCCGCAATCGTCTTGTAGATTGGTTCTAACTCAAATCGATTTGTCCTATTGTCAACCATAATTGAATGCTCTATGTTCTGATACCAATCGCCTGTGAAAGTCAATCGATAAGCACCATTGTATACCGCCAAGACCTGTTCCTCTTTTTGAGTCAAGTCTTTGTCAATCTCTGGCAGAACTGAGTTGATAGGCGTTAAATGAACAAGTCCACCATAAAACGGTGTTTTGTTTACCGTAACAGTAATGTCCGTTTTTCCGTAAGGCATACATGTTGCCGACCAGCTTATCACGTACTGCTTGCCTAATTCAAAACCTTCTCCATTGTGTCCAACTTCGACATAATCAGTACCATAGGCAATTTTTTTTGCTGTGCTACCGTTGAGACGGTTCTTGTTGTAAATAGCTGTTCCGTCTCCACCAATCAGTCCTGCATTTATTCTTGCGGTTTCGCTGACCTGTTCCAATTTCTTACTTAACTCAGCGATTGAGTCCGCACCGCTCATTAGTTCCTCTCGGATACGCTTAACAAACTCTGGACGCTCTTTTTCCATTTCCTCATGGATTTTAGTGCCTAATTCCTCTGTTTTGTGTTTGTATTCTTTTAGAGCATTGTCAATTTCAAGCTCTATGATTCGAACTTTTTCGTCAATTTCCTTGTTACGTCTTTCGACCTCTTTTGCAATAGATTGGTCGAATAGTGACTCGGTAAAACCTTTCACAACCTCTTTAATTGCCTGTTGACGTGTCGCACGGTCTTTGGCTTGCAACGTTTGATAATCTCCAAGCTCAGCGACCGAACGGTTATTATCAAGTTTGTCGATTGTTAGCTTGTGAATTCTAGCCTCAAAGGAAATTCCTATCTGGTCTCTTACAATTCCGACGCTATCTCCAATCCAAATATCATTTTCAATCGCATTAGCTAAATCTAAGAGATTAGCTTTAAATGTTACGATTGGAACAGATAAGCGTTGCAACTCTTTGTAAGTCGCTTTTAATAGTTCAACTGGGTCTTCGATATCCTCGTTTGTATACACGGCAAAACGATGCTTAATAACTCCGTTTTGGTGTAAACCATAGATATTTTTTGCAGACTCATTTGTTACATAATTTTGACCTGCTGGTTTATCAACAAGGTCGCCTCTAGCGACAGACCAATCAACTTCTTTAAATTGAATTCTTCGACCATAACCGCCAGTAGCCTCGCCATTCTCATCCGTGCTTTGTTCACCCTTACCAAGTCCAATTAAAGCAGTTACAACCTCGTCTGATGACTCTTCATGAGTAACATTTAAAATGTTTGAACCATACTCGAACTGATGACCAGTAGCATGTCCAAATCTTTGACTGAGGTCAATATATCTTCCGATTATCTTATTTTCGACAAAAGTATATCGAACCTTGAATTCGCAAGCGTATGACTCGATGATTTTAACGAGAGCTTGTCGGACTGAAATGTAGTAGAAACTCATTTTTCCAGTCCTTGTCAAGCCGTCCACATTTCCTAATTGATAGCCTGTTCCCTCTAAAATTCCACTTAATACAAGGTCAGCAGTTCCTCTTGGTCGCTTATCCTCGATAACAAATGAATGTAAGTCGCTTTCCGCTCTGTCTATGCCTTGGATAGTTAAACCGAGGTCACGAGATTTTCCAGAAATTCTGAATAAGCAAAAAGCGTTGTCCCTTGATTGAAAACCAAAAAACTGAGCCTCTTTGATGATGTTAGGCTTGTAATCTATTGGAAGTTCAAAACTCGCTCTGTCAAACGTGTTCAATTCAATAGTATGCGTAAAATCTGCAAGGCTCGCTTCATCAATTACATCAATCAATTCTTCCGTCTGGTTGAATAAATAAATCATGCGAACACCTCTTTGTACTGGATATCATTCAATGTCGCACCCTCAACTTGAAATGTGTTTACACCTTTTTGAAGTTTAAAATATCGACTGTTAATCACATCAAAATTCATCAACTCGTTTCTGCCGTTTAACGTGATTTCTCTAGTCTCACAATTAATTACCAGACTTGAATCTTGAACGTAAGCAGCTTTTAATCTGATATATTTTTGAGTTTCAAGGTGTAAGATACGAATTTCAGAACTTGCTTGCGTTGTAAGGTACAAAGTAGGCTCTGTTGGAAAGTCTCCGTTATAAGTTACCTTGTTGCTTCCTGTACTTTTAGGTTCTGTATACTTAAATGGGTCATAGCAAATGAAATGTAGTTTAATAACTGTGTCGTTTGCGTCTTCTAATTCTGGTTTTTTAACTTTTGAAAAGATAGCTTTGTAATATCTCTCTCCGTCATCACCAAACTCTAATTTTTTAGCTTGACGAGAAAACAACAAGCGGTTTAAACGCTCATATTGTTTTCGCATGCCCAAATCAGTATAACCAGTAAGTCTGACCTGTACCTCAATTTCACGCTCTTTGTAAGTCGCACCATAGAGGTATTGACCGTCTCGACCTTTTATTTTTGTTGTTTCATGGTTAAAATCGAGGACGTCTCGACCTGTGGTATTCGCCACAAAGAACGTTCCGTCCTCATTATTCATTTCTTGATTGAGGCTTACTCCACCAAATTGAACTTCTAGACCTGAGTTAAATGTCGGTGTGCCTTTTGTCGTGTCATTAAAAATATACATTTAAGTCACCATTAAAGGCTTGAAGCCTTCAATCTTATCCTTTCCTCTTTATTTTGGACGTTTGAAATATCTGAAACAAAGGCTCTGAAATCATTAGAACCGAGAGCGAGGTTAATAACCGCTGGCTCTTTCGTCTGGTTGACTTCATAAGTAGCTGATAATGTGCCAGATACGTTATTTGAGAAATCGCCCTGTAAAGCATTTGACATAGCTGAAACTCTTGAGCCTGCATCGTCAAACATTGAACGAATACCGCCAGCCATTCCAGACACGTTGCTTTTGACAATTTCAAAACCGCTCATTAAAGCTCTATTGAAACCGCCCATGATAGCAAACCCAGCAGGGATAAGCAATCTGCGGTCATAAGAGATAGGACCTTTGTGTGTTGCAATCCAGTTAGCAACGCCTCCAATAAAGTCTGTAACAGCACTCCATGCTGCTTTCAAACCGCCGAGGAAACCGTCCATAATCGCACGACCTGCACCGCTTAAATCAATGTTCCATAATTTGCCAAAGAAACCACTGATTGCCTCAATAGCACTTGAAACTCCACCCTTAAGTGCGTCCATCGCACCCAAGAAACCTTCTTTCATGGCGTTGGCAACATTCACCACAGTTTCTTTAATCGCATTGATTGTTGTTGTGAAAATGCTCTTAATACCTTCCCAAATCGCTGAAACGGTATTTTTGATTGCGCCTAAGACAGCACTAATGATGTCTTTAATCGCATTGATTACAGTTGAAATGATTGTCTTAATGCCTTCCCAAACAGTATTTGCAATTCCTTTGATTGCCTCCCAAGCACCGCTCCAATCTCCTTTGATTACAGCAGTAACCGTGTTGATAATTCCAGCAATCACATTCAAGACAGTTGAAATTACCGTTGAAATGACCGTCCATACAGTTTGAACAATCGTTGTAAATACCGTCCAAACAGCGTTCCATACTTCTTGAACAATTTGCATTCCTGTTGAGATAACAGTTTTAATATTTTCAATTGCGGTTGAGATATATGTTTGAATACCAGTCCAAACCGCTTCGACGATAGGTTGTAGTAAATTCCAAGCAGTAGTAGCAACTGAAACAATACCATTCCAAACGCCAGTCATGAAATCAACAAAACCATTCCACAATCCTTTGATTGTTTCAACAATAGGAGTAAGGAAATCAACAAAACCATTCCACGCAATAGTAGACGCCTCTGTAATTCCTTTCCATAGGTTGCTAAAGAACTCTGCTATTCCGTTCCATACGTTTTTAACCGTTTCAACAACAGCCGTCACAACTTCGACAATACCATTCCAAACCGTTTTTGCGATTGAAACAATACCGTCCCATAATGTCGTAAAGAACTCCGTCAAGGCGTTCCATACATTCATTAAAGCCTCCACGATTGGTTGAGCGCCCTCTAGGAAACTATTCCAAACATTCGAGGCAATCGTTTTAATGCCTTCCCAAAGTCCTTTGAAGAACTCCGTAATGCTATCCCACGCCTTTTTAATAGCGTCTATGACTGGCTTAGCTTTTTCAAGGAAACCGTTCCAAGCATTTGAAGCAGTTTCTTTTACTCCGTTCCATAGATTAGAGAACCACTCTACCATACCGTCCCAAGCGCCTTGAATACCTTTCCAAGCATTTGAGGCAACATTGACGATACCGTCCCATAGACCGATAAAGAAGTTTCTGAAACCTTCGCATTTATTCCATAGGACAACAAACGCTGCACCAATTGCCACGACTGCAGCAATAACTAAACCGACTGGTCCGAGGAAAGCAACGATTGCTGAAACCGCTGAACCAATCCATCCGCCTACCTTGCTAAAGATATTCAATCCGATTAGTGCACCCTTAGCAAGTTTTGAACTTCCAGACAAGAATGTTAATGCCGAGCTAGCAGCTTGAGAACCTTTAGCGATACCACTTAAAATCTTTGCAACTCTTGCAAAGCTTGCTAAACCGCCAAAAACAGCCTTGATTGCGCCTACTCCTTTGCTCAAACCGATTAAAGCATTTGCCAATAATTTTGTTGACCTTTGAGCCACTTTAAAACCAATAAACGCTGTAGCAATCGCCCTTATCTGTTCTGGGCTTAGACTTTGAACGATTTTAGCAAAAGCCTGTAATGCCTTTGAAACTGCACTTAAGGCTTTCCCAATCTTTTCTCCGAATGAAGCCGTATCTCCCCCAGCGAGTGAAGAAAATACTTTCTTAACAGCCTCCCAAACTTCGCTCAAAGCCTGTTTGAAGTCAGATATTGCGCTCGTGTTTGTAAAGCCTTGCCAAAATTCTTTGATTTTAGCAACTGCCGAACCAACAAACGAGGTTATTTTCTCAATCACTGCATCAAAATCAATTTTGCTGAAAAAGCCCTCAATCCCTGTGGCTAGTTTATTAAAATCAACTTTGTCAAGCTGATTCATAATCGCCTCAAGTGCCTTGATACCTGCTTTAGACAATGTATCGAAAGCTGGCTTTAATTTGTTTGAAAGTGTTTCTTTCAATCCGTCCATAGCTTGGTCAATCGTCTTGTATTGCGTCGCCATATCCTGCATGGTTGCCCCTGCACGTTTAAACGCCTCCGCAAAGTCGTCTGTTTTGACTTCCCCTGCTTGAATTTTTGTAATCAATTCATTAAGGGACAATCCCATTTGTTTGGCAACTTCGCTCATACCTGCTGGAGCTTGTTCCATCATGATTTTAAAGTCTTGCCATGTTAACTTTGGCTTAGCTAAAGCCTGTACCATTTGTTGAGATAGGGACTTCATCGCTTGTTTAGGATTTTCAGACGATGCTGCAAGACCGCCCATAGCTTTTACCAGTTCATTACTATCGTTTCGACCGATTGCCGCCATTTGAGAGAATGTACTAGCCATGTCTGAGGCTGAGTAGATAGTTTTAGTTGCATAGTCCTGCATAGCCTCTTTTGCCTCGTTGATTTGGTCTTTCCCCCAACCCAACTTGCTGAGGTTTCCGTCAAACGTATCCCAAGCCTTTTTAGAGCTATTCAACTCTCCGACCATTTCGCCCATAGTATTTTTGATACTTCCAAAAGCGGATGTAATCGCAGAGCTGACGAGATTAGCACCAAGCATAGATTTGAACATTGACGAACTCTTATTTGAAATCGTATCGAACGCATTCGACGATTTTTGAAGTCCGTTGATTGCTTTTTGAAGTCCGTTCAAAGTAGAACTCATTCCCTTATCGACCGCAGTTAATACCGCCTCGACTGAATAAGTCTCCGCCATTATACTCCTCCTTTCCTTACGTATTTGCTCTCAGCAATAATTCTTTCTCTTTGTCTGAGAGCTGATACTTTTGCTTAGTATCTTTTTTTCTGTAGAAATCACTGTATTTTCTATACAAAGGAGTTTTGCCGTCCGACTTAGTAGCCTCTACCTGTCTAGTTAACCAAGCAGAGCGATGTAAGAGTTCGTCTTCATCCTGCTTTCGTAATAATACACCAGTCATCAATAAGTCGTATTCGTACATTGTCATACGACCAATCTCATTCATGTCCGTTATATTTAAAAATCGGACGCAATTAATAATGATTTCCTCGAACGTTTCTAAAGATGATTTCTCAATTATTTCTTCTTGAGACCTTGGTTCATCTCCTGTAACAAAGACTTTCCTGCGTTTGACTCGCCTAATTCTTGAATTACATCATCGAATAATTTTTCTAAATCTTCGCACTCTTCAACGTAAGTTTCAACCTCAGTTAATGAAGGACGAGGACTTTCTGTAACCGTTCCATAGTAGATAATATCTGCCAATGATGCGATATTCTTTGCATATAATTCTGGGATTTTAGCAGATAGAGCCATTCCAAATTTCAATCCTTGTTGCTCGATTGGATAAGCTTTATCCAACGCACGAACGAATTTTACTCCAAATTTAATGTTGTATGTTTTATCATTGATTTTTAATTGCATGTTATTTTTCTCCTTTTTCTAAAAAATACAATAAAAAAGAGAGGCGTGAACCTCTCTTAATTTCTAACCTAGACCAGGTCCTGCAGCAACTGGGCTTGCTGGGCTTGCTGTTCCTTTCGTTGTGTCAGCGAATTCATATTGAACCACTTCTGCTTGGCTAGTGTTTAAAGTTGCATAACCTTTAACACCAGTTCCGTTAACTGCGAATTCAAGTTCTAACTCGATTAAGTCTTCTGCGTTTTTAGTTTTCTTGAATGAAGTCAAGTAACCTTGATAATACACAGCCTCGAATTTGTTACCTTGTTTTTTAGCGTTTTTCTCGATTTCCCAAACTTCAACAAGTTCGCCCTTGTCCATAGCTGTTTCTAGCTTAGCGACAAGTTCATCGTCTTCCGCCATGATTGTAGTTGCGGTAATTGAAACCTCAATACCACCGACAGATTGTAAAACTCCGTCTTTAGTTTTAACCGAGTTTGTGTCACGGCTTTTCTCTGTTGAGTGTTCAGTTTGGAATGCTAGTTTAGCACCGTCTGCTTTGCTCGCTTCACTTAATAAGCGAAATAATAAAATACTATCAATACCTTTTTTTGCAACTGGCATTTATTTAACCTCTTTTCTATAAAATTGTAAATACTAGACGAACACGACCACGCTTTAGTGGTTCGACCGTCGTGTTATCGTCAAAAATCGAAATTGTAGATTGAGAGATATTTAAGGCTACATGGTAGCCGTCCGCCTCAGTAATCTTCATCGATTCTGCTAGGATACTCGAACACATATCCGATACTTGTTTACGTTTTTTACGGGTACTCCACACGGATAGAACCAATTCGACCGTGCCTTTCACGTCCGTTTTATTTGGCACGAGTATAGAAGTCGTATCCTCTAACTCCACGAACGGATAAGGCACATTGTCGTCTGGTTTATAGTCATACGTTTTATACCCTAAATTCTGGCAACGTTTAAATACGCTGTCAAAAACTGCTTGCTCTCTTGATTTCATTTAACCAACCTCTCCAAATCTTTTTTAAATTCCTCTTTCTGATTATCAAAAGCTGGCTTGATAAACGGCTGTGCGCTCATTTTGCGAGTTCCTAATTCAACGTAAGCAGCGTAACTAGTGCCTGGTGCCACTTTATATTTGAACCTGCCGACCTTACTACTATTGACAGAAATAGAACGCTTTGTCGCTCCTGTTGGCTTGACGAAATGTTTATTTTTGCCTCTGCCTTCATAATGACCTCTAAACCTAGACGCATTATTGACTGCCCTTTTTTGCATGTCAACACCGTTTTTTTCAACGATACGCTCAATCTCTTCCATTTTAGAGACCTTTTGAAGTTTCTTTTGTAGTTTTTCAAGTCCTTTTAATTCAAAACGTACATCAGCCAATAGAGTTATCCTTTTCTAAATAGAATACTCTTCCAGACTGTTTATCTGCTCTACATTTATAGTGTTCATTACGATAGTTTAGATAAGTAAATGAGATTTTAGGCGTGTTTTGGAAATAAACCACTTTTGAACCACGTTTATACTCTCCAAATACTGCGACTTGCTTATCAATCCCCAAGTCCATTACATGGACTGGAACGATAAGTCTTTCTTCTTCGTTTGAAGTATATTCGCCAATCTCTGGATTGTATTCTTCTTGTTGCTTAGCAATAATTTCCACTCTTTCGTTGTATCTCATAACATTTTAAACCCCGCATTGAATGTTTTTGAAAAAACTCGCTTAATCACACTATCGTATTCTCTGAAATCATCAGCATTGAATGTCATTGAAGTGCCTTCGAGGGATTGAATTTTCATTCCCTCAGCACCAATCCTGTTAAACCTTTTAATAATGACCTCGGTAATAATATACTCGAGGCTTTCTGGAACATCATCCACGCCTGCGTATGCTAAGAAATTAGCAGTCGTCAACTTGGCTATTGTACTTAGTAACTTATCTTGAAGATTGTCTTCAATACCTAGCAATATCTTTGCTTGAGTGATATTTTCCATGCTATCCCTCCAATAATACTGCGATAAGTTCCTCTTTGTTTAGTGTTGAATAACCTGTGATTCCACGTTCTCTTGCGATATCTCTTAACTCGTTAACTGTTAAGTCGTTGTAAGTGATAACCTCAGACTCCGCTGGCTTTTCTGGATAATGTCGTCGTAACAACATACCCATTAAGCATTACCTCCAAATTTAACGACTTTTGTAGGGTCGTATAAGTACACGCCATAGTGTTCATCGCCAGTGATTACTGTTGTTTTCTTAAGAATATCACGGTCTGTTTCAACAGCCACATCACGTTTTAAGTTAATAACGAATGCGCCATATTTAGCAACATCGTCTGTATCTGTTTCAACAGCAGAAACTTTAACAAGGAATCCTTTTCCTTTTTCTACTTTCTTAGAGCGCACGATTTGAACACCGTGTGTTTCTCCAAATGTTCCAGAAATAACAATGTTCGCACCGATTTCTGAACCACGTACCCATTCTTTAACAGTATCAGCACGTAAATCAATAGCGTCTTTAGGGTTTACTAGGGCAACATAGCGAGCGTCTTCTTCATCCTCAAACACTGCTAAGGCTTTATCAAGTGCAGCACCAGTTGTAGGTGCGTCATCAACATATTGAGTTGCTTTTTTAGCCTCAACAACTAAATCGTTGTCCACTTTGTTCGCAATAGCCAATGAAATTTGGTGTGCTGCTTGTCCTAATGGGTCTCCGTAACCAGATAATAAAGCCTCGTCTGTCACTTCGACACCTTTACCAGCTTTTTTAATAGTCATTGTTGATTTGTCTGTAGTTAATTGGTCTGGGACGATTGCTTCACCCTCAGTGATGTCTTTAGCGTCTCCAGAATATACCCATTTAGCTACGGTTACAGTGTTTCCTGGTTGTCCTACTAACTCACGCTCAACGTAAGCAAGTGGTGTGAATTTAATCATTTTTGGTAACTTAGCTGAAACCATATCAGCTAGCACCTCTGGGTTAACTAATTGTGCAATTTTAGTTTGTGTCATTTATTTATCATCCTTTCAATTTACGATATAATTCAGGGTTGTTTTGTAGTAATTCATTTCTACTTTGATACCCCATTTTGTTGAATTGTTCCTTGGTAATTTCGCCTGCGGTAGTGTCTTCCATCTTCTTAGGCGTTTTACCTTTTAATTTTTCGCCGACTTTCTTGTCAGCTAGTTCATTCACTAAAGCTACAAAGCTCTCTACAGCCTCCTGCGTTCTTTCTGCTGTATCTTTAACGACAATGCCTAGGATTTTATCGTCTGCCACGATACCGCCCTCAGAAAGCATTTTTGAGGCTTCACGCTCAAGCCCGCTTCGATTGATTTTTGCTTCGAGTTCCGCAATATAGGCTTTTTGTTTTTCTTGCTCATATTCAGCCTTTTGCGTCTCGTTCATTTGGCGTAACTTTTCAGCCTCGTCAAGTTTTTCCTGCATTCGTTTGTCGAATGATTTTTCTTGCTTAGCTAAGCGTTTTTTAATTAGCTCGTCAACTTCGCTTTGCGTGAATGTTTTTTGTGCACCTTCAACCTCTGCTGGATTGTCGACATTATCCAATTCAGTTTCCAATACATCGTTTTTTTCTTCTTCTGCCATTTAGGCTACCTCCTTTTTTAAGTCCAGAGTGGACTATTATCCTTGGCTTTTAATGTCATCAAAGTTTGGACAATTTCAATCACTTTTTTACACATTTTTTAAATCTATCAAAAAATGTGGAACCGTCGTGCACCGACAGTTAGGGTGAAATGGTGGAGCGTTCAACGCTGGAACCATTTCTGATACTTTGAATATTCTTCCATTGAATGGTTGGCAAATCGGACACGCTTTTAATTCTGTCATGACTTCGTACCATTCAACCTCGTTTGTCTCATAGTTTGCTTTTTGCGCCTCAGAATATACCCTAGCTGACTCTGTGACTGCTAAACGTCTAGCATATCCATAGGATACATCAAACTCTTTTTTGAGATTGTTAATAAGTACGTTTGTTCCTTGTCCTCTTAACACGGTATCCGCAACGCCTTTTTTAACAATAGCTCTCAACTCGTTTTGTCTTTCCCAAATTCTGTTGGACCAATTTGCGTCTTCAAAGTTGGCAAAAACAATAGAGTCAGCAGATATTTTCGAGCTTTCATAACTACCGAGCGTCATATCAAGCACGCCAGCACTAAACAGATTTTCACGTCTGATTGACTCGACCAAGTGTTTGTCAATGATTTCAAACTCATTTAAGGCTAGTTCGTATTGGTGCAACTTGATATTCGCTTGCAGCACTTCCAGACGGCTTGTTTTCATTTTAAGATTGTAAAGTTTCAGCAAGTCGTTTTCCGCTCTCGTAAAATCTTTACTTGTAACCTGCTTTCCACGCTCTCTCAATCGGTTAGCTCTCTCAACTAATTGTCTAGCTTTAAACTCAACATTCGCCATATCAAGTTTATCCGCTCGTTGCTTAGCTTGTAATTTCGTTATTCCTTCGCTATCGGCATACTTTTGCCAAAAGCTATCGATTTCTTTTTGAATATTGTTTGCGTGTTGTTGGTAGACTCCCTGTAATTGGAAAGCTACCCTCTTATCCGCCAGCTCCCTTGCCTTTTCCTCGGCACGGTATCTACCTTCCCAGTATTCGTTATTCAACATCGGCTATGACCTTCTTGCTTTCGTCAAGTTCTGCGTCTGAGTAGATTTTTTGTTTTTCTAGACGTGTTTCAAGGTCGCTTGCTTCCTCCTCTTCACGTTCCATTCTTTCAATCTCTTTTTGTGGGTCGTCTACAATAGATAAAACAGATAACTTCGTTTCCTCTGATACTTGACCAGATAATTGTCCAACGATTTGAGCCTCTTCAAGAATGTTTCTAGGTACATTTCTAGTGAACGTATAAGTCAATCCTGTCCATGCGTCCTCGTAAACAGTAGTTAATGGAACACTAAAAACGATTCTATACAATCTGTTGAATGCGGATTGTAATTTTCTGTCTTTCATTCGAGCGAGGTTGTCCATCGCTTGTAATTTGAAAGCTAAAGCTGTTCCAGACGAGTTGCCAAACTCAGACTCAGACATATTGGCTACCATTGAGATAGCAAAGATTGACTCTTTTAATAAACTAATCAAGTTTTCTTGCGTTGTGTCTGAACTTGGCTTTTCAAGGAAAGCGACCTCAGGCAAAGGTCCGTCTCCAGTTTTCCAAAGGTTGAAAATTCTATTTTCTCTAATCTGGCTTGCGTCCTCTTCTTCTAGCTCTACTCCTAGCACTTTCATATAAGCGTCCGCAAAGTAGTCTACATCGTTCGCTTTTTCGCTCGCTGCTTTATTTAAAGCGTTAATCAATGTCTTTACGCTCTCAAAAATACATTGTCGCTCTTCGTTCTCAATCAATTCAACGACTGGGATTGAGTTGTAAATATGTTGAGTACGTTCGCCAAATCTGACTGTTCCTCCAGTCGTGAATGTGGCGTCAATAATTTCATCGTTTGTAATTACTTGTCCGATACCTTCTTGATTATTCTCGTTAAAAGTGTATCTAACCGCAAATAAAGGTCGTTCCTCAATGCTGTTATCATGTACGATAAACATATTGATTGGACTGTTATATGTCGCTCTAGTTTGCTTGAATTCGTCTTGATAAACATAAATAAACGCATGACCAAACACGCTAGACATTTTTGCGAGCTCGAACTCTGAGTCTTCCATGTCATTGATTTTGCGAAAATCTGCGACAAAATCGTTTACGGTTTCGTCGTCATGTTTAATCTTAACTGGCACACCAATTTGATAACCTGTGAATGTATCAACGATATATTTCGCATAGTTGAACACTAGTCGGTTATCTGGTTTCCAGCTATCCTTTTTAGGCATTTTCAATACTTCATGTTGCGATAGGTACATGTCCTCACTTTCGATATAATTCTTTACTAATTTACTCAAGTGTAATCTAACCGCTTCTGTTACGACTTCCTCTGTCACTACATCGCTGGTTGTTGTTATGACTTTTCGTTTATTTACAAAAACTTTCGCCAATTTTAAAATCCTCCTTTTAGCATTTTGATTTTAGTTTGATTTCCGTCAATACATTGCAAGCTATATCTTAGAGCGTCCATTAAGTGGTTGTTCTTGTCCTCAGGCTTATTCAACCAATTGCCTTCTTTGTCCTGTTGATAACAATAACTGTAGAATTCGTCCATAATATGCTTACACGTCGGATGTACAAAAATTGAGTATCCTTGTAATTTTGATACGCCTGCCATAATACTATCCTTCCCCTTACGGCTTTCTCTTAATCGTACAATGTCATATTCCGTTTGCAATTCTTTAATCAACCTTGGCTCTGCACTATCTGCGATTATTTCAGACTTAGAATATCCTTTTTCATATATCATACTCGCAACGTCTTTTGTTATCAATCCAACTTGGTACGCTTCATCGAATATATATATTTCTTTCTTTTGTTCATTAATCAAGCTCGCACATAATGCGGTAGGGTCGTGCGTGAAACCAAAGTCAAGTCCGACCGCTAGTTGGTAGGCTTCGTCTTTCAGTAGTTCGTCTTTATCGAAATTCTTGACCTTGACGTTTTCATATACTAAGCCTTCCGCAACGCCCCACTCTCCGTCGCAAACAATTCTAGCACGGCGTGGGTTCGTTTTATATAAATCTTCGTATCGCTGGATATCGACTTTATCCAACCACTCATTGCATCTAAATGTAGTGGTTAGTGCCAATGTATCCGTTCGACTTGTGGCTTTATCGAAAAAAGCAGCCTTCAACCAGTGATGTTCATTCCAAGGGTTGAAAGTGACTGTAATTTGTTTGAAAAAGTCTGGCGAGTCGTAAGTACCACGAATAGACTCGACAACAGTGCTAAACTTTTCTTCATTTTCGATTTGATAAGCCTCTTCAAACCACGCCCAACAAAGAATGCCAACATCAACTGTAATGGACGTTATTTTCAACTCATCGTCTAAACCTCGAAAAAGTATCTTTTGCCCTGTTGCTTTAACGGTTATCTCTGGCAAGGACTCATTAAACTTGAATAAATGAGTCACTTTCAGTTTGTTTGCTGCCCACTTAAAATCTGTATAAGTTGATTGCTTGTTCGTATTAGAGTATCGTCTGACTACTAATAGATTAGACCACGGATACCTCAATAAACGGATAATAAAATTTAAAGCAGTAGTTTTTGATTTCTTAGAACCACGAGAGCCTTTAACGACTCGATAGAAATTTTTAGAATGCCAAAAAGAACCATAACCCTTACCAACCATAGAAGGTAAATCAATCTGGTATGTTCGCTTCATTCATGAACACCACCGTTTCAACTACAGCCTCTCGACCGTCATTCTCTTCTAGCATTTTGTTTTTCATTTTCTGAGCCTTAATTCGTTCTTTCTGTTCTGCCTTATCAAGACTATCTTTGACATCAGTCGTTGTTAACTTACTGATTTGCTCAAAAGCTCGGACATTGCCTTTCATAGCTTTTTGCATCATAACCATAGCCAAAGCCATTTCATTGGTTGATTCGAAGCCTAAATCTTCAAGTTGTTTCTTCACGTTTGGACTTGAAACCTCAGCTTGTAAAATCGTTTCAAAAGCTTTTCTTAGGTTCGCTTTTTTTCTTCTAGCTTTACCTGAAGCGACTCCGCCTTTCCTAGCTATTTCTCTATGCTCGTTCTTAGTTCGCTTGTTAGCAGGTATTAAGTTCTGCTCGTTAGCCACCGCCTCACTTCCTTTTTACTCATTTTGTGTATACGTTGTAAATACATTTATATACTTTTATTCTTCTGTTTCTTCCTCGTCTTCCGCCACTAACTTATCAAGTAATGCGATAGGCTCGAAATCGTTTTTGATAGCTTTAGTGTCTCCTTTGTAGAACACTAATACGTTTTGGTGTGCTCTGATAACTTTACGACCGCTATTCATTTGCTTTCTTGCTCTTAACGGACCAGAGCCTAGTACGTTTACAAGGATAATATCATTATAGAAGAATACTCCGCTTTCTTCAAAGGCTCGTTTTGTAACTCCTGTTAAATCTCTATAAAAGCCTTTCTTGTCTCGTACGTCACTAATTACAACAACTGCGAATCGATTATCTTTTAATTTGTTTGCGAATTTCTTTAGGATATCAGTATACGCCTCACAGAACTCTTCGTAACTCATGTTAGAAATATCGCCCTCGTTGTCGCTGTATACCTCTAAATCAAAATAAGGCGGACAAGTGAATAATAGGTCTGCTGTTTCGTCCTCGATGTGCTTATCAACGTTTAATGAGTTGTCGCTTATCCAGTTAGTTTTGTCAGTATCGCACCCAATCTCTTTTGCGTTTAAATAGTTAGCATCGATTTGCTCTTTTCGTAAGTCAATACCAGTATACTCGAACCCTAGTTGCTCGGCTACTACTCCACGAACGCTACCTCCTGCGAATGGGTCAATGATTTTAGCTCCTTTACGTGGAGTGAACCATGTATAACACACTTCACATAGTACAGGGTCGAAAATACTCGTCCCACCCAATGTGCTGCTTTGTAGTTGCTTAGCAAATGTTAAATCTTCCTCACGTCCAACCTCGGACTTAATGCCTAAGCTTTTCCATTCTCTTTTTCTGTTTTGCCAGTTTGCTTGTCTTGTGTCAAAGATAGTCTGTGGCATGATAATAAAATCGTCAACTAGCGAACCTGCATAATCGTTATTGTTGATTTTATCTCTTAATGTTTCGACCTCTTCCTCAATTGTGAAACCAAAGTCGCTCATGTCGATGTCGATGATATTATCTAACTCTAGCTGTAATAAATCTAAGTCGAAATCAGTATTCATTGTTAGTTTGTTGTGTGCTAGAATATACGCTCGTTTCTGTTCTTCGTCTAAATGCGACAATCGGATACAGTCTACCTCGGTTTCGCCTAGTTCTTGCAATGCGTATAAACGACCATGCCCCTCGATGATTGTGTTATTCTCGTCAATCGCAATCGGGTCGTTAAACCCAAACTGCTTGATACTCGCCATAATCTGTTCAATCTGCCACTGAGGGTGTTCTTTTGCGTTGTATTTGTATTCCAGTAAATCTGAAATTTTAATTTTTTCTATTTGCATATTTTCCTCCTTTTTTAGCCAATAAAAAAAGAGCGATATAAAATCGCTCTTGGCTCCTCTCTTTTGTTTTTTTGTTAAAAATGATATTCCCAAGGGAGGATACCTTGAAAGCCCCACAGCCGATTCGAACGGCTCAACACGAGAAACACAAAACCTTATTGGTAGGATAGGCTAAACACAAAGGAAAAAAAAGAAAATCGTGTTGTTACCTCTTAGGGGCATATTTGAGGGCGTTTTATCGCCCTCTAAACTTTAGGAGTTTCAAACTCTATGACAATTTGCAGAAAGTAGGCTCTCGCAACTATCCACGATATCAATATATCACGAAAAAGCTGGGACATCAAGCTTTTTTCGTCCCTTTCTAATAATCAGTCAACATTTTCGCCTAACTTTTCAAGTAACAACTTACAAGCACGGTCGCAAGCTCTCATAATTACATTTTTGTTGGTTAAGTGCTTTTTAGCTAAGGAACGATAATCATATACTTTTTCGAAATAATACTCTGATACATATAAACGCTGTTTCTCGTCTAACTCCTCCAACATTTCTTCGATACATTTCTTCCAAAACAATCGATTTTGAATATATTGAGACGCCTCAACTTTCAAGAATTCATTTTCAATCGTTTTAGAATTAGTTCCTTTGCCCTTTATCCAAGCGTTGCAGTCTGGGTCACGCCATAACCAGCTCATTCTATGAGTAGCGATTTCACGTTCATAATTTGGATAATCACGTAATCGTTGCTCGGCTATTTTCTTATATCTCAAAAACTAAACCTCCAGCAATCACACTTAGTATAAACTTTTGACATCGAAATTAACATCGTCAACTGAAAATCCTAGGATATCTTTTAAGTTAAATAATCCTCTTTTCTGTTTACCGTCTGAGGCACTCAAGTAATTAAACGTGATAATATTATCAAATGGAAATTCTTTTTTTAAGTTTGTGATTCTTTCAAATCTTAATGTTTTTCCGTCTTTTAAAAATATAGTAATGTGCATTTTATCTATCCTCTCATATTATCAATGATTGATGTTACAATCCCTGCGATTGACCCAATTAGTATTAGAATTGAAATAATCAACACGTATATCAGTAATGGAACCATGGTTGCAAGCCAACTAATCTGAGTTCCAAATAATTTACTGATTACTAACGTCACACTTAAACTCAATGCCAATCCAAACGTATATACCCATAATTCTTCTTTGTTTTTCATCGTTATTCTCCTATTTATCTCTTTCTTTCTCATAACCTGCAATTGCTCCAGCAAATAACGTGACTGCAGGAACAACGATATCGATTCGAGAAACTCCTAAGACGTTCAACACAAAAATCGTGTACGTCATTATTTGCCAAAAAATTACCCATAATTGATTCGTTTTCATTTATTTTTTATCTCCTTCCTAAGTCGCACTCATTAGACCACCCTGCTCGAGTGGTCGCCCTAATCTCCGAGCTGCATTCTTGAGCTTATCACTTTCTTTTAAAGTAATAGTTTCCATCGCCTTCAACGACGTTTCAAAACCAATCAAGAAAGCGAAACGTTCATTGTAACTCATTTCTTCTAATTGCCCATAATCGATATCTTTTTGAAATTGTTTCAACGCTCTGTCATACATCGACATATCCTTGTATTTACAATGTGCCACAATTAAGTAATGCACATCATCTTTTAATTTATCGAATGACGCTTGCTTCTCGTTCATTTGCTATCGCCCTTTCACTTTCCAACGGCTGAACACCTCTTTTTGTCTTTTGTTCATCCTTAAATTTTTCCTAGCTCTTTCGCTCTCTATTTTACGAATTACACTTTTAATTGGTTCATATATAACTCTAGTCTTCTTTATGACTATTTCATTTCCTTGGTTGTCTAGTCCATTATCAAAATATTCTAAAGTACAAGTGTTTGAGTCGTTCCAACCGTACGCCTCAACAATCTGTTCAACCTCTAATAAAACGAAGTTGCCTTTTTGATTGATTTTAAATTTCATATTGCACTCCTAGTCCGCATATAACTCTAAAATTCTAGCACCGAAAATTTCTTTTGCTCGTTCACAATCTTTAAGATTTCTAAAATAGCCAAATTCTGGAAAATAATCGATGACAGTTGCTGCTAAAGTAAATAACTCATTTTCTCTTAAAACGATACAATAATTTACATTGCCGTCCCTAAAACATGGACGCCAATAACTGTTGCATTCGTTTCTAAACTCTTTAATTTCTTGTTTTAAAAATCGTCTCGCTTTTTCTTTTACTGCTTCTTTTTCTGAGTTAAAAACATTTCCTTGAGGTTGCATTTCATTTATTATTCCCGTGTCGAAACACCAATCAGCAACTTCTCCAATCTCGCCATACATATTGAGGTAGTATTTATTTGCATTTTTTAACATTTCAATCTTATTGAACATTTTTACGCCTCCACGAATAATTCGATAATCTCTTCGCCGAATATTTCAATCGCTCTTTGGCAGTCTTCACGATTTTTAAAATGTCCAAACGTGTCAAAACTGTTGTTGCAGTACACTGATAATGCCTCTAATTTTCCAGCGCTTAATACGGCAGACCATTTCGCTTCGTTCGTATCGGTCCAGTCTGGTTTCCAGCCTTCGTTGCGTTCGTCACGAAACTCTCTAAATTTTGCAAGTAGGGTTCTTCGATTTGACTCTAGGTTGGCTTCTTGCTCAGTTGCGAATATATTGCCTTGTGAGAAGCGATTAATGTCAATGCCCATACTATCCCATCGGCTTCCACTTACTAACCCTTCATCGTCAATCCAAAAATATCTATCGTTATAATTATAAGGACATTTCAGTTCCCAATCTTTTTTCGCACGCTTGATTTCTGATTTCAGTTCCTTTAATTGTTTTTCCATTTCTTCTGCTTTTTTTGTAAGTTCTTCTAAATTTGCCATTGTGTTTCTCTCCTTTTGTTTTTTATGTGTTAGGGTATAAAGGAAGATAAAGATTATCAGGATTCAAGTGTTGTTCAATCGTTTGTAAAATTTCTTCCTCTGTTTCTTTTACATATAAATGTCCGTCTTCAATTCCGTGACCGTGTACCCATGTAAACAACTTTCCGTAGTCGTTTACATACGTTTCAATACAAGCGATATCGTTAATGTTTATCGTGTATTTTCTTGTTTCTTGGTTTGCGTCTGTTAGTTTGATAAATTTCATTGTGTTTGCCTCCTTTTATAATTCCTTTGCTATTGCCTCGATTACGTTTACTGTTACGCTGTTTCCTGCTTGTTTGTATAACTGACTGTTGCTATTTACTTTTGCTGCTCTTTCAAATGCCCAATCGGGGAAACCTTGCAATCTCCAACATTCTTTTGGAGTCAATTTTCTCAGCTTGCCGTCTATCAGTATCTTAGGCTCTCTGCCTCCCCCTTGCATAGTATTTAAACAAGGAGATAAACCTTTAATACTGTATATCCTTCCGCATTGTGGATTGCCTCCAAAGTTGCTTGTGTTCATAATATTCCCTAATTGCATTATTCTGTTATTCGTATGTTTTTTTGCGATAGGAAATACTTTTCGTCCACTTGTTCCTCTAAGACGTCCGATAATGAACACCCGTTCTCTGTTTTGTGGCACTCCAAAATCTTTGCTGTTAAGTACTTGCCATTCCACGTCATACCCCAATTCATCCAACGTTTCGAGGATTGTTTCAAACGTTCGTCCTTTGTCGTGGCTGAGTAGTCCCTTGACGTTTTCAAGGAAAATAATTCGAGGTCTGAGAATAGATACGAACCTTGCGATTTCAAAGAATAGAGTTCCTCTTGTATCTTCGAACCCTCGTCTATTTCCTGCAATTGAGAAAGCTTGGCACGGAAATCCTCCACAGATAACATCAACGTGTCCGATTGATTGAATAAGCTCGTCTGGTACGGATGTAATGTCATGTAATTCTATTTCCCCTCTAGTGTCGTGTATTGCTTTATAGCTCTCTCTAGCGAACTTATCAATTTCACAAAAGCCTATACATTCATGCCTTGCAGCTTCCATACCTAATCTGAAACCGCCTATACCTGCGAATAAATCTAGAAATTTCATTTTTCACCCTTGGACTTTTTATATTCTTTTATTGCTTTTAATACCGCTCGAGTGATTTCGTGATTGAACATTATTTCAGATTGTTTCATTTTATTCCGTTCAATTTCATACCGATATTTCAAAAGTGGGTCGTTTAAATCATATTTAATTTTCATATTTTAATGCCCTCACTAATCAACGTATAGACGTTTAATTCTGTCGCCAAATTTCTTGATTGCTAGTTCTGCGTCCTCTTTATTCTTGAAATATCCAAAAGGCGAAAATTGAGTACAATTCACAGTCGAGGCTACTTTAAATCCTTTACTGTAATAAGAGTAAAATAAAAAATATTTATATTCTCTCGTCCATTCAACCTCCCAACCGTCGTTGCAATAATCTTTGAATTGGTTGAAATCGTACATGAGTTCTCGTCTTTCTCGCTCCCTTGTAGCCTCTTCCTCTGTTTTAAAAGTGTTGTTTT